>ENA-ORUI01000036-ORUI01000036.1-human-gut-metagenome-genome-assembly--contig:-NODE-36-length-159133-cov-48.596003_pt1 | contig 159133 bp, 146 predicted proteins | sample MGYA00242078_ERZ509205 | MGnify/ENA primary metagenome ERZ509205 (study PRJEB26280, sample SAMEA2338828) | human gut metagenome | biome: human gut; feature: human-associated habitat; material... | reverse complement strand
TCAAGGACCGGCAGGTAAAGGCGCTGCAGTCGGACGGTTACAACGTTTATATGTATATCGACAAAGAACTGGTAGACACGGAGCATCTCTGCTGCCTGGCTCATGCACGTGCCAAATTTGTCTATGCATATGAACAAGGCGATGATCCCGATGCTAAATATTTGATAGACTGTTTCGGAGAGCTTTACCGGCTTAAATTAAGAGGGCTTTCAGCATAGGAGATAACCAGCTACCGACACTGTTTCATCCGTCCGCTGGCGGGTGAGCGCAAGAACTCTCTGTTCTTTGTTGGCAGTCGCATGGCAAATGTATCGGCGGCCTATCATACGCTGCTCTCAACATGCCGAATGAACGGGCTGTCAACTCTGGAATATCTCAAGAAATTCTTCCACAAAATTGTCAAAGGGAGAAAGGATTATGAAAATCTGCTGCCCATGACTATCGGAATTAATACAAACAAATATTAATAATCACGTTCCATTTTTGATTTTTTAACAGAAAATCGCTGAAAAACAGCTTTCACTATACCATACGTCAAAATTGGACGCTAACACATTAATCAACTTATTATGAATATATTGGTTTTAACAGCTGTTTTATATACTTCAGATAACGGTATCATACCTAAAGTAAAATCCATAAAAGACACAATGATTTATAATATGTGTTTGGGGTTTAGACAGATAGGACATAAAGTAACATTAATTGCAGCGGAAGAATATAAACCACAAAATCTTGAAACATATGATTTTAATATTATCTTTTTGAAATCAAAATACAAAAAGATATTTCCTCCAGCTATCTTTCCCTTTTTACCTGATTTAAAATCATATCTTATAGAAAATAAAAATAACTTTGACCTAATAATATCTGGTGAAACATTTTCTCTTCAATCATTAACAACAGCAAGAATTTGTCCTGAAAAAACGCTCATTTGGCAAGAATTAACAAGACATCAAAAGAAATTTTTTAAACTGCCATCTAAGTTTTGGTATAATATCATAGTACCATTATTTATGAAAAGAACGGCTATTGTTGTACCACGCTCAAGACTTGCCTATGAATTCATAAAAAAATATATGCCCAAAGTTAGTAGTAATGTGGTTGATCATGGTATTAATATAAACACATTTGAATATTCCAAAACTAAAGAGCGATTTTTGATAAGTTCTTCACAACTTATATATAGAAAAAATGTAGATAGTATTATAAGAATATTCAGCAATTTTCATAAAATAGATAAATACAAGGATATTAAATTATTGATAGCTGGACGGGGTGATGAAGAAAAGAATCTAAAAGAATTAGTAAAAACATTGAACATAGAGAATTCCGTTTGTTTTTTAGGCTTTCTAACTCAAAAAGATTTAAACAAATATGTTCGAGTTTCTTTGGGCTTTCTTATTAATACACGGAGAGATTTAAATATGGTATCCATACCTGAATCTATTGTTTCTGGAACTCCAATTTTAACTAATACCCAACCAGCCTCAGCTGATTACATCAATAAATATAAATTAGGTATAGCAAAAGATAATTGGGGAGTTCATGAACTTATAGAAATAATAGAGAACAACTCATTTTTTACTAAAAACTGCATTGATTATAGGGAAAACTTATCTAATACTTATTGTGCAGAGTCTTTGATTAATGAATTCAAAAACATAAAAAATGCTTGATTATAGTATATATATAAGAACTTTAGGCAAGGGTGGAGATAAATATATGAAGTTGTTACATTCTATCGACTCTCAGACAATAAAACCAACTAGGGTTGTAGTAGTGTTACCAACTGGCTATAAACGACCAAAAGAACGCTTAGGATATGAACATTTTGCTTTTTCTGAAAAAGGAATGATAATGCAACGCGTTTTTGCCATAAATGATGCAAAAACACCATACATCTTACTCTTGGATGATGATGTTGAGTTTGAACCTCAATTTGTTGAAAAATTATATCAGACAATGACTTCTGCAAATGCAGATTGTTGTATCGCAAAAATGAAAAATGATGCTGAAAGTGCTTCGAAAATCAAGAGAAAGATATTTCATTTGATAGGTAGTACTGTATATAAGAACACACATGATCAGTTCTTTTATAAAATAAATCTTTGCGGTGGATTTATCGTAAATACAGGGTATAATCCAACAAAACCTGTTTATAGTCAAACTGGACATGGCTCACATTGTTTTGCTAAAACAGCTGCACTAAAAGATATTCATTTTGAAGACGAACTATGGCTTGAGGCCAGTGGATATCCACTACCTGAAGATCAGGTTATGTTCTATAAACTCTATCTTAAAGGTTATAAAATTTCTGTTTGTCTCAACACCTATTTCTGTCATCTTGATGCGGCAAGTACCAATGATGGTCGTCGTTATCTTAAGATAGCTCAAGCAAAAGCTGGCAATTTTATGATATTCTGGTATCGCTTTATTTATATGCAGACTAAAGGTATAAAAAAATACTGGAGTGTATTTTTGACTACTGGTCGGATATTTATGGAATGTGTACTATATATATTAAAATGTCATAATATAAAAGTAATACAAAGCACCTATCATGGATTATTATTCGGTTTCCATTATATAAAGAATAATCCAAGAATAACATTATAAATAAATCCAACTCTTCTTGTATTATGAAGATTTTACTTTCTAATAAATTCTATTATCGTCGTGGCGGTGACTGCATATATATGCTCAACTTAGAGCAACTGTTAAAACAACATGGTCATGAAGTAGCTGTGTTTGCAATGGACTATCCGGAAAATATTGAAACGCCATGGAGTAAATATTTTCCACAGAACATGAGTAAACTGATGGCTTTTACCCGTCCATTTGGCTCCAAAGAGGTAAGGACAAAGTTTAACAAACTACTAGATGACTTCAAGCCGGATGTGGTGCATCTTAATAATATTCACACACAGCTGTCACCAGTGATAGCTGAACTAGCCCATAAGCGGGGGATAAAGGTAGTGTGGACACTACACGACTACAAGCTTCTGTGTCCCAGATATGATTGCCTACGCAACGGTACTGAGATATGTGAATTATGCTTCAACGGCGACAAGAGTAACTGCAAGAACTATAAGTGCATGAAAGGCTCTACGTTGGCATCAATGATCGGATATAAAGAGGCTGTCATCTGGAACAGGGAACGTTTGGAGGCCTGCACGAATGTATTTATATGTCCCAGCCACTTTATGGAAGAGAAAATGGCTCAGGGCAAATTTGACAAGAAAAAGCTGTTAACACTGTGCAACTTCATTGACGTAGACAAATGCAAGAAAGACGAACACGGCAAGGGAAACTATTATTGCTACGTGGGACGACTAAGCCACGAAAAGGGTGTAAACACGCTGTTGGAGGCTGCCAAGCAACTGCCGTACAAACTGATGGTAATCGGCGGCGGACCGTTAAGCGATGAGCTGAAAGCGAAGGCCAACGACTCAAAAGGTAGCATAGAGTTTGTGGGATATAAACAATGGGATGAGATTAAGACCCTTGTGGGCAAAGCCCGCTTCACCGTAATCCCGTCAGAGTGGTATGAAAACAATCCATTGTCTGTAATCGAAGCGCAATGTCTAGGTACACCCGTACTCGGTGCGAACATAGGTGGAATACCAGAACTTATAGACAACGAAGTAACTGGAATGACTTTTGAAAGCCGTAACGTAGACGATCTGACAAAAAAGATAGAAGCAATGTGGCAGCACTCATTTGACTATCAAGCAATAGCACAGACTTCGCAGACTATATACAACAGCGAGAGATATTATCAAGATATCATGAAGATATATGCATAAACTAAAATTGCTCAAAAATCAAAAATAGTCTTTAGAGTAAAACAATAAACATAAATAGTATGGCAAACATAAATGTGCCGCGTCCAACAGACGCAAGTATTATCCTGACGTATCGTTGCCCGATGCGTTGCGTAATGTGTAACATTTGGAAGAATCCGACAAATAGAAGTGAAGAATTGAAGGCAAGCGATTTGAGATCATTGCCAAGGTTGAAGTTTATTAACCTTACAGGCGGTGAGCCCTTTATTCGTGAAGATCTGGACGAGATCGTTGAGGAGTGCTACAAGCACACCGACCGTATCGTGATTTCTACTTCGGGCTGGTTCGAAGACAAGGTAGTGGCACTGGCAAAAAAATTTCCAAACATTGGCATCCGTATCTCCATCGAAGGACTGAGCTGCAAGAACGATGAATTGCGTGGACGACAGGGGGACTTTGATAAGGCACTACGTACGCTGCTGACCTTAAAGCACATGGGACTGAAAGACATTGGTTTTGGATGTACGGTAAGTAATTATAACTCAGGAGATATGCTGAAATTATACCAGTTGTCGTTATCAATGGGTATGGAATTTGCTACGGCGGCCTTCCATAACTCTTATTATTTCCATAAGGGTGACAATAAGATTACCAACCACGATGAGGTATGCAACAACTTCAAGCAACTGATAGAATGGCAGCTAAAGGAAAAGAGTCCAAAGAGCTGGTTCCGTGCTTGGTTTAATATGGGACTCATCAACTATATTGAAGGTAAACCACGTATGTTGCCCTGTGAAGCAGGTACAGCTAACTTCTTTATTGATCCATGGGGAGAAGTGATGCCATGCAACGGACTGGAAACCCGCATGGACGATAAAAACGCTGAGAACAAGACGAAACTGGACGGTGACGACATGAGCGTAGCTGAATATAACGAAAAGTTAGCTGCCGACCCCAACAATGTGTCAAACGACAAACTGAAACCGGCGGGAAGTGATACACCGAAAAGCTGGAGCATGGGTAACATACATGATGCGAACTTTATGACAATCTGGAACAGTGAGCAGGCTGCCAAAGTCCGTGCAAAAGTACGTAAATGTCCCAAGAATTGTTGGATGGTAGGTACAGCCAGCCCTGTAATGCACAAATATATCAAGTATCCGTTAAAATGGGCTTTGAAAAATAAACTTCGCTCTATGCAGGGTAAACCGGCATGTCTTGACTTCAGATATTGTAATGTAGGACAAGATCCACAGCAGGGTGACTTGAATTTCGACCGATAGATTGTATCATCTTTTACAAGGATATAGAAACGTATAGAGACTATTATATATTTAGTTACCAATTGTTTTCTTTTCATTACGTAATGATAAAATACAATATAACTATAACAAACCGATCCAACAATCATTATATAAAAACAATAGTATTTGATTAAAGGATTTCCTAGAAATACTCATAGTGACTCATATAAATATTGTACAAGTCAACTTAAATAGTATTCTCTTTTATAATATCCCAGTTATAGCATTATTGAAATAATCACTTTTTACTTTTAAATCAATATGTTAATAAATAACAATACCCCCCCCCAATTCGTTAATTAAAACAAATAAAGAACACTTTAACGCTTTGGATGGCCTAAGAAGCTACGCTGCATTAGGCATTGTATTGATGCATATCTTGGCGAATATAAAGATAAAACCATCAGCTAATTACATAACGGAACATTTGATACCGTTTTTTACAGATTTTACATTGCTATTTATGATGGTAAGTGGCTTCTCGCTGTGTTGTGGATACTACCAAAAGATAAAAGATGGAACTATAACTCCAAACAATTTTTACAGGAAACGCTATTTACGAATTTTACCTTTCTTTGCAATATTATGTTTGCTAGATTTTGTTTTATCGCCAAGTGTCGGATCTTTATATGAAATATTTTCAAATCTGACGTTATGTTTTGGATTATTGCCTCCCACAACAGAAATACATATAATAGGTGTAGGATGGTTTCTAGGAATCGTATTCCTTTTTTATATGTTATTTCCATTTTTTGTTTTCATGCTTGACAATAAGATGAGAGGTTGGATTTCATTAATATTGTCCATTATATTTGCATTTATCTCTTTTGAATATTATTCTAACCCTGGTCGTAAATGTATGATTTATTGTGCGCCATTCTTTATAATAGGAGGCATGGTATATTTATACAGAAAACCTATTTCTAAATTTGTTAAATCGAATTTTTCATTAGCATGTATAATTACGATAATTCTTACTATATGCTATTTTGCCTTTAAAGACAATGTACATAATTCATTTTTATATTATACATTAGAATTACTAGTGTTCACATTATGGTTATTGTATGCTATCGGCTCAACAGATTTACTACTTAATAATAAAATTGTGAAATATCTTAGTACCATCAGTATGGAAATCTACTTAGCACACATGGTGATATATAGGGTAGTAGAAAAAATACATCTAGAGAATTACATACAACAAAATGATATATTATATATTGTAACAGCACTGCTAACAATAGTGGGAGTAATCTGTTTTGCTCATGTTATGAAATTCTATATAGTAAATAAAATAATAGATAGGATACAGATTAAATGGGCTTCTCGTTGATAAAAAATCACAGAACGAAATAGTAGAGATGATAAAACAAGAATTATGATGACTTAGTTCCCATACCACTAGCTATATAAATACATTATAAACTGTTAATTTAATAACATTTACAAATGCATCTTACTAATTTTAGTAAGGTAAACACAATTGAATGCTACAATAAATTCTTGTTTAAAGCTTTACATCTATCTAATTAATCAACTTAGTTTATGAAAATCGTAGTTACCGGAACCCGTGGTATACCTAATATCATGGGGGGAGTTGAAACACACTGCGAAGAACTTTTTCCACGCATAGCTGCCAAAGGTTACGATGTAACAATTATCCGACGCAAAAGCTATGTAAAAGATTCACTTACTGAATACAAAGGGGTTAAATTAATTGATATTGAGACCCCTAAGAAAAAGTCTTTTGAAGCAATCGTACACACATTTAAAGCTATCTTAAAAGCAAAATCGTTAAAAGCTGACATTGTACACATCCACGCCATTGGTCCTGCGTTACTCACCCCAATGGCCAGACTGTTAGGAATGAAAGTAGTCTTTACCCATCACGGCCCTGATTATGACCGCGACAAATGGGGAAAAGCAGCCAAGTTCATACTGAAATTAGGAGAACGAATGGGTACAAAATATGCCAATGAGGTTATTGTTATCTCGGAAGTTATCAATGACATCTTAGTACGTAAGTATAATAGAAGAGATTGCCATTTAGTTTACAACGGAGTTTCAGAACCTGAAATTTGTGACTATCCTGAATATTTTCAAGAATTAGGGATAGAAGAAGGAAAATACATCTTAGGAATGTGCCGTTTTGTGCCTGAAAAGAATTTACACCACCTTGTAGAAGCCTTTTCTAAAATTAATAATCATGGTTGTAAACTAGTATTAGCAGGAGATACAGATTTTGAAGATGAATACTCACGAAACCTAAAAGCTATGGCAAGACAACACGGAGTGGTACTCACAGGATTCATAAAAGGTAGAAAACTTCACTCACTACTTACGCACACTCGCTGTTTTGTACTTCCTTCCTCACACGAAGGACTCCCTATAGCTTTACTGGAAGCGATGAGCTACAAAGTACCGGTTATAGTAAGTGACATTCCTGCTAACTTGGAAGTAGGATTAAAATATGAAAATTATTTTTCAGTAGGAGACGTTAATGCGCTGGCAAACAAACTCCAGCAAAACATAGATTCTCCTTACACTCATGTAGATTATGACATGTCAATCTATAATTGGGATCATATAGCAGAACAAGTTAGTCAAATTTATAAAAATATCAGATAAATTCTCATGAAAGGCATAGTCTTAGCCGGAGGTAGCGGTACCCGCCTCTACCCCATCACAAAAGGAGTCAGCAAACAGCTGCTCCCCGTATTCGACAAACCGATGATCTATTACCCGATCTCGGTACTGATGCTTGCAGGCATCCGTGAAATTCTGATAATCTCCACTCCATTCGACCTGCCGGGATTCAAGCGCCTGCTGGGCGACGGAAGCGACTTCGGTGTACGATTTGAGTATGCAGAGCAGCCGTCGCCGGACGGATTGGCTCAGGCCTTCATTATTGGAGAGAAGTTTATCGGCAACGACAGTGTATGTTTGGTGCTGGGTGACAATATCTTCCACGGCGCAGGTCTGACCGGATTGCTGAAGGAAGCGGTTCGCACGGCAGAAGAGGACAAGAAAGCTACAGTATTCGGTTACTGGGTAAGTGATCCGGAACGCTACGGTGTAGCCGAATTCGACAAGGACGGAAACTGCCTCTCGATAGAAGAGAAACCGGCTCATCCGAAATCGAACTATGCAGTGGTTGGACTTTATTTCTATCCGAACAAGGTGGTAGAAATTGCCAAGAACATCAAGCCGTCAGCACGTGGGGAACTGGAAATTACGACTGTAAACCAGCAGTTCTTGGCTGACAAGGAACTGAAGGTCCAGACTCTGGGACGCGGCTTTGCATGGCTCGATACGGGTACACACGATTCCCTGAGTGAAGCCTCTACGTTCATCGAGGTGATTGAAAAACGTCAGGGATTGAAGATTGCCTGTCTGGAGGGCATTGCTTTCCGTCAGGGATGGATTACGGCAGACAAGCTGAAAGAGCTGGCACAGCCCATGCTGAAGAACCAGTACGGACAGTATCTGCTGCAGGTGATAGATGAAGTTGGACATACAGGCAAAAGTAATCTGGACTATTAATATGGAAGTAATTAAAACAGCTATAGAAGGTGTAGTTATCATCGAGCCACGCCTTTTTAAAGATGACAGAGGATACTTCTTTGAGTCGTTTTCGGAACGTGATTTCAATGCACAGGTACGTACCGTAAAGTTCGTGCAGGATAATGAAAGCAAGTCATGCTACGGTGTGCTGCGCGGTCTGCATTTCCAAAAACCGCCTTTTGCACAAAGCAAGCTGGTACGGGTAATCAAAGGTGCTGTACTGGATGTAGCCGTAGATATCTGCAAAGGTTCTCCTACTTTCGGAAAGCATGTAGCGGTGGAACTGACGGAAGACAATCACCGACAGTTCTTCATTCCGCGCGGTTTTGCACACGGCTTCAGCGTACTGACTCCGGAAGTGATTTTCCAGTATAAGTGCGATAATTTTTATGCGCCACAAAGCGAAGGTGCCCTTGCATGGGATGATCCGGACTTAGACATTGACTGGAAAGTTCCGGCAGACAAGGTGATTCTATCGGAAAAGGATAAGCACCATTCACGCCTGAAGGATGCGGAATGGCTGTTCGACTACAAGGAAGATTTGTATAAATAAAGAAAGGAGCAATCATGAATATTTTAGTGACAGGCGCAAACGGCCAGCTGGGTAACGAGATGCGCATCATCAGCAAGCAGACTTCCTATAACTTCCTGTTTACCGACGTAGTGGAAGCCGAAGGAGTGGAAACTACCCTGCTGGACATTACCGATACGCAAGCGGTGGAGAAAATAGTACAGGAACAACATATCAACTGCATTGTGAACTGTGCGGCTTATACCAACGTAGACAAGGCTGAAAGTGATGCGGCTCTCTGCCGCAAGCTGAATGCAGCAGCTCCTAAGATTCTGGCGGAAGCCATGAAAAAAGCAGGCGGTCTGCTGGTTCAGATTTCTACCGACTATGTTTTCGGAGGTGATCCGTATAATACACCTTGCCGTGAAGACCAAAAGGGTACGCCTACAGGTGTATATGGCGAAACAAAGCTGGAAGGAGAACGGTACATTGAGGATACGGGATGCGACTACGTGATTATACGTACAGCCTGGCTGTATTCGGAATTTGGAAAGAACTTCGTAAAGACCATGTTGAACCTGACAGCTTCGAAACCGGCTCTGAATGTGGTATTCGACCAGGCAGGTACACCGACTTATGCGCTCGATCTGGCTGTTGCCATCGAAGCGGTCCTGAATGACTATGCTGCCGAAAAGCCGCAAAATGGGTACAGCAAGACTGGAATCTATCATTTCAGCAACGAAGGGGTATGTTCGTGGTACGACTTTACCAAAGTGATAGCCGAACTTGCCGGACATACGGCATGCGACATCCAGCCCTGCCACAGCAACGAGTTCCCCAGTCCGGTAAAACGTCCGGCTTATTCCGTACTGGACAAGACCAAGATAAAGCAGACTTTCGGACTGAAGATTCCTTACTGGACAGACTCGCTGAAAGTATGCATGAGCAACATGGGAGTGCTTAAATAAATCATCACAAACCAAACAATCATGGAAAATTTCAAACGCAATATAATCGTAACCGGTGGAGCAGGCTTCATCGGTAGTCATGTGGTACGTCTGTTTGTCAACAAGTATCCGGAATACCACATCATCAATCTGGACAAGCTGACATATGCGGGAAACCTCGCCAACCTGAAGGATATAGAGGACAAACCGAACTATACATTTGTTAAGGCTGACATCTGCGACTATGAGAAAATGCTGGAGCTGATGCAGCAGTATCACGTAGACGGTATTATTCATCTGGCTGCAGAAAGTCATGTAGACCGCAGCATCAAGGATCCGTTTACGTTTGCACGTACCAACGTTATGGGTACGCTGAGCCTGCTTCAGGCTGCAAAGGTGTACTGGGAAAGTCTGCCTGAAAAATACGAAGGCAAGCGTTTCTATCACATTTCTACCGACGAAGTGTACGGTGCCCTGAAACTGACACATCCGGAAGGCGTGAAGCCACCGTTCACCACAAAGGCCTCATCGGGAAAGCATCATCTGGCTTATGGAACGGAGTTCTTCTATGAAGATACAAAATACAATCCGCATAGCCCGTATTCGGCTTCGAAAGCCAGCAGCGACCACTTTGTACGTGCTTTCCACGATACATACGGCATGCCGACCATCGTAACGAACTGTTCGAACAACTACGGTCCATATCAGTTCCCTGAAAAGCTGATTCCACTGTTTATCAACAATATCCGTCACCGCAAACCGTTGCCTGTATACGGCAAGGGTGAGAATGTACGCGACTGGCTGTATGTGGTAGACCACGCACGTGCGATTGACGTGATTTTCCACAACGGAAAGATTGCCGAAACTTACAATATCGGTGGTTTCAACGAATGGAAGAATATCGACATCATCAAAGTGGTTATCAATACGGTAGACCGTCTGCTGGGACGTCCGGAAGGAGCCGACATGGATCTAATTACCTACGTAACCGACCGTCCGGGACACGACATGCGTTATGCCATCGATTCTACCAAGCTGCAAAAAGAACTGGGCTGGGAACCGAGCCTGCAGTTTGAAGAGGGTATTGAGGAAACCGTGAAATGGTATCTGGATAATCAGGAATGGATGGATAATGTAACCAGCGGTGATTATCAGAAGTATTACGAGAGTATGTATAAGAACAGATAAATCGTTTTAAGTACAATCAGAACATATCCAGTATGCAAACCCACGTAGTCATCATGGCAGGCAGAGAAGAACGGTCAGTTACTAATATGCCGCCTAAGTGAAGAACAGCGCATCAAGGAGTTTCAACACTGAATAACCTGAGTCTATCAGGTTCTATTATATCTATTCTATTATATCTATGAATCGCTACAGCCCTCAACACGAGGTGCTGTAGCGATTTTTTTGTTACCTGCCGGAAAAGCATTACCTTTGCGGCACATTTACAGCTGTCTGACACGTGCAGGAGAGCGCTGGAGTTGACAAGCTTTTAAATAAAATTCGTTACATATTGAAGAATATTACTATCTTTGCATAAACAAACATATCCAATGATGAAAAACAATAAAGAATTAATGAACCGCGCAGCCGACAATATCCGTATTCTGGCTGCTGCTATGGTGGAAAAAGCTAAATCCGGTCATCCGGGTGGTGCTATGGGTGGTGCAGACTTTGTAAATGTACTGTTTTCTGAATTTCTTGTTTATGATCCTGAGAATCCACGCTGGGAAGGACGTGACCGTTTCTTCCTCGACCCGGGACACATGTCGCCGATGTTGTATTCGGTACTGGCACTGAGCGGAAAATTCACGATGGACGAACTGGCTCAGTTCCGTCAATGGGGAAGCCCTACTCCGGGACATCCGGAAGTGGACATCATGCGTGGTATAGAAAATACTTCCGGCCCACTGGGACAGGGACATACGTTTGCCGTTGGTGCTGCCATCGCGGCTAAGTTCCTGAAGGCTCGTCTGGGTGACGTGATGAACCAGACTATTTATGCTTACATCTCCGACGGTGGTGTGCAGGAAGAGATTTCTCAAGGTGCCGGACGTCTTGCCGGACATCTGGGACTGGACAACCTGATTATGTTCTACGACTCGAACGATATCCAGCTTTCTACTGAATGTGAAGCGGTAACCAACGAGGATGTAGCTAAAAAATATGAAGCGTGGGGATGGAAGGTTATTACCATCAACGGTAATGATGCTGACCAAATACGTGAAGCACTGATTGAAGCGAAAGCGGTAACAGGACAGCCTACACTGATTATCGGTAAGACAATCATGGGTAAGGGTGCGCTGAAAGCGGACAATACAAGCTATGAACGTAACTGTGCTACTCACGGTGCTCCGCTGGGCGGCGAGGCTTATATCAATACAATCAAGCATCTGGGTGGCGACGTGGAAAATCCGTTCCAGGTATTCCCGGAAGTGGCTGAGCTGTATGCTAAACGTCGTGAAGAGTTGAAGGCTATCGTGGCTGAACGTTATGCTGCGAAGGCTGAATGGGCTAAGGCTCATCCGGATCTGGCTGCCAAGATGGAATTCTGGTTCTCTAACCAGACTCCGAAAATCAACTGGGAGGCTATCGAACAGAAAGCGGGTGGAGCAACACGTGCTGCATCGGCTACTGTACTGGGTGTGCTGGCTACACATGTGGAAAACATGATTGTGTCTTCTGCCGACCTTTCTAATTCGGACAAGACTGACGGATTCCTGAAAAAGACTCATGCATTTACAAAAGGTGATTTCAGCGGTGCGTTCCTGCAGGCGGGTGTGTCTGAGCTGACAATGGCTTGCTGCTGTATCGGTATGGCGCTGCACGGTGGTGTTATCGCTGCATGTGGTACTTTCTTTGTATTCTCCGATTATATGAAACCGGCTGTACGTATGGCTGCACTGATGGAAATGCCTGTGAAGTTTATCTGGACTCACGATGCGTTCCGTGTGGGTGAAGATGGTCCTACGCATGAACCGGTAGAACAGGAGGCTCAAATCCGACTGATGGAAAAACTGAAGAATCATAAGGGACATAACTCGATGCTGGTACTGCGCCCGGCTGATGTAGAGGAAACAACTCAGGCTTGGAAGCTGGCAATGGAGAATACATCTACTCCTACTGCCTTGATTTTCTCTCGACAGAATATCGCGAACCTGCCGGAAGGTACTGATTATACGCAGGCTGCAAAGGGTGCTTATATCGTAGCTGGTTCGGATGAAAATCCGGATGTGATTATGGTGGCTTCGGGTTCTGAAGTTTCTACTTTGGTAGCGGGTGCCGAACTGTTGCGTAAGGATGGTGTGAAACTGCGTATTGTTTCTGTTCCGTCGGAAGGTTTGTTCCGCAGCCAGAGCAAGGAGTATCAGGAAAGCATTATCCCGACGGGTGCCAAGGTATTCGGACTGACTGCTGGTCTGCCTGTCAACCTGCAAGGGCTGGTTGGCGCCAATGGTAAGATCTGGGGTCTGGAATCGTTCGGTTTCTCTGCTCCTTACAAGGTGCTGGACGAAAAACTGGGATTCACTGCAGAAAATGTATATAACCAAGTAAAAGCAATGTTAGAATGAAAGTAATAGGACTGGCTTCCGATCATGCCGGATTTGAACTGAAAGAGTATGTAAAACAGTGGCTGAAGGCAAAAGGATGGGAGTATAAAGATTTTGGAACGTATAGTACTGAGAGTTGTGACTATCCGGATTTTGCTCATCCGCTGGCTCTGGCTGTAGAGGCTGGTGAATGTTACCCGGGAATAGCTATCTGCGGAAGCGGAGAGGGTATCAGCATGACACTGAACAAACATCAGGGGATCCGGGCTGCTCTTTGCTGGATGCCGGAAATAGCACATCTGGCACGACAGCATAATGATGCGAATGTGCTGGTTATGCCGGGACGTTTCATCGATACGGAAATGGCGGATAAAATCATGACGGAATTCTTCGCTACGGGCTTCGAAGGTGGACGCCATCAGGCAAGAATTGATAAGATTCCAGTCAAATAATCTTTCTCCTGACAGATAATATAATGATATTCACTACAGGCTGCAAGGGCTTGTAGTGAATATTTTTATTTTCGGACGTTTCCTTTTTTTAGCAGGCTTCTCTTCACTTCCTATATTTTTATCTGTATATTTGCTTGCTATAAAAACAAAAAAGAAAATCAAATAGAAAAATTACCATGAAAAAACTGTTATTTATCCTGCTAATGTGTCTGCCGATAGCTGGTATGGCAAAAGACAAGAAAGATAATACCGACCCGAAATATCTGGCCGGTGCTGTAACGACAATCGATGGAAAGGTGGCTTTTACCAATGAAATAAATGCACCGGGACTGTCGAAAACGGATATATTCAATCAAATGTTAGAATGGGCTAAAGGGCGTTTCAAACCCGACGGGAAGCTGTATAGCCAGGTTTCATACTCGAACAAGGAGGAAGGAACTATCGCTGCATCGGCCGAAGAGTATATGGTTTTCTCGTCGACTGCGCTGTCGCTGGACCGCACGCGTATTTATTATCAGTTGCTTATCACTACGGAAGACGGTAAGTGTAAAATGTTGATGACGCGTATTCGTTACTGGTACGACGAGGCAAGAGACGGTGGACAGAAATATACTGCCGAGGAGTGGATAAACGATGATATGGCGCTGAATAAAAAGAAAACAAAACTGGCTCCTATCTGTGGCAAGTTCAGAAGGGAGACTATCGATCTGAAAGATGAATTGTTTCAATCAGCATCAGCTGCCTTAGGTCAGAAGCTCTTAAATAATACACCAACTACTGCACAAAGTGTTCCCATGCAGACGTTGCAGCCTGCTACTCCGGTTATCAATGCTTCGGCAGAACTGAAAGAGGTCGGTCTGGAACAATTGCCTGCCAACCTGAACGAGATTGCGGCAAAGGGACGTATCACGCTGACGGCAGCAAACGGTGAGGAAATCGATATCAAAGCTGAAAACTGGAGCGGATTCGGCAAGATGTTCAACAAGAATGTTTCTTATCTGCTGATCGACCAGAGCCGTATAGCTGCTACTGCCTTGATGGAACAGAGTGATACATACAAAATCTCATTCTATACAGACAACAACACAAAGGCAAGTGTGGTTGTGGAATGCAAGAAGGCTATGTCGCAAAAGATGACTGCTGATGACTTGAAATCGCTGAACCAGAATGTAGATGCTTCGAAACAATATACTATGTATATCGGTGAGGTAACAAAAACTTGGATGAGATAAAGGAAACGGAATTCCCGTACTGACATAAAAAGAGAGGGGAAATTTGAAAGCTATTCCGCAGAGAATAATTTCAAATTTCCCCTCTTCTATTTTTCTGACTGATCAGGTCTTATCGGGTGTATGAATGGCTTACCGGTGTCATGATGAAGGTAAATTCATAATCGCCGTAAGGTAACATATACTGTGGTTCGGGAACGGCTCCCCAACTATCGATACATCCTAATCCCATCTGCGCCTTGTCGATCAGGACATTGGTCAGGTCTGCCTTTTCTACTTCGTTGGAGTGTTCCTGTTTCTTTTCCCATCCTGAATCGAGTGAGCTGATGGTGTAATGCAAAGCAGATGCTGAGAACGGAGCTTCGGCTACAAACATCAGTCCGCTGCCGGCTTCGTTCAATTGTTTCCACCAGCGGATATCCGACTTGGTACCGTTTTCCTGCGGACGGATATAAGCATAGAACTGCTCGTCTACGGTCTGATTATAAACGCCGAGGTCGGTAGATGTCTTACGATCGGCATAGTTTTCAATTGGTCCACGACCGTAATAAGAAATCTTCTCGAAGGATGCCGGCATTACCAACTGTAAACCGAAACGGAACATATTGGCTACCTTGGCATTCTTGTCGGCTGTCATCTTCTGAGTAACCTTGACGGCACCTTTGTTATTGATGGTATAGGTAAGCAACAGTTTAGCTGAAACGTTCTTCATGTCGTATTCGGCTGAAACGACTGCCATGCCGTCTTTCATTTCTCCCTTCAATGAAAGCAGTTTGATGTCGGGATTCTTCCATGCTACATATTTCTGCTGAAGACCAGCACCGAAATCGTTATCGGTCGGAGCACGCCAGAAGTTAGGTGTCATGGCTTCTCCTTCTTTTATCATATTCAGCCCGTTCACTTCATACTTATCCATGTAACCATTTTGCTTATTGAACTGGATATTGAAGTCCTCTCCGACCACAACCATGCGGTTTACGTTTTCATTCTTGATCTGCGGAGTAACTACTGCTACGTTCTTTTCTGCAACATTGGCAAGATTCATAGCAGGAGCTTCGTAAGCATTCAGTGTAAGCTGGGCTTTAGCCACTACATGACCGGCAGGAAGCAGGCCTTCGCGATTTTTCTGAATGTATTTTACGTTAAGCAACCATTCGCCGCACTTGCAAGTCTTGCCCCAGTCGAGTTTTATACTGGCTGTCTGGCGTGGAGCGACCGACAGATTCTCAACACGTCCGCTACGGACTGCCTTTCCGCCTTTCAGAAGTTCCCATTCGAGTGCATAAGCAGATAAATCGCGGAAGAAGTTTTCATTATAGACATTGATTTCTCCTTTCGACAAATCCCCTGCCGTGGTCCAGATGTTCTGATAGAAATAGCCAACCTCGTACATGTGTGGATTGGGCTTGCGGTCGGGACTGATCAGTCCATTGTCGCAGAAGTTGTTGTCGCTGGCATCGAAACGGTTGAAATCGCCTCCGTATGCATAAATCATCTTACCGTTCTTTCCGGTCCAGCGGCATGACTGGTCAACGAAATCCCAAATGAAACCTCCCTGGAACTTCGGATACTTACGTATCAAATCCCAGTATTCCTTGAAACCGCCCTCCGAATTTCCCATGGCATGAGCGTACTCGCACTGGATAAGAGGCTTGGTGCTGTTTTCACTCTTTACATAGTCCTCACAGTCTTTATAACGGTAATACATCGGACAGTAGATATCGGTCTTACCTTCCAGACCGGCTCTTTCGTATTGTACAGCTCGGCTCGGGTCTTCGGCTTTTACCCATTCGTAAGCGGCATCAAAGTTCGGTCCGTAACCGGCCTCATTACCCAATGACCAGAAAATAATGCTGGGATGATTGAATCCGCGTTGTACATTGCGTTCGTTACGCTCCAAATGAGTCTTTTTGAATAAAGGAACTTTAGCCAATGTCTTTTCTTCATAACCCATACCGTGTGATTCCAGATTGGCTTCAGCTACTACGTAGATACCGTATTTATCGCACAAGTCATACCAGAAGTTATCGTCCGGATAGTGGCAGGTACGCACGGCGTTGATGTTGAACTGCTTCATAATCTGGATATCCTGAATCATCCGTTCGCGCGATACATAAGATCCGCCGTCGGGATCCATTTCGTGGCGGTTGGCTCCTTTTATCAGTACCGGTTCGCCATTTACCAGTATCTGTGCATTCTTCAGTTCGATCTTACGGAAACCTACTTTGACCGGAACAACTTCACTGACTTTGTTTCCATCTTTCAGTGTAGCACGCAAAGTATATAAATAAGGAGTTTCTGCCGACCATTTGTGAGGTGCATCGAGGTTGATGGTTGTGGAAACCTTGCCACTTCCTGCTACGTTCTGGGTTGCTACTACCTGATTGCGGGCATCCAGAAGGTCAAGAGTGACTGTGGAACTGCCTTTCAGGCTTAACTCTACCGCCAAAGAACCGTTTTTGTACTCGCCGTCCAGGTCTGGTGTGACACGAATGTCATCGATGCGTTTCTTGTTTCGGGCATAAAGATAACAGTCGCGAGCTACACCTGTATAGCGGAAGAAGTCCTGATCCTCAAAGTAACTGCCATCGCACCAGCGGAATACTTGAAATGCAATAACATTTTTCTGTCCTAATTTCAGATAAGGTGTCAGGTCGAATTCGGCCTCCAACTTGCTGTCTTCACTGTATCCTACATATTTGCCATTCACCCATAAGTACATGTTCGAACTTACAGCTCCGAAATGTGCGATAATGTCTTTTTCTTTCCAGTCAGCAGGAACAACAATCTCACGGCGGTAAGAACCTACGTGATTGTTTTCTACAGGTACATAAGGAGGATTATTTGTAAACTGGTTGCGCCATGCATAGCCTACATTCAGGTATATCGGGTCGCCATAGCCGTTCAATTCCCAAACTGCCGGGACTTGCAAATCATCCCATCCCTTATCATTAAAATCAACTTTCCAGAAATCAGTGGGACGTGCGTCTGCATTCTTTACCCAGAAAAATTTCCATTTTCCGTTTAAAGTCATGAAGTTGTCGGAGTTTTCCTTGATGGCCTGAGTGGCAGCATCCGTACTTTCGTAAGCAAAGAAATTGGTGTGCATCGGAGCGCGGTTAACTGCATTGACTTCAGGATCTTGCCATTCCTTGAAAGTCTGCGCCTGGGAAGAAAGTGTACAAGCTCCCAAGATGCCGAGCAAAAGAGGTTTTTTCATAATAAATTTAAGTTCTCTTACAATTATAAATATATTCTATACAAAAGTAATCATTTTTTGTATATTCACAAACAACAGGCTGCTGGAAGTAAAATAAAAAGAGGTTGCCTCAAAATAGAATTGCAAAAAATAAAAATCTGATAGATTGAATTTAGAAATAAAAAGATCTCCTACTTTTAGTCCTGTAATTGAAGAAAACAAAGACTAAAGTAGGAGATTTTTATGTTGTTACTTATAGATTAGAAGTAAGCGTATCTCAGTTTTTCATTTTGAAACAGCCTCTTCGTCTATTCTGATTGTTCCATAGCAAACTGTCCAGCCTTGAAGATTTCACCCTGACAGTCGCTTTAGGAAAACAGGTTTACATTCTTAATGCTGCATTATCCGCGTAACTGCTTGTCCATTGCTGCAGCTGCACGACGTCCGTCTCCCATAGCCAGAATTACGGTGGCACCACCACGGACTATATCTCCACCGGCATAAATAGTCGGTATAGACGACTGCATATTCTCGTTTACGGCAATGGTACCTTTACGTCCCAGTTCCAGTCCGGGGATAGAATGTGGAACAATCGGGTTCGGAGAAACTCCTACACTGACAATAGCCATATCAATATCGATGGTTTCTACTGCGCCGGGGATAGGCACCGGACTACGACGTCCTGAAGCATCGGGTTCGCCCAGTTCCATCTTCTGCAAGACAACTTGTTTGACACGTCCCTTTTCGTCGGCAATGTATTCTATCGGGTTATGCAAAGTCAGGAATTCCACACCTTCTTCTTTAGCGTGCTTAACTTCTTCCAGACGAGCCGGCATTTCTGCTTCCGAACGACGATAAATAATCATGGCTTTTTCGGCTCCCAGACGACGGGCAGTACGGACAGAGTCCATAGCCGTATTACCTCCACCGATAACGGCTACTCGTTTGCCGAATGTAACCGGCGTATCAGAATCTTCGCTTGCCGCATCCATCAGGTTGACACGAGTCAGGTATTCGTTAGACGACATGATATTGATAGAGTTCTCACCCGGAATATTCATGAAGTTAGGGAGTCCGGCTCCGGAAGCAACGAATATTCCTTTATAGCCTTCCTGTTCCAGTTCGTCTACGCTGATAGTCTTACCGATGATACAGTCTTTGACAAACTGCACGCCCATCTTCGACAGGTTCTCGATTTCTACATCGACAATCTTGTTCGGCAAACGGAATTCGGGAATACCATATTTCAATACTCCTCCGATTTCATGCAAGGCTTCGAACACGGTTACTTCGTAACCCAGTTTCGCCATATCGCCGGCAAACGACAGTCCGGCAGGTCCGGAACCTACAACTGCAACTTTAACGCCGTTCTTTTCGGCTATTTCAGGAACCGAAATCTGTCCGCTTTCACGTTCATAATCGGCAGCAAAGCGTTCCAGATAACCGATAGCTACTGCTTCGTGTCCCATCTTCAGGTGTATACATTTCGACTCACACTGCTTTTCCTGCGGACAAACACGACCACACACGGCAGGCAAAGCACTGGTCTGCTTCAAAACACGAGCTGCCTCAAGGAATTCACCGCGCTCGATGTTCTTGATGAATCCGGGGATATTGATGCCAACCGGACAACCTTCCATACACGACGGATTAGCACAATCCAGACAGCGTTTGGCTTCGGTCAGTGCCTGTTCTTCGTTCAGCCCCAGGTTAACTTCTTCCTTACGGCTATGAGAACGGTACTCCGGATCGAGTTCATTCATCTTAACACGTGGAATGGCTGTACGTTCTTTCGGTTTCATCGCTTTACGCAGGTCTGCACGCCATGTTGCATTACGGTCGTCAGCTGCCTTTACAGCTTCGCATGTATCAGGCTTTACAGGATCCAGTTTGTGTATTTCTTCACGCTCAATATCCTTGAACGCACCCATACGTTTCAGCATTTCATCGAAATCGACCTGATGTCCGTCGAACTCAGGACCGTCAACACAAACGAATTTTGTCTTGCCTCCTACGGTAATACGGCATGCACCGCACATACCGGTACCATCTACCATAATCGTGTTGAGTGAAACGTCGGTAGGAATCTCATATTTTTTAGTAAGCAGGCAAACAAACTTCATCATAATAGCCGGACCGATGGCAAAACATTTGTCAACTTTTTCGCGCTTGATGACTTCCTCGATGCCTTCTGTTACCAGACCTTTCTTGCCATACGAACCATCGTCGGTCATAATGATTACTTCATCCGAACTTTCTCTCATTTCTTTCTCTAAAATGATCAGTTCCTTAGAGCGTCCTGCCAATACAGTAATAACACGATTTCCGGCAGCCTTCAAGGCCTGAACGATAGGAAGCATCGGAGCTACTCCTACTCCACCTCCAGCACAAACCACGGTGCCAAAGTTCTCGATGTGGGTTGCCTTACCCAGCGGACCTACTACATCGGTAATATAATCACCTTCATTCAGTTCGCACAAGCGGGTCGATGACAGACCAACCTCTTGTACGACCAACGTAATAGTTCCCTTTACGGGATCGGCTTCAGCAATGGTAAGAGGCATACGTTCACCTTTTTCGCCTACACGTACAATCACAAAATGACCTGCCTTACGTGACTTAGCAATCAGAGGAGCTTCGATTACCAGCTTAAAAACCTTTTCTGAAAAATGTTCTTTTGAAATAATTTTATTCATTTCCTCGTACTATAAGTTAGTTATTTTTTGCAATTTATTGTCTTTTGCAAAGTTATCACTAAATAAAATAATACCAAAAGAAATTCCTAAATTCACAAATTCTGTCTTATATTTTTGTCTTATGCCCTTCTTGTTTTGACCCAAACTTACAATAACGATGAATGCATGATATATTACAGACAGACCAAATGGTATTTTTATAGAAATAATACGTAAAGGAACTACCTTATCCTATTTTATTCCATTACCTCATAGGATTGTGAATCTTCCGCATATACAAATCATTTCACTATAGTGAAGCGATCGCCTCACTATGGTGAAGATAGCGATTCATTATAGTCAGGCAATCGCCCCACAGCTGTTAAACATTATATTCTTAGGGAAAACGTAACACGAACTGCTCAATCAAACCATATATAAAAATAAAATCTCCTCCGGACTTTTTTTAAATCCGAAGGAGATTCCATTTTCAATTATTCTTTTGTATAGTCTGATACAACTACATCAACGTTTTACCTGAATCGCTTTATCAAGCTCAGCCCAATGCTCGTCCGTCATGTTGGCAGGAGTAAACAATGCAACTCCGGCAGCTCCGGCTTCAATCGAACCACGAACAGCTTCACCAATTTCAGAAGGTGTCAGACCGTGACCTTCCGGATCTTTAATATTAGCCTTGTTCTGCCAGTCATGACAAATGAAGAGGCCACTGTAAACAGGCTTTTTACCGTTTACGGAAGTCACTTCTTCTTTGGTTATTTCTCCTACCCAAGAAGCTGGTTCCAAATAAAAGTCATTGTAATTCATCGGGAAAAACGCATCGATATCCCATTTGTTCCATTCCTGACGAACCAGTTTCTTTGCATAAGAATCAGGCCCCGGGAATACAGCAGCACTGACTTTTTTACCTTTTGCGTGAACCGCAGCCGCAATCTTATTCACCAGATTGGTAATGCGGTTATAACGGAACTGCTTCCATTCCTCGCAAGTAGAAGGATCTTCCACAGCCTTGATATCTATACCACTTTCAGCCTTGAAATCGGCTACACACTTGTCGCAGTAACAATAATCGGCTGTAGGATACTCTTCATTCATCACCAAACCGTATTTTTCCCAAAGGCCGCGAGCCAGAATTACATCTACATAGCGGATATAATCCAAATGAACAAAATCTACATCCGGTATTTCTGCTATCTTGCTATATTCGGTAACCAGATAATTGATTACATCCGGATTATTCGGACACATACATTTATAATAAGGAACATATGCCTGCACAGAATATGCCGACTCTCCTTTACGGTTTACTGCATACCATGTAGAATCAGCATCTCCTTTCAGCATGGCAGGAATCCATGCATGGTACTCCAGCCCAGTAGCATGAGCTATTTTTGCCGCACGAGCGTGTTTCTCCACATTGAAACCACCCGCATTGTAACATATACCTACCAAACCGTGATCTTTCCATTTCTGGAAATCGGACTGGATAGATGCCTCTGTAGCTTCCTCTCCTTCTCCTTGCCAACCATACACAGGGATAGTTTTCACTGATTCATTTGAGCATGAAGAAAAGCCCAATACGCATGCAACTGTGGCAGCTAACAACAACTTGATTTTCATAAATTCGATTATTTATTAATAAAAAACATTATAATCAGCAAATATATAAAATAATTAGACACTAAACGACTTCATTAAAGTAAATATATATTCCCGAATAATATAGAGATGCCCTTGTTTCTTCAATGCCGCAATATAATTTTTTGCAAAAAAACGAATCTATATCCTGCATAAAGATTAGAATATTGTGCAGCAAAGCACATCAAATCGCCACAGTATTTCCAAAAAACGCTTATATAATTAAACAAACAACTTTTTCAAATGAAACATTTTGAGCATACCAATAAACAATTTACAATCAACAAATTGCACAAAAGAGAAAAAAATTTTTTCATCTATTTGGAGGAAATAATTGCCTAAAATTCCTATTCGATTGAAAATAAACTTTATCTTTGTGGGTATACTATAAATTCATAATCATGACCGAAAAGCTGAAAGATATAAAGAATTTAATCGCCGAGGGCTCTACAGATCACGCAATCGACCAATTGAATCAATTCATCAATCAAAACCCAGAATACGCATCCGAAGCGTATTATTTATTAGGGAATGCTTTCCGGAAAAAAGGTGACTGGCAAGGAGCGCTGAACAATTATCAGGAAGCCATTGCACTAAATCCGGAGAGTCCGGCAGCAGAAGCCCGAAATATGGTGATGGATATTCTCAATTTTTATAATAAAGATATGTTTAATCAATAAGATAATCGACTTATGGCTAAAATGAAAGGTGTAGTTGTAGTGAATACAGAACGCTGCAAAGGGTGCAACCTGTGCGTGGTAGCCTGCCCGTTACACGTACTGTCGCTCACCGCCAAAGTAAATCAAAAAGGATATAATTACGTTCAACAGGTTGTAGAAGATACCTGCAACGGATGCTCTTCGTGTGCAATTGTATGCCCAGACGGCTGCTTGACCGTATATAGAGCAAAATGTGAAGAATAATTTTTAAGTGCTTATAAGCTAAACAATCAAAATTATGGCAGAAGAAGTAGTTCTAATGAAAGGAAACGAAGCCATTGCCCATGCGGCTATCCGCATCGGTGTAGATGGATACTTCGGTTACCCTATCACTCCCCAATCAGAAGTATTGGAAACTCTTGCCGAACAGAAGCCGTGGGAAACTACCGGTATGGTGGTTTTGCAGGCCGAAAGTGAAGTTGCAGCAATTAATATGGTATATGGAGGTGCCGGAAGCGGTAAAATGGTTATGACTTCATCTTCCAGTCCGGGTGTCAGCCTGAAACAGGAAGGTATTTCATACATTGCAGGTGCAGAATTGCCCTGTCTGGTAGTAAACGTTATGCGTGGAGGTCCGGGACTGGGAACCATCCAGCCCAGTCAGGCTGATTATTTCCAGACAACAAAAGGTGGTGGACACGGTGACTATCATCTGATAGCGCTGGCACCGGCTTCGGTTCAGGAAATGGCCGACTTTGTGGGTCTGGCTTTCGAACTGGCTTTCAAATATCGCAATCCGGCAATGATTCTCGCCGATGGAGTTATCGGTCAGATGATGGAAAAGGTAGTCCTTCCAGCTCCTCGCCCACGACGTACGGAAGAAGAAATCATTGCACAGTGTCCATGGGCTGCAACCGGATGCAAGGGACGTAAGCCCAATATCATCACTTCGCTGGAACTTGATCCTGCTGTAATGGAAAAACGAAATCTTCACCTGCAGGAAAAATATGCAGAAATCGAGGCTAAGGAAGTTCGCTACGAAGAAATAGACTGCGAGGATGCAGAATATCTGATCGTGGCATTCGGATCATGTGCACGTATCGCACAAAAGTCAATGGAGCATGCACGCGAAGAGGGTATCAAAGTCGGATTGTTCCGTCCTATTACCTTATGGCCGTTCCCAAGTAAGCCATTAGCCGAAAGAGCTAAAAATATAAAAGGCATCCTTGTTGTGGAATTGAATAGCGGACAAATGATTGAAGACGTAGAGCTGGCTGTAAAATGCAGTGTCCCCGTCGAACATTTCGGACGCCTGGGAGGTATCGTCCCCGATCCAGACGAAGTTATCGATGCGTTAAAAGAAAAAATCATTAATAAGTAAGAAACTTATGGGCAATATAGATCAGATCAGAACCGTACTCAATGTAATATTTATGATAGGAGCCGTAGCTTCTTTCATTCTGTATTTTTCATTGGGAGATGATAAAACCATTTTCTTTTATGTGTGCGGCGCATCGCTGTTTATAAAGATGATGGAATTTGTGTTCCGTTTCTTTCTACGCTAACCCGACAAGGAGGAGATATTTATGACAAAAGAAGATATAATGAAGCCCGAGAATCTGGTTTACCAGAAGCCTCGTTTATTGAATGATAATCCAATGCACTACTGCCCGGGATGTAGCCATGGAGTAGTTCACAAACTGATAGCTGAAGTTATAGAAGAAATGGGCATGGAAGAGAAAACTATCGGTATCAGCCCGGTAGGATGTGCCGTATTTATGTATAACTACCTCGATGTTGACTGTCTGGAAGCCGCTCACGGACGTGCACCTGCTCTTGCCGGAGCCATCAAACGTTTGTGGCCGGACCGACTGGTATTTACTTATCAGGGAGATGGTGACCTGGCATGTATTGGTACAGCAGAAACAATCCACGCCCTGAACCGTGGAGATAATATAGCTATCATTTTCATCAACAATGCGATATATGGCATGACAGGAGGACAAATGGCTCCTACTACACTGATAGGAATGAAAACAGCCACCTGTCCTTACGGACGAAATCCGGAAATACACGGATATCCTTTGAAGATGACAGAAATAGCAGCAACCTTGCAAGGAACGTGCTACGTTACCCGTCAGGCAGTTCATACGGTAGCAGCTATCCGCAAGGCTAAAAAAGCAATCCGCAAGGCTTTCGAAAACAGCATGCAGGGAAAAGGCTCAAACTTGGTGGAAATCGTATCTACATGTAACTCTGGATGGAAAATGACACCCGAAGCAGCCAACAAATGGATGGAAGAAAACATGTTCCCGTTCTACCCGCTGGGCGACTTGAAAGACACAAGCGGAGATAACAAATAAAATCATCAAAAAAAGAACTATCATGAAAGAAGAAATCATTATAGCAGGATTCGGCGGACAAGGTGTATTGTCGATGGGTAAAATCCTGGCTTATTCAGGACTGATGGAAGACAAGGAAGTCACTTGGATGCCTGCCTATGGTCCCGAACAACGAGGAGGTACGGCCAACGTGACCGTCATCATCAGTGACGAACGCATTTCCTCTCCTATTCTGAGCAAATACGATACAGCCATTATCTTGAACCAGCCTTCGCTTGCCAAGTTCGAAAACAAGGTGAAACCCGGCGGCGTACTTATTTACGATGGCTATGGCATCATCAATCCACCGACACGCAAGGACATTCATGTATATCGCATTGATGCCATGGATGAAGCCAACGAACGGAAAATGGCAAAAACATTCAATATGATCGTACTGGGTGGCTTATTGAAAATCCGCCCGATTGTTTCTATTGAAAGCGTCATCAAGGCACTGCGCAAAACACTGCCCGAACGCCATCATCATCTGATACCGATGAATGAAGAGGCTATTCATATTGGTATGGACATCATCAAAGAAGTAAAATAACAGGAATTATCCATATCATACCAAGACATGAGAGAGGCGTACGGATTTTTTCAGCAAGAAGATATTCCGCACGCCTCTGTATCAATAGATATCTTCTCGTATTTTTGCACTTTGCACACGGTTTCTTTCGTTTTTAAATTGTATCTTTGCCCCCATTATGAGGAAGATATTTTTTATAGTAACAATATTACTGATTTGCGGTACGATTTCCGCTCAAAACACCTATCAGCAAAGTCAGTTTACGGGACAGTTTGGTAGTTCTGCTTCGGGAGTAGACAGCAATCTGTACGACCGTAACGGAAACCCGATTGACACAACCTCTGTGATTGATGCCAGCACTATTCCTATCGGATTGTCTTGCTGGAAAATAGACCGTCAGTTCGGCAACATGACTGAAGTTCCGGTGGATACCTTGCAGCATGATTTCCAGAACACAAATGATACTGGAGGGCCAACCGGTCATTATACTTATTTGGGTAATCTGGGTTCTCCACGTATTTCACATATCTTTTTCGAACGGAAAGACCCCGAACAATTCTTTTTTCTCGACCCTTACGACTTTACCGTCATCGAACCGGAAGACGTGGTATATACCAACACCAAGTCCCCCTTTACAAATCTTACCTATTACAAACAAGGAGGAAGCTCTGACGGAGAAGAGCGTTTCAAGGCTTATTTTGCCGTCAATGCCAACAAAAGATTGGGATTTGGATTCAATATTGACTATGTGTATGGACGCGGAAAATACATGAACCAGTCTACAGCCTTATTCAACGGAGATCTTTTTGCCTACTATCTCGGCGATAAATACAACATGCATTTCAGTTTCATCAACGACAACCTGAAGGTTGCCGAGAACGGAGGTATCGTGGACGACCGATATGTTACCCGTCCGCTGGATATGGCGGAAGGCGGAAAGGTATATGCCAATGATGAAATTCCTACTAACTTGTCGCAAGTATGGAACCACAACACCGGTTACCACGCTTTTCTGACTCACCGTTATAACGTGGGATTCTACCGTGAGAATCCGGATGCCAAAGATACAGTCAACACAGAAGTTTTTGTACCTGTGACAAGCTTCCTGCACACCCTCAAGGTAGACATTAACCGCCGTCAATACATTTCATACGACGAAACTCAAAACCAGCAATATTTCCAGAACAATTACCTGACGGATGTACAGCGTGACAAAACAGAACAACTGGCTGTAAAGAACACTTTCGGTATATCGTTGCGTGAAGGATTCAACAAATGGGCGAAGGCGGGACTTACGGCATTCATGAGTCACGAATACAGACGCTTTACCATGACCGATACTATTGCACGAACTCCGGGTCAGCGCATACCCACCGATTATGTGGAAAACACAATTTCGGTAGGTGGACAGCTTATCAAGGAACAGGGACAGACTCTGCATTATAATGTAATGGGAGAAATCGCCCTTGTGGGAGAAGATGCCGGACAATTTCAAATACAAGGTAAAGGCGACCTGAACTTCCGCCTGTTCAGTGATACGGTACGTCTGGAAGCCAATGCTTATATCAAAAACCTGAACCCAATTTTCTACTACAGACATTTCCATTCCAAACATTACTGGTGGGATAATGACGATTTGTCTAAAATCATGCGTACCCGCCTCGAAGGAAAGCTGAGCGTTGACCGCTGGAAAACCCAGCTTAAAGCCGGAGTAGAAAATATCAAGAACTATACGTACCTGGATAATACCTCTGTTAAATATACAGAAACGTCTTCAGATAAAGAAGTCACGACTTACAAGAACGACGTGGCTGTAAGACAGAACTCTGGCAACATACAGGTCTTCAGTGCGGCTCTGAGACAAGATTTCAAGTTGGGTATCTTCCATCTCGACAATGAGATAACTTATCAGAAATCGAGCAATCAGGACGTCCTACCATTACCGGAACTGACTCTCTACCACAATTTATATATCAAATTTGGTTTGGCAAAGAAAGTGCTGCAAATAGAAATGGGAGCAGACGTACGTTATTTCACACAGTATTATGCCCCCGATTACGCTCCGGCTATCGGACAATTTTATTTGCAGAACAAAGAAACCCGCTACAAACTGGGCGGTTACCCGCTGTTGAACGGATATATCAACCTCCACCTGAAACGTACACGTATCTTCATAGCCATGTACAACCTGATTCAAGGACAAGGAGAAAAGAGCTATTTCCTGGCTCCTCACTACCCGCTGAATCCTCGCTTGCTGAAATTCGGACTGTCATGGAATTTCTTCGATTAAACCTGTACGCTTATGAAAAAGAAATGGTTACGATATGGTTTTATCGCACTGGCTATTGCAGCAGGCATCATCCTGCTGAACACGCAAAAAGAGCAACAAACAGCTTTTACGCCACGTGATTATGATGAAATAGCCAGTTCGGGTATTCTTCGTGCCGTAACCGAATATAATGCGGTAAGTTATCACGTAACCGACGATACCTTGCAAGGATTCGACTACGAGCTGCTGAATATTTTTGCATCGGAGAAAGGACTGAAGCTCGAAATAACTCCCGAAATGAGTTTCGAGAAACGCCTGCAAGGTATCATATGCGGTAAATACGATATTCTGGCTACGGGAACTGTAGTAACCACTCAGCTAAAAGATTCGCTGTTCTTTACGCGAACCTTGCTGCTGAGCAAGCAAGTGCTGGTACAACGGAAAAAAGAAGATGGAAAGGACAGCCTATACATACACAACCAGCTCGATCTGGCCAACAAACACCTTCACGTTATCAAAGGTTCTCCTGCCCTGCTCCGCATACACAACCTTATCAATGAAATAGCAGATACAATCTATATTGATGAAGTCGACTTATATGGTCCCGAACAATTGCTGGCAATGGTTTCGGGCGGAGATATCGACTATGCAGTATGCGACGAAAATATAGCCAAAGCTTCCATAAAAGAATTTCCTAATCTGGACATTAATACAGACATCAGCTTTACCCAGTTTTATGCATGGGGAGTAAGCAAACACTCTCCCGCCCTGCTGGACAGCCTGAATGTATGGATGGACAGCTTTATACAAACCAAGACATATAAAAATTTATATAATAAATACTTTAACTAATACCGTTAGCTATGATACAATTAGATAATGTACGCTGGGGATTTATCGGTTGCGGTGAAGTGACTGAAAAGAAAAGCGGTCCGGCCTTCAACATGATAGAAGGATCGAAAGTCGTTGCAGTAATGAGCCGCGATGAAGAAAAAGTAAAATCGTATGCACGCCGGCATAATATACCACGATGGTATACCGATGCGCAGGAACTGATAGGCGATGAAGACGTGAACGCCATTTATATTGCTACCCCTCCCTCATCGCATGCGACATTTGCCATTATGGCAATGAAAGCAGGAAAGCCTGTCTACATCGAAAAACCGATGGCTGCCAGCTATGAGGATTGTGCACGCATCAACCGCATATCGCAAGAAACCGGAATACCTTGCTTTGTTGCCTACTACCGTCGCTATCTGCCTTATTTCCAAAAAGTAAGACAACTGGTAGAAGAAGGAGAAATAGGAAATGTCATCAACGTACAGATACGTTTCGCCCAGCCTCCGCGAGCACTCGACTATAACAGTACCAACTTGCCGTGGCGTGTTCAGCCGGATATTGCCGGAGGAGGTTACTTCTACGATCTGGCACCTCATCAACTGGATCTCTTGCAGGAAATGTTTGGCTGCATACTCGAAGCCGAAGGATACAAGAGCAACCGTGGAGGACTTTATCAGGCAGAAGATACCATCAGTGCCTGTTTTAAATTCGCGTCCGGTCTGCCGGGTTCCGGCTCATGGTGCTTCGTGGCTCACGAATCTGCCAAGGAAGACCGCATAGAAATCATTGGCGACAAAGGAATGATATGCTTTTCTGTCTTCACTTACGACCCGATAGCCTTGCACACTGAACGTGGACGTGAAGAGATTCTTCCGCAAAATCCACCTTACGTACAGCTTCCCCTGATTCAGGCTGTAGTAGAGCATTTACAGGGAAAAGCAATATGTACGTGCGACGGTGTAAGTGCCACTCCTACCAACTGGGTAATGGACCGCATTTTAAATAAACTCTAAAAAGCCTTCAGTTACTGTTTTTATTCGGACAGCCGCATGAATTTTTCACGATATATCCTGATTCTGTCGCTGTTTTTCGGTCAGACACTATATGCTCAGACCGAAAAACAGCACAAATTCATGCAGCGCCTCGGAGAAATTTTCAGCGAAACAGACTCCAGTTATATCGAACCCAACAAATATAATCTGGCATTTATGATCGAACAAAGCTTTTGGCATGAGCGCTATCAGCTGGGAGCACGTATCGACAACCAACGCCAGAACATTACTTTCGCACCGACTCCTACACCTAAAATCGGAGCTTATTTCGGATGGAGATGGATTTTTCTGGGAATATCTTTCAGCTACCCGGAACTGTTGGGTAAAAGTCATAACGGTAAATCGAAAAAAGAATATGTATTCAACCTGTACAGTTCTCGCATAGGAGTGGACTTATATTACCGAAAAACAGGAAGCGACTTTCATATTACTTCATATTCCGGATTCAACCTGCCTGAAGATTATGAAGGACATAAATTCGAAGGATTCCAAAGCAAGATAGTCGGGCTGAATACTTACTGGATTTTCAACAACAAAAAATTCTCTTACCCTGCCGCCTACAGCCAGTCTACCAACCAGCGGCGCAGCTGCGGCTCATTTATGGCAGGATTTTCTTATTCACATCACAGCATCTCCTTCGACCATACCAAACTGCCTGCCGACATGATTGAACAAATCCGTTCACCGCTCAAGTTCAATAAGCTGGAGTATCGCGACTACAATCTCAGCTTCGGATACGGGTACAACTGGGTATTTGCAAAGAACTGCCTGCTGAATGTATCACTGATGCCTGCCATAGCCTACAAGAAAGCAAAACTGAACGGACAGCCGGCTGAAATGGAAAACAACTGGATGGAATGGATCAATGATATCAACTTCGATCTGGTGACTCGCGCGGGTATCACCTGGAACAACAGCAAATACTACGTAGGCGCTTCACTCGTACTGAATACCTACGATTACCGTAAATCAGACTTCTCAATGACCAATTCATTCGGCAGCCTGCGCATCTATGTCGGCTTCAACTTCTGGAAGAAAAAGGAATACAGAGAAGATAAACAATAAAAAAATTTCACCACAGGCAATAAACATTGCCCACGGTGAAGCAGATAAACACACACAATTTAAATCCTATCTTTTTAGAAATGTACTCCTACTGTAAATAACAATTGATGACGCTCATTGTTCACTTTGGTAGGCGCTAACATCAAGTTTCCTGCCTGATCTATCCCACCATCGAAAGCATAGAAATCACCTTTGTAAAAATCGTATTTATAAGCTACGTCCGCATAAATCAGGCGTCCTCTGTAACCCAGTCCGACACTGACTGCCTGACGCGATTTCAGGTTCATATATTCGGCATCGGTACGAGTATTATCGGTAGCCGGAATATTCTTGAATGCGTCACTCGTAATAGGTGTCGAGCGGAAATGATATCCGGCACGCACACTGAAAGCCGATGAAACTTTTGTTTCCATACCAACACGGAACGAATGAACTCCTTTCAAGGTTTCCTTGATAGCAGCCTGACCGTTCAGTTCCCGACCTTCATAATCCTGTAGCTTGGTAGACGAATAACTCTCGAATTCATATTCGGCATCCAAAGCCATGATACCACCCACTACAGTACCGGCACTGACGTTGAAACGCCACGGAGTAATCAGCCTGTAATCCCATGCATATTGTCCACCGCTCAGATAGTCCATCAGATTTTCGGTATAGCTGGATGTAGAATTACCCAATGCTAAATTGCTTGTCAAGACAGAAGTGTAACGGTCGGACATATTATACCATACAGGCGTATGTATAGCCAGACCAAAACGGAACGGAGAATATTCGAACGGACGGATAATGGCACCCACCTTCAAGTCCAGTCCTGTACCCTCAGTCTTATACGTATTGTTCAATGTAAAATTGCCCTGATAGTCACCGTTCGATCTTTGCATATTCTCACCATACGAAGAATAGCGCAGATAATCTACATCGTATACGCCCAATGTCGCACCAAAATAAAAGCGGTCGCGGACATTAAAGGCAATATTGAAATCGTATTCGTTGATAGATCCCGTTTCGCGGCTGTAATATTCTCCGTCGATACCATTCCATCCATAAATACGAGTAATATTTCCCTGATCATTCCAGTCAACATCCACCAGTCCGGTACGTGCACCCATAACACCTAAATAAGGAGTATCGTAAAACGCACTTTCCGTATACGGGTTACCCGCATCCAGCAGAGCATCAAAATTTGTTTTGTTCTGATATCCTGCTCCGTTAATCATATCAGCCATCTGCCACGTCAGTGAGTTGCCGTTCAATCCCCCTTTCGAAGCAAACTGACGGTTAAAATTCACCAGTTTATGATAGTTGAATGCAAAGTTCAGAAATCTCAAATCGGTCTTATTACCAATCTTCGTACTCCATACGAAACCGATTTGATCGAACGACGCACGGTTGCGGCTTTCGTCCATCACGCTTCCGCTAAAATCACTGTGCGACTTATTGGCATTAAAGCCAAAACTCAAAGCCACATCGTTACTCCGGTAAAGACCAATACCTGCAGGGTTTGTACTGATGGTAGACAAATCAGCTCCCAAAGCACTCATTGCACCCCCCATACCCACAAAACGAGCCGTACCATTTACATCATTTCCTAAAAAGCGGAGCGCATCATATTGATTTTGTGCTGCTGCAGCAGAAGCCAGTGCACCTGCCACAGTCAGAACCATTATTTTCTTTTTCATAATTCAAACAATCTTCTATTTTACATTTTTATCTTCTGCTTGAACCTCCACCTCTGGAGCTGGAACGTGAAGAGCCTCCACCTACAGACGAACCACGGTTAAAGCTGCCGCCACTTCCTCCAGAGAAAGAACTGCTCGAACTACGAGGAGCAGAATAGCTATTGCTGGAACGGGTGTTCGAGTTATAGCTGGAACTGCGTCGGGTACTGCTCGGACGATTGTAGGTAGAGCCCGTACGGTCGACCGTACTGCTGGGACGTACATACGAACCGTTTCCACGAGAAGGCCGAGTGACAGAAGAACCGCTGCCAGGCTGGAAGCTGGAACCTCCACCTACCGACGGACGTACAGAGCTGGATGTATTGTCGAAACCACTTCCCGGACGTACTACACGACCTATGGTAGAGTTAGAAGACGAACTTCTCCGCGAAGAGGTATTCGTATATCGGCTGGTATTACCGAAAACGGCATTACTCCGTCTGGAAGAAGAATAACCTGTATATCTCGACGGACGATAGTCTGTGTGTCCTACACGATAATTGCCTGCCCAGTACGGATGATGATGATGCCAGCCCGGTCCCCAGTAACCGCCCCAGTATCCTCCCCAATAGCCACCCCAGTAGCCACCGTACCAATAGGGAGAATACCAACTGCTATAATACCATGGAGACGACCATCCCCAGCCGAATCCCCATCTTGGACCTGCAACGCCCCAGTTCCAGCGCCAGTCCCACCACAGCGGATTTGTAGCTGTCGGGAAAATATAAGCATACAAACCATCATCATACACATTCCAGTCCCATGAAGGATATACGCCATACACTACATCCCAGTAAAGCGGACTGCTTACAGGTATGGCATAACGCGGACTGCGGAAACGTACGATACGCATGGCGTATTCATAATCGTCTTGCGAACCTTCAAAACCGTTCACCCATTCCCCACGCTCACTATAAGGCTTTTCTTCTATATACAATGTATCATTCTGCATAGAAAAAGTATTGTCGCGCGAAGTATAGCGTCGGTTGTATTCATCAATATCGCGAGTCTTTCCAGTTACGTCTTTCACCACAACTGTCGACCCGGGAGCTGCATATACCGTCGTATTGTTTGAGGTTTGCTTCGGAACGGACTGTACCTCTGTCTTCTGCTCCGTTTTATTTTCTTTTTTCGGAACGAAGTAAAGGTCGTCATTACTCTGCGCCATAGCCAGCCACGGCAAGCAAGCTATCAGCAACGAAGCACATATTCTACTTTTCATACACATATATCATTTATACGGTTTATTTCACTTACAAAAGTAAGGAGTTAATCGTTATGTACAAGTAGAAATTCCCTATTTCGATATAGGGTTTTCCCTATTTTCACTACCTTTGTGTGTACAAACGAATATCTCCATATATATATGAAATACTTTGAAGTCACTTTTACTGCACAGCCGTGCAATGAAATTGTTACCGATGTCCTGTCGGCACTGGCAGGTGAAATAGGTTTCGAAAGTTTTGTCGAGTGTGAAGGAGGCGTTCAAGCTTATGTACAGCAAAGCTTGTTCGACGAAAATGCCCTGAAAGAAACACTGGAAAACTTCCCTATACCCGATACGAAAATCACTTATACCATTACCGAACCGGAAGACAAAGACTGGAACGAGGAATGGGAAAAGAATTTTTTCCAGCCCATCGTCATCGACAACCGCTGCGTGATACACAGTACATTCCACCACGATTATCCGCGTGCTGAATATGACATTGTAATCAATCCGCAAATGGCTTTCGGAACCGGACATCACGAAACGACAAGTTCTATTCTGGGAGAACTGCTGGATGCCGACCTGAAAGGCAAGTCTGTACTCGACATGGGATGCGGCACATCCATTCTGGCTATTCTGGCAAGCATGAGAGGAGCAGACCCGGTAACGGCTATCGACATAGACGACTGGTGTGTAAACAATTCACGCGATAATATTGCCCTGAACCACATTTCAAACATTACAGTCGAACTGGGAGATGCATCGCTGCTGAAGGGACGCAAGCCGTTCGACATCATCATAGCCAATATCAATCGCAACATCTTGTTGAATGATATGGCTGCCTATGCAGCATGCATGCACAAGGGATCTGAACTTTATATGAGTGGCTTCTATGTAGAAGACATTCCTGCTATCCGCGAAAAGGCAGAAAGTCTGGGAATGACTTTTGTTCATCACCGGGAAAAGAACCGCTGGGTGGCTGTAAAGTTTGTAATGTAACAATATAAAAGGCCTCAGTATCTCTTTCCAAAAAGATGCTGAGGCCTTTATTTTTTTTGTACAAAAGATTAGAAAATTTGTACAAATTTTCTGCCATAATTCATCGTCTTCTTGTCAAAGGAAAAGCGACTTATTCTTCTTTTTCCGCCTTCTTCAACTTAATTTCCGTAGTAGCCTGATAAGTACCTTGGCTCCAGCCGGACCCTTCCTCTATTTTTTCAAGCTTCATATCTTTCAGTAAAATAGAATCCGACTTGAAAACCTTGTTTTCGTCATTGAAATAGACTTTCTGCTCGTCCGGCACGGAACCAGTTGTAACAAACTTCTCTGCAGCAAATGCTCCTTTGCTGTCCGTGTAAATCGTATCCCCCGAACGATAATCATTATTGTAGGCTCTGCGTACGATAACCTGAATATCTTCCAGCGGATTGCCTTCTTCGTCGGTTACTACCCCTTGAACCTGAAAACCAACCGTAGGTGTTCCATATTCCAACGGAATATCACCCGGGTCCTCATTACTGTTGCATGAAGCAAAGCCTAACAAGGCTAAAAATCCAGCCCAGACACGAGTACTAAAACAACTAACTTTCTTTCTCATAACTGTATGATTTTTACATTAAGGATTGACGATTCTTTTCAAATGACAGACCATTAACTCTCCTTGTCCATCACGCAAATGCATACCATTTCCACGACAATAACGGAAATACTTGCATGTAGCACACTCTCCTTTCTTCATCCATGTGCGGTCGCGATAAGGCTGATAGTTATTCTCCCAAACATCCATAAACTCATCTTTATAAATGTTTCCCTGATGGTAATCAGCACGAATGCTGGGGCAAGCGGATATAGAACCATCGATAAGGACTGATCCCACTGTTACTCCTGCCTGACAGGAAAAGAAATGATCGCGTACGTCGCCTTCATAATTACCTAAAAATCCCTCACATCCATAACTGATGCGTATACGCCCTTCCTTGCGAGTTTGCTTGATAAAATCGAGCATTCCACGAAATTCCTCGCCGGACAATTGAAGTTCGGCATCCCTGGCTGCACGTCCTACAGGAAATACCGTAAACAATCTCCACTGCTTTAAGCCAATGCCAATGAGAAACTCTTTCAATTCACTTAACCGTGCATAATTATGTTTATTGACGCACGTTACCACATCGAACACAAATCCGGGGAGAGCAGCCATCATACGAATGGCCCGAACAGCCTTGTCAAAACTTTGAGGATGCCCGCGCATCCAGTTATGCTCATCGGCAAACCCGTCCAGACTGACTGTAGCGGTATGCATTCCGGCCTTCAGCAAAGCAGTAAGACGTTCGGGAGTCATAGCCAGTCCATTGGTCACCATTCCCCACGGAAATCCTTTGTCGTGAATCGCTTTTCCACACTCTTCCAAATCTTCACGCATAAGAGGTTCCCCACCCGTTATCACGACAAAAACATGATGCGGATCGGTATGTAAAGCTATATTATCCAAAACCCGGAGAAAATCTTCTTTAGGCATATCGGCATAACCGGATATTTTCTTGCAATCGCTGCCACAGTGACGGCAATGCAAGTTACAGCGTAAAGTACATTCCCAAAATAATTGTTTCAGAGGATGCTGTTCGACCAATGCGTTAGTCATCTTACGGGCTATCTCTAACCCCAGCCTGCGACGAAGAGACAGATTTGTATTCATAGTTTTCGGATTTATCACAAAAATAGTTTTTTTTTTTATAATAAAAAAGCAAGACTGCTGAAATTATACTCCAAGCAATACTGTCTATAGGGAAACTCCTATTTATTATAGGAATTCACCTGCATATTTATAGGATTTTCTATTCGTCTGCCCTTATTTTATTATCTATTTTTGCAACATCAACCAAAAAGAATGAAGAATATGAAGAACTTAATGAAAGCAATCACTATGGCAACCTTACTGGTAGCAATGACCAGTTGTGGACTTTACGATACTGCCGGACAACGTGCCCAACTGATGGAAAACCTGCACGAAGGGATGACGAAACGTGAAGTCGTAGCTATATTAGGAAATCCTGAATTCAGACGTTCCAACAATGGAATAGAACAATGGGAATTTCATAAGACACACTTCAGTGGAGCACAAACAGTTATCCTGCTCGATTTTCGGAACGACAAGGTCATTTCATTCGATTCGTATGACGGAAACTATCCCTCTCCTGCCTACCCACCTATAGCTATTTGCCCGCCTGCTCCTGCCGGAAGCAACTCCTCTCTTCCCGCCTCGACAGACGATCAGGTATGGTTTCGCGAATTATGCCAAAGAGTAAAGGAGAAACCCTTCAAGGACGGACGTCTGGACGTACTCAGAAACGCTGCTCGCCAGTCCGACTTTACGTGTGATGAAATTGTACAACTGATGAAAATATTCAATTCCGACGATGAAAGACTGGAAGCATTGGTCATTCTGGAACCGACGATCATTGACCGGCAGAATGCAGACCGCATTATCAATTCCATGACTTTCATTTCGGGAGAAGAAAAGGCACGAAACATATTGAATACCAAGCATTGCAGCAGTCGCCTATATACTGATGCCGAAATCAATACATTATACGACAGAGTTAAGAATGCTTTTCCATCGTCCGAGCAGTTGAAAACTCTGGAAACAGGATTGAACAGCCGAAACATTACCTGCAAGCAATGTGTCAAGCTACTTTCGATATGTGACTTCGACAGCGAACGAATGAAGTTCCTGCAAGTCATGGCTCCTCATATATACGACTGTCACAACCAGCAGATTATCATCGATACGATGGATTTTCCTTCGGAGAAAGATGAAGTACGACAACTGATACAACGATATTGCAAATAACTTCCAAACAAAAAAAGCATTTTCCACCCCTCTATACAGAGAACGGAAAATGCTTTTTATTTAGATTTTCAATTTAAATCAGTCTTTTGCCTGATGAACAGTGAGCTGCGGGAACGGGAACCCGATACCTTCTTTATTGAATGTATCATACACTACCTGGTTCATGTCGAAATAAACATTCCAGTAATCGGCCGACTTAGTCCATACACGAACCTTAATGTCTACACTACTTGCCGAAAGAGCCCCCAGAGCAATCATCGGAGCCGGATCTTTCAATATACGTTCGTCTGCGTCAATAATACGCTGCAACACCGCTTTTACCTTTTCAAAATCTTCTCCATATTCTACACCGAACACCCATTCAGCACGACGAGTTTCCTGCTTGCTGTAATTAGTGATGGCATTGCTGCTCAAAGCTCCATTCGGAACATAAATCACCTTATTGTCTACCGTAGTCAGAATTGTATGGAAAATCTGAATTTCGCGGACTGTTCCGTTTGCATTCGGTCCTTCAATATAATCGCCCACCTTGAAAGGTTTGAACACCAATATAATCAGTCCACCTGCAAAATTGGAAAGATTTCCCGACAAAGCCATACCGATGGCAACACCGGCAGAAGCAAGCAAAGCAGCAAAACTGGTAGTTTCTACACCCAGCCTGCTCACAATGGCAAAGGCCAGTACCAAGTTCAGCAGTATGCTAACCAGACTCTTCAAGAAAGTCTGTACACTGATTTCCAGTTTTCTCTTTTCCAGAATACGAGAAAGCAAACGTCCGACCTGCTTGATGATAAAGCGTCCGACAATGTAAATGATAATTGCCCCCAGCAGGTCCTTGCCTACCTCTATGCCCCAGTCAAGTAACTTCGACAGCAACTGTTCTACATCTATATGCTGAGAACCAGCACTAAGTAAAGTTGCATTCAGTAAAGATGATAATAACATAGTTGTTTGTTTTTAATGATAAATTATTTATTCTTCCAGTATACCTTTACCCTGTCGGATAATTTCAGGTACATCTTCACAACAATTTATGACAGTAGAAGGTTCAATGCCTCCTATTCCTCCGTCTATTACCAAATCGACTTCCTCACCAAACTTTTCGTCTATCAGTTCCGGATCGGTAACATACTCTATATCTTCGCCGGGACGTAAAGGCAGCGTGGTGGTCAGAATAGGAGCATCGAGCAAATGACATATTTCACGGATTATATTATTATCCGGCACACGGATTCCTACCTCCTTACGGTTTCGGAATATTTTAGGCAACCGGCTGTCGGCATTCAGTACAAACGTAAACGGTCCGGGCAAATTGCGCTTCATCAGTTTAAAAGTAGCATTGCTTACACGGGCATATTCGCTGATGTTGCTCAAATCATAACAAATAATGGAAAGGTTGTTTTTACGCGGATCGATGTTTTTCAACTTACAAATCCGCTCGATAGGACGCTCTTTTAATGCGTGACACCCCATAGCATACATGGTATCGGTGGGATAAATGATTATCCCACCGTCATTCAATATATCCACAATGTGCTGCAACACATCGGGATCGTTATTCTTGGAATATAATTTCTGTATCATAATCACAAATATAGCACTTTTTAAAATGCAATGACTTTTTTATCTGTGATTATTCATTTCAGGCTTTTAAAAATACAACTGGTTACCAGCAATGATGTACCAGAGGACGGATATGCTTATCGTATACTTGGCGTACAACCTCCATTTCTTCATGTGAAAAAGGAGGCAAAGAAGAAGCTTTGACATTTTCCATTATCTGAGCAGGAGAACTTGCTCCCGGAATGACAGTACTGACTTCGGGGTACATCAGAATATATCTTAAAGCACGAGCTGCAAGATTATCTGTATGCAACAGCTGTTTCAGTTCGCGTGCAGCCTTCACACCTGTCATATAGTCTACTCCTGAAAAAGTTTCCCCCTTATCGAAAAACTCTCCGTTTCTGTTGTAACAGCGGTGATCAGCTTTTCCAAATGTTGTTTCTTCTGAGTATTTTCCTGTCAGTAGTCCACTAGCCAAAGGTACACGGACTATGATTCCGACATTTTGTTTACTTGCTTTCGGAAACAATTCTTCTGCCGGCTTCAAACGAAACATATTAAAAATAACTTCAATGGCAGATATGTCATAATTCAATGCTTCCAGTGCTTCGTCTACCTTTTCTACACTGACACCATAATGACAGATTTTACCCTGCCGTTTCAATTTATCAAGAACATAAAAAATCTCCGGATTCCGGTATACTTCAGTAGGCGGACAGTGAAGCAAAACCAGATCAAGGCTATCAACGTCCATATTCTTGAGTGAAGCATCCACAAATTTCACGATGTTTTCTTCATTATATCCCGCTGAAACATGTGGATTGAGCTTTCTACCACATTTGGTTACTACAAACACTTTATCTTTCTTGCCTTTCAGAAACTTCCCGACAGTATGTTCACTCATTCCATCCTGATAAATATCAGCCGTATCAATCAGATTTACCCCTTGTTCGTATGCAGCCTGCAATGTATTCATAGCTACCTGCTCATCAAAAGGATCTCCCCATTTAGAACCAAGTTGCCAAGTTCCTAAAGATACCTCACTCGCTTTAAATCCAGTTTTTCCAAAAACTCTATAATTCATACTATGATTTTTTATATAACTACTACGGCTCTAACACGTGCCTCTTTTTACAGCAAAAGTAAAGGATATTATCAGCCGTTGCAATACACGATAAAATAATCGGATACCAACAACTTTATCCATATATTGATTATCAAGCAAATAAAAAGAACTATCTTTGCAAGTAAACTAAAAATAACATGCATGTATAAAAGAAAAACACCTCTTGATCTTTCTTGCGGAATCCGCATTACAATGGAAATTATCGGTTCAAAATGGAAGCCTTGCCTGATAGATGCACTGAGAGAAACTCCCAAACGTCCCAGCCAGCTTCACCGTGAAATACCAGAGGCCATCTCTCGCGTGCTAGATCAGAATCTGAGAGAGCTCGAAGCACACGGCATCATAGAAAAGAAAATATATGCAGAACTACCTCCCCACAGCGAATACGCACTGACAGAATTAGGCAAAAGTGTATTGCCTTTGATAGACATACTGGATGAATGGGGAGAAAACCACCGATATATCTTCGAAAAATAAATAAAAAAGAACCGTATCATAGCTCATCAAATAGAGCCTGATACAGTTCTTTTATGTTTGTATACTAGAGTATATAAGTTTACTACTTATTTTAGCTTTAACGCTTCTCTTTTTCTACCAACACAATCAACGGTCAGCTTTCAAGCGGTCGGCCATAGCCTTAGCCAGTTCCTTAGCCTGACGGTAAGTATCTTCTTTCATGCTTTGCTTCATTTCCACCGGATTGCCGACAACCTCGAATTTCAGTTTTTCGGTATATTCACCCAACTTCTTGACAGCAGCACTTGCCCATGTAAACGAGCCGAAATATCCCATCACACGGTTCTTCATTTCGCGGGCAGCTACCTTGCTCAGCAATGCCTCCATTTCAGGATACAAGTGCATGTTGTAAGTAGTACATCCCACAATCAGCCCCTTGTACTTAAAGATATCCGACAGAATAAATGAATGATGAGTCTTCGAAACATTGTGCATTACAATATTCTTGATTCCCTGAGCGCTCAACTCCTCAGCGATGGTTTCGGCCAGCTCCTCTGTATTGCCGTACATCGTACCATAAGCAATAACAACGCCTTCTTCACCTTCGTAACGGCTCATCTTGTCGTACATATCGATAACCTGAGGAATCTTTTCCTCCCATACCGGTCCGTGAGTAGGACAAATCATCTTGATAGGCAGTCCACCGCATTTCTGCAATGCCTTCTGTACAGGGTTTCCAAATTTACCTACAATATTAGAATAGTAACGACGCATCTCGTTCCAGTAAATATCAGTATTGATATTCTTGTCGATGCAACCGCCATTCAATGCACCAAAGCATCCGAAAGCATCACCCGAGAACAAGATACCTTCTGTTTCATCGAAAGTAACCATTGTTTCAGGCCAGTGCACCATCGGTACCAGATAGAAACGTAAGTTGTGGTGTCCCAGCTTCAGGAAATCGCCGTCACCTACTACGTAACGGTCACCTCCCACACCATAATAACCTTCCACCATATCGAAAGTCTTCTTGTTTCCTACCAATACGATGTCAGGATAATATTGTTTAATCAATGCGATAGAACCAGAATGGTCAGGTTCCATATGATTAATAATCAAATAATTGATTTTACGGTCACCGATAACGGCACGAATTTTCTTTAAATACACCTCGAAAAAGGCTACATCAACCGTATCTACCAATGCCACCATTTCATCGTCGGCAATCAAGTATGAGTTATAAGACACTCCATAAGGTAACGGCCAAAGGTTTTCGAACAACGCTTTCGAACGATCGTTCACACCTACATAATGTACTTTTCCTTTAATTTCCATTTTTGTTATCCGAATTAGTTATACTATATATTTCACTACAATGTTTTCCTTGCCATGCATCACGCTCTTCCATCCGGCGTTTCAGCCGAGCCGTAAACTCATGATTCTTCAAGCCCCAGTCGGGCGCAATCAGCAATTCCTTAGGCGACTGCGACACAAACCGTTCCAGAACCAAGTCCGCACGAAGATATTCTATATAGTCAATGACCAGATCAATGTACTCATATAAATGAAAATCTTCGGGATGCAATGCAAATTCGTGTGCCATACGCGTACCTTTTATCAGTTGCAACTGATGCATTTTCAATGTTGTCAGCGGCAGTTCCGACAAAGCTTCAGCCTGATGAATCAGTTTTGCGGAGTCTTCGCCGGGAAGTCCCAGTATCACATGACCTCCTGTCAAGATACCTCTTCCGGCAGTACGACGAACAGCATCCTGGGTGCAGGCAAATGTATGCCCTCTGTTTATTCTTGCCAGTGTTTCATCATCAGTACTCTCTATACCATATTCTACCAATAAAAATGTCTGCCGGTTCAATTCCTCCAAATAGTCCAGCAATGAATCGGGCATACAGTCCGGACGAGTACCGATAACCAATCCTACAACATCTTCTACCGCTAATGCTTCTTCGTACATCCGCTTCAACTGTTCCAGTTCTCCGTATGTATTGGTATACGCCTGAAAATAGGCGAGATACTTCATTTGAGGATATTTGCGGGCAAAGAACTGCTTTCCTTCCTCCAACTGGACGCTGACCGTTTTCTCCGTACGACAATATTCAGGATTGAACGTCTGGTTATTACAATACGTACATCCGCCGTAACCTTTTGAGCCGTCGCGGTTGGGACAGGTAAAACCTGCATTGACCGACAGTTTCTGTACCTTGAACGGAAACTTTTGAGCCAAGAAGCCGGCGAAGTCATTATATCGTAACTGTTTATCCATTTGCCTATTATTTGCGAATGCAAAGATAACGGTTTCCAGCGAACTAACAAAAAATGTCCCTCGGCACATGCTAAAAATTAGTTACCGAGGGACATTCTATCAGGCAGTTTCATCAATCTGCCTGATACAAATCTTCCAAAAATACATCCAGGTATGCACCTCTCATGTTAGTTTTATAAAACCGTCCTTCTTTATCCAGAATCAGACACATCGGAAATGCTTACAATGGCAAAGTCTTTATACTTTTCATGTATCTTGCGCAAATGCGGTACCTCTCCACGGCAAGAACCGCAGTATTTCTGCCCTACTGCCAGTCCTAACGAAAAGATATTCGCAACGAGATATTCAGAATAAGCAGTAACTAAAGCCCGAACTTATCTCAACACGAACGTGTCATGTTCTCATCACGTATGTGCTGATACCTCAACACGAACGCGACGATCTCTTGACACGTTCGTAGCAGGTTGAATACAGCTCGTCACTTTTGCATAAAACACAGGAAGGGCATCTTCACCTTACAACTTTATTTGCTGCACATCGGCTGAAATTTACAGGTTCTCATTATTTTTGCACCCGAAATAACAGCAGAAACTCATGGCAGGAATTTATCTTCATATCCCTTTTTGTAAACGTCGCTGTATTTACTGCGACTTCTACTCAACGACACAAAACGAAAAGAAAGCCGCTTATATCAATGCGCTCTGCCGGGAACTGGACCAGAGAAAGAGCTATCTGGAAGGTGAAAAAATAGAAACAATCTATCTGGGAGGCGGAACTCCGTCGCAACTTGAAGCCAAAGACTTTGAACAGATTTTCCAGGCACTCTACCGTTTGTACGAAATTTCCCCGGAAGCAGAGATTACCATCGAAGCCAATCCCGATGACCTGACAGACGAATACGTCGGCATGCTGCGCACCTTCCCACTCAACCGCCTGAGCATGGGTATCCAGACATTTCAGGAAGATATTCTGCGCCTGCTTCACAGACGGCACACGGCACAGCAAGCTGTGGAGGCTTTCAATCGCTGCCGGAAAGCCGGATTCACCAACATCAGCATCGACCTGATGTATGGACTGCCGGGAGAAACACTGCAAACCTGGGAAACTGACCTGCATCAAGCTGTCAGCATGAAACCGGAACATATATCTGCCTATCACCTGATTTATGAAGAAGGTACCGTGCTCTGGAAACTACGCGAGCAACACCGGGTAGAAGAAGCAGATGAAGACTTGAGTGTTTCGCTCTTCACTCAACTCATCCACAAGCTGAAAGACAACGGATACCAGCACTACGAAATTTCCAACTTCTGCCTGCCGGGAATGCATTCCCGGCATAATTCGAGTTACTGGACTGGAAAGAAATACCTGGGATGCGGACCTTCAGCACATTCGTACAACGGTATCTCCCGACAATGGAACGTTGCTTCGCTGGACAGATACATCGAACAGGTAAATAACGGGCAAACTTACTTTGAGGTAGAAGACCTCGATCTGTATACCCGCTACAACGATTTTGTCATTACAACCATCCGTACTATGTGGGGAATGCAGCTCGACGCACTGAAAGAGCAGTTCGGCGAGAAACTGTACAACTATTGCCTCCGCATGGCTCAACCTCATTTATCACAAGGGACATTGGAGCTTAGCAACAATGTGTTGAAGCTTACGGAAAAAGGTGTGTTTATATCCGACGGTATCATGAGCGATATGCTATGGGTAGATTAGTCAACTCCATAGCTCATTGCCGACTGCGAATTGCCGATTATATTATTTTCAATAAGTCCTTAATGCCAAAGAATAGAAATACCACAATGTAGCAAGCGGACAGAATGAGTGTCGTAAGATGACAGATACGATATGCCTGCGAAAAATCCTTCATACATGTTCCGGAAGACTTTATCTGACCGATAACAATATCAAGGCTGTAAATAAAGAACAATATATAAACCAGAACCATGAGATAAGGTGTAAAAAGTCCATAAGGATAAAAGAGAACAGATTTATCAATCAGGATTTGCCCCATCATAGCCAATAATATAATATTATTCCACCATGACTTTCTTACTGTTTTTTCCATGTTCCAATTAAGGTTAAAAGTTTTATATTTTTAAAGTTATAACATAATATGCAAACAGTTATGCTTGCATGGGCTTAATAACATAATTTAACGTGGTTCGTTTCTATTCAATAAAGCGCTCTTTTATGCATCAATAAAAAGGCAGATTTCTGTGCTACTTATATACAAATTCCACCCGATTCTTCACGAACAGGGTGGAACAAAAAAATATGAATATGTTGCGAAAAAAATTAATTGCCTGTTCCTCCACCCAGCGCATGATAAAGGCTGATAACACCTTGTATTTCCGAATTTCTATCGGAAACCATTGTCAGACGAGAAGACAGAAGCGACTGTTGTGCCGTCAGTACTTCCAGGTAATTGGTCGTACCATGTTCCATCAGCAAACGGGTATCGTGAACGGCAACCGACAGATGTTCAACCTGCTGTTCATCAAGTACAACCTTCTGCCGGGCGTTCAGCCATTGATTCAAGGCATTATTTACTTCTCCACCCGCATCGAGAAGCGTTTGCTGGAATTGCAGCAAAGCTTCTTCCCGCTGTGCCTTCGATATTTTCAGATTAGCAATGTTTTTACCTCGATTGAAGATAGGTTGTACAAGCGAACCGATAGCCTGAAACAACCAGTTACCGGGATTGGAAACAACAGCTCCGGCACTATTTGTCCAACCGGCTGAGCCGCTCAAGGTGATACTTGGATAGAAATTCGACCTTGCCTGATTGACTCCGTAAAAGGCCTGTTTCAACTCGGCTTCTGCCTGCATGACATCGGGACGGCGTGACAGCAACTCCAGCGGTATGCCCACCGAAAGTTTCTGCGGAAAACGCTGACAATCGAGTGAGCTACGTTCTATATGCTGAGAAGACCATGCCAGCAGCGAACAAAGTGTATTCTCCATTTCCACCATCTGCTGCTTCAAGTCGAGCAAGGAGGCCTCTGCTCCCAAACGGGAAGCTTCTGCCTGACTGACAGCCGCACGGTCTGCCTGACCGGATTTCATCAGTACGCGCAAGCTATGAATATATTCTTTCCAGTTCGTAATGGTTTCGGATGTAATGGCAATCTGCTCATCCAGCATCAACAACGTATAATAGCTTTCGGCTACCGTGGCAATCAGTTGAGTCTGTACCGCCTGCCGGTAAGCAACACTCTGCTCCAGTGCTGCCTGTTCACTGCGCTTGGCATTGGTCAGTTTGCCAAACAAATCGATTTCCCAGCTTGCCGAACCTCCAAGAGTATACGTCTTACTGGTTTGTCCGCCCTTCACCTTACTCAAAGAGCCTTCCGGATCAAGCTGTACGGAAGGCAAATAAGCCAACCGTGCCGATGTCAGCGAAGCCTGCGCCTCCTCTACTTTCAACCTCGCCACATTCAAGTCCGTATTGGCCTCCAGTGACCGAGTTATCAGCTTTTGCAACAATGTATCGGTAAACAACTCATGCCATTCCAAATCTGCCAGCGAAGATGTGGTGTCTATCTCCGCAGACATTTCTCCGAAAAGCGAATCCGTCTTCACCTCCGGACGCCGGTACTTATTGTAAATACCGCAACTGCTCAACAGCAGTAGTGCAATGGCGAAAGTCAATATATAATTGGTTCTTTTCTGCATATCACTTTATATTAATAGCTACATTAAAAACATTAGTTCCGAGCGACGACTTCTTCACCGTCCTCTTCCCGATTGTGCCGGGGCATTACCCGCTCCTCGACAACCTGGAAAATCATGAACAGTACCGGAACGATGAAAAGCAACGCCAATGTTCCGACCAACATACCTCCTACGGTACCCACTCCCAATGAACGGTTTCCGTTGGCTCCGGCTCCCGAGGCCACGATAAGCGGGAACAAACCGATAATCATGGTCAAGGCAGTCATCAGAATAGGACGCAAGCGAACGCCCGCTGCCGAGATAGCTGCCTGAGCGATAGTCATTCCTTGCTTACGACGGGCAGAAGCATATTCCGTCAACAAAATAGCCGTCTTAGAAAGCAAACCAATCAGCATAATCAATCCTGTCTGCATGTAAATATTATTGTCCAGTCCGAAGCATTTGGCAAAAAGAAAACTTCCCATCAACCCAAACGGGACAGACAGGATAACTGCCAGCGGAATAAACAGACTCTCGTACAAAGCGCACAGAATCAGATAAACGAACAAGACACAAATGATGAAAATAATAGTCGTATTACTCGAACTCTGATCCTCTTCACGTGTAATACCACTGAACTCATAACCGTATCCGGTAGGAAGCGTCTGTGCAGCAACCTCCTCAATCGCCCGAATGGCATCTCCCGTACTATATCCGTCGGCCGGCATTCCATTCACCGGAATAGAAGTATACATATTGAAACGTGTCAGCGTTTCAGCTCCATACACTTTGGTCAGTGTAACAAACTGTCCCACAGGTGCCATTTCTCCGCTACCCGTACGTACAAACATGTTATTCAACGACTCTGTATCCAGACGGTAATTCTTGTCGGCCTGAATCATGACACGGTAAAGTTTCGAAAAACGGTTCAGGTTGGAAGAATAGTTACCGCCAATGAAACCCGAAAGTACGCTCAGCACATCGGAAACCTTGATGTCGGCCCGCTTGCATTTTGCCGCATCTACTTCTACCATGTACTACGGGAACTTGGTATCGAAAGTGGTATAGGCCATCGATATTTCAGGACGCTGGTTTAAAGCCGCAATAAAATTCTGGCAATACTTCTGTAAAGTACTCACGTTTCCTCCGGCACGATCCTGCACATAAAGCTCAAAGCCACTTCCCATACCATATCCGGATATGGTAGGTTGTGCAAAAACAAAAAGCTTAGCCGACTTAATATCTGCTGTACGCACATAAATCTGTGAAATAATCGCATTAATGTTATCTTCCGCCCTGGTACGTTCGTCCCAGTGCTTCAGTTTAATGATGAGCATACCTCCCGAAGCAGCCTGTCCTCCCATCATACTGAATCCGCTCACATTACTATAAAGTTTGACTTGAGGAATTTCCCGAATACGTTCATCTATCTGCTTCATTGCTTTCTTTGTTTGCGACAGACTACTACCCGGAGGTGTGGTCACATTAACAAAAATGGTTCCCATATCTTCATCAGGTACCAATCCCGTCTTGGTAGTACGAAGAAAAAGTACCAGCAATACACAAGCCGCAGCCAATGCAACCCCTGCCAGCCATCTGCGATGCAGGAAAAATGAAACTCCGTTCTTATACTTCAACACCAGCCGGTTGAAAGAAGCCTCGAAGGCATGGTGAAAGCGACTTGAAAAGCTCAGTTTTTTACCCGACTGCTTATCCATGTGCGGTGTCATGATCAATGCACACAAAGCAGGACTCAACGTCAGGGCGTTGATGGCAGATATACCGACAGCTACTGCCATAGTCAGTCCGAACTGAGTATAAAAAACTCCACTGGTTCCTCCCATAAAAGATGTAGGAATAAACACAGCCATAAAAACCAGTGAAGTGGTTACGATAGCTGCCGAAATGCCGTCCATAGCAGCCAAAGTCGCCTTATAAGGAGAACGATACCCTTCATCAAACTTTGCCTGCACCGCTTCTACCACGACGATAGCATCATCGACCACCGTACCGATAACCAGTACCAGGGCAAAAAGTGTAAGTAAGTTCAAACTGAATCCGGCTACATAAAGAAAGGCAAATGTACCGACCAAAGATACGATGATAGACACCGATGGAATAATGGTAGAACGTACACTTTGCAAGAAGAAATAAACAACCAGAATCACCAGAATGATAGCCTCTATAAGTGTCTTTACCACTTCGTGAATAGAAGCATCAAGAAAGTCTTTCGTACTCATCAAGTCAGTAAGTACCAGACCTTTCGGCAAGTCCTTCGAAATTTCCTCTACCAGTTTATCTACTTCTTTCACTATTTCATTGGCATTCGATCCGGCTGTCTGGGCAATCATACAGGTAGCTCCCGGATGTCCGGATATCTGGCTGTTATAGCTGTAAGTCTGTGCTCCCAGTTCAATCCGTGCAATATCTTTCAGGCGAAGTACTTCTCCCGACGGAAGTGCCTTGATTACCATGTTGCCAAACTCCTCTTCCGTTTCATAACGTCCGCGATACTTCAATGTGTATTGGAAAGTGTTTTCCGAATCTTCGCCCAAGGTTCCGGTAGCCGCCTCGATATTCTGCTCATCCAACAGGGATGTCACATCATCGGGGACCAATCCATACTGAGCCATGACTTGCGGATTCATCCAGATACGCATCGCATAATCTCCACCCATCACATTCACGTTACCCACACCGGTAATACGTGATAACCGAGGCTCAACGTTTATCTTAAAATAATTATTGATAAAATTCTGGTCATAGTTATCGTCTTTACTATAAAGCGCCAGAATCTTGACCATACTGTTCTGACGTTTCTCTACCGTAACACCAATCTTGGTAACTTCGGCAGGCAGAAGTCCTTCTGCTTCCGACACTCTGTTTTTCGTATTGATGGTTGCCATATCCGGATCGGTTCCCTGCGCAAAGTAAACGGTAATGGAAGCCGACCCGTTATTGGTAGCAGTAGACGTCATATAAGTCATATTCTCTACACCATTAATTGCTTCCTCCAATGGAGCAATCACGCTCTTCTGAACCGTTTCCGCATTGGCTCCAGTGTAAGTAGCCGATACCATAATGGTAGGCGGAGCAATGTCCGGATACTGCTCCATCGGCAAATTGGCCAGTCCAATAATTCCCAGCATCAGGATGAGCACAGAAATCACGCACGACAAAATGGGACGGTCTATAAATGTCTTCAGTTTCATGATACCCTCCTTCCTTTATTCTTTTTCCGGTGAAGCACCCGTCACCTGCGTATCTTCCTGAATCAGTCCGGCTCCTTCGGCTATAATTGTTTCACCTTGCTGTAAGCCACTTTCCACAATATACTCCGTCCCGTTGTTTTGCGGGAATACCGTAACCTGTGCCGACTCAGCCTTACCTTCCTTATTTATTTTATAAACGTATATTTTATCCTGTATTTCGAATGTAGCTTCCTGAGGAATAACAAATATACCTTTCTTTACATAAGGAAAAATAACTGTTGCCGTACTTCCATTTCGGAGCATTCTTTCAGGATTCGGAAAGACAGCACGCAGCGTAATCGCTCCCGTTTCCGTATCGGTCGTACCACTGATAGCATCAATTTTTCCTTTATGCCCGTACATTTGCCCGTCACTCAGACGAAGTTCTACCTCAGGCATTCCTTCCAGAGCCTTATCCATTGTGCCATACTGGCGGACAAGCGAAAGAATCTGTTGTTCGGTCATGGAAAAATAAACATATATCTCTTCGTCGTCCGAAACCGTCAGCAAGGGAGTAGTAATAGAAGAGTTAACCAATGCTCCGACACGATAGGACGACATACCAGCCACCCCGTCGACCGGACTTTTGATTACGGTATACGAAAGGTTGTTCCTGGCATTCACCTCTTCGGCTTTTGCCTGTGCCAGCGTAGCTTCTGCCTCCAGCAAGGAGTTGCGTGCCGTTTGACGGTCAAAATCGGAAACAACATGTTCTCGGAATAATTCCTCCTTACTGTCTGCTGTAAGTCGGGCCGTAGCAACGGCAGCCTCCGCACTCTTCACATTTGCCAATGCCGTCTGTAAGGCTGCCTGATAAGGTACCTGATCGATAATGAATAAGGTTTGGCCTTTATGGACCTTGGCCCCTTCATTCACACAAATATCCGTAAGGGTACCACTTACCTGCGGACGTATTTCTACACTCTGCCGACCACTGATGACTGCCGTATAAGCACTGGTCAGCGTCTGGTCTGTTCTTTCTACTGTTATCAGTTTGTATTCACTTCTTCCTTGCTGTCCGGCAGACTGACCACATGCCGTAAGAAGCAACGCCAAAGAGAAAGAAGCAATACTCATCGGTAAAAACAATCTATTCATTTCCTTCCTTTTTTAGTTAAAATCCGGTGTAAAATTAAAAGGCTGTATCAGCAAATCATTTGTCTTAAACCGAAAGATACTTGCCTCAAACCGACGTTTAGGAATTTTTCTGTTTACAAAACATAAAACACTTAAAAGCCCTTTTCATGATAAAAATATATTTCTACATTTATTGCCTTCAAAACATCATGAGCAATGAAAGAAAATATTATTTTTCAATGGATTAACGATAAATCTATAGCTAACAGACAAGTTGAAATTCTGGCAGCAAACGACAAAATGACTATACTGAAAGCACAAGGAGAAAATGTAATTTGCCCTGACCTGCTGGAAGAATCACATCCAACTTTTCTTTTTCTATCAAAAGGTAAATTAAATTTCTGGATGAACGGAGATTACATCGAGATTCAAGCTCCGTCACACATCGATTTTATCCTTATCTATCCGTGGAAAAAGATAAAAACAAGTAAAGACTTTGAAGGATATTTCGTTACGACAGAACAAAGTTTCTTTATAAAAGTATCGGCAAGTATTCGTTCCAAATTCGGAGGGCTTATCTACCAATATGCACAAAAACCTTTCGTTCCACTCAATGAAGAAACTATACAACGAATTATCCTTTTTCTGCACTTACTGATAGCCATTATCAAGCAGCCAGAATATCATTTTCGTTATGAAGTCATGGAAAACATGCTGCGTACGCTTCAGCTCGAAATATGGAATGCTGTTTTCGAAGTGTATAAAAATGAAGTAGTAGACGAACAACAGCTATGGAGCGATATTCTCTCACACTTCTTGCACTTGGTACGCACAAACTGCCGTTACCATCACGAAGTAAAATGGTATGCCAACCAGTTGTGTGTTTCATCGGATGCGCTTTCTGCCAGGGCAAGAAGGACCTACGACAAATCGGCTGGACAGATTATAGACGAATATTTAATGATAGAAGCAAAAGCTTATTTACAGAATCCGAGCCAGTCAATACAAAATATAGCAGAGTTACTTTGTTTTTCAGACCAGGCTTCCTTCTGCAAATTTTTTAAAAGATGTTGTGGCATTTCACCCAGTGAGTTTAAAAAGGCACAAGGGTTGACTATGAGAACGTGAAAGATATGAAGGGTTAAAAAGCAAAAAATAAGTGTGCCACCGCAAAGGTAACACACTTATCCTACAAAATTCTATCTTAATCGTTATTTTGCCAGACTATAAACGATGTCCATAATCTGCTTACCCAGTTCGTCGGCAGCCTCCATGGTGGCAGCTTCAGAATATACACGGATAATCGGTTCGGTATTGCTCTTCCGCAGATGAACCCATTTATCAGGGAAATCAATCTTCACACCGTCGATATCGTTTATCTCTTCATTCTTATACAGTTCTTTCACTTTAGCCAGAATAGCATCTACATCTGTCTGAGGAGTCAGGTCGATACGGTTCTTTGCGATGAAATAGTTAGGATAAGAAGCACGAAGTTCGGAAACTTTCTTTCCCTCGTGTGCCAGATGACTCAGGAAAAGAGCAATACCTACCAGCGCATCACGTCCATAGTGTGACTCCGGATAGATTACTCCACCGTTTCCTTCACCGCCAATAACGGCATTTGTTTCTTTCATTTTGGTAACCACATTTACCTCTCCTACAGCAGCTGCGTTATACTGCATGCCATATTTACGAGTGACATCGCGCAAAGCACGTGTAGAACTCAAGTTAGATACGGTATTGCCCGGTGTATGTTTCAGTACATAATCGGCAACAGTCACCAGTGTATATTCCTCACCATACATGGTTCCATCTTCGCAAATCATAGCAAGACGGTCTACATCCGGGTCAACTACAAAAGCAACATCAGCCTTACCTCCTTTCATCAGGTTCATGATATCACCCAGGTTCTTTTCAAGAGGTTCCGGATTATGCTGGAAATTTCCCGTAGGTTCACAATACAGCTTTTCGACATGCTGTACACCCAGACGCTCAAGCAACTGCGGCAATATGATTCCTCCAACAGAGTTTACACAATCTATTGCCACACGGAAGTTAGCACGACGGATAGCTTCTACATCCACCAACTTCAAAGCAAGCACACTGTCGATATGCTTTTCATTATAAGAATTATCTTCTGTATAAGAACCCAAGTGATCGATGTCTGCATATTCGAACGCTTCTGCCTCGGCAATACGAAGGACTTCCTGACCTTCGGCTGCGTTCAGGAACTCACCGTGTTCATTCAATAACTTCAGTGCGTTCCACTGTTTCGGATTATGGCTTGCAGTCAGAATGATACCACCACATGCGCCTGCCATTGTCACAGCAAGTTCGGTAGTAGGTGTAGAGGCCAGACCGATGTTTATCACGTCGAAGCCCATTCCCATCAATGTACCACAAACTACATTCTTCACCATTTCACCCGAAATACGGGCATCACGTCCTACAACAATCTTGTTGCTGCCAACCGTCGATGTACGACGAATCAGCGTGGCATAAGCCGAAGTAAACTTTACGATATCCAGCGGATTTAATCCTTCACCCGCTTTTCCTCCGATAGTACCTCTAATACCAGAGATCGATTTAATCAGTGTCATTATTTACCTAAATTATAAGTTATCTCGTAATAGCAAGGATATACATACTGAGAAGCCTGACTGGTTCCCTGTCCGTGCGGTACAATCAGACGTACACGGGCAACTTTCTCAGAAGATGTAGTACGAGATGGTTTCACATATTTCAACGGAATCAACCATCCTGAAGGAACTGAAGTCGTACCATAAATAGAATACATCTGGTAACTTTCTGTAAACGCAGCAGAATAAGAAGAACCACTTATCGTCAGTTTATAGACTTCCGGATAAAGCATGTACTGCGGCAGGCTCCAACTTGAATTACCTGTATAAATAGGATAGTTAAGCAAATTCATATTTCCAGAAAGCGTATCACCGACAGCAAACATTCCGTCACGGTTCTGGATAGCAACTTCTATATAACGGGAAGCTATTTCGTAATATCCGTCTGATAATTTAGAAGCACCTTCTCCCGGTTGCACGATATTCATGTATACACCACTCTCTTCGAACAGCACAAACTGATTCTCATTTGTGATGGTATCCTGGTTATAAAAATCCTTCTCACTGATAACCTGATAATCGTGACTCAGAATCCATGCGTTGATAGCATCGGCTTCTTCCTCTTTCATTTCAGCATAAGTCTTGCCATTATCACAACTCTGCAAACAGCAAGCCACTACACAAACTACCGCAAAAAACAGTTTTATCTTTTTCATTTTCATATTATTTACGCCGCAAAAATAGCAAAATGCTTCATATATTTCAAGATGAGCCAAAGCATTAACAGCCCTTAACACAAGCCTATACCCTCCTCGTCAAGACAAAAAACCTTACTTTATCAGGGATGCGATATATGACTTCATTTCAGGTACGGCACGTCTTGTTTCCTGATACAATGTATATTGTGCCAATGTACGAACGTAATTATGCTCGGCATATTTTATCTGATAATAAGTATCGCCATTGATATAATCGGCCAAAAAACGTACCGCCTGCATGTACGGGAACAAGGTTACGGCATAAGGCAACAACTCTATTTCAACAGGCGTCAGAAAACTTCTGGCTGATTCAATATATCCTTTGGCAAAAGCCTGAAAAATATCGAATCTGAAATGTATTTTGCTTAAATCCGGTTCGTCTTCTGGAGCCGTATTGGCTGCCGAACGAAGGAAATCGCCAAAATCGGAAAAGACAAAACTCGGCATTACCGTATCCAGATCGATAACGCAAAGTACTTTTCCCTGCTCATCGAACAGCATGTTGCTTACCTTCGTATCGCAATGGCAAATACGTTTCGGCAACTTACCCTCCCGATACAAACGTTCCGCACAGCACATTTCTTCGGCATCTTTTTCTATATCTGCGACCAAAGTATGTACCTTTTCCATCCGTCCGACCGCATCCTGCTGTACAGCCTCACGCAACTGTTTCAGACGGAACTCCATGTTGTGGAAGTCGGGAATGGTTTCGCCCAAGGATTCGGTCATATCTGCCAGCATGGCTTCAAACTCCCCAAACTTCAGTCCGACAAGGTATGACGAGTCTGGAGTAACCACATCGAGCGTCTGCGAATCGGGAATAAACACCGACATGCGCCAATATTTTTCTCCATCAAAATAATATGTCTTACCGTTATCAGCTTTTACAAAACGAAGTACCTTCCGGTCAATATCGTCTTCGTGAGCCTCTTCCAGCTTCTGCCGGATATGTGAGGTAACTGCTTCTATATTGTGCTGAAGCATATCTACGTCTGTAAAAATATGATGATTGATACACTGCAAAATATAATCAGGATCTGTCACGCTCTTAGTCTGTACCAGATAAGTCTGATTAATCAGTCCGGAAGTCAAAGGTTTGATTTGAATAATTTCACCCACTTCGGGAAAGTGGTCTATAACATTGTTTAAGGCATCCATTACTCGTTATATTTAATCTGTTTCGAAGTCTTTATTTTCGGCTTATTACTTTATTTACTCTTTGCCCATTCCTTGGCACCTTGTGCTTTTAGTCGTGATGTGGCTTCTGAAGCCTTCCGTGCAGCTTCGGCCTCATCCTCAGGAGCAGCAAACGCATGCTTATACCCTTTTACAACATTCCATTCTCCACGGGTAAAATCGGGAAAGGCTACAGGCACACAACCGTTATCCATGGAAAGTTCTCCCAGCTCGGCAAGGCAACACCATTCAGCCAGATCGTAGACATCCATATCCAGTGGCAGGCCATTCTGCAAGCAATACACCAAACGACTATCCATGATAAAGTCCATACCGCCATGTCCGCCGACTTCTTTAGCCATTTCACCATATTTTTTCAAGATAGGATGCTGATACTTTTCGACCAATGCAGCCATTTCCTTTTCCGGCAAAAATCCATGTGAGCTCAAGTCATCCACTTTAGGCTGAACTCCCGATGCTGCCAACTGTTTGGCATCCAATGCATAGCCTTCTACCGGATATTTATTGGCGAAGCCTTTCGTTCCCGTAAGCTGATACAAACGGTTATAAGGCTGTGGCGTCATGACATCGTGCTGTATTTCGATTACTTTTCCATTCGCTGTACGAATCAAGGTTGTAGTATGGTCACCGTTACGGAAATGATTGCAAACAGAATCAGTGCGTTCTTCTACCAATGCCTTACCAACGACCGACTTGGTATCCATAGCTACCAGTGTAGTCATGCGGTCGCCACGATGAATATTGAGTGCCTGAGCAACAGGGCCGAGTCCATGGGTAGCATAAACATCTCCCCGATGCCGCATATTATAATCCAGACGCCATCCTAACTTATCGTCTTTTCCTTTTTTCCAGTAATAATCCCAAAAAGCGTCCAGATTATGAATATAAGCTCCTTGAGCACGGATTACTTCTCCGAAAACTCCTTGTTGCGCCATATTCAGCGTATTCATTTCGAACCAGTCATAACAACAGTTTTCCAGAATAAAGCAATGCTTACGAGTTGTTTCACTTAAATTAATAAGTGCCCAGCATTCTTCCAGATTCATGGCAGAAGGAACCTCTACCGCTACATTTTTCCCATGCTCCAAGGCACATTTCGCAACAGGAAAATGATGCAGCCAGTCGGCTGCGATATACACGAGATCAATATCTTCCCGTTTACAAAGTTCCTCATATCCTTTTTCACCCGAATATACAGCAGCCTTAGGCAGAGATGCTTCCTTTAAATACTTCTGACAAGCCTCAGCACGTTCTTGCTCATAATCACAAAGAGCCACAATCTGAGTGCCCGGAATATGTGTAAAACGTTCTACAGCTCCCGGACCTCTCATACCCAGTCCTACGAAACCAACACGGACTACTTCCATTTTCGGAACAGTCAGCCCCAATACACTTTTCTGTCCGGCAGGACGTTCCGGCGAATGAACCACAATTGTCCCTTTATTCCACTCCCACTGGGTTCCTCTTACAGAAGTATAAACTTCGGAAGCAGGCCTTGCAGCACATACTCCCAGTGTAAAACACATACTTAGAATTAATACATTCAGTCTTTTCATGTTTTTCATTGTATTAAAAGCCTGTTCGAACCAGTCGTTCCAACAGGCTTATTCAGGTTGTTAATTTTTTCCAGTTTCACTAAGCAACAAACTTTCGTATTTCACCAAAGCCTGCTTGAACAAGGTAATAGCTTCCTCCATCGTTCCATAAAACTCACCTCCCGAGGCATTCAGATGCCCCCCTCCATTGAAGAACTCCGAAGCCACTTTATTGCAAGGGAACGTACCTACCGAACGAAGCGAAACCTTAATCATGTTCTTTTCTGTATCTTCACGCAGGAAAGCAGAAAAGCATATTCCCTTCATCTGCAAAGGTATATTGACAAATCCTTCTGTATCTCCCTTGATACAATGGAATTTGCTTTGTTCTTCCTTTGTCAACCAAATCAGTGCCGAACGGAACTGTGGAAGTACCTGCATCTTGTCATACAGAATATATCCCATCAAACGTAAACGATCTTCGGAATAGGTATTGAAAACCTTGCGATAGATTTCATCTTTATCAATACCCTTCGACAAAAGCTCACTGATGATGAAATAAATTTCTCGGTTATTCGAATTGTAAGTAAAGCCTCCAGTATCGGTCATCATACCAGTATAAATACATTCAGCCCCTTCCCGTGTAATATCTTCAAAATTTCCCATACGGCAAATCAGACGGAATATCAATTCGGAAGTAGACGATATTTCCGGGTGAGAAATGGTAACCCGACAAAAATCTTCAGGATTCAGATGATGGTCGATCAATACTTTCCGTCCGGGAGCTGCCGCAACAGGTTTAGCGACTTCGTCTATACGCGACAAAGCATTAAAATCGAGGCAGCAAATCACATCAGCCTCAGCTATCAGCCGGTCGGCAAATTCTGCATACTTATCGTAACGGATAATATCTTTGGCTCCGGGCATCCAGCGAAGGAAATCAGGAAAAGCATTGGGAACAATCACATGAACATTTTTTTCCTGAGTTTCTAAAAAATGAAAAAGTCCCAACGATGAGCCCAACGCATCGCCATCGGGAGAAACATGAGTTACGATTACTATCTTGTCGGCGCGCTCAAAATATTTGGCAACCTTATCGATATTGGCTTGAAGTATTACTTTCGTCAACATAAAAATTTTCGAATTGATTTGAGAGGCAAAATTACAAATTAATTCTTAATCTACAAAAGAATAGCATAAGAACCTTTCTCGGAGATATCCATGTAATCAAGTCCGACAGCCTCACACTCACGTTTTAATTTTTCCCGAGAACTTTCACTTAACGATCCATCAAGTATAACCCGACCAATATGAAATAGCGAAACAATATCGTTTAAGGAACCTTTGAATCCGCGGCAGATATATACATAATCGACAGATAAAGGATGATGTGTCTGCTGATTTTTCCATTTACCATCATCTAAAAGAGCCACACATATATGTTTTACTTTATATATATGTGAGACAGCAAACAATTCGTTTATCTGCCTGTCATGTTTGGTATATATACCAGCTCGTGTCAGGTATAGATAATCTTCCGTATCCTTTATGGAATTGACGACAAAACTGACAAGGAGTACGTTCAAACAGAGTAAGAAAACAATCAATCCGCGAGCACGACGATTGATCCAATATTGCCACAATGCCAACAACAAAACTGACAGCAAAACCGCCTGCCAGCCAGAAATATAGACAGATGTAATCTGAGCCCCCGACCAATGCTGTATCTGTTCCATAGCTCCATTTAGTATCCGTACAGCGATATCCACTCCCTGTGCTACAAAGTTTCCTATCCAAGGAGTATATACGGAAAGCAACAACGCCAAAAGTGTAATTGACAAGATACAAATGGAAAGCGGAGCAACAACCAGATTGGCCAGCAGAAAGTATGCCGGAAATGCGCCGAAATAGTAAAGAACAAACGGTAAGGTTCCAAGCTGGGCAGCCATTGAAAGTGACAGAATATTCCAAATATATTTCACGATCTTGCTGCGGGGATGAAGCAAACGGCTGAGTAAAGGATAAAACAAAAGAATGGAAAATACTGCAACAAAGGAAAGCTGAAAACTAATATCAAACAAATACATCGGCTGGTAAAGCAACATCAGAAAGGCTGCTAATGAAAGTGCAGAAAAGCCAGAGAAACGTTCTTCGGAAACAACTGAGGCCAGTGTATAAATCGTAAACATGGTTACAGCCCTCACAACCGAAGCACTCAGCCCTGCAAGAAAAGCAAATCCCCACAACATGAGAACAAGGCTGACTCCCATAATCCATCTTCCGCCTCGCACATACCGTAAAGGATAGAGCAACCAAGAAAAAATCATTGTAAGAATGCCGATATGAAGCCCGGAAAGAGCCAGTATATGACTGGCTCCTGCTGCACTATATGTAGCCTTCAAATCTTGGGTCAATTCAGCCTTGTCGCCTACAGTAAGAGCCGATACCACGGCAAGAACATTTTCGCTCAGTCCCCAGGAACGATATATAGCAACCACTTGTTCCCGAAGCAATAAAGCACGTTGAGTAAATGTCGGATTACCTGCCTGTGAAAGTTTTTTCCAATGTCCGGCATAAGCAATCGCTGTTCCACTAATTCCCTGTATTTCCAAATAGCGTCCATAATCGAAACCTGAAAAATCGACATCGGAAGCAGGTTTACGTATCCGTGAGAAGAAACAAATACGATCGCCACACTTTAATGACTGGACTGAATCAGGCATCCAGTAAAGCATAATTTCTCGATTTACCTGTTTCCATTCATGCGAAAGAGTATCTTTCAAGTGTTCCACACTTACCGTTGCCTGTATGGTCTTTCCCTTACGATGAGGAATATCTGTTACGGTTCCTATATAAACAGATTCTGCTGACGGCCACTGATAATCTACCTTATCGCAAGCTATAATATACAAGATTCCTCCTAAAAGCATAAAACTACCTGCTGCAGATAAACCAAAGACAAAACGACGGGAATAAGAATTTATGTGATAAGACAACAGACAAAGGAGAACTGAGAGAACAAATAAAAAGAGAAGTGCAGGCACCCATTCGTCCGTTGCCTGCAACAAATAGGATAAAAAAATTCCGGTTGCCAGTACAACCGACAACCGGAAGAGAGGATAAAATGTGAAACGAGAACTCACAAACTTGTTATTTTAGACTTTTCAAACGGTGAATCATATCCTCCATATCTGGAGCTTTAAACACGGCATTGCCCGCAACCAGTACGTCGGCACCCGCCTTTACCAACTCAGCACCTGTTTCCAGGTTCACGCCACCGTCTACTTCTATCAAAGCATCCGAACCCGTACGTTCTATTAATTCGCGTAACTCACGCACCTTCGTCAATGTATGTGGAATAAATTTCTGACCTCCAAACCCCGGATTTACGCTCATCAACAAGACCATATCTACGTCGCCAATAATATCAGCAAGCATCGATACCGGTGTAGACGGATTCAAGGTTACCCCAGCCTGCATACCCGCATCCTTAATCTGTTGTACGACACGATGCAAATGTGTACATGCTTCATAGTGTACATTCATCATCATCGTACCCAGTTCTTTCACTTCACGAATAAACTTCTCAGGCTGTACAATCATCAAATGTACATCGAGCGGCTTTTCACTCAATTCAGCTACATATTTTAATACTGGAAATCCGAAGGAGATATTCGGTACAAATACTCCATCCATAATATCAATATGCAACCAGTCGGCCTCACTACGGTTTACCTTAATAATGTCATCTTTCAAATTTCCGAAATCGGCAGACAAAAGGGAAGGTGATATTTTTAATTCATTTTTCATATTACAAACGTGTCATTCCAAAAACAAAGGTAAGTATTTTTATGGAATATCAACTACAATGAATGTAAAAACAGTCTTTTTCACTTAATGCTGAAACGTAATCCAAACTGAAGATTAAAATTGAACGGATGTTCTTTACGTATTGTTTCCACCTGACTACCGTCGTCAAAGTAATAGGCAATACCAGGTTCGGCATACAATCCGATATTTTTCGTAAAATTAACCTGAACGCCTGCCGCAGCCGATAATGACCATTGCAAAGGATCTACAGTTAATGAATTATGCTCCATATCACGATTGGAAGTACCATTTACATATACAACATCTACACTTCCTGATACACATTTCTCGACCATTCCTCCCGCTGAGGCATAAAATGAGAACCAACGGTTATCCCATATAGCCCGGTGCACCTTCAACGGAATGCCTATATAGTGCAATTTCTGTTCTTCTTCCAGATAGGAGCCCGATCCCGAATGCAATTCGGATGAAAGCATCGTATAGTTCAAGCCCGACTCTATTGCCCATGCTTCAGTTATATGCCACTTTACAGAAGCTCCAACCGTAACAGGCATCTTATGATGTACATTGGTGGTAGCGCTGCGATCACGGTTATTAAACAGTACCTGACTGTAAGCTGTCTGATGATCGTCTTCCGATACAGCAGCCATATTAATAGGGCTGGCATATAATGAACGAGTGTTCAGACGACTCATACCTTCAAACGAACGAGATGAAGCATACGGTGTATTTCCAGCAGACAATCCAACCGACCATTTACGGTTCCTATCAGTTTTTATAGAAGCCAGCATTTCTTGATTTCGCTGTAACTGACGGCGATCTGCTTCCAACGTACGATAAGCACGGTTATGTTGTTCTGAGTCATCGTGACCTACCACAGTACGTTGAGTATTTTCCTCTTCCTTATTCTCTTCCCCAATGCTTTCCCGTTCGCCTTCCGGTAATATTTCTTCACTCGTTTCTTCAATTGTCCCTCCTATCGCCTCTTTTCTTTCATCCAACACTGGAACTGTAGCAGCCAGTACCGGACGAGAAGCCGTCAAAGGTTGTTCTTCTTCCGGTAATTCTGAAAGAATATCTGTTGCCGCGTGTTGCTGTTGCCCAAGCTCTTCAGCCAACGATTGCTTATCACGCACGTAATCGGCTGTAGAAGAATTTATAAACCAGAACGTCAGCGACGAAACAGCTATAACCGCTACAGCGGCAGCCGCAGCAACAAAGCGGCGTGTCCTCCACATCGGAATGACGCGTGGTGCAGACAATTCCTCCTCCAATCTTCCCCACAAATCATCAGGAAGCGGTTCAGAATAATCCTCCAGCTTATTTCGAAGGTTTTCTACCCATTTATCATTCTCTTTCATCTTAGTTCCTTTTTTCTATATTCATTTATTTTCTTTATCAATAAACTCTTGGCACGGTAAAATTGTGATGATGAAGTATGTTCTGTTATCCCAAGCAATGAAGCAATTTCCTTGTGGCTCTTATTTTCGAAAACATACAAATTAAATACGGTACGATAGCCCTCAGGAAGTTCTGATATAAATTTCATCAAAACCGAACGAGGTATATCATTTACATCACTATCGTCGGTATCAGGAACATCGGGAATTTCCGTCATCAAGACTTCCTGCTGTACTTGTGCGCTTTTTTTTCTTAAGTATCCTAATGCTTCATTTACCATCACTCTCGAAAGCCAAGCCTTGAGTGAGCCTTCTCCTTGATAAGTAAACTGCTTTATTGACTGAAAAATCCGAAGGAATCCATCATGCAAGACATCTTCCGCCGTTTCACGATCTCCAATATAACGAAGACATATAGCCATCAGCGCTCCACCATAACGCTCATACAGCGTGCGGCGCGCCTGCATATCTCCCCGTTGACACAGTAACGACAATTCTTCCTCCGATATATCAGCTTTCATCTGCATTTTACTATGAAATGTAACAAAGGCAAAAATACTGCACATCTTGGAGAATAAAATTCCACTTAAAGTGTTTTTAACAATCAGGCATGCAGTAAAAAGTTATTTTATACATTCTATATATGAAATAAAACAAGAATAATAACCATGAAAAGAAAAAGATATTTTTACCACCTTATTGGAATATTATTTTGTTGTACTCTCTTCTCGGCTTGCCTGAATGACAACGAGCCTGAAATAGTCTACTCCACTCTTGGAACCGTAAATGCCGATGGAAAAGACATAAAGATAGAATCGGACTCATACGGATTACTGATACCTATCAACCCTGGATTTATTACTTCAACTCAAACAGATTCTACCGGACAAAGAGTACTGACTGTATTCCAATATGCGGGAAGTGCAACAGAAAATGAATCGAACAGCACGTCGGTCGAATTGATCCGAGTAAATAAAGTTCTAACCAAAAAGGCTGACGATTTGCGACAAGCAGGATCAGCAGATATTTATGGTAACGATCCGATTCAAATAACCGCTTCCTCACTCAGTTCAAAACACTTGAATATTCAATACGAATATTATGGCAGCACAAACATCAGTCATCGAATCAGTCTTGTACTCAATGCTGATACACAATTAGATGAAAACGGATTATTACAAGTAGAATTCAGGCACAATAATGAAGGAGATACTTACACAGAGCACCTTTGGGGAATTGTTTCATACACACTCGAAAGTATTCCTGATTACAATACCCAATGTAAAGGATTTAAAATCATTTATAATAGTGGAGCAAACAAACGTGCAGAATGGGTAGTAAAGTCAAACTCACAAGGGACACAGACAGAAGAAAATCCCTCACAAACGATAGAATCTTGTTGTTTCTAAGTTTATATCTCATACCATTCAGCAACAGCCTTTATCCTCTTCCAGGCTGTTCTGAATGGTATTCTATTATTTAACGCATGCTCCTTCTGCATGACGGTACCCACGAAGGAAATCTTGTACATTCATACGTTTCTTACCAGCCAGTTGCAACGAAAGGACATTTACATATCCATCTGTTGATGCTATCTTGAAATAAGTTTTACCATCAGTTACGATGCTTCCCGGTGTCAATGAATGTTCACAGAATTGCTTTTCTGTATCGTATATTTTCAACATTACAGGAGCAAGTCCCTCCTGACAAAGCTCCGTCCACGCTGCCGGATAAGGAGAAAGACCACGCACAAAATCATACACACGCTTTACTCCTCTGGTCCAGTCTATACGACAGGTTTCTTTAAATATTTTCGGAGCAGGACGAAGTTCTTCTACTTTTGCAAGTTCATCTTGGGGAGTCGTCTTTACATTGCCTTCCAATATTGCATCAACTGTTTTCAATACCAAATCACCTCCCAAATGCATCAAACGGTCGTAAACCATTTCCACATTATCCGTATCAGCAATAGGGACACGTACCTGATCGATAATCTCCCCTGTATCGATTTCATGCTTCAGGAAAAAGGTCGTAATACCAGTTTCCGTATCTCCATTTATCACAGCCCAGTTAATCGGGGCCGCTCCACGATATTGAGGCAATAGAGAAGCATGTAAATTAAATGTTCCCAAACGAGGCATGTTCCATACAACTTCCGGCAACATACGGAATGCTACCACAATCTGTAAATCGGCATGCAATCCCCGGAGTTCGGCTATAAAATCTTCATTTTTCAATTTTTCAGGCTGGAGAACCTTCAATCCCTGTGAAACTGCATATTGTTTTACGGGACTCGGCTGTAAGACACTACCATGACGCCCCATTGGTTTATCAGGCATCGTAATTACGCCAACGATATTATATCCTCCCTCTACCAGCCTTTTCAAACTTTCCACAGCAAACTCGGGAGTACCCATATATACAATTCTCAAGTCTTTTTTATCCATAATATTCTGCTTTTTTTATTCCGCTGAAATATCTACCAGTACCTGACGATAGGTATTCAGCATCTTCGATTTAGACACAAAGCCAATATATTTATTATCTTCATCCACCACAGGCAAGTTCCATGCACCGGTCGTATCGAACTTTTTCATCACTACCTCCATCGAATCAGTATTGATAATAGGAGCTGTAGGAGGCTTCATGAAACTTTCTACTCGAAAGCGATGATATAATTCCTGACGGAATATAATGTTACGAATATCATCCAACACAACAATACCTATCAGCCTATCATTGGCATCGACTACCGGAAAAAGATTACGACTGGACTGCGAAATACGTTTTACCATCTCACCTAAATCCATATCCGGACGAACTTTCAGAAAATCGGTTTCAACGATACTTTCCATATTCATCAAAGTAAGAACTGCTTTATCCTTATGGTGAGTAATCAGTTCTCCTTTCTTTGCCAAACGCATTGAATAAATACTATGAGGCTCGAATACGATTATAGTCAGATACGCGCAAACCGAAACAATCATCAAGGGCAGGAAGAGATCATAACCACCGGTCAGTTCAGCTATCAGGAAAATGCCTGTCAAAGGAGCATGCATGACTCCAGACATCAAACCAGCCATTCCCATCAAAGCGAAGTTCTTCTCCGGAATATAAGTATTGCCTATATGAAACTCATTACAGACATATGAAAAGACGAAACCAGCAATACATCCCAAGAACAGACTCGGAGCAAAGATACCACCACAACCACCTCCACCATTGGTAGCACTTGATGCAAAAACCTTAAACAGAATTATGAGCACCAAATACACTACCAGCAAATTAGCATGACCATAAAAGAATGAATTATTCATCACCGTATTCCAATCAGCAGCAGTTTCTCCATTCAGCAACAGACTGATTGTATCGTATCCTTCACCATACAACGGTGGAAAAAGAAAGATCAAGATACTCAGCATTGCACCACCGATAACGAATTTTACATACGGATTGGAATAACGCCGGAATATGTTCTCTATCCAGTTCATGGAACGAGTAAAATACCAGGCAACCAGTCCACAAAATATACCTAACCCAATGGCATAGGGTATACGCTCCAGGGAAAAAGGATAATCAAGATGAAACTGGAACATAGCCTCCGTACCTAACAATAAATAAGATACAGAAGCAGCTGTTACACTCGTAATCAACAATGGAAGAAGCGAAGCCATTGTCAGATCAATCATTAGCACTTCCAAAGTAAATACCAGCCCGGCTATAGGAGCCTTGAAGATTCCAGAAACAGCTCCGGCAGCACCGCATCCCACAAGTAGCATTAGCGTCTTATGATCCATACGGAAAATACTACCTAAATTAGAACCGATAGCCGAACCTGTCAATACGATAGGTGCTTCTGCTCCGACAGAACCACCACATCCAATTGTTATGGCAGAAGCACAAACAGACGACCAGATATTATGCCGCTTGATACGACTTTGTTTACGTGATATGGCATACAGAATTTTAGTCACACCATGACTGATATCATCACGTACCACTTTCCGAATAAACAGACTGGTAATAAAAATACCTGCAACCGGATAAACCAGATACAACCAGTTAGCACCCATCGGGTCAAAATTCTCCGTCAGGAACTCCTTTATATATTCTACCAGGAACTTCAGCACATAAGCAGCTAATGCTGTAAAAATACCTACGAGAAAACTTAATATCAGGACAAACTGTTTATTCGTGATATGTTTTTCCCGCCATTGGATGAAACGCTGAAGCAAATCAAATTTGTCTTGCGATGTTTTCATCAACTATGTATTTTATTCTCTTATGACTTTCACTACTCCTCCTTCACCCAACTTAATGATGCTGGATGGTTTGGGGTGTCCTGTTTCTTCACGGCGGAAATCGACTATATAATCTACAGCATTCTTTATTTCTTCAGTTATTTCGCTGAATACGGCAGGTGCAGGCTGTCCGCTAATATTAGCCGATGTTGAAACGATTGCCTTACGGAAGCGGAAACAAAGTTCCTTTGAGAATGCCTCACTTGTCACACGTATTCCGACACTACCGTCCTCAGCCAGCAGATTAGGAGCCAAATTACGTGCGCCATCATAAATAATTGTAAGGGGCTTAGTTGTCATTTCTATCAGATCCCATGCTACAGGAGGTACATTACGAACATAAAAATCTACTTTCACCGGGCTGTCGACAAGTACCAGCATCGCCTTACTATCAGCTCTTCGCTTAATTTCGTACACACGTTTTACAGCCTCTTCATTGGTCGCATCACAACCTATTCCCCACACTGTATCGGTGGGATAAAGTATTACGCCACCTTTCTGCATGACTTCACATGCCTTTTTAATTTCATCTTTCATCATAATGAACGTTCTCGCTAGTTTATTCAAAGCATCACAAAAGTACAAATGATTTTTATGATAGCCCAAAAAACTTTCATTAAATTTGCATGAAAGAGTGTTATACCGACATGAGTACCAACCGCAAAATCATACACATAGACATGGACGCTTTCTATGCCTCTATCGAGCAGCGCGATAACCCGGAGCTGAGAGGAAAGCCTATAGCCGTAGGTCATGCCGAGAAACGTGGTGTAGTTGCAACAGCAAGCTACGAAGCGCGCAAATACGGGGTACGTTCTGCCATGTCGTCTGTCAAGGCACAAAAGCTCTGCCCGCAACTGATCTTTGTACCGGGCAGAATGGAAGTATACAAACAGGTATCGGCACAAATCCACGACATTTTCCATGAATACACCGACATTATCGAACCGATATCACTGGACGAAGCCTTCCTCGATGTAACGGAAAACAAAAAAGGAATTGAACTGGCCGTAGACATTGCACGCGAAATCAAGCAGCGTATCCGGGAAGAGTTGCATCTGATTGCCTCCGCTGGAGTATCGTACAACAAGTTTCTGGCCAAAATAGCATCCGACCTGCGCAAACCCGACGGATTATGTACCATACATCCCGACCAGGCCGAAGAATTTATAGCCGGACTGCCGATAGAGGCTTTCTGGGGCATCGGGCCGGTCACAGCCCAGAAGATGCACACATTAGGTATCTATAATGGAACAACACTGCGCAACTGTTCTTTGGACATGCTGACAAGGCAATTCGGAAAGGCAGGAAAAATATATTATGATTTTGCACGAGGAATAGACCTACGCCCCGTAGAAGCCGTACGAATACGCAAATCCATCGGATGCGAACACACATTGGAAAAAGACATTACACTGAAGTCGTCAGTGATTATCGAGCTTTATCACGTAGCCTGCGAATTGGCAGAACGATTAAAAGCAAAGAATTTCCGCGGCAGTACACTTACCCTGAAAGTAAAATTCTACGATTTCACACAAATTACACGCAGTATAAGCGTAAACCGCAACCTGTATCAACTGAAAGAAATTCTGCCTCTTGCCAAAGAACTGATAAATCAGGTAGATTTCCAGCAACGCCCCATCCGTCTGCTCGGACTGTCCGTATCCAACCCGAAAGAAGAGCAGGAAGTCTATGCTCCCCAATGGATACAGTTAGAGTTAAAATTTACCGATTAAAAAGATAAGATTGTTTTTTTCTTGCAATGTTTTTCTATCTTTGGAAAGAATGTTCTCCCCTTATACTGAATATTATGAAGAAAAAGAAAAGACACATTACCTTGTTACTGTTCTTATTGCTCTTTCCTGTCATATTATATGGACAAAGCTATTATGAAACAACTATATTGGCAACAGATAAAGACATCTATCAGGCAGGAGATACAATCTATGTAACAGGAATGGTATGTGCCCCTCATTTGTTTGTTCCAAGCGAACTTGGTCACTATTGCTATATTGAACTGTCGCAAGAAGATGGAACATTAGTAAAACGGCAGAAAGTGCGTAACATTGGATCGGCTTTCTATTGCCGTTTCCCGGTAGGGCAGTTACCTGCTTCTCATTGCCTGGTAATCAAAGCATACACCCGTTTTATGAGAAACTTCCCATCGTATACATGGGGAAAGACCGTAGTTGGGGTAAAAACCGGAAACCGTTATCCCATTTTCTCCTCACAGTTGCAAGACAGTATCAAAGTGCTTTCTGGTAGAGCAGGGATAAAATGGTCCTTATCGGCAGACACACTTCAGACAGGAGAACCACTGAATATATCTGTACAGGCTGGACGATACGGTATGCAATTGCTTTGCAGAATGGAAAATGTGCGTAAAAAGAGTTCGGCAAAAATGTTAGAAGCCTTACGAACATTCAAGGCACAGGGAAGTGACGCATGTGGAAAAATACTTTTCGGAACCTGGAAATATCATTTCGTTCCAGAACAAATATTATCCTTGCAAGGAAATGTAAAAACAGCTTCGGGAAAACCTTATCAGAAAGGAGGAACGGTAGTAGCATATAGTTCGAATACGGGATTTACTTACGACACAGATATAGACGAACAAGGTCATTTCGTATTAGGAGTAGATGACTTTAAAGATGGAGAACGTTTTTTTATCCAGGCTTACGACAAAAAAGGGAAATACAAAGATACTCATATCGAGATGTGCACAGACAGCTTCCCTCCCTCAAAGGCTTCACAGATTACATGGAAGGAATACGATAGCTTGTATAACGGAGAAAAAAGTTCTTCACTCAGCGATACAATAATATGGATATCGGAGATAGATGTAACAGCCCGTACGCCGTATGTAGAAAACCCCAACAGTCGTCCTTTTACCAACTACTTCGATGAAAAGAAAATCAGAGAACGACATTATATTGACCTAGAGCAAATTATACGTGCAATGCCGGGCCTGAGAATAGTCGAAACAGGTAAGGCAGACGGTGAAAATCAAAATGGCATCGATGGAAAACTGGTTCTATCTACCAGAGGAAGCGGAACATTAAACGAACTCCCTGTCGTTCATTTCTATATAGACGGCAGCTGGGCTTTGAACGAAGATTTACGGTCGATGGTCAATGTTACAGACATTGCTTCAATCGAATACATACCAGCCACAAGAGCCATGGCCCTTTATGGTTCGCGAGCATTCAATGGAGTAATTGTCATCAAAACACTTAACGGAAAACAGAATACAGAAGTCGAACCCGAAGGAATCACTTATACGCCGAAAGGACTTTCGGACAACCGTTCTTTTTCCTCCGAAGTTCCCTTACGAGTCTGCACCATACCAGCCGACAGCACTTGTACGATTCCTTTTCAGGCTCCTTCATACCCAGGAAGCTACCGTATCGTCCTCGAAGGGATGGAAAACGGCAGGAGTTTTGTGTATAAAGAACTCCCATTTGAAGTAACAGAGTAAAATAATTAAGCATCAAGCTTAATCTTTCTTAATAGAAAGTCGTATATACGAAAGTTTTTTCGTATTTTTGTAGCCAAATTCGGTGTATAATAATGAGACAATTAAAGATTACCAAAAGTATCACTAACCGAGAGAGTGCTTCTCTTGATAAGTATTTGCAGGAAATCGGTCGCGAGGACCTGATTACGGTTGAAGAAGAAGTAGAACTCGCTCAGCGTATTCGTAAGGGGGACCGCATTGCTTTGGAGAAACTTACACGTGCCAACTTGCGATTCGTAGTATCAGTAGCCAAACAGTACCAAAATCAAGGCTTGAGCCTTCCTGACTTGATAAACGAGGGAAATCTAGGTTTGATAAAGGCTGCTGAAAAGTTTGACGAAACTCGTGGATTTAAATTTATCAGTTATGCTGTATGGTGGATCCGCCAGTCTATTCTTCAAGCTTTGGCAGAACAATCGCGAATCGTACGCTTACCGTTGAATCAAGTTGGTTCACTGAACAAAATCAGTAAGGCATTCTCCAAGTTCGAACAAGAAAACGAACGTCGTCCTTCACCGGAAGAACTAGCAGACGAACTTGAGATTCCGGTAGATAAAATTTCAGATACGCTGAAAGTTTCAGGACGCCACATTTCTGTAGATGCTCCTTTCGTAGAAGGAGAAGACAACAGCTTGCTGGATGTCCTTGTAAACGACGACTCTCCAATGGCGGACCGTTCGCTGGTTAATGAATCACTTTCGAGGGAAATCGACAGAGCACTTTCTACGCTAACCGAAAGAGAAAAGGATATTATCCAAATGTTTTTCGGTATTAACACGCAAGAAATGACGTTGGAAGAAATCGGCGATAAATTCGGCCTCACACGTGAGCGCGTACGCCAGATTAAAGAAAAAGCTATCAGAAGATTAAGACAAAATTCTCGTAGCAAGTTGCTCAAATCTTATTTAGGGTAATAAGATAAAGATCGTTTCCGAAAACAAAACAGGATGCAACAGTGGGCAGAGCGCCACACTATTGCATCTTTTTTTATATCCATGCGTTTTTCTTTGTTAATTTTCTCTATTCCTTTTTCATATATTATCGCAAATATCTATTTTTGTGACCTAAAATAAACTAAATCATGAAATATCTTAAATTACTCTGCCTTTTATTGGTTGCGTCTGCAATTTTCCCTGCGCTGGCAAAATCACCAAAAGACAAACATAAATACGGTGTTTACATTACAGGAGTTTCTGCATCATTTTCAGATTCTTTGGTTTACTTTACTAATATACAGTACGTAGACAGTGCTGCTGTTGATGATAAGGATCTGCTTGTCGGACGTGCAGAATACAGCATGCAGCTTAAAGATTATCTGGAGTCAAACAAACAGTTAAAAAACCGCACTTGCTTCGTTTATTTCAACCGGAAAAAGAAAAATCTGCAAAAAGAAATAAACAAGCTGAAGGAAAAATATCAGAAGAATAAAAGTATCGTGGTATTAGAGGTTGATCCTGAATTTATCTTCAAGAAAGCCGAATTATATTATTAAGCATGAAAAAAATCCTGCTATATATTGTTTCGACCTTAATTCTGGTTGCTTGTTCTGATGAAATTCCCGAACATCATCAGCCTGTCCGTGCAAAACGTGCTGTACTTGCCTATATGGTAGCCAACAATAATCTCGATGGGCTTATTATGCAAAATATACAATGGATGTACGAAAGTCTTTCTACAGCCAAGGATAATTGTACACTGGTAGTTTACTACAAACCATCAGAAAGCAACCAGTACATGAAAACGGCAGAGATACTTGAGTTCACAACCGACGGATATGGAAGAATAAACGGACAAACAATATTAAGTGGTTCTTCGCTTACTTCAGAAAACGTTATATTGCAGGCCGTTCATCATCAGGCATCAATAGGAATTGCAACCGATCCTTTTATCATGGCAGAAAATCTTCGTATGATGCAAGACATAGCACAAGCAGAATCATACGGATTGATCTTGGGATCTCATGCCAGCGGATGGCTTCCATCTCCTAACGCAATAAGTACATTTTCTTTTGGATGGGACGGAGTGGAAAGTAATACCATTGACATACCCGAACTTGCAACTACTCTGGAACAAAGTTTTCCTGAAAATAATCTCGACTTTACGCTGTTCGATGCCTGTATGATGGGGACAGCTGAAGTCTTTTATGAATTACGCAATGCTACCCACTACTGTATTGCCTCAGTAATGGAAACTCCTGCTGCAGGATTTCCTTATAACCGCTTTTTCACCGGTTTATACGAAAGTGATATAGATTATGCAAAGGTTTGTAATGAAACCGTACAATACAATAAGGAAAACAGATGGTGGGGAACATACGCAGCAGTAGACTGCACTGCAATGGAAAATGTAGCTCAGGCTATAAAGGCAGAGCTAAAGGAGCACCAGTCCGAGTTAAGTACACTCGACTATACTCAGATACAACAATACGGTTACGAAAAATATAAAAACTTCTCATTCGACTTACTCGATTTTATCAAACAACTTAATGGAGGTACTATTCCAGCTACAGTAGAAAACTGTTTGTCTCAAGCTGTTGTAGCTAAAAATTGCCTGAATGGAGAAGAATATCCGTTTGTAACACTGAAAATAGATGCTACACGTTATTGTGGTATGGGCATGTATTTCCCCGGCAGACAAATTAAATCTTCATGGGATAAATATTGCCAGTCATCCGTTGCATGGTACAATGCTGCCGGGTGGAATGAAATACAGCCATAATACTATTTCAAGGCCTTCATCAGTTCAGGCATTAATGATGGAAGTGTATGTTCATTTTGTGCAGTAAAGAAATTCCTGTCAATTTCATAAGCTGAATCCGTAGCAACTCCTTTGCATATAGCAGGTTTTGCCAGCGGATGAACTGCCAGTCGTACTCCTTCCGTTATACCTGCAATTTCAAAAATCAAAGCAGCAGCACAATGCCCTATTATTAATTTACCTTCTTCTGCAAATTCTTTAATCACTTGCATCAATGCAACATTATGTACCTCTGAGGCATGTTCTTTAAAAACAGGGACGGCATCTCCACATGAGAATACCAATGCATCATACTCATGAGCATGCCCTTTCAGATTCTCTATTACATCATCCGCATAAAATCGAATACCTGAATTAGTACGCATATCAGTAGTTTCCGCAACTGCATACACACGGTAGATAATCTGATTTTCGTAAAAACTTTCCAAGTACTGAAACAGCCCCAATCCATTTACCGGATTGACGGCTAATACTGCAATACGCTTTGCCATACTTCTAGTTTTTTAAATTATACATTAGTTATTATTAGTAACTTTATTACTTTTGTGTTGCAAATGTATGGGCCTCAACCGGATAATACAAGAAGGCACATCAATGTCAGTCACTTACACCAGTGTAAGTATTATTATAAAACAAACATTTACTAACTGTTAATATATGCAAAACTTTCATCATTCAGGTATATGTCCTATCCGAGATATCATCGCACGCATTAGTACCAAATGGGCAATGCTGGTTTTAACAACCCTTCATACCAACGGAGTTATGCGGTTCAATGACATACAGAAAAGTATCGGAGAGATCTCACAACGAATGCTAACTGTTACATTACGCTCTTTAGAAACAGACGGACTGATAAAACGCACCGTTTATCCGGAAGTTCCCCCTCGCGTGGAATATAAGTTGACTCAACGAGGTGAAAGTTTAATGCCAATATTGAAAATGTTAACCGATTGGGCACTTGATCATGCAGAAGAAATCATGAAAGACCGACAAAAGTAACTATACAGCAAAATAGAAAAGTTATATTCACATGCGTTTTTCATATTTGATTTAGTTTAATTATTTTTGCAATATATGACAAATGATTTTGCATACAGCTATTTTTACAATAATCCTTGAATCACCAACAAAATCAGTATATCATACTTATGAAAAACGACCTCATGTCTTTGATAAACTTTACCGCATGAAAATCTTACTGAAATATATCATTATTCTCCTTGTATGGGCTATAGGTACTACTGCTCAGGCTGAATTGACAAACAAGATGTTCAACATCAGACATATCGGTCACGTAGAAGGACTTAGCAGCCAACGAGTGTTTTCAATCGTAGAAGACAACCATCATGCAATGTGGATTGCAACAAAAGCAGGTATAGACCGATACAATGGCCAGATGGTAAAAAACTATACCTTAGAGGGAAACTTCTATTATGGTGATATGGCTGGACGCAGAATCCGCTTACTGTATCACGAAAAGTACGGATTATGGGCATACGATCACACTGGCAGAATCTATCGATACCGGCCTGATACAGACAGTTTCGAACAAGAATTATATTTAGGCGAATCTATCAAGGGAGAAATTATCCTGAATAAGCTCTGTATGGACCCAAACGGAACATTATGGCTGGGGTTAAGTAAAGGATTATACAAAAAAGCTCCCGATGAAGCTGTTTCACAGATTATTCCGAATAAGTACATCAATGACATTATCTGTGTAGGAGATTCTCTATTTACAGGAACATCCAACGGAGTGTTATATATATCATGTTCAAATCCTCGGCACACCAAAGTTCTCACAGAGAACAAAAACGTACAAACTCTTTTTTATGATAGCGCACATAAACAGCTTTGGATCGGAACATTCAATAATGGACTATGGACACTGGATCCGACAACTGGCATAGTAGAACACATCGAAAAACAGAACTCCTGCTTTTCCAGTCCCATCCGGGCCATCACAGCCTACGACGACCATACCCTACTGATCGGAATAGATGGAGGAGGTGTACATACAGTCAATCTGGAAACTAAAAGAAGTAATCTTTTTATCAATACAGAAGATAACAGCGATATCTACCTGCAAGGAAATGGAGTTTATGCCGTAACCCGCGATCATCAGGGAAATATCTGGATAGGAAGTTATACGGGAGGAGTATCTGTTGCTATCTACCTGAAATATCCTATAACTATCCTCAACCATGAAAGAGGTAATCCACAATCGCTGGCAAACGATAATGTCAATGATATCGAAGAAAATACCAACGGTGATATATGGTTTGCCACTGACGACGGAATCAGTATTTTAACTCCCTCCGGCATCTGGAAACATATACTGAAATCAACCGTTACCGTAACGTTGTGCAAAGGTAAAGACAGCAATATATGGGCCGGAACCTACGGAGACGGTGTGTATCAAATAGATAAGTCCGGAAAAACAACCACACACCTCACAGAAGGAAAAGGAGAACTGACTACCAACTACATATTCTCGATCACCGAAGATTATGACGGCGACTTGTGGATTGGGGGACTTGATGGCGGACTGGTTAAATGGGACAAATCAAGACAACGTAAACAGGTGTTCGATGTGAACTGGATACACTCCATTATGGCTATAAACCATCATCAGATAGCAGTAGCCACAGTAAACGGCTTCTGCATAATAGACAAACAGAGTGGAACTGTCAAACCTTATGCTACCACTCAAGATCTCAATGAGCAAAATGCCAGTGCTTACATCATTTCCATGCTTTTTAATGATGACGGAACGGTATGGTTAGGTACAGAAGGAGGAGGACTGAGTTTATATAACATGAATACTCACGAGCTGAAAACATTTACTACCCACGAAGGTATGTTGTCTGACGACGTATACAGTCTGCAACGGGATTCCCAGGGAGGTATATGGGCAAGTACAGGAAAAGGACTGGCTATTGTTAAAGACTTCCAGGTATCAAATTTGAATTATATCTATGACATAGACAAAGTATATAATAAATCATCGTATACCCAATTATCTGATGGAAGATTTGCATACGGAAGCACTAACGGAGCTGTATTTATTTCTCCCGACGCAGTAATGATGGTAGATTATCAAGCTCCACTGCGATTTACCGATTTACGAGTTGAATATCTCAATCCGCATGAAGCCAGACAGCTACATCCCTGCATCTATCAGATGCTAGTCGATAAGGACGTCCATCTGGGATACAGCCACAATTCGTTTGTCGTTACGTTCGAATCTATAAACTATCGGTTCCAGCACGACATTGCTTATCAGTATATTTTAGACGGATACGAAAAGTCATGGAGTAATCTATCTTCAAACGGATCTGTACGATATACCAATGTATCTCCCGGAACATATACACTCAAAGTACGCAGTTTGAGAAAAAGTAATGGAGAAATTATATCCGAGCAGACACTACCCATACAAATCGCACAGCCCTGGTGGAACTCATGGTATGCATGGATAGTATATATCTGTCTGGTAGGAGGTATTTTTTACTTTATCCTCCGCTTCAAGAGCAACCAGCTTCAGAAGCAATATGATGAAGACAAAATCAAATTCTTCATAGATACGGCTCACGACATCAGAACTCCGGTTACACTGATTATGGCCCCACTGGAAGATTTAGGAAAACAACAGGAACTATCTGTCGATGCACGTCAGCTGCTGGATATGGCACGTAACAACACGCGCAAGCTTCACACTCTCATCACACAACTGCTGGAGTTTGAGAAAGTAGATACACACAAGAAGTCTATCACACTGGAACCTGTAAATCTGAGTGAACTGCTTGTTGAAGAATGTGCAAGCTTCCAGGCACTATGCGACAAAAAACAGTTGCATTTGCATATTTCATTACCAGATCAGGATGTATATGCCATGGCAGACAGACATCTAATGGAAATGTTACTCGACAATTTACTCTCCAATGCATGCAAGTACACTCCATCACACGGAAATATAGAAATAAGTCTGCGATATAATAAGCAAAAAGTTATCATCGAAGTAAAAGACAATGGCATCGGTATACCCTCCAAAGCCAGAAAACACTTATTTAACAGTGTATACCGGGCTGAAAATGCCAGAGAATCACACGAGTCTGGCACAGGATTCGGTTTATTGCAGGTACAGCGTATTGTAAAGATGCTACATGGAAAAGTATCTTATGAATCAGAAGTAAACAAAGGTACAACATTCTCTGTTACATTACAGAAAGCTCATAATACAGCTGCCGTATCACAAACACTTCAGGCTACTTCACACCTATCATCACCTTCACAACAAAACGAAAATACTACATATTCTTCACCAGAGAAGAAAGAGGTTGAAGAGAAACTGGAAGGTAAAGATACGTTGCTGATAGTAGAAGATCACGAAGAATTGCGCTACTATCTACGCAAGACCTTTGAACACTATTATCGTGTCATTGATGTCGCAAATGGGAAAGAAGCTCTCGATTATCTGTCGAATGAATATCCCGATCTGATCTTATCGGATGTAATGATGCCGGGGACTCAGGGGGACGAATTATGTCAAATGGTAAAAGAAAATCCGGATACAGCCGGTATACCTTTTATCTTGCTCACTGCCAAAACCAATTATGATGCCGTAGTAGAAGGATTGAAAAAAGGCGCAGACGATTATATCCCCAAACCTTTTAGTACAGAAATACTAAAGTTAAAGGTACGCGGATTCATAGAAAACAGAAATCGTCAGCGAGATTTCTTCATGCGACAAGCTCTCAAAGAGGTAGAAAATGGCAGAAACAATACCACATCAACTCCTGACCAGCCAGCTCAACAAAGTGATGACACCATTGATAACCAGCCGGCACTTTCCGAAAGTGACCATGCATTTGTGATACGTGCTACTCAACTGGTCATTGAGAATATCAGCAATGCAGAATTCAATATCAACAGTCTGTGTCAGGAAATGGCTATGAGCCGTACTCTTTTTTACAGCCGGCTCAAATCGCTGACAGGAAAAGCTCCGCAAGAGTTTATCCGTATCATCCGATTACAACAAGCAGCCGAACTGCTGAAGCAAGGCAAAAACGTGACAGAAGTAGCTACTGATACAGGATTTATAAATGTAAAATATTTCAGCATGCTATTCAAAAAACAATTTGGCATTCAGCCCAGCAAATATGAGCAGGACAGTTCAGCCTCATCATCAGACAAGCAATAAGAAATTCATTTAGTCTTACATAAGAAAGTCGGTAAAAAAACAGTTTACCGGCTTTTTTTATGCCTTCTTCTCTCAAAAACGACTCTTTTCACCGGCATAAAGCTGTTTCAGATAGTCATAAAACTATCACTTCCAGTAGAAATGTCAGCAATCAAACCTTATATGTCAGCTATCTGACCATCTTATTTGCATACAATCCCCACTTTTGCACAGAGCTCAACAGCCACACGGCGTATTAGTCACCGCAGCTACAACCGGGCTCCCTACGAACCGATAATGATCTTAACCCATAAATATCTGTAATATGAAAAAAGTAAAAATTCTACTGGCACTGGCAATGTGCTCAATGTATCAGTCCTGCTCATCCGATGAAGTAAACATGAATCCGCAGGAAGAATCTCAGGAAAAAGTTGTATTTAAAGATGACTTCGAAACATTCGACAGCAATGTATGGACCAAAGAAGAACACGAAGCCGGATGGGTAAATCAAGAACTGCAAATATATGATGCAGCACATGTATCGACCGGGACAGATGAAGGACGATCTGTACTTATTTTAACGGCAGAACGGAAAGGAGACAAAATCTATTCCGGAAGAGTAAACAGTCAAGGTAAAAAAAGTTTTCAATATGGTAAGATAGAAGCAAGCATCAAGCTTCCCCAAACAGCAAATGGTCTATGGCCTGCATTTTGGATGATGGGCGACAATAATATGCCTTGGCCTCAGTGCGGAGAAATCGATATTATGGAAATGGGACAGGAAAACGGTATAATCAACGGTACGTCTGAAACCTATCTCAACACAGCCATCCACTATGGAACCGACTACGAAAGCGGACATCGTCAGGAATATCATGCCGATAATGTTTCACAGAGTCTGCAAGATGGGAAATATCATACCTACTTGCTGGAATGGAATGAAAACAGTCTGACTGTAAGCATAGACGGAACCAAGTTTTACACTTTCGACATCAGCAAAGTCAGCGGACGTTATGAATATTTTCACCATAACTTCTACATCCTGTTCAATCTGGCTGTAGGTGGAAGTTTTACCGGCATCACAGATGTCAATGCCATCACTGCATTGAAAGACGGAGAGAAGGTAAACATGTATATCGACTGGATAAAAGTTTATTAATCTTAATACAAACAAATCTATGAAAACAAAAAATTGCAGGTACACACTATTATGTGGCACACTCTCACTTTGTTTTATAGGTGGAATTTCACCGATGAAAGCAATTACCCAACCAGTTCATTCTGCTGTTGAGCAACAGACCCACACTGTAACCGGAACTGTAACCGATGCTACCGGTCCCGTTATCGGAGCATCAGTTATAGAAAAAGGAAATACTACCAACGGAACCATCACCGACTTAGATGGAAAGTTTACATTAAACGTAGCTCCAGGTGCAACACTGGTTATCAGTTACATTGGCTACAAAACGATAGAAATAGAAGCAAGTAAAAAGCCATTGAATATTGTCATGGCTGAAGACAGTAAGGTATTGAATGAAGTAGTAGTAACTGCATTAGGTATCAAAAGAGAACGTAAGGCATTGGGCTACGGAGTTGATGAGGTAAAAGGTGAATCGCTTACAAAAGCCAAGGAAACAAACGTAATCAACTCAATGGCAGGTCGCGTTCCGGGACTTGTAGTCAGCCAGACAGCCGGAGGTCCTTCCGGATCAACACGAGTTATTTTGCGTGGTAGTACAGAAATGACAGGAAACAACCAGCCGTTGTATGTCATCGACGGTGTGCCTCTTGATAATACCAACTATGGTAGTGCTGGTACTTCAGGAGGTTTCGATTTAGGTGACGGAATTTCCAGTATCAATCCCGATGATATCGAAAACATGTCTGTATTGAAAGGTCCTGCTGCATCTGCTCTTTACGGTAGCCGTGCCAGTCATGGAGTTATCCTCATTACAACCAAAAAAGCCAATGGAAAAGAGAAATTCAGTGTAGAATATAATGGTACACTCACCTTCGATACCCAGTTGGCTAAATGGAACGATATACAGCAGGTATATGGTATGGGAAGCAACGGAACATACAGCATCGATGCCATTTCAAATACGAACAAAAGCTGGGGACCAAAAGCTGACGGCAGTAATATGCTGACATATTTTGACGGTGTAGCACGTCCTTATCTCATCATTCCAGACAATACTTCCGGATTCTTCCAAACAGGTCTGACAGCTACCAATACAGCTATCATCAGTGCCAACAGCGGACATACAGGTGTACGTTTCACCTATACCGATATGAGAAACAAAGATATTGTTCCTCAGTCGAACATGAGCCGTGACATTTTCAACCTGCGTACCAACACCAGTCTGGGAAAGGTAGATGTTGACTTCAGTGCCAACTATACTCGCGAAGCTGTAAAAAATCGCCCGGCACTGGGTGACAGCAAATCGAACATCGGAAAGAACCTGATGACTCTGGCAACAACCTACGATCAGGAATGGCTGAAAAACTATCAGGATGAAAACGGTGAATATTCCAACTGGAATGGTATGGACCCATACAACGTAAATCCTTACTGGGACGTTTACAAAAACTCCAACAATTCGAAGAAAGACCAGTTCCGTTTCAATGGAAAAGCAATCTGGAACATTAACAAACACCTGAAACTGCAAGGTACAATCGGTGCAGAACTGAACTACTTCATATTCGAAGATTTCAAAGCTCCTACTACCCCGGGATACGAAGCCGGTTATTTGCAGAACAGTAATTTCCGTAACCGCATGTACAACTTCGAACTACTTGCCCTCTATAACAATACGTGGGGAGATTTCGATTTCAATGCAACATTGGGAGGAAACGTTTACAAGGTCAATAATCAGACTACCGTCACTACTGCCCAGGATATGCAGATTCGTGATGTAGTAGCCCTGATGAGCTTCAATGAAACCAGCTTGGAACAGAACAGTTACCGTAAACAAATCAATTCGGTTTATGGTGCAGTAAACGTAGGATGGAAACATTTGGTTTATCTCGATGCAACTTTACGCGGCGACCAGTCGTCTACCCTGCCTATCGGAAACAATGTATATGTTTATCCGTCATTCTCCGGAAGTTTTGTATTCTCGGAATTACTAAAACAAAGTGACCTGATGCCTTACGGAAAGTTCCGTTTATCATGGGCACAAGTAGGTAGCGACACCGATCCTTATCAGTTGGGACTGGTTTACAGCAAATCGAAATTTACCTACCCGGGCTATACCATCGGATACATCAATAATTCGACAATGCCTAATAAAAACTTGAAACCGACTAAGACCAACTCTTTCGAACTTGGTCTGGAGATGAAGTTCCTGAAGAACCGTATCGGACTCGATTTTACTTACTACACTCAAAACAGTAAGAATCAGATTATGGGTATGGCCAGTTCATGGACTTCCGGTTATAATTACCGCCTGATCAACGCTGGTGAAATTGAAAATAAAGGTATCGAAATCGCACTTAACACACGTCCGATAGAACTTAAGGATTTCTCCTGGGATTTGAACCTGAACTTTTCAAAGAACAGCAATAAAGTAAAGAAACTGGTAGATGGCATGGACATGTTCGAACTTGAAAAAGCAGCATGGCTGGATGTACAAGTTGCAGCAAAAGTCGGCGAGAACTTCGGAGCTATCGTAGGACCGGACTTCAAACGCAATGAAAACGGAGATATTCTTATAGACCCGCAGACCGGACTTCCACAGTACGACAAGAGCAATCATGTACTGGGTAATGCTTCCTGGGACTGGACCGGAGGTCTTGGAACAACGCTTACTTATAAAAACTTATCTCTCTCTGCTCTTTTCGATATCAAAGTCGGAGCTGACCTCTATTCTATGTCTGCCCGTGCTTCTTATGAATCTGGTAAAAGTAAAGAAACACTCGCAGGCCGTGAAGAATGGTATCGCTCGGAAGAACAACGCCAGGCCGCAGGTATTGCCAAAGGTTCTCCCGACTGGACTCCTACCGGTGGTTTCATTGCTCCGGGTGTAATTGATAACGGTGACGGAACTTATCGTCCGAATGATATTTACATTAACCCAGAAGATTACTGGATGAGTGTCTGCCGAAATGCTCCGTCAATGTTTATCTACGACAATTCATACATCAAATGCCGTGAAATCACCTTAAGCTACAGAGTACCTCAGTCATGGCTGAAAAACGTAGTAAAAGGACTCACAGTTTCATTCGTTGCACGTAATCCGTTTATCGTATGGAAGAATATTCCAAATATTGATCCGGATTCAAACTATAACAATACAACCGGTATGGGATTGGAATATGGTTCACTCCCATCACGCAGAAGTTACGGATTCAATGTCAATCTCAAATTCTAAAGATAGTTCATTACGTAATATATTAAAGAAGAAATACAATGAAAAACTATAAATCATATTTTACCCTGATATTGGCGGCATTCACCATATTCTTTACAGCATGTAGCGATGAGTATATGGAGAATATGAATACAGATCCGTCGAAAGCCTCAACTATCGATCCGAATGCACAGCTTACCACAGCCCAGCTACAGACTTATGGCAACTTAGGAATGGTAGAAATCTACAGGAACTACCTGTATGCATTCAACCAACAACTTATGGGATGCTGGAATACAACGAACTATGGAGGCAGACATACTGTCGACAATAATGAAATGGGACGTATCTGGACTACGTTTTATACAACAGCTATCAAAAACCTGACAGATGCTCAATATCGTACAGCCGACAATGCTGAAAAAGTAAATATCAATTCGGCAGTACGTATCTACAGAGTATACCTTATGTCAGTCATTACAGATATTCATGGAGATGTACCTTGCAGTGAAGCAGGCAAAGGCTTTCTGGAAGAGAAATTCAACCCACGTTACGATACACAAGAAGAAATCTACAACGATTTTTTCACAGAACTCAAAACTGCCGGCAACAACATGGATGCCAGCAAAGACAAAATTACAGGTGATGTTATTTTCAACGGCGACGTAAGCAAATGGAAAAAGCTTGCCAATTCATTGAGAATGAGATTTGCCATGCGTATTTCCAATGTCGCTCCTCAAAAAGCTCAGGAAGAGTTTGAGGCAACCCTGCAAGACGAAGGCGGCATCTTCCAAAGCAATGATGACAATGCACTTATCCAATACATGGAAAAATCATTCAGTTTCGGACAAGAAGCCTATACAGACTACCGTGGAAATGCCTTGTCACAACTGTTGTTCGGTAACGATCCGGCCAATAACCCAAGCTATCTATGTTCTACTCTCTTCAATCAGTTGTATAACACAGGTGACCCTCGTACGTTTATGATCGGACGCTGCTATTACGATGGCCTGATGAGTTCTACCAGCCCCGATAACCGCATCGATCTGACAAACGAAATGCTGGAAAAAGGTATCGCTTTCCAGCCATGCGAACCGGGAGCATTCAGCTATGATCCGTGGCCTAGTGGATATGACAGCGATATTTTGAAGGAGCTTGCAGAAACCAATCCTTCCATAAGCACAACAGTAGCTCGTGAAACAGAACCTAAACTGGCTAACAACTTTCTGAAAAGTACAAACCCCGGCGTAGTCATGACATACGCAGAAGTTGAATTTCTATTGGCCGAAGCTTCTCTCAAAGGATGGAATACAGGAAGTAAGTCTATAGACGAACTGTACAGAACAGGAGTACGTGCAGCTATCGATTTCCTGACAGAAAGCTATGGATGCGACCAGGTTTCGGATGAAACATTCGAAGAATATATAAATCAAAACGGAATCGGACATACTGACGAACAGAAAAAAGAAGCCATCAATACACAGGCCTGGATTCTCCACTTCACTAATCCGGCTGAATGTTGGGCAAACATACGCCGTTCTGGTTATCCGAAATTGAAATCACCTGCTGAATACGGTTTCGGACAATATCTGACCGGCGGTACTGAAATTCCGGTGCGCCTTTGCTACCCGGTTCTGGAATCATCTTACAATAAAGTAAGTTACGAAGAAGCTCTAAACCGCATGGGAGGAACAGACAACTGGTACACTCCGGTATGGTGGGACAAAGATGCAACAAAATAACAATCATTCTTTAATTAAATTCAGATATGAAAAAGATATACCACATACTATTAATCATGCTTGCAATGAGCTTCGGACTCATCGCCTGCACGGAAGAAACTCCATTTTCTACAGCAACAGAAAATGACGATCCCCGAATCCTTGACCCTTTATTTCCCGACCGAGTAAACGGTGAACTGCCGGTAGTTTCAAATATCAGCCGTGATGCCAACTTCTCGATGACACTGACTGTGACTCCTGCCGATTATACAACCGTTACATGGTTTATTGACGGAGAAGAAATACAGACAGGAAAAGAAATTGACCTCGCTCTGAAAGCAGGAACTTATCATTTGAAAGTGACCGCTACAACCAGCATCGGCAAATCGACTTACCGTGAAGGACTCATTCAGGTCAATCCTTTGGCAGATGATCCCTGGGCTACCGAAATCGGCTTCGAACGCATCATTACTACTGGAGCAAAAGCACAACTTTACGGCAACAACCTTGATAAAGTAAATAGCATCGTTATCGGCGGAAAAACAGCAACCGATATCGCTTACACAGAAAACGGAGAAAACAGCTACATCGAATATGCCGTTCCGGAAGGACTGGCAGACGGAACCTATCGGATTATTCTTGTAGATAACGGTGGCAATGAATACGGAGGAAACAAAGTAACCGTTACCAGTGACGCACTCATCACAGCCGGCTCAGAACGTACTACAGCAAACAGCAAATGGGTAATGACAGGTATCAATCTCAATCAGATAGAATCGTTCACTTTCGGCGGACAGACTATTTCCAGCTTTATCCGTCAGTCGGAAACCGAGATAGCCTTTACCTGTCCTTCACTGGAAGATGGTGAATACACACTTACCGGAAGAACCACATCAGGAAAAGAAGTCATGTTCTATACCACTGCGGGGAACATCACAGAACAGACAGTAGTTGTATCTTCAGAAAGAGTTTTATGGGAAGGTCATCACTATGTATCATGGGATTTACCCGATGACAATCCGAACAAGACTTTCAACCTGATCGGAAAGGATGTATTCGCCAGCATAAAAGCAGGAGCCGTATTAAGCATATACTATTCAGTAAACTCTGCCGACGAATATCACCAGTTGCGCACCACAACAGGCTGGTGGAACGATCTGCCCGGTACTGCCGTCATCGAATTCCAAGAAGACGGAGTAAAACAAATTCAATTAACTCAGGAAGTACTGGACAAGATTCAGACAGAAGACGGTTTCCTCTGCATTGGCCACGGATATTATGTAGACAGAATAAGCGTACAATAAATCATTCTCAAAAAACACACATTATATGATACACAAGAAAATAACATCAAGTTTATTTGCTTTCACAATAGCTGCCTGTTCCATACAGGCAGCTCCAGCAACAGCAATTGCCAAAGACGCAAAATTAGAGCAACAGGTGGAAGCCACTCTTTCGAAAATGACTCTGGAAGAGAAAATCGGACAAATGACCGAACTTGCCATTGATGTATTGGGAGGTTTTGTCGATGGAGAATTCCAGCTTGACGAAGCTAAACTGCGCAAGGCCATTGCAGAATATAAAGTAGGTTCATTCCTGAACGCTCCGGGGCCGGTGGCACAAGATAAAGACAAATGGCAGGAAATTATCGGAACAATCCAGTCTATGTCGATGAAAGAAATAGGAATCCCATGTATCTATGGGTTGGACCAAAACCATGGAACGACCTATACATTGGATGGCACCCTTTTCCCTCAGAACATCAATCTGGGTGCTTCGTTCAATCCCGACCTGGCATACGAAGCCGCACGTGTAACTGCATACGAAACACGTGCCAGCAACTGCCCGTGGACTTACTCTCCTACTGTAGACATGTCACGCGATCCACGCTGGTCGCGCGTATGGGAAAACTATGGTGAAGACTGTCTGGTAAATTCTATCATGGGAAGCACGGCAGTCCGTGGATTTCAGGGTGATGATCCCAATCATATACCTGCCGACCGCATTGCCACATCAGTCAAACACTACATGGGATACAGCCTGCCGCGTACAGGAAAAGACCGTACCCCCGCATATATTCCCGTATCGGAATTACGTGAAAAATGCTTCGCTCCCTTCAAAGAATGTGTTGAAGCAGGCGCTCTGACTATCATGGTAAACAGCGGTTCCATCAATGGAGTTCCCGTACACTCTAATTATGAACTGCTTACCAAATGGCTGAAAGAGGATCTCGGATGGGACGGAATGCTGATTACTGACTGGGCCGACATCAACAACCTGTACACTCGCGAACGCATTGCTGCCAATAAAAAAGAAGCCATCCAGATAGCTATCAATGCCGGTATAGATATGGCCATGGAACCATACGATCTGAACTTCTGTACATTGCTGAAAGAACTGGTTGAAGAAAATAAAGTGCCGATGAGTCGCATAGACGATGCCGTACGTCGTGTCCTCCGTCTGAAGTATCGTCTTGGACTCTTCGAGCAACCCAATACTCCAACCCAAGAATATCCATTGTTTGGCAGTAAAGAACATGCAGAACTGGCTCTCCGTGCAGCCGAAGAATCAGAAATTCTGTTGAAAAACCAAAACAATATTCTTCCGTTGGCTAAAGGCAAGAAACTGCTGGTTACCGGTCCGAATGCCAACTCTATGCGCTGTCTGAATGGTGGATGGAGTTACTCATGGCAAGGACACCTTGCCGACAGATTTGCCGGTAAGTATAATACCATCTACGAAGCCCTATGCAACAAGTTCGGAAGCGAATATGTAACACTGGAACAAGGTGTAACTTACAAACCGGAAGGTGCTTATACAGAAGAGAATGAACCGGAAATAGAAAAAGCTGTAGCTGCCGCAAAGAATGTAGATATCATCATCGCCTGCATCGGTGAGAACTCTTACTGCGAAACTCCGGGTAATCTTTCCGACCTGGCTATCTCACCCAGCCAGCGTGAACTTGTAAAGGCACTTGCTACCACTGGAAAGCCTATTATTCTGATACTGAACGAAGGCAGACCTCGTCTGATAAACGATCTGGAACCTCTTGCCAGCGGAATTATCAATATTCTGTTGCCGGGTAACTACGGAGCAGATGCACTGGCAAATATTCTGGCAGGTGACGCTAATCCGAGTGCCAAGATGCCGTACACTTATCCACGCCATCAGGCAGCACTTACTACATACGACTATCGGGTAAGCGAAGAAATGGATAAGATGGAAGGAGCTTACGACTATGATGCAGTTATCTCTGTACAATGGCCATTCGGTTACGGATTGAGCTACACCACATTTGAATATAGCAACTTGCGCGTGAATCATCCTTCATTTACAGCAACCGACGAACTTCAGTTCTCTGTAGATGTAACCAATACCGGAAAGCTCGTAGGAAAGGAAGCTGTAATGCTGTTCAGCAGCGATCTGGTTGCTTCTCTCGTTCCCGAAAACCGCAGACTGCGTGCTTTCAAAAAAGTGGAATTACAACCAGGCGAAACACAAACCGTTACTTTAACTATCAAAGCCAGTGATCTTGCTTTTGTTGGAGCTGACGGTAAATGGATCCTTGAACAGGGTGATTTCCGTATACAAAGCGGCAATCAGACACTGAACATTACTTGCAATCAGACATACAAATGGGATTCGCCTAATAAATAATTATTGTTCTATGAAAAATGGAGCTGTATCGTATGTAACTCGCAATACAGCTCCATTCTTTTATAAAGCGACACTGCCTAAGTAATTATATGTCACTTCTCCATTCACATAAGGAAGTAAATCATTATATCCATCTATTCGAACAATATCCATATTCAATGCCTTCTTGCCATAAGCCTTATTTAAAGTTGACCAGCTAAAATCAAAATTCTGTCCCTTTGAATAAACCATTATTTTCTGTTCTGGAAGTTTTACAGGCTCCTTCTTAAACTTAACATACACATATAAGGTAGCTACAGGCTTGTCGTAAGCAGGAACACGAGCATATTTTCTCATATCGTAAAAACCTTTGGCACGTGCTTTATCTACAGGAAGGGAAGTAAAATAAGAAGTATTAGTAAAATGGAAAGCACATTCTTCCCATAAACAATAGCCAAGTTTACTTAAATCCTTCTGTTGCTTAGTTTTTACGTCAGCACAAGAAAATCCAGACAAAGGAAAACACCCTTTATTCATATCATATTGCTGAAGTTCTGACAAACATTTCAAACGGAATACCTTCGAAAAATCAGCTTTTTCTAATTCCTGAAGAAGCTTTGCCTGATAGGTCTTACGTATTTCTTCTAAAGCGAACGGATCTGCAGATGCTTGTTCAAATTCCTCAGGAACACACAATGACGCATATCTATCTATAACCTTTTCGTCTACGGCTGTCTGATAAAGTTTCAAAGCATACACATATAAAATCGACGGAGTCAAATCTACAGCTCCTTCAACAGCCGAAGGCATATAATCGGACATTATGTTTCCACTTGTCAAGGCTCCATTCAGACTAATACAAAAATGTTTTCCTTCTCCCTCAGCCATAACAATCTGAGGCGTTTCTGGCTGTTCGTAGATACCCATAGATTCATACAGCTTTTTATCATATTCAGGGACAGAAGTAATAATCATTTTTGAACCGACAATATCTCGTTCGTATACAGGGCTCAAACTTCCTTGTCCGTCAACTGACCGCATATATAAATAACCCGAAGAAGCAGGCTTGCCGACAACAAGCGTATCTCCCTGTTTATAAGTCTTCCCGTTGCAAGCCACAATCGTTTGTTGTGCATAAATTTCTGTCATCGCCAGACTTCCGATTAAAGCCATAGCACAGCATAAATGTTTAGTTTTCATAAGTAATGTTTAAATTCAAGATTTGCAAATATAAACAAAATCCCAATAAATTCCTTTGATACAGAAAAAACATAAAACCGGTCATTCAGATAAACAGATATACTTTACAGAGTCTATTGTAAAATGAATTTAATCACGCGCATTACAATTTGACAAAAAAATCCATAAATTCCCCATGAATACATGCGCTTATTACAAGAAGCTTCTATAATTATATAAAACAAAGTAAATCAATCAATTAACAAATCAGCAAAAACCTCTTATTTTTGTACAAAACATTTCGGAAATTGTACGATTTTAAAAAAAACATCGAGAAGAATTTGGTAAAACTACAGCAATTTTTTCCTCAAACAAGCGCAAGTTATAATCATCCCACTTCAGTACCTCTATCCGGACAATGCTTAACCTAAATCACGCGACATAAAATACAGCTATGTAAAAGCCGCAAAAGAGAACATTAAAATACAAATAATACTTAATTATTAATAAATATGCGACAATTATAAAAAATATCTGAACAATTATACTAATTTTGAAGTTTTGTAATTTATTACAACCTCAAACGAAACCATTGTATGATACAGAACAAACCCCTACTATTACGTGCTTTAGCAGGAGCTTTGATATGCATTCCAGTCTATGCGTCGGCTGGTAATGCAAGCTATTACAATGCATCTACAGAAGCTAAAGTTTTCCCGTGGAAGAAGAACAAGAAAAAAGAAACAACTGAAGAAGTCAGTAAAACCGATTTTGAAAAGATTGCCTCCGAGAGCAACCTGGTTTCTCGTGGCATGTTTAATGTATATGCCCAGGATGGCAAATATTATTTCGAAATCCCCGTGTCATTGCTTCAGCGCGACATGCTGGTTGTGAATAAGCTGCAAAGAGTGCCCTTCGAACTAAATGACGCAGGTGTAAACCGTGGTACAAACTACGAAACACAGATGATACGTTTTGAATGGAACAAGGAAGAGAAAAAAATCAGGGTGCGCCAGAGCCGTCCGTTACCGGAATCGCCCGAAAACGATGCTATCACCCGCTCGGTGCGCGATAACTTTATCTCTCCGCTCATTGCCGATTTCAAGCTGGAAGCATGCAATGCCGATTCAACCTCAGTAATCATCCAGATAAACGACATCTATGACGGATCGGAAACGAGCATCAACAATGTCTTCGACAATATCAATCTGGGGACATCTGCTGTAAAGGACTTGTCACGCATCATGTCGATCAAGGCGTTTCCTAACAACATCGTAGCCACTTCCGAACTTACCACGAAAGTACGCGAAGGTATGTCGGCAGTAAATGTCACCGTAGAGGTCAGCTCCTCACTGGTATTACTGCCCGAGAAGCCGATGATGGGCCGTCTGGATGATCCGAAAGTGGGATATTTCACAAAGGACTTGCTCTATTTCAGCGATTCCCAACAGAAAACAGAAGAGAAAAAATACATTACGCGCTGGCGACTGGAACCCAAGCCGGAAAACCGTGAGGCATATCTGCGCGGAGAACTGGTAGAACCGGAAAAGCCGATTGTGTTCTACATCGAAAACTCTACCCCTTACCGCTGGCGAAAATACATCAAGCAAGGTATAGAAGACTGGCAGGTAGCTTTCGAGCGTGCCGGATTTAAAAATGCAATTATTGCCAAGGAACTGCCTGATAGCATAGCGGTGAATGCTGATGACATCAACTATTCGGTAGTGACGTATGCAGCCTCATCGAAAGCCAATGCGATGGGTCCGTCTATTCTCGACCCTCGCTCGGGAGAGATTCTGGAAGCGGACATCATGTGGTGGCATAATGTTATCTCGATGGTGCAGGAATGGATTACCGTCCAGACCGGAGCTATTGACCCGAAAGCACGAGGAACCAAACTGCCGGACGAAATGATGGGAGATGCGATCCGTTTTGTGGCCTGTCACGAGGTAGGACATTCGCTGGGGTTGCGCCACAACATGATGGGATCGTGGACTTTCCCTACTGATTCGCTCCGTTCGAAAAGCTTTACAGATAAGATGAACTCTACGGCATCGTCTATTATGGACTATGCCCGCTATAACTATGTGGCACAGCCAGGCGACGGAGTTACAGCTGTATCGCCACACATCGGTCCGTATGATATTTTTGCCATCGAATATGGTTACCGCTGGTATGGTCTGCCTACTCCGGAAGCTGAAAAAGATGTGTTATACGATTTCCTGAACAAGCATAACGGACGTCTGTATAAATACAGCGAGGCACAAGATCCGCGTTCGGCTGTCGATCCGAGAGCACAGAACGAAGATTTGGGTGACGATCCTGTCCGTTCTTCGGAACTGGGTATAGCCAACTTGAAACGTATCGTGCCTGAAATCATCAAGTGGACGACTACGGGAGAGAAAGGACAGACGTACGAGGAGGCTTCGCGCCTGTATTACGCGGTGATTACCCAGTGGAACAACTATCTGTATCATGTAATGGCAAACATCGGAGGTATTTACATAGAAAATACGACTGTAGGCGATGGAGTCAAGACATATACCTATGTAGAGAAGGAAAAGCAGGAAGCATCACTCGATTTTCTGCTGAACGAAGTTCTTTGCTACCCGCGCTGGCTGTTCGATACGGAAATTTCCGACTATACCTTCCTGTTGCGTAAAAACCCGACGGGAGTAATAGAATATGCGCCAAGCCAGATTCTGAAAAATACGCAGGGATATATTTTCTGGGATCTGCTCTCGAACGACCGACTGATGCGTATGCTGGAAAACGAACTGAAGAATGGCAAAAAGGCTTTCACCGTAGTGGAAATGATGGACAAGATGCACAACTCCATTTTCGCGACCACCATCAAGGGAGGTACTCCCGATGTGATGGAGCGTAACTTGCAGAAAGGATTCCTCGACGCACTGATTACTGCTGCCGCCGAAAGTGAAGGTGTAAAAATCAACAAGCAGCTGACTGCTACCAGTGGCAATCCGTATCTGTTCCATCACACACCGTGGTGCAGTCACAATGAATTTGCTATTGAACAGGCAGAACGCATGGGAGCCAGACGTGAACTGAGTTTCTACGGCGGACAAGTAAACCGTATATCGGATGCAATCTCTGTCAAACGAGGTGAATTGTTGCGCATCAAGAAGTTGCTTGAGTCAAGACGCAACACATCGGATACGGCAGCACGCTATCATTATGACGATATGATTCTGCGTATCAATACGGCACTGGGACTAAAGGATTAAACCGTCCCTGTGCCGATGCACAAAAACAAATGCTAAACTATTTTTTACCAAATCAATAACAATCTTTTTTCAATGAAGAAATCCTTATTATTGACTTTGCTGCTCCTTGTGCACGTTTGTGCGGCATGGGCGGCCGACAAGGTGATTACCGGTAACGTAATTGCTGATGATGACAAACAGCCACTGATAGGTGTGTCTGTGTATGTTTCTGCCGACGACTTGAAGAAAGCCGGAAGCAGCCTGATGTCTTTGGGAGTTGTCACCGATATCGACGGAAACTTCTCTATTACCGTTCCTTCCGGAGTAAAGAAATTACAATTAAGCTATATTGGTTACACTACACAGCAGATTGAACTGAAATCGGGACAGACTCATTATAACGTTGCCTTACAGCCTTCGTCGACGATGCTGAACGATGTGGTTGTGACCGGTTACCAGACAGTGGAGCGTCGCAAGCTGACAGCTGCCGTTGCTAAGATTGACATTTCGGAAGGACGTATCGGTACGGTAAAAAGTATCGACCAGGCTCTTTCGGGACAAATTGCAGGTCTTTCGGCTGTTTCGACTTCTGGAGCTCCCGGATCTCCGGTAAAGATTCGTATCCGCGGTACTTCATCGCTAAACGGTACACAGGACCCGTTGTGGGTGCTCGACGGTATTCCACTGGAAGGTACTGATATCCCGAGTCTGGAGTCGCTGAAGAATATCGACGATGTACAGCAGTCTTCCATCGCCGGACTGAATCCTGCCGATATTGCTGATATCACAGTACTGAAAGATGCTGCCGCAACAGCTATTTATGGTGCACGTGCGGCCAATGGTGTGATTGTGATTACCACCAAAAACGGTAAGGCCGGAAAGACAAAAATCAACTTCAGTACGCGCCTCACGTGGTCGCCTCAACAGAATATCGACCGTCTGAACTTGCTGAATGCGTCTGAGAAGGTCGATCTGGAACTGCAACTGATGAAAAGTGATTATGCCATGAACGCCGAAAAGGGAGAAATATACCGCATCCTGAACCGCTACAATGCCATTGATGCTTTCAAGAAAGATGGCTGGGATGCACTCTCAAAGGAGGCTCAGAATGAAATCAATGCTTTACGCCTGATTAATACAGACTGGAATGATATACTGTTGCAGGACGCGTTCAGTCAGGAATATAACCTGAGTCTGTCGGGCGGTAACGAAAAGGCTACGTACTATACTTCGTTAGGGTACTCGAAAGAACAGGGAAATATTCCGAATGTATCTTCCGACCGTCTGAATCTGGTAATGAAAGCTAATTATAAAGTGAACCGGATGTTGAAATTCGGCACATCTGTTTTTGTAAACCGACGTAAGAATGGTTCATACCTGTCTACCGACGGATTTACAAATCCGATGTTCTATGCCCGCATTGCCAATCCGTACCTGACTCCATACGATAAGGATGGAAACTATGTGTACGACAGCGATATACAGAATGGAAATTCGGATCTGCTGTTCAATACGTTTGAAGAACGACAGAATACATCGAATGAAACAACCATCAATTCGCTTTCTTCCATCTTCGATGTGGAGCTTCGCTTTGACGACCGATTCAAGATTACGTCACAGGTAGGGTTGCAGCTCGACAAGACCTCGCGCGAACAGATTGCCGATCAGGAGTCTTTTGCCATGCGACTGGAACACAAAAACCATCGCTATAACGGTACGTCTTTCCTTCCTCAGAAAGGAGGGTTTCATAAGGCTTACGAAAATTCAGACTCTCAGGTAACGTGGAAAACAATGGGAACTTATCGCGATACATATGCTGATATTCATGAATTTGAAATCATGGTAGGTTCTGAACTTCGCCGTACATGGGCTACTACCCTTTATTCGGCCGGTTACGGATATGACCGCCGTACAATGACCAACCAGCCGGTAGTATTCCCCAGCGACTCGCAGGCGTTTCCTCTGCATACCAAAACGAATGTAGAAAATGCATACGTTTCGGCCTTCTCCACAATGTCGTACTCACTGCTGAACCGATATACTCTGGGAGGAAGTATCCGCTTCGATGGTTCCGACTTGTTTGGAGTTGACAAGAAATATCGTTACCTGCCACTTTACTCAGTCAGTGCACTGTGGCGTATATCGGAAGAACCGTTCACCGAAAATGCGAAATGGCTGGACAATCTGGTGATCCGTGCATCGTATGGTCTGCAAGGAAACATCGACAAGAATACTTCTCCGTATCTGCTGGGGAAATACCAATCGAATGCTACCCCTATCTTACCAGGAAATACGGAAGACATGATTGTGGTAACCTCTGCACCAAACGACAAGCTGCGCTGGGAAAAGACTCATTCGGTTAATGTCGGACTGGACTTTGCTGTATTGAATCAGGCTATCAACCTGAGTGTGGACTATTATTACCGCAAAGGAGTGGACTTGATAGGCATGCAGATGCTTCCGCTGGAAACGGGCTTTTCTTCGACAAACATCAACTGGGCCAGCATGACAAATAAAGGTATCGAAATAGGATTGTCTACACGCAATATCCATACCAAGTCGTTTATGTGGACTACGACTTTCAACTTTGCCTACAACCTGAATAAGGTGTTGAAAGAAGCCATACGAGAAGATGCCATTTATCCTAGCCGTGAAGGTTATCCGGCTGGAGCTATCTTTGCATTCCCTTATGCGGGTATAGATGAAAACGGACAGATGACATTCTACAACAAAGAAACCGGAAAAGTAGAATCGATGAAGGAATTTTTTAAGGTGCAGGAATTCGGTTTCGGTACATACAACCTGAGTCATGCTGAACTTCGAAACAAGTATGAGTATATAGGAACAACCGATTCGCCTTACACCGGAGGATTCAACAATACTTTTACCTACAAGGCATGGGAACTGGGTATCAACTGTATTTTCAATGCGGGAGGATATGTACGTGTACAGCCTAGCTACTCACTGACCTCGTTCGACCGCGGACAGAACACCAACCGTGATATTCTGAACCGCTGGACTCCGGAAAATCCGAATGGTACAATGCCGGCGCTGGTAGACTCTAATACAGATATGGATGCCTATTTCTTCCTCGATGGAGCTGTGAATCCGTATGCGTATTCCAGCCTGTGGGTAAAAAAACAGAACTACATGCGTATACAAAGCATTCGTCTGGGGTATGAATTACCATTCAGCCTGATACAGAAACTGGGTATCAGTCAGGCAACAGTAGCACTGGAAGGACGTAATCTGTTTGTCTTCGGATCGAGCTATCGCAATTATCTGGATCCGGAAACAATGGGTAATCCGTATGCACAGCCTATTCCGAAGTCATTTACATTCAGTCTGAATCTTAACTTTTAACTTGTAACCGACAATGAAGAAACAATATATCTGTTTATTTTTTGCCTGTCTGACTTTCTTGCTGACCGGCTGCGATAAATATCTGGATATCCAGCCTACCGGAAGTGTTATTCCGCATACGCTGGCTGAATATCGTGCCTTATGGCTGAACGCCTGTACAACGGTTCCCGCGGACCGGGGACTTGCGGGTATGGGTGCTGACGAAATGTTTGTCAGCAACAAAAACGACCAGGATAAATATGGAGCTATCGAACGTTGGGAGGGTACGACAACTTCTACCACGACCGTATCATTCGACTGGGCCAATTATTATGAAGTTTTGTTTTTTGCTAACTTCATTATCGAGCATCACGATGAAATAAACGAAGGAAGTCAGAACGAAATAGCACAGCTTACCGGAGAAGCTTATCTGATGCGTGCATATATGCATTTCATATTGGTAAATCTGCATGGACAGCCTTATACCAAACCGGGAGCTCCGGCTACAAAATCCATCCCTTTGAAACTGGATACAGATCTGGAAAAACAGCTGTTCCGCAATACAGTTAGCGAGGTATATACTTCGATTTTGGACGACTTGAAAAGTGCCGAAGCGCTGCTGAATGTGGAAAAATGGGATGACATTGCTCTCTCCTACCGTTTTACCAAAGTATGCGTTCCGGCTATCCGCTCACGCGTTTACCTCTATATGGGCGACTGGCAGAATGCTTACGCACAGGCGGAAGAGGCTCTTAAGACTAAAAATGTATTGGAAGATTTTAAGGCAGACGGATTTAAGCTGCCTAACCAATATCAGTCGGTAGAAGCTATTAATGCTTTGGAATATACCATTAACAACAATTATCAGAATGCCGTATCTGTCCTTCCTTCGTTTCTGGTAATGTATCAGGAAGGCGACCTTCGCAAGGATGCTTACTTTGCCCAGGCAGACAAGGACGGAAACCGCAAATCGAAAAAAGGAGGAAGTTCAGAATTCCGTTGTACAATACGTACAGGAGAGTTATACCTGAACAGTGCTGAGGCAGCAGCACAGTCGGACAACTTATCTGAAGCTCGCAAACGTCTGCTACAACTGATGGAGAAGCGTTATACGGCCGAAGCGTATGCTAAAAAGAAAGCATCGGTAGAAGGCCTAGGTAAGGAAGAGCTGATAAAAGAAATACTGAATGAACGTGCCAGAGAACTTGCTTTCGAAGGTCACCGCTGGTTCGATTTGCGCCGTACAACTCGCCCGCGCATCGAAAAAACATTAAACGGTCAACAGTATGTATTGGAGCAGGATGATTCACGTTATACGCTTCAGATTCCGAAAGAAGCAATAGCAGCTAATCCTAACCTGAGCAACTAATCGCAAAAAATTATCAGCTATAAGAAGAAGGGGAGCTGTCTCAAAATAAAGAGATAGGCTTACTTATCATCTATATAAAATTACAACATAAAAAAACTCCTGCTTTTAGTCCTATCATTATAATAAACAAAGGCTAAAGCAGGAGATTTTTATTTATCAGTTTTAATCTATAAGATTTTTACTTTCGCTGTTCTAGTTTGAGGCAGCCTCATCTTTATTGGATTAAGATTTTAAAACTCTTTTTCTATCATCTACAACTATTCGCTGAATTCAACTTCATTACGAATAAAAGTCGTAACATTAATCTCTTCCACGGCTACAAACTTCTCTTTGCGATACGGGCAGTCAGTGCACATACACTTATTACACTTAGGTGTTTCGAATATATTACATGGATCAAGATGAATATTCAATACAGCATGGTCTGCATATTTAGCTTTCATAGCTTCCTGCAAACGTGCCCCTATTTTATGACCTTGTTCGATATTATAATACCATGGAATAGTCAAGTCGCAGTCCATATACAAAGAATTGCCCGACTTCAAAACCTTTACATTATGAATGTCAATCCACTCGGGTTTTCTGTTTCGATTCAAGGTATCGGCAAGATCGGCAAGCAGATTAATGTCTGCCTTATCAAGCAAATTATCGGTAGTTTTTCTCAGAATAGAAATTCCTGTTATGATAATTACCGAACCGAAAATCAAGGCCATCGCACTATCTATCCAAGCTATGCCGGTGAAATACAACAATACCAGTCCGGCAACTAGACCAATAGTAGAATAGGTATCCGACTGTAAATGCTTTCCGCCAGCAACGAGAGCAATCGAATCGTATTTCTTTCCTACAGCTATGCTATACCATCCCATCAGGTAATTAAGAAGCCCGGATACAGCTATGATATAGATACCTACATCAATCTTCTGAATATCGGTAGGTACCAGCAAACGCTTAATACCTTCATAAATAATCATTCCTCCTGCTATCGAAATCAATATACCTTCGATAGAAGCCGATATAAGTTCAATCTTTCCATGTCCGAAAGGATGATTCTGGTCTTTAGGCTTTTTCGAAAGACACAGACTAAACAAGCTTATTGCCCCAGCAACAACGTTGACAATACTCTCCATGGCATCGGTCAGAACACCTACAGAATTGGTCAGGTAATACGCGACGAACTTAACCACCAAAATTAATACTGATATCATCAGTATGTTTCGCTGGACTTTTTGCTTTAATTTATTCTCTGTTAGTTCCATAATCCTCAAAAGATTGAAGTTTGAAAAATGAGTGGACGAAAGTACAACTTATTTTTAACCCGACAAAAACATGATGGCTTAAAGTCAATCTAAATTTCAATATGTTACAATTTATCATTCATTTAATTAACAATTAACACATCAAATAGGAAAATGATTCCTAAAATCATTATAAAGAAACTTTTACCGGAATCTCATAAATATAGACTATTAATAATTATGCCCCCTGCCAAAACTGTTCACACAGTCAGGCAGAGGGCATGATAATCTTAAAAAAGCTTATATTATGAATTTTCTATCAAATCAAGAATCCCAACAAGATACCGGCAGCCACAGCTGAACCAATTACTCCAGCAACATTCGGACCCATAGCGTGCATCAACAAGTAGTTAGTCGGATCGTATTCCAATCCTACTACCTGAGAAATACGTGCTGAGTCGGGAACGGCAGAAACACCGGCATTACCGATAAGCGGATTAATCTTATTTTCTTTCTTCAATACCAAGTTGAATATCTTAACGAAAATCACTCCAGAAGCAGTAGCAATAAAGAATGACAACGCTCCCAAAATAAAGATCTTGATAGAATCCCAGGTCAAGAACTCAGATGCCTGAGTAGAAGCTCCTACGGTCAGTCCTAACAAAATAGTAATTGTATCAATCAGCGGACCACGGGCTGTTTCTGCAAGACGACGGGTTACACCACTTTCTTTCAGCAGATTACCGAAGAACAGCATACCCAGCAATGGCAAACCGGAAGGAACCAGGAAGCAAGTAAGCAACAAACCGATAATAGGGAACATCACCTTTTCTGTATGCGATACGGCACGAGGTGCTTTCATACGGATAAGACGTTCTTTTTTTGTAGTCAGCAGTCGCATAACAGGAGGCTGTATCACAGGCACAAGTGCCATATACGAATAAGCCGAAACCGCAATTGCTCCCATCAGGTTAGGTGCCAGCTTCGATGACAGGAAGATAGCCGTCGGACCATCGGCACCACCGATAATACCAATAGCAGCAGCCTGCATCGGATCGAAACCGATTTCCAGTGCAATCATGTAGGCACCGAAGATACCAAACTGAGCAGCCGCACCAATCAGCATCAGTTTCGGATTCGAAATCAGAGCCGAGAAGTCCGTCATCGCCCCAATGCCTAAAAAGATAAGCGGCGGATACCATCCGGAAGTCACACCCTGATACAAAATGTTAAGAACTGAGCCTTCCTCGTAGATACCTACTTTCAGTCCGGCTTCCATATTGAACGGAATATTACCGATAAGTATACCAAATCCGATAGGAATCAGCAACATCGGTTCGAATTCCTTAGCAATGGCAAGATAAATGAACACTATACCTATCAGGATCATAATAAGATGTCCCGGAGTGGCATTGTAAAAACCAGTATAGGTCCAGAAGTCTGCCAGGTTATTTTGTAAAAAACTACTAAATTCTCCCATATTACTCGATGATTATAAGGTCTGTACCTTCAAGAATAGATTCTCCCTTGCTTACCTTGATAGAAGTAACTTTACCATCACGGTCTGCTTTGATATCGTTTTCCATCTTCATGGCTTCCAGAATAAGCAACGTTTGTCCGCGTTTTACCATGTCGCCTTCCTTTACCTTGATTTCAAGAATTACACCAGGAAGCGGTGACTTGATGCCAGCCTTGCTTCCGACACTCGCCGGACGAGTCACGGCAGCAGGAGGAGCAGCCGGACTGGTAGATGCGGTACGTACTACAGGTTTAATTTTCGGCTTATTTTGTTTTTCTAATTCTACGGTATATGGCGTGCCATTTACTTCTACACGCACATTGTTATCTTCTATGTCACCCACGGTTACCTTATACAAGTTTCCGTTAATTTTATATCTGTATTCTTTCATGGTTTTTATCATTTTAAGATGATTATTTCTTATGTGGAGTTTCACGTAAAGTATAAATCTTCGAACTCCACGGAGAATAACTACGTTTCACACGACTGATGGTCAAGATTGTTTCTTCTACATCATGGTCGGCTCCCTGCGCTTCATGCAATGCCATAGAAATAGCAGCAATCACTTCACCCGGTGCCTCACCCAAACCTTTCTCCTTAGCTTCCTGCTTGTCGGTAATGTTGTGTGCAATCATAGCATTACGCTTACGCAACTTGATGGCAGCCTTACCAACCAGTTTAAAGCAGATATAAAGCAATATCAGTCCCAGAAAGACAACACTCATGGCAGATATAGCCATACCAATACCTATGGGGTCGTGTTGTTCAAACTTATCCATCTTAGGATTACTCTCTATCGTCTGATTGTTTGTACTCGGAGTCACATATTTGTCTGCGCTCGCTCCTTTGACTTCCCACTCAGCCGAAGCATCTCCTACTCTGGCATACGACTGATCTCCATTCAAAATTCCGGCTGGAACCGTCACTTCATCAAGTAACTTTTTACCAGAGTCATACAACCCAATCCAGTTTGCATTAGTCTTACTCAATACAAAATTGGTATGGAAAGTTCCACGTCTCGGATTTCCGTCTGCCCAAAAAAGTGTATGCTGACGCGGCTTGATGCTGGTCAGTACATCGCCTTTCGGAATGAAATAGGTAGCGGTATCTCCCGGTTCACTACTCACTTTCAGCAAGCACCCGGCAAGATCGGCTGTACTATATGCCTTATTGAATATTTCAATCCAGCCGCTATGTACGCCATAATCATCTTGGAAGTTATTCTGATTGTCCACCAGTACTTCATTGATGACCAGCTTACTGTTCGATTTCGTTTCTGTACAAGAAGTAAAACCGACCAGCAATAGCAAAGAAAGAAATATTCCTATTCTGTTTTTTCTCATAGATTTCTTAAGTTGAAAGTTAATAATCGAATAGTCCACGAATTACAATGGAATATTTCCGTGTTTCTTAGCCGGATTCGTCAGCTTCTTAGTCTGTAACTGCTGCAGAGCACGAATAATACGGAAACGAGTATTACGCGGCTCTATCACATCGTCTATATAACCATATTTAGCAGCATTATACGGATTTGCAAACAATTTAGTATACTCTGCTTCCTTCTCAGCCATGAACGCTTTCGGATCGGCAGCTTCTTTTGCCTCTTTGGCATACAAGACCTCTACAGCTCCGGCTCCACCCATTACAGCAATCTCTGCAGTTGGCCATGCGTAGTTCATATCACCACGCAACTGCTTACAACTCATTACAATATGCGAACCTCCATACGACTTACGTAAAGTTACAGTAACTTTAGGTACAGTAGCTTCGCCGTAAGCATAAAGCAATTTAGCTCCATGCAAAATAACAGCATTGTATTCTTGTCCTGTTCCTGGAAGGAATCCCGGAACATCCACCAATGACACAATAGGAATATTGAAAGCATCGCAGAAACGAACAAAACGTGCAGCTTTACGAGAAGCATTACAGTCCAATACTCCGGCCAAGAACTTCGGCTGATTGGCAACAATACCTACCGATTGTCCATTGAAACGAGCAAAACCTATTATGATATTTTTGGCAAAATCACGCTGTACTTCGAGGAACTCACCATTATCAACAATTGCTCCGATAACTTCATACATATCATAAGCCTTGTTCGGACTATCCGGAATGATTTCATTCAATGAATCTTCCAGACGGTCAATCGGATCTGTGCAGTCGACATAAGGAGGTTCTTCCAGATTATTCTGAGGTATGTAGCTTAATAGTTTACGAATCAGAGCAAGACCTTCTTCTTCAGTAGCAGCTGTAAAGTGAGTTACACCCGAACGAGTTGAATGTACACTTGCACCTCCCAAGTCCTCTTGTGAAACATCTTCTCCGGTCACAGTCTTTACCACCTTCGGGCCAGTAAGGAACATATACGAAGTACCTTCCATCATCAAGGTAAAATCGGTCAAGGCAGGAGAATACACAGCACCACCGGCACAGGGACCAAAGATACCTGAAATCTGAGGAACTACTCCAGAAGCCAATATGTTGCGCTGGAAAATTTCAGCATATCCAGCCAATGCATTGATACCTTCCTGAATACGCGCTCCACCCGAATCGTTCAGTCCGATACAAGGAGCTCCCATCTTCATAGCCATATCCATAACCTTGCAGATCTTTTGAGACATGGTTTCCGACAATGAACCAGCCGATACGGTAAAGTCTTGTGCAAAGACATACACCAGTCGTCCTTCAATTGTTCCATATCCTGTAACAACACCGTCGCCCAAATAATGTTTCTTATCCATACCGAAATTAGTACAACGATGTTTTACGAACATATCCATTTCTTCAAAACTACCTTCGTCAAGCAGCATGGCAATACGTTCGCGTGCTGTATATTTCCCTTTAGCGTGTTGCTTTTCGATAGCCTTCTCACCACCGCCCAAACGAGCCTGGGCACGCAGTTCGATAAGCTCTTTTACTTTTTCAAGTTGGTTACTCATGGTACTAGAAATTTATTAAATTAGTAAATGACAACATACAACGGCGGACATACCTTCGCTTAAAAGCAACAAAGTGACGAAGAATCTTGCATACATTCATAAATGTTCACAAAATTCTCCGTCACTTCTTTATTCCGAATGACAACAAACGGTCAATGTCCTCACCATTTCATTCATTGTCCGTAATTATTTTTCACAAAGTTCGGTTAATACCCCCATCGTTGATTTCGGATGAAGGAAAGCAATACTCAAGCCTTCTGCACCTTTTCTCGGAGCTTTATCAATAAGACGAATGCCATTTGTTTCAGCTTCAGCCAAAGCATTTGCTACACCATCTTCAACAGCAAATGCTACATGATGAACTCCCATGCCTCTGTTTTCAATAAACTTAGCAATCGTACTGTCAGGTCCTGTAGGTTCAAGTAATTCAATTTTCGTTTCACCACATTTCAGAAAAGCAGTTTTCACTTTCTGATCTTCGACAGTTTCTATATTATAACATTTCAATCCAAGTACATTTTCATAATAAGGAAGGGCTTCTTCAATGCTTTTTACAGCAATTCCCAAATGTTCGATGTGAGAAATTTTCATAATCAAGTTGTTTTTAATGGTATTAAAATCTAAAGTTGGTTCATATCAACTGCACAAAGAAAACAAAAATGTGCAGAATAAAGAAATATTTCCCTATTTTATTTTCGCTATAAACTCTTTTTTTAGTTTATTTTTATTTTACAAAAATCTCGAATGTCAGAAATATTTTTCTTTCATTGGTAGATAGACTTCACAAAGTATTTTCCTATGATATTACTTATTTATCAACATCTTAAGCATCCATTTTTCTGAAGATGGCTACTCAACTACAAACAACACGCAATTCAACATCACAAATTATCGTCAACCTGTTTTACCAAACAACATCTAATGATCTTTTCTGCTCAAAGCTTAAAAGATATTATTTCCCATTCCTCGACAAAAAGAAGTTATATTGTAAAAACACAATCTGCCACATATCGTACACGGAGATTATATATAGATACGGATCAATAAGCGGTTCAGCCAATTCCATTTCACCCTAAACCAGCGGCGTGTACTCAACTGTTTTCCTCCGAAACGTAAAATAAAGTCGCGATAACTGAATTTTCGGAAAGGAAGTCCCGCTTCTATAAATTCAAAATGATTGCAACCATGCTCTCTCGCATAAGTCATCGCTCCCCAAACAGCCAGTACTCCCGGATAAAGCAACGGATAACTTTTACGCATACCTGCCGAAAACATCAGATAAGCCGTATCACCAGAGAACAAACATACTGCTCCTCCAATCACCTTTCCCTTATAACGAACAACAAAGATTTTACCTATTCCACCAATCGAGGACTGTTCAGAAAAAGAAGCAAAGAAACGGAAATCAGGAAGATAACGATGTATTTTGGCAGAATAATACTTCTTCAACATTGCAAAAAAAGCTTTGATAGTGTCAGAAGAAGAAGCAATTTCAACAGAAGCTCCATTTTCGACTCCTCTGGCAATCTGACGTTTACGAGAAGGGCTCATCCATTTATCGAGCTGCTCATGATGAATAGAATTACGTATCCGCAGCCAACGTACCGGGAAATAATCATTTCGCCGGAAATACCGATACCCAAACAAAGGTTCTTCGATATTACGAAACTCCAATAAAAAGGAAGATTCCTTATAGCGAAGAGTAAAATACGTCAGCAGTTCATCGAAAACCTTCTCTCGCCTTTGTGTCTGACAGAAATACTCTCCTGTACCATAAACATACGTTTTACTTGTAAACCCTAATAAACGGAAATTACGCCGAGTAACACACAACAGCTTCCCTATCGGTCTGTTTCCTTCGGAAGCGACCAGCAGCACCGGACGATAGCCGGGCGTTTGCTCCAATATCCGAAACAGCTCAGTAGAATGAAAGACATTTGTTCCCGGCAAATCGGGAATGTCTTTTGCATGTTCGTATGTAGTCAACCTGATAGCCATTGTATCGCAAATTTATGATTTTTTTTGAGCATTACGAGTTTATAGATTATATTTGTCGTACAAAAAACAGATATTTTATGAAAAGTTTCAGCGAATTGATAAAGCAACGGCGCAGCATGCGCAAGTTTACGTCCGAAGAATTAACACAAGAGGAAGTAGTAACTCTGCTGAAAGCCGCTCTCATGTCACCTTCCTCAAAGCGCAGCAACTGCTGGCAATTCGTAGTTATCGACGACAAAGAAACACTCGACAAGTTGTCACGTTGTAAGGAAACAGGATCATCTTTCCTAAAAGATGCCCCACTTGCCATAGTAGTATTAGCCGATCCTCTTGCCAGTGATGTATGGATAGAAGACGCCTCTATAGCCTCCCTGATGATTCAGCTACAAGCTGAAGACCTGGGACTGGGCAGTTGCTGGATACAAATACGCGAACGATATACCGCTACAGGCATGTCTTCCGACGAATATGTACACGGCATTCTTGGCATTCCTCTACAACTTCAGGTACTATCCATCGTTGCAATCGGACACAAAGGTATGGAACGCAAACCATTCGACGAGTCACATCTGTTATGGGAAAAAGTACATATTAATAAATATGGAGGAGAATAAACGTGGTAACAAAAGCATCAAACCATAAAGACACCTACCGTGCTACAGCTGTCTTTCTCGCCTTGATAGGAATTCTCTATCTTGCAGACCGTCTGATAGGCTTTTCGAGCCACGGACTACCATGGGTTATGCAAAAAGATACCATGCTACTTTATGCTGCAGTTATCTTTCTTTGGTTCAAGGCAGACAAATCGGTAGGAATTATTCTGGCAGGTATCTGGCTCATTCAAAACATAAGTCTGGTAGTTTCCCTGTTAGGGCAAATGTCAAGCTACTTGCTTCCTGCCGCCTTACTGCTAATAGGAATATTACTCTACTGGCTATCTTCCCGATAAGACATCACCACATCAAATGTCAACTTTACATGGAAATTAAAAACATCATTATCATAGGAGCTGGAAATGTAGCAACACACCTCGCCACCGCCCTCTTGAAAGCTGGATACAATATCCTCCAAATCTACAGCCGGACAGAAGCCTCTGCCTCCGAACTGGCAAACCAACTGGGATGCCCTTATACGACTCACATCGGGAGCGTTGCTTCCGACGGGGACTTATACATTGTATCGGTAAAAGATTCCGCTCTCAACACCCTGCTTGCACCACTTGTACAGCAAGCACCACACGCCCTATTCGTACATACTGCGGGCAGCGTCCCCATGAATATATGGCAAGGACTCACAGAACGCTACGGCGTACTTTATCCGATGCAAACCTTCAGCAAACAACGTCCGGTAAACTTTCAGGAAGTTACTTTCTTTACAGAGGCAAATTCTCCTGAAAATTTGCAAGCACTAAACAAAATAGCAGCAAACTTAGGGAGCAAAGCATACGAAGCCTCTTCGGAACAGCGCCGCTATCTGCATATAGCAGCCGTATTTGCCTGCAACTTTGCCAACCATATGTATGCAATAGCTGACCATTTACTATCCACACACGGACTACCTTTCGAAGCGATGCTTCCACTTATCGACGAGACAACCAGGAAAGTGCACAAACTCTCTCCTGTTGCAGCACAGACAGGTCCGGCACAACGATACGATGAAAACGTCATCGACAAGCATCTGGAAATGCTACAAAACGAACCCCGTCTGGCAACCATATACGAACAAGTCAGCAAAAACATTCATGAATACAATAGAAACCAAATAAAAGACTTATGATAAATTACGATCTAACCCAAATACGTGCATTGGTATTCGACGTAGACGGTGTACTGAGTGCCGAAACCATTACACTACATCCCAATGGCGAACCCATGCGCACGGTTAATATAAAAGACGGTTACGCTCTGCAGTTAGCAGTAAAGTGCGGCCTACATGTAGCCATTATCACCGGAGGAAAAACAGAGTCCATACGCAAACGTTACGAAGGATTAGGCATAAAAGACATTTACATGGGTGCCGCCGTAAAGACAAAAGAATTTGCAGAACTGCTGTCCAAATACAATCTGAAGCCAGAAGAAGTACTCTACATGGGAGACGATATCCCCGATTACGAAGTACTCCGTCGGGCAGGACTTCCCTGCTGCCCGGCAGATGCCGCACCAGAAATCAAAGCAATCTGCACATACATCTCCCACCGGAATGGAGGGTATGGATGCGGACGTGACGTAGTAGAACAAGTACTCCGCGCACAAGGCAAATGGATGTCACACGAAGCCGCTTTTGGCTGGTAACTAACAAGAACGATTATGCTCGAAAATCTGAAGAAATATAAAATCAAACTGGCCTCCAACTCTCCGCGCCGCCGAGAGTTATTATCCGGATTAGGAATAGATTACGAGGTCAAGATTCTGCCAGGTATAGACGAAACCTATCCCGGCACACTGACAGGCGAAGAGATTCCTGTCTATATAGCCCGTGAAAAAGCAGATGCTTACCGCCCTTCCATGCAGCAAGACGAACTGATTATCACTGCCGATACAATAGTCTATATAGATGGCGAAGTATTAGGTAAGCCCAAAGATGAAGCAGATGCCGTCAGCATGTTGCACAAACTATCAGGACGTTCGCATCAAGTCATCACAGGAGTATGTCTTACAACGACTGAATTTCAAAAAACTTTCGCCTCCATAACAGAAGTCACTTTCGATACTCTGAGTGAAGAAGACATTCACTTCTATGTAGAACATTACCGTCCCATGGACAAGGCTGGTTCATACGGTGTGCAGGAATGGATTGGTTTCATCGGAGTAACCGGATTGAAAGGCTCCTATTTTAATGTTATGGGACTGCCTGTCCAACGATTATATCAAGAATTAAGGAAATTATAAAGCAAACGTTTATCCGGCTTCCGGCAAAAGCGATCGAGATTACATACTATTTATTTACTGAAGAAGCAGCCTCATTATACCAACGAAGCTGCTTCTCTCCATGAATCGACTCATGGCCAAACCAACCTATAAAAACAATTCACCAAGTACCTCTCTGTAATGCAAGAGTCCTTTATTGAATCTACTTAAAATCACACAACATATATTTTAATCTCTTTTTTCCATAAAAAATCCGGCTCTTTACCAAGCTTATCGATATTCCTAACTTATCGGCTATCTCCTGATATTTAAATCCGGCCAGCCTCATCAGTATCACTACACGATAATCATCAGGAAGCTTGTTTATCATTTTATAAATTTCCTCCATGCCACAACTATCGTCGATAAACTCTTCCACGCTTCTATCTATTTCAGCACAAACATTATTATCCGAAATATTCTGATACATACAATAACTTTTCGACTTGCAGATATTTACAAATGTATTATGCATTATCGTATAGAGCCATCCTTTAAAATTAACATTTTCATTATATTTATCTCTGTTTTCAAGTGCCTTCAACAATGTTTCCTGAATCAAGTCTTCCGCATCTTCTCTCTTCGGAAACATCAAAAGCGCATATTTCAGAAGCTTTTCACGCAATGCTATCAGCTCCCTCTCAAAGTCAACAGTTTCCATTTTCAACGTTCATTAAACAGCCTGTCAGCTTAACACATCATTTTAATTTCACTCCAATGGTAACTGTCTTTTCCATTCTTTGACAAGCATACGCAGCAGCTCTACAAGAAAATCACTCACATGCACCTCATCAACATATAAACTCAAAACCAGAGAGTGCAAGGCTGAATCGTCCGTACTACGCACAAAAGCCATAAAATCACAAACCTGCTTATGAAAATATTGCTCATGCTCAAACAAATCATTCAAGGCAACCACAGGACTTTGCCATTTTTCGGCTTTATATGCCAGTTCACGTATAGAAACAGTTCCTCTTTCTCTCAATAAAAATGCCGTTAACTTTTGCATCCTGTCCGCTTTCTTCTGTCCTTGTGTTTTCAGCCACAAAGCCAACACGGGTAATTCCTGTTCTTCAAAATATATCTGAAATGCAGTATACAAATTGGACGACCATAACTCCGTGTTCAGTTGTTCATTGACTACCTCTTCTATCCTTTTATCCATCATCTTTCTTTTTAATCCACTTTAAGACTCCCCATGTGACGCCTAATTCGCCAAAAGCTGTACATAATGACAATATGTCACAAGTAAAATATTAAAACAGACAAAATATCAATTTCCTTTTCAATGAGCTTTATTTTACAAAAAACTTTTCCCAGCTCATCGGTACATAATAACTCTCTTACTTCACGTATATCTTTCAATGTACGATAGATTAAACTCCATATCTCGCTATCGGTATGGCGAGTTTCATCATAGTCCATAGTCCACTATCGGATACATACAAAAAGATGAATGGCACATAATTTGTAAATTATATGCTGCAACATAAAAACAAGAAAAACGCTAAAAAAAAGAATCCAATAAAAGAAACGGTAACCTGCGGCAAACGAAACAAAGGTTTCAATACCGCTTTCATAGTTGTTTAGTTTAAGTGCTTTCATACATATACAATATGTCAGCTTGCTTCCCCTTGAAGCTGTTTTTATAAAAGTTAAGCGTGGGGAACTTTAGTATTACCTGTTCAGAAGTATCCCCATACTTGATAACCGAGCAATACATAAAGCCCCACGCCTATATGCATACATATTGCTCAAACAGCAGATACACAGATACAATAGTCCGTGGAGCGTTTTTGTATTATCCTTTGTTATCGTTGTGAAATTGGGGATTTCCTGAACTTTGGATAATGCCTAAAACGCTTCTAATACTTTCTTTTTCTTCTAAGAGTAAGACAAATATACGAAATTTTTCATTTGTACCGAAAAACGGCACAAATATTTTCACGAATACGTCTAAAAAGTGCAAAAAGAAAGGGTATTCCGTATGCCAATGACGCAATAGAAAAATATAGGATACAGCTACTTTTCGAAAAGAGACCTGCCATAAATTCATTATGATTTGCCTTCAATTTAGTAACTTTGCTCTATAGAAAACAGTTGATGTCACCGAATTTGTCACCTTGTAGACGTTGTGATTTGCTTTCAATTTAGTAACTTTGCTCTATAGGAAACAGCCAAATCTGAGATTTCTGCTGCCATGATTTTGTTGTGATTTGCTTTCAATTTAGTAACTTTGCTCTATAGGAAACAGCGGATACACGACCGTATACCCATTCCAGGACGTTGTGATTTGCTTTCAATTTAGTAACTTTGCTCTATAGGAAACAGCACTACTGCCTCTCGTGAAGTGACTGTAACAGTTGTGATTTGCTTTCAATTTAGTAACTTTGCTCTATAGGAAACAGCTAATTCCGATGTCACAAGCCGAGGAACGGTGTTGTGATTTGCTTTCAATTTAGTAACTTTGCTCTATAGGAAACAGCAATTATGTGATATGGGGATAATGCAAATCAGTTGTGATTTGCTTTCAATTTAGTAACTTTGCTCTATAGGAAACAGCACTACTGCCTCTCGTGAAGTGACTGTAACAGTTGTGATTTGCTTTCAATTTAGTAACTTTGCTCTATAGGAAACAGCTGGGTATTGGTACAATATTGGGTCAGCAAGGTTGTGATTTGCTTTCAATTTAGTAACTTTGCTCTATAGGAAACAGCATGACTTTACTTGTTATTGATTTGACTGATGTTGTGATTTGCTTTCAATTTAGTAACTTTGCTCTATAGGAAACAGCGTGAACAATCGGCACAAGTTATGGAGTATTGTTGTGATTTGCTTTCAATTTAGTAACTTTGCTCTATAGGAAACAGCAAATTTACAAATGGTTGTATTATCAGAGTAGTTGTGATTTGCTTTCAATTTAGTAACTTTGCTCTATAGGAAACAGCTTACCGGATTTGTAAACGTCATAACATGCCGTTGTGATTTGCTTTCAATTTAGTAACTTTGCTCTATAGGAAACAGCCGCCGCAACCGCTACGCTATTGCGCCGTATGTTGTGATTTGCTTTCAATTTAGTAACTTTGCTCTATAGGAAACAGCACCTTATCCAAAGTTATATTATGACTACTGGGTTGTGATTTGCTTTCAATTTAGTAACTTTGCTCTATAGGAAACAGCGCAATCCGCACAACAACCTATATAGCAATATATTACATCGAAGAATAGAAATAAAAAAAGAATTGTTTCCTACAAGAAATCCCGCTATAAAAAGCGGGATTTCTTATTTCTAAAATAACTCCAATTGTTGCCCTGCTACATTTTTACCATGAGGCTTCTTACCATAAAATAGTTCAATTTGCTCGAATTGCTTATCTGTTATACACATTATACCCACCTGACCAAATTCTGGTAAAAATGACTTTACTCTTTTTATATGAACTTCCGCATTCTCATAACTGGCACAATGACGAATATAAATCGAAAATTGAAACATAGTGAAACCATCCTTTTGCAAATTCTTACGAAACAAGGCATAAGCTTTCTTGTCTTTTTGAGTTTCAGTAGGCAAATCAAAAAATACAAGTATCCACATAATACGATATTCACTATATCTATCCATCACATTTCAGGATAAGCAATTTTACGTAATTCACCACTAAAGCATTTATATAAAGAAGCTGTTGTTTGGGTAGCAGCTACCATTAATGGACTTCGCTTTCTACCGATAACAACATCGAGTGTAGGAATAGTTAAAAGAACAGATTTTATTTCCTTTGTCAGTTCTACATTCTCGCCATAAGTCTTAACAAGCTGAAATACAAGTTTATCTACATAAGGACGATAAGGCTCCATTATATCATCTGCCAAACAATAAGCATTATAACGATTATGATGATGTATCCCTAAAGTAGGTAACAAACCACTGGAAACTAAAGCACGAGCGATAACCGCACGCAAAATAGCATATCCGTAATTTAATAAATTATTAGGAGGTATTCCGTCACGATCTCGCGTAAATCCTGGAATATGAGCATAAAGTGTTTTCCAATAATAAGCAGCAGCCCTTGCTTCCAAATTATCGGGATCACCGCTTTTTACTTCGTCCGCCCAAACTCTCATGCATTTATTGTCCTCTCCTAAACAATATTGCAAGACATGTGCCTGATTCTGTATTTTAACTTTTATAGTTTGCTGCCACAATTGTTTCTTCAATGGAAGAGTCGCCATCAGTTGTTCCCTGAACCTTTCATTCTGAACAGTATTCCCATAAAGTGGCAATAATAATCCAACAGGCATACTTTTATTATCACAAGTTATGACACTACAATTATTTTCCAAAAGCGCTTCAAGCACTCCCGAAGTAATTGTTATCTGCTTATGATCTAATATCACCAAGCCTATATCTTCTATGGGTCTGGTTATAACCGATTGAGATTTAAAGCCCTCTGGAAGCGAAGCGTTACGCTCCACCTCCGGTAGCTTAATAACCAATTGATTATTTTGCAATGACAAATAAGCAGGATTACCAAAGTATAGTGTTTTCTTGATCATAGTATCATATTTTTATCAAAGAAACATTACCTAATCTATCAATCTTAATAGGTACACAAATTTCTTTTATCATTTCATCAGTTACAGCACGCTCCATTTTATTTAAAGAAGAATATTCTTTTTTATCCCAAATTGAATTAGCAACAAAAGCTTTTATAAAAAAGCATTGATTACCAGAAGAAGAAACCATTTTATAAATTCTCTCCCTATCCAAAGGCTGAATTATCTTACCACTATTACGTTCTTCTTCTGTCGGCAAATAAACCAAATCATTAGGAGATAAAACAAATATTGGCAAATTACCCTTTGAGTCTTCAGGAGCAGCAGGCAATCCTTGTTTTTTACGCTTAATAACTTCATTTAGAGGAATAGTTGCAAAAGTCCGTTTACGAACTTGCTTTCCCGTAGCCTCATCCTCTTGTATAGATTCATATACTGCAAAAAACAGATTGGTTCCCTTGGCAGCCTCCACAAACTTTTTAACTTTATTACCTTTCTCACCAACTGCAAACTTATCTGCCTTTTCATAAGTTCTTACCTTATAAATAGGTTGATGCCATTTACCATCATTCAGAATAGTCATATTCTGATTCATACGTTCCACTCCATCGGGAGAAAAAGCGATGTCCGGATTGTTGCCATTTTGCTGCAAATGATGTAACAAAATCTTTTGTATACCTGTATCCGTAACTTCTTCTTCAATCTTCTTCTGACTAAAACTTGAATCCAAAGATTTACGTGTTGCAAAAAAGCGTTCATTCGTTTCTTTCGTAAAATAATAGACCTTGATTTTCTTCAAATTAACATCGGCCCAAACATCTTGATGTGTTTCGAAATACTTCGTTATTGCCTTCAAGTCATACTGAGATTTTATCAACTCATACAATTTGTTTTTCAATGATTTATCCACAACAATCGATGGATTATTGAGCACATCTTTCAAAGGAAGTGTTTTCTCCTTACGCAAATTAACCTCACCATATACTGTATCTTTATGCATCGGCTTACGAATAGCCCAACGATCACCTTTAGTCTGCGGAATCATTTTCTTTTCCCCATCTTCATTATAATGCTGATAATGGTTCGTGGTACGGTTTATTACCCGAAGGTTCTGCTTAAAGCTGACAACAATATTCGTCAATGCTGCATATAAATCCTGTGTAAACGTTTCCCAAGGTTTACGAAGAATCCATTTGTAATTACCGTTTGCGTCTGTTTTTACCTTATCGCACAATAAATGTTGCAGGTCATAACGAGAGATTTCGGAGCCTTTCCGTGCAGAAGCATTATTCAGGTAATTAACAATATTCCTACCGGCACACGCTATCACAATGGCATCCATCGCATGATGACGATGGTCTATTCTTTTCTTGTTAAAGCCTTTCTGTAAATGTAAAGGCACGGCAGGCAACAAATGACCATTCGTACTTACAGCAGTAAAGTCTGTACGATCCGTCATTTTATTCAAGCGCAGGAAACGTGGAAGAATAATCCGGTTCCATACATCCTGCACTCCCCAGTCTTTCTTCAACCGATCCGTTACTCCTCCTGTACAAACTATCACATTTTTCGACATGCCTTCCTGTTCGCCTTCTTCACAGACAATATTCGAAAGCAAAGATTTTACCACTTTACTGATATATCGGCTATCGTTCAACTGACGTTCAATAAAGTTATCCGGTATATCTTCAAGCAGCAGTTTTTTTATCTTCTTACTATTATTAAAGTAAGAGTCCTTTACGAAACGCTCATATTCTTCGACTGAAAAAATAGTAGCAGTCTCACCATTTCCCAATTCCACCTTTTCGCCGGAATGTTTCTTGACAAACTCATATCCTAAGCAATTATCTTTCAACTTGTTTACAGCCGATTCGCAGATTACTTTATTGGTAAAAGAATCGTCAAAGTAACGTGATTGAGGTATCACATGCTCTATTTCATAAGCAGGAGTAAACAGTTTACCAAGCGGAATAATTCTGCCAGTATAAGGCGAACGATAGCGTTGCTCCAGCCACAATTTATACCGTAAGACTTCTGAGGTAGTAGGACGTTTCTTCACATCATTTTCTCTGAACTTCTTCAATATTGAAGCAATATCGTCAGGCAAATCCTTTTCTGCAACACCTGATAACACACCTTCTTCATAGATTCGTAAGATTTCTTGCTGGGCAGGCGAATAAGGACGTACGTTCTCTATCTCAAATTCAGGATTCATAAATTCAGCAAGCAACGCCTTTATGCGTAAGTTGGTATTTTCGTTTTCCAGCACCTGTGCCGTTATACGGGCACGTTCCTTGGCCGGATTTTTCATTTCACGACCTAATTCCACATGAATCTCATCTATTTTTCCTTCTTGTTTCCAAATATCGCGTACCGTACGCAGCGTTTCCATAATAATCTGTTCTACAATAGGATTACGCAACGAATGCTGCTTAAACTTACGCAAGAAGTGATCGATATCATCGGGGGTTTCCCATTTGACAAGTTCTTTTGCTTCAGAATGACGATCGTAAACAACATAACATGCCAACCATAAAGGAAGTCCTCGGAAAGAAGATATATCGGTCAGATGCATCGCCTTTTCACGTACCCGAGTACGGATTGTTTCATCGTATTCTCCGGTCAGTATCTTTTCAATCCGGCTACGGGTATGCTCATCGATAGCCTGCTCGTCCCAGTATTTTCCCATACGCATCAGCGCAAGCAGTTTCCGGATTGCTTTCAAAGAATAGGCGGCATAGTCACTTTCAAAAGGCGGCATCTTGGAAAATATTTCTACAAAAGTTTCATTCAAACCATTCTTTTCAGCAAAAGTTCCCAAAGCTTTCGTCAATTCCTTTTTATCGGATATAGAATACAATATATGCCACAAGGCTTCTTCTTTTTCCCGGGTTAAGAATTCCTCCGGAACTCCGGCTTTACTTAACCTGAATATCATATCAGCTCTGGTCGAGTTACACGGATAACTCTTGTCTTCTACATAATTCCAGCGATATTTGGACTGCTCGTTTTTCTTCAAGCCAAAAGGTTTGTAAGCTAAAATTGTTTTTTGATCTATCTCTTTCCGTTCATTCAGCCAGTCGAATAGTTTCACATAGTCATCTTCGTTCTGCAAAAATTCATTCGTCACATCTACATCCAGTTTAAGAGAGCCGTCTATCATTCTTTCACGTTGATAAATACGCAGGAAAGAAAGGAAGTGCCATAAGCGGAATTCCTGAAACAACGGATGCGATTTAGACACGCACTTCAACGGAACATGCTGTAAACTGCCATCTTTTTTATCCCGATAGACATGCGATTCGTACAGACAATCGTCAATCAGTCCCTTCTGACTTTTAAGCGGACGCTGGTAAAACAATATATCTTCCACCAAGAAATAAGTAAAATCGGAGGTAGACAGTAACCGGCGGTGAGCTTCATTATTGGGATATAGTTCTTCAATGCAAGCAAGCAGCAAATTGTGATCTTGTAAAGCTGTATGAAACTCCGATTGCTTGATCAAGATTTTACGAAGTTCATCTTTATAATATTTACGTTCTATCGTTCGAACCAACTTCCCCCTTATTTTCTGATCAGGCATGCGAAGTAGTGACTCGTAAATATATGTACCCACCGTCTGACCACTTTCGTCAATCTGTACCTGCGTCCTTGTTTTCAACAATCCCCAGTCATCTTCCTTAGGTGCCCGGAAAGAACGTTTTACATTGCCGTCTTTATCTTTTTTAGGATTTCCCTTTTCGTCCAAATCTGTCGTTACGATAAATTCTTTTACCTTACCTACCCAGTCTAAGGGAACACTGCTGGCTCTCCGGTATACCCAGCCATTTTCCAACTTGACATTATACCAGATATCTTTCCCTTTCCGATCTCCGGAATCTTCTACCGCAACAACTTTCAGTGCATAATATTCTACTGATTTTTTATTATCTTCCTGTTCTTCCTCTCCTCTTAACTGATAATATCCTCGCTTCTGATTGAAATTGAGCAATATCCAGGCAAGTTCTTCTTTGGTTATTTTCTGAGAAAGAGCTTTTTTCCGAAGATAATAAATCGTCCAGTCGTAAGGTATCTTTTTCCCTTCTGCTACCAGTTCGGGATGATGCTCGTGAAAGTCTTCCAGCATCTCATTGAAAGAGTCCTGAAACAGAAATCTATATTTACCCGTTTCATCTTTATACCAAGCCAGTTTGGGTTCTGTTTCTGGTAAAAACTTACCGTATCGGTCTAATTGAGCAGCATAATGCTCCGGCAAAAATCCCATAACAGATAAAACTCGATGCAAACGCTCTCGGCGCAGTAAACTACGCTCCAGCAGACGACGTACTCCCCGCAACCGGGTTCGCTCCGCTACTGGAGATTTAGAATTACCTTTATCAAAATCTCCTAATGTAGCAGCATCCATTGGAATGATTCTGCTGCCGCAAGATGATATGTTTACAAGTTGTTCCTTGCCTTCGTCATTTACAACCGAATTTATTACAGCCCAGCCTACACTGTTCGTTCCCAAATCTAAGCCTAATATCTTTTTCATGATAGATTTTCTTTTTCCTTTTTTTCAAAGATAGAGAAAATGAATTAAAAAATCTTTTTTATATCAAAAATATTCTCTACATTTGGAACAACTAAATTGAAGCAAGTCACAATAAGGATTATTCCGTTGTGGAAACATTTAAAGCGGTCTTTTTACGAAGGTCGCTTTCTTTTTTATGGTATCTACAATCTTTCTCACTAACCCGAAGGAATCTCTATCAATTCCTCTTTATCTCCTTCCAAATTCTTCTGCACCCATCAAACAGATTTTGTACAAATCATTTTGTTTTTTGTACAAATTCCCAAAAAGTTTGTACAAACTTACAGCAAGATTTCACCTCGTTTTCCACTAAAGGCCAGCAGAAGCATCGGACTCGTGCTGGTATATTTCAGTCAAACGTTCCACGCTTCTGCTATCCTACCCGCCAAACTATTCCAAGTCTTGCAAGTCTTTCATTCCCTGCTCTATCTCGTCTACCGAACGTTTGTCTATGTAACGATAGCATATATAACCCGCCATGACACTCACGACGAGCATCAGGACATCGAATACTACCATAAGCGTACTGCGATAATGATGATGGATCAGAAAAACGGAAGTAAAAAGTCCTACGGTAAGGAAAGGAGTACACCAGATTTCTATCCGGAGCCTGCGTTTATAAGCGAGAATCCAGCGATGAAGTTCAAGAAGTGTCCGGGTGGCAAGATTGAATTTATACAAAATGTGTATGTTCCAAAACGAATATAAAATAAGAAGTGGAAACACAATGTAAAATATCCAAAAAAGTTCCTGCCGGATGGTTACCCGTGCCGCAGCAAGCGGAAACAGGATTAGCATGCCTGCAAGGATGAAAACAGCTATCGCATTCGCTCCTATCAGGCGGTCGCGGGCACTCAGGGTACGCTTCTCTATCATTCGTTTTATGACTTCATGATTGATTATTTCGTTCTTCTTCAACTGCTCGCCGAGCAGGTTCCATTGATTTTTCAGTTCTTCAAGTTCCATAAGCTAAGATTTATTGGTTCGACATGTCTTTCAGTTTTTCCCGGATGCGGTTCAGACGGACACCGACATTATTCTTTGAAATACCCATTATCCGGGCAATCTCATCATAGCTTCTTTCCTCCAGCCAGAGCAGGATGAGTGCCCTTTCCAGCGGACTGAGTGCGTGTATCAGCCGGTACAGTTCACGCAGTTGTGATGTCTTGACGCCGTCATCGTCATCGAATGCTTCAAAATCGACCGGAAGGGTGACTGCCTGAATCTGGTGTTTCGACTTCCGGCGATACGAAATACACGTATTCAGGCTGATGCGGTATACCCATGTTGCGGCAGAGCTCTCGCCGCGAAACGAAGGATAAGCGCGCCAGAGGTTCATTACTATCTCCTGATACAAATCGTCCAATTGCTCCTTGTCGGTTGCATACATGTAACAGACTTTGTAAATGACTCGCTTGTGCGATTCTATCAGCAGGAGAAAGTCTTTTTCTTGTTGCAGTGTTTTATTCATACAGCATATTGTTCTACATGTTTCTTTACCCTCGTTAGTCGCACTTTCGGGAAGATACTTACATGTCTGTCACAAAAATAAGTAAAGAAACAACAGAAGACTGCTTCCGGACAAGGGGAAACAGCCTTCTGAAATCAAAAACGCCACTCCGGAAATATGCTTTTTCCGAAGCGGCGTTTAAGTAATATCTATTCTACCGAGAGAGGAGATTATTTATATTCGTCCCAGCTCTTGATAGCTATATCGTCGATGGTCATAGTACAGAATGCATGGATAAAGGCACTTGCCAGACGAGCATTGGTAATCAACGGAATGTTCAGGTCGATAGCTGCACGACGAATCTTGTAACCATTGTCCAGTTCTCCGGCAGAAAGGTCACGCGGGATGTTTACTACCATGTCGATTTCTTTCTTGTGGAGCATTTCTAATGCCTGTGGATGTCCTTCTTCGCTCGGCCAGTATACACGGGTATTCTCGATGCCGTTTTCGGTCAGGAACTTCGATGTTCCGCCGGTTGCAAAGATGTTGTAGCCTTTTGCTTTCAGTTCCTGAGCAGCTTTCAGCATTTCTACCTTCTGTTTCGGAGTTCCGGTCGACATCAGGATATTCTTTTCCGGAATGCGGTAACCTACCGAAAGCATTGACTTCAATACGGCACACGAAGTATCTTCGCCGATACATCCTACCTCTCCGGTAGAAGCCATGTCGACTCCCAATACAGGGTCGGCTTTCTGCAAACGGTTGAACGAGAACTGACTTGCCTTGATTCCTACGTAATCGAGTTCGAACAGGTTCTTGTTCGGTTTTTCTACTGGCAGACCGAGCATAACCTTTGTTGCAAGTTCGATGAAGTTTATCTTCAGCACCTTGCTTACGAACGGGAATGAACGGCTGGCACGCAGGTTACATTCGATTACCTTGATGTCGTTTTCACGGGCAAGGAACTGGATATTGAACGGACCGGAAATATTCAGTTCTTTGGCAATCTGACGAGAAATGCGCTTGATGCGGCGAACAGTTTCTACATACAGCTTCTGCGGCGGGAACTGAATGGTAGCATCTCCTGAGTGTACTCCGGCAAACTCGATGTGTTCGCTGATGGCGTATACCACGATTTCACCGTTCTGTGCTACGGCATCCATTTCTACTTCCTTGGCATGTTCGATGAACTGGCTTACTACAACCGGGTGTTTCTTCGATACATTGGCTGCCAGTTGCAGGAAGCGTTCCAGCTCTTCCTGGTTAGAACATACGTTCATAGCGGCTCCCGAAAGTACGTACGACGGACGAACCAGTACCGGGAATCCTACTTTCTTGATGAAGGCGTTGATATCTTCCATCGAAGTCAGTGCGCTCCATTCAGGCTGGTCTACGCCGATGCGGTCGAGCATAGCCGAGAACTTGTCGCGGTCTTCTGCGTTGTCGATGCTCTTTGCAGAGGTTCCCAAGATATTGATATGCTGTGCATCCAGACGGAGTGCCAAGTTGTTTGGAATCTGTCCACCAGTTGATACGATGACTCCGTGCGGATTTTCCAAGTCGAGGATATCCATCACACGTTCGAAAGTCAATTCGTCGAAGTACAGACGGTCGCACATATCGTAGTCGGTAGAAACTGTTTCCGGGTTATAGTTAATCATAACCGAACGGTATCCTTCCTTGCGGATGGTATTCAGTGCCTGAACGCCGCACCAGTCAAATTCTACTGACGATCCGATACGGTAAGCACCCGAACCCAATACTACGATACTCTTGTGGTCGCCCAGATAATGTACGTCGTTTGCCACACCACTGTAAGTCAGATACAGATAGTTTGTCTGTGCAGGATATTCGGCAGCCAGCGTATCAATCTGCTTAACGACCGGCACGATACCTACACTCTTACGGTGGTTACGTATGTCGATGATGGCATCTTCCATTTCTCCTTCGTAACCGATGGCACGTGCTACCTGAAAATCGGAGAATCCCTGACGTTTTGCCTTGTACAGCAATTCGTTCGGAAGTTGTGCCAACAGTTTGTGGTTGTTGCCCCATTCGTGAAGTTCCTTCGAAGTCTGCATGATGTTCATCAGCTTGTCGAGGAACCATTTGTCTATCTTTGTCAGTTCGTGAATCTGATCAACAGTATATCCGGCACGCATTGCCTTCGAGATGACGAAGATACGCTTGTCGGTCGGCTCACGCAAAGCCTTGTCGATGTCGGCAATCTGCAGTTCTTTGTTTTCTACAAATCCGTGCATTCCCTGACCGATCATACGAAGACCTTTCTGAATAGCTTCTTCGAATGTACGGCCGATAGCCATCACTTCACCTACAGACTTCATGCTTGAACCCAGTTCACGGTCAACTCCGTGGAATTTACCCAAGTCCCAGCGAGGAATCTTACATACTACATAGTCCAGTGCCGGCTCGAAGAACGCAGAAGTTGTTTTGGTAACCGAGTTCTTCAAATCGAACAAACCGTAACCCAGACCTAATTTAGCTGCTACGAAAGCCAGCGGATAACCGGTAGCTTTGGATGCCAAGGCAGAAGAACGGCTCAAACGAGCGTTTACTTCGATGACACGATAGTCTTCCGATTCGGGGTCGAATGCATACTGTACGTTACATTCTCCAACGATACCGATATGACGGATGATACGGATAGCCAGTTCACGCAACTTGTGATACTCGCTGTTTGTCAGTGTCTGCGAAGGAGCGATTACGATAGACTCACCGGTATGGATACCCAGCGGGTCGAAGTTTTCCATGTTACATACCGTGATACAGTTATCGAAGCGGTCGCGCACAACCTCGTATTCCACTTCCTTCCAGCCTTTCAAGCTCTTTTCTACCAAAACCTGCGGAGAGAAAGAGAATGCTTTTTCAGCCAGAACGTTCAGTTCTTCTTCGTTGTCGCAGAAACCAGAGCCCAGACCTCCCAGTGCGTATGCTGCACGAATAATGACCGGATAACCCAGTTCCTTGGCAGCACGGCGGGCATCTTCGATGTTTTCTACCGCTTCACTCTTGATCGTCTTTACATTAATCTCATCCAGTTTCTGAACGAACAGCTCACGGTCTTCGGTATCCATGATAGCCTGTACCGGAGTACCGAGTACACGTGCATCGTATTTTTCGAATATTCCTGCCTTGTAAAGAGCTACACCGCAGTTCAATGCAGTCTGACCACCGAACGACAGTAATACGCCATCGGGACGTTCCTTAGCTATCACCTTTTCTACGAAGTAAGGAGTTACAGGCAAGAAATAAATTTTGTCTGCCACGCCTTCCGAAGTCTGTACGGTAGCAATGTTCGGGTTAATCAGAATTGTTTCAATACCTTCTTCCTTCAATGCCTTGAGTGCCTGCGAACCTGAGTAGTCGAACTCGCCGGCTTCACCGATTTTCAAAGCTCCGGAACCTAACAATAATACTTTCTTTATATTTTCTTTCATTGTTTTCTTTGTTTTAATGGATTACAGCAACTTTACAAACTCGTCGAACAGGAATTCTGTATCGGTAGGACCGCTGGCAGCTTCCGGGTGGAACTGTGCCGAGAACCAAGGATTCTTCTTGTGGCGGATACCTTCGTTCGAACCGTCATTCATGTTGATGAACAAAGGTTCCCAGTCGGCTCCCAATGTATTATTGTCTACGGCATAACCATGATTCTGCGAAGTAATGAAACATTTGTCTGTTCCTACCATACGAACCGGCTGGTTATGACTGCGGTGACCGTATTTCAGTTTGTAAATTTTTGCTCCTCCTGCCTTCGAAAGCAACTGGTTACCCATACAGATTCCGAAGATAGGCAACTTTTCGTTCTGCATAGCCTTGCGAATATTCTGCACAGCAGCATCACAAGTATCAGGGTCGCCCGGACCATTCGAAATGAATAATCCATCGAATTCCAGCGAATTGAAGTCATAGTTCCAAGGTACACGGATAATTTCCACGTCACGTTTCAGCAGACAACGGATGATATTCGATTTCACACCACAGTCTACAAGTACTACCTTTTTCTTGCCTGCACCTTCGTTGTAACGGATAACTTCCTTACATGAAACCTTGTCTACATAGTTCACACCAGCATAAGTTGCTTCGGGAATGTTGTCAGGTTCGTCATCGAAAACGATCTTTCCCATCATTACACCGTGCTCACGCAGTACTTTGGTCAGCTCACGTGTATCGATGCCTGTAATGCCCGGTATGTGTTCACGCTTCAGCCAGTCGCCCAAGCTCTCCACAGCATTCCAGTGAGAATATTTCTCGCTGTAGTCGCTCACAATAATCGCTTCGGCATGAATCTTCTCACTTTCCATAAAAGTAGGCAGCCCGTTGGCTTCGATTGTAAAAGGAGGTACACCATAGTTGCCCACCAGCGGATATGTCAGCGTCATCAACTGGCCAGCATACGAAGGATCGGTCAAGCTTTCTGGATAACCGGTCATTGCGGTGTTGAACACAACTTCACCGGCTACCGGCTTCTCATAACCGAACGACTTGCCATGAAAGCGGCTCCCGTCGTCGAGGATTAATGTAACATTTCTCATTTTCTATCTGTATCGTTTTCTTTAATATTGTTTTTCTTTCGTTCCAAAATTCTTCAGAAGGCAGACGTGTTCCTCACACATCAAAACTGATATATTTCTTCTACGTAATTGATGAATGCCTGATTCACCAGTTTTACACCACCCGGCGTAGGATAGTTGCCACTAAAGTACCAGTCTCCCTGATGTGCCGGACAAGCTTCATGCAATCCTTCCAGCGTCTGATATACAATTTCCACCTTTGCCTGAGTACCAGTCGGAGTAAGCAACTCTACCATCTTGGCAGAAATTTCTTCGTCAGTAAAAGGAGCATAGATTTCTTTCACGTAGTTTACCATTTCTTCTTTGGGCAGTCCGACCTGAGCTTTCGACTTGCGATAGGCTTCTTCTATTACATTTTGCATACCTCTTTCCTCAAGCAAGGCAATAGCTGCCTTAAAGGCAATGAACTGTTCCATACTTGCCATATCGATACCATAATAATCAGGATAACGCACCTGCGGCGAAGAAGATACAATGACAATCTTCTTTGGATGCAGACGGTCGAGTATGCTGATGATACTCTGCTTCAGCGTAGTGCCTCGTACAATACTATCATCTATAATAACCAGATTATCTTCGTAAGGTATCAGGCTTCCGTAAGTTATATCATATACATGGGCAGCAAGGTCGTTACGTGTGTTACCTTCTGCAATGAAGGTACGCAACTTAATATCCTTGATAGCTACTTTCTCACTACGAATACGCTGCGACAAGATTTGCTCCAGCTCTGTATGACTGGGCTTATGTCCTAAAGCTTCGATACGCTGAACTTTCAGCTCGTTCAGGTAGTTGTCGAATCCTTCCAACATACCGTAAAAAGCGACTTCTGCCGTATTTGGTATAAATGAGAATACAGTATGTACCACATCATTATCGATTGCTTTCAAAATAGGATTAACCAACTTTTTACCCAGCAGCTTACGTTCACGGTAAATATCCATATCACTACCGCGGCTGAAGTAAATACGTTCGAATGAACAAGCTTTCTTTTCTTTCGGTTCATTGATTTGAGCCAGACGCATTTCGCCTTTTTTGTTAACCAAAATAGCTTGTCCCGGAAGCAACTCATTGATACTATCGGCAGGAACATTCAGTGCTGTTTGTATAACCGGACGCTCGGATGCCAATACCATAATTTCGTCATCCATATACCAGAATCCCGGACGGATACCCCAAGGATCGCGTACGGCAAAACTTTCGCCACTACCAGTCAGTCCGCAGATAACATAACCTCCGTCCCATTTCGGGCTGGATGTTTTCAACACGTTAGTCAAATCAATGCGGTCTTCGATAGCATGTGTAATATCCATGCCCTCCAATCCTTCAGCCTTACATTCATTGTAAAGGCGTTCCACTTCACGGTCCAGGCGATGTCCTACCTGTTCCAGCATGATATACGTATCAGCATATTTACGTGGATGCTGTCCGAATGCCGTAATATCAGCAAAGATTTCGTCTACATTCGTCAAGTTAAAGTTTCCGCACAAAGCCAGATTTTTAGCACGCCAGTTATTGCGGCGCAAGAAAGGGTGCACATACGAAATACCACTCTTGCCCGTTGTAGAATAACGCAAATGTCCCATGTACAGTTCTCCGGCAAAAGGCAAGCATTTTTTCGCATATTCAGCATCATGAAGCTGCTCGGGAGTAAGGTCTTTAAAATAGCTGTGTACTGTGCCGAATATCTCGGTTATAGCTCCGGCTCCCAGTCCTCTCTCTCGAAACATATATTCTTCTCCGGGATCTGCCTGAAGCTTGACACACGCCAGACCCGCGGCTTCCTGACCACGGTTATGCTGTTTTTCCATCAGCAAATACAGCTTGTTAAGCCCGTACATCCACGTACCATACTTTTCCTGATAATATTCAAGTGGTTTCAGCAAGCGAATCATCGCTACTCCACATTCATGCTTTAGCGGTTCCATATTATTTCGTATCGTTTAGTTGGCTACTCCATATATACAAAAATACCTGGACCTACTGAAAAGAGTAATTCCAGGTATTTTTATTATTCTTACATTCGACTAAATTCTTATAAAAGAAACAACAAGAATGAGCAGTGCCCAAAAACACAGCATCCAGAAAAAAGAAAAACTTCGAGGAAAACAAAATTCCGAAAAGACCTCTGTTTTCCAACTCTCCATGAGGCAAACTCTGCCATCTCGAATCCGGAGCATACCCTTTTTTCTTTATCTGTTTTACCAAATCACACATTAGAGCACATTACAATTCGGGATGCAAAGATAAAGATTTATTAGCATATTTCGAACATGTTTCAATAAAATAATCTCTAACTTTTTAAGAAGCCGGACAAAAACCTATTCTTTCCAGCCTCCTCCCAGCGCTTTATAAAGATTTACCATACTAATCTGCTTGTCGCGCACCGCATTGCTCAAACCGATCTGAGCATCCAGATAACCACGTTGCGCATCCAGCAAATCCATATAACCTATAACTCCATTCAAGTATTGCAACTGTGCCAAGTCGAGCGTGCTCTTGGAAGCCTGTTCCAGTCGCAGACGGGTTTCATAGATTTCCTTTACCTTATTAAATTCAGCAATGGCATTATATGCATCCTTAAAGGCATTCAGTACTGCTTTTTCGTAAGCGTAGGCTGCCTGCTCGCACGCTGCTTTCTTAGCTTTCAGCATAGCCCGGTTCTTTCCCATAGCAAAAATAGGCTGCAACAGATTAGCTGCAAAAAGCTGATGGGGAGATTTAAGCAGTTCGCTTAAGAGGTCACTTTCCGCTCCATAGCTGGCAGTCAAAGTAAGGCGGGGAAACAGATTGGTATACGCCACCCCTACCGCTGCATTAGCTGCAATAAGTGCCTGCTCTGCCTGACGAATATCCGGACGACGTTCCAGCAAGGCAGAGGGTAATCCTACAGGTAAGCCCGCAGAAAACATTACATCTTCCGGCAGTACCGAACGTTTGATATGATGCGGATATTCCCCGCTCAGAAAAGCAATGTCATTTTCTTTCAAGGCAATCTTACGTTCCAAATCGGGAACCAATGTAGCTGTTCGAGCCAACTCTACCTGTGCCTGACGAAAAGCCGTTTCCGAAGTTAATCCACCTTCGTAACGAACTCGTGCAAGATGCAGGCTTTCCCGACGCGCATCGACTGTCTTTTGTACGATAGCCAACTCGTTGTCCAGTGCCACAAGTTCAAAATAAGCCTGTGCAACCTGCGCAACAAGACTCATGCGAAGCGCCCGCTGGTTTTCGATAGACCCCATAAATTCAGCAAGACTCTTATCGCGTGCCCACCGAAGATTTCCCCAAAGGTCGAGTTCCCAAGAGATTCCTCCTTTTATATCGAACTCATCATCTTGTTTAAGATTGTTCCCTCCATAATTTTCTCTTTCGCGTTCGGCATAAACTTTCAGGTTGACCGATGGAAACATGTTTGCATAATCAATGCGTTTCATTGCGGCCAACTCCTTGACACGTGCTGCAGCTATCAGCATATCCTTATTATAAGCCAAAGTTTTCCGTATCAGCCCCTGCAGAGTTGTATCAGTATAAAGCTGTTCCCACGGGTAGTCGCCGAGAGAAACTGTGTCCACGCTCATACTGTCGAGCGTATCGGGCAGGTCCAGTTTCGGACGGGTATAATGTTTGCCCAGCTGGCAGCTTCCCAACAGAAGCACAGCCGCCAGCATCAATAAAAAGCGATAAGTATATTTAGTTCGTTTCATACGTTTCAGGTTTTATTTATGAGCTCTTTTTGTTTTCAGCTTGTTTTTCGCCTTATAAATCATAACGAAGAAGAAAGGTACAAGCAAAATTCCTACCGTAACGGCTACTATCATACCAAAGAATACACCTGTTCCGATAGCCTGACGGCTTGCCGAACCCGGTCCGGTAGCAATAACCATAGGAACCATACCCAAGATGAACGCCAGTGAAGTCATCAAAATAGGACGGAAACGCAGATGTGCTGCGTGCAATGCCGACTCGATCAGATCCTTTCCTTTGTCGACTTCTTCTTTGGCAAACTCAACAATCAGAATGGCATTCTTGGCAGCCAGACCAATCAGCATAACCAAACCAATCTGGAAATAAGTATCATTCTCCAGTCCGCACAAGGCAACTCCGGCATACGCCCCGAGCACTGCAACCGGAAGTGAGATCAAAACGGCGATAGGTATAGTCCAGCTTTCATAGAGCGCAGCAAGAAAGAGGAATACAAACAAGAATACCAATGCGATGATGGCTCCCGTCTGACCGCCTGCCTGCTTTTCCTGATAAGAAAGACCGCTCCATTCTACTCCAATATTACTTGGAAGTTTCTCACGGGCTATCTGTTCCAGAATCTCCATTACCTGACCGGAGCTGGCTCCGTTCGCGGCTGTACCACGAATAATTGACGTATTAAACATATTGAAACGCTTGATACTACCCGGTCCTGTCGTATAATCAGTCGTACCCAGTGAAGTCAGCGGAATCATATCACCGTCGCTTCCACGGACAAAGTACAGACCGATATTGTCACGATGCTCACGGTAAGGCGCCTCTGCCTGTATATATACACGGTAAATACGATTGAACATATTGAAGTCGTTCACGTATACCGAACCCGTATAAGCCTTCATCGTAGAGAACACATCAGCCATAGGTACTCCAGACAACTTTACCTTATCACGGTCGACATCGAAATACAACTGCGGAATCTCTGCCTGCAAAGAAGAAGAAAGTCCACTAAACTCCTTTCGCTGCGATGCGTAATACATTAAAGTATCGGTAGCACGAACCAGATCGTCGTAGGTTGCATCACCACGAGCCTCCAACTGCATTTCGAAACCACCCGAAGTTCCAAGTCCCGGTATGACAGGCGGCGTAGAAAGGTAGACCTTACATTCCGGATATTCCTTCAGCTCATCCTGCACATCCTGCATGATTTGTCCGATAGTCGTATCATCACGTTCTTTCCATTCCTTCAGAATCACCGTCAACTGGCTTCGTGCCTGACTGGTTCCCACACGTGGACTGCTACCTGTAACGTTTTGCACATATTCTACCGACGGGTCTTTCATCAGGAAAGCAATCGCTCTGTCGGTTACCGCGCGAGTTCTCTCCAGCGTAGTACCTTCCGGCAACTCAAGCTCCACGGTAAAGAATCCCTGATCCTCAGTCGGGAGGAAGCTGGTAGGAACCAGTCGGTGGAAAACAAATATACAAATAATCACAATACCGAATCCGACAATCACACGGCGCGGATGCTTTATCACCCGCTTGATGCCGGCTACATATTTATTGTTTCCGATAGCGAGCCATTTATTGATGAACGTAAAGACACGGTTCTTGGGCTTGTCCGGATCGGTTGGCTTCAGAATGAGTGAACACATAACCGGGCTCAACGTCAATGCTACAACTGTAGAAAGGATAACGGAAACGGCAATCGTCACACTAAACTGACGGTACAACTGTCCCGTAATGCCCGACAAAAAACTTACCGGAACAAATACAGCGGCAAGCACCAGCGAAGTGGCAATCAAAGCTCCAGCCAATCCGTCCATTGCCTTCTTGGTAGCTTCATACGGACTAAGCTTCTCCTCTTCCATAATACGCTCCACGTTCTCCACCACAACAATGGCATCGTCCACCACGATACCGATAGCAAGAATCAATCCCAGCAAGGTAAGCATGTTCAGCGAAAAGCCCAATATAAGCATGAACCCGAAGGTTCCGATCAGCGAAATCGGTACGGCCACAATAGGAATAAGTGTAGCACGCCAGCTCTGCAGCGAAAGGAAAACCACAATAATCACCAGCACCAGTGCCTCGAACAGGGTTTTGTATACCTCATGAATAGATTCTGATATATAGGTTGTAATATCGAACGGAATTTCATACTGTAATCCTTCAGGAAAATTCTTGCTGATTTCCTCCATGGTTTCCTTAACCTTTTCGGCCACGTCCATGGCATTGGCACCGGGAAGCATATAGATACCCAGTACAGCCGCATTGCCTCCGTTGATACCACTCTCCGTATTATACGAAGATGCTTCGAGCGATACACGTGCCACATCACGCATACGGATAAGCGAACCGTCGGCATTGGCACGAAGCACGATTTCTTCAAACTGTCCCACGGTAGAAAGACGTCCCTGAGCCGTAATAGGAATAGTTATATCCAGTCCGCTTACAGGCTGCTGTCCCAGCACACCCGCTGCCGATTCACGGTTCTGATCCTTCAGAGCATTCTGAACATCCTGTACCGTCAAGCCGAAATTTGCCAGCTTAGCCGGGTCCACCCATATCTGCATGGCATAATAACGACTACCAATGTTCGACACACGTCCTACACCCGGTACACGGCGAAGCAGGTCGAGCACATTGATTGTTGCAAAGTTACTCAAATAGATTTCGTCAAACTTCGGGTCGTCCGAACGCAAACAGATAGTCATCAACTGACTGGCAGCCTGTTTTTCCACCGAAATACCGTTCTGGATAACTTCGGCAGGAAGGCTCGATTCCGCCAGCTTGATACGGTTCTGTATTTCTACGGCAGCCAAATCCGGATCGGCCGAGATATCGAATGTAACAGTAGCCGAAAAGCCTCCCGAATTGGAACTGTTCGACTCCATGTAAAGCATACCCGGCGTACCGTTAAGTTCCTGCTCAATCGGCGTAGCAACTGCCTGCGACACCGTAACGGCACTTGCACCCGGGTAGGAAGCACTGATTTTCACTACCGGAGGAGTGATTTGGGGATATTGGTCAATCGGCAACATTTGGAGTCCGATGATACCGACTATGACAATTAATATGGAGATGACAGCCGAAAACACCGGCCTGTCGATAAAGAAACTCACTTTCATGAATCGTAAAGTTTAATGGGTTGCTTGGTTAATCCTCTTTTTTCTCTTCTGCCTGAGGCTTCGGAGCCTCACCTACTCGTACCTTCATACCCGGAGCAAGTTTATGATAACCCTCGGTTACAATCATCTCACCCGGAGCAAGTCCGCGCTCTACTACCATGTTATTCTGGAATTCCGGTCCCAGTTCGATGAAGCGTTTTTCTACCGTCGAATCACGGCGCATCACGAATACATAAGCTCCACCTTTTTCTATAATCAGCGACTTCTGCGGAACGACTGTAGCATTTTCACGTACATCCAGCAACAGTTTCACCTTCGTAAACTGTCCCGGAAGAAGGACATGCTCAGGATTTGCCATTTCCGCACGAACGGAAAAAGTTCCGGTTTTCGGATTTACCTGAGGTTCGGCAAAGTCTACCAGACCTTTCTGCTCGTATACACTGTTGTCGGGCAGGGTAATAGTTACCGTAGGCTGCCATGAACGGGTAGAATCCTTCTGTCCCAGCGTTACGTTACGTTCCTTACTTTTCAGATAATCGAGTGCCGTCATGCTGAAGTCTACCAGCACCGTGTCACTCTTTACGATAGTAGCCAGAAGCGACTTTCCGCTTCCTCCTACCAATGTACCCAGGTCGACATGACGCTCACTAATCTGTCCTGAGATAGGAGAACGCACAACCGTATATCCAAGTTCCTGTTCTGCCTGATCAAGATCCGCCTTACTCATCCCCACACTTGCCACAGCTGTTTCGTAAGCAGCAACAGCATTGTCAAGGTCGAGCTGGCTGGCTGCATTCTGCTGGTACAGCGGGCGAATACGTTCCAGATCGCGTTCTGCCTTACGGGCCTGCGCCTCATCCTTTTTCAACTGAGCCCGTACCTTGTCAGCCTTGGCACGATACTGATCCTGATTGATAACAAACAATACCTGATTTCTTTTCACATAAGTACCCTCGGCAAACAACATTTGTTCAAGGAAACCTTCTACACGCGCACGCACCTCCACGAACTGCTGTGCACGAATACGTCCTACATATTCACCATACAGTTCTACGTCCTGTTGTTGAACGGGAGCCACGCTAACTATCGGGGCTTCGGGTTCCACATGCTTTTCCCGCGTGAGAAACAAATAGAGAGCAATGATAACGATGATGCCGATTGCAGCATAAATGGTCTGCTTCTTCTTTAACTTTAATTCTTTCCTTGTCAAAAAACGTTTCATACTTTTTTTTGGGTTTTTGTTATTAGATGCCATAAAGACGAGGGCAATAGTTGTGCCAAAGATACGAAAATATTTTTATTTATTGAAAATCAGAGGCTGAAGCCCCCATTTGTTAAACAGATGTTGAGGATTTTTCTGACATTTTGTGGAAATTATCCCCAACCGGACGGCTTTTTCATTCCCCACTTCCCGACACTTTCATCCCCACTCCTGACGATGAACTTCATAAATCGCCTTGACTTTTCCGGAGAAATCGGGCACGTTTTCTCCAAGACCTCTTGAAGAAACATCTGATTTTTGTACAAACTTTTATGAAATTTGTACAAATTCAGATTTTTTTTGTACAAAAACTCTCTAAGATTCCACGGGCTTTCTTCCATCTTTTTTAGCACTTTCGGAAGCAGAAACCTCATGTCTGAATAAAATATTTGCTAACTTTGCAGCCGAAAATAATCTTTAAACAAAATGATATTAGAGGAACAATTAGAAACTACTGTAAAGATTCACGATCAGCAGTTGCACCGACGCGTTGATCTATTGCTTCGTACAGGAAAACTATTGGTAGAAAGTCTGGCCGATACCAATCGAATTGTGAGAAACATGAAGCGTACAGCAGCTTACTTAGGTATCCCCGAAGAAAAGTTGCACATTAATGTTAGTTTTACCATGCTGATGGTAAATGTAAGTGACGGCGATTATTCGTTTACGAAATTTCAGCGCATTGAAGGACACGGCGTAAACATGACTGCCATTTCCGAAGTCAGCAAACTCTCATGGAAAGCAATAGAGCAAGACTACACACTCGACCAGTACGAAGAAGAACTGGAAAAGATTCGTACAAAGAAACGTAATTATACTCCTACCCAGGTAGCCATCGGAGCAGGTTTCGCCTGTGGCGGATTCTGTATTCAGTTCGGTTGCGACTGGATGGCGTTCCTTTATGCTTCCATTGCTGCCATCATCGGTATGCGCATCCGTCAGAAATGTAACGAATCGGGCTTGAACCATTATATGGGTATCGCCATTTCTGCTTTCATAGCTACCATGCTTGCATGGGCTTCAACGTTCCTCCCCGCCGAATGGACCAGCACACCGTGGCATCCGTTGCTGGCATGTGCCTTGTTTATCGTACCGGGTGTTCCATTGATCAACTTCGTCGATGATATGCTCGACAATTATATTCAGGTAGGTATCGTACGTGCCGTCAATACCCTGCTGATGGTAGCTGCCATGGCATTCGGTATTGCATTTGCCGTAAAACTGTGCAGCATCGCCGATTTCTTCCCGACTATCAGCATGGTTCCTCATCATGCCTATTGGGAATATGCCATCGCAGCCGCTATTTCGGCTATGGGATTCTCCATGATTTTCAACATCCAGCGTCACCTGCTGTGGGTAGTAGCCATCGGAGGTATATTGGCTGTATGTACACGTAACTTCGTAAATCTGGGTCCGAGCACCAACAATATAGGTCTGGATATGGGTCTTGTTATCGGTTCGTTTGCCGGTTCGGTACTGGTAAGCCTCATCGCTATCAAAGCCGTGCACTGGTTCCATGTTCCCAATCACGTACTTACCATTCCTTCGGTTATTCCGATGATTCCGGGAGTACTGATGTACCGCATGTTGTTCGGCTTGATTAACATGAACGTCCAGTCTATCGATCAGGTTACTCCACTAATGAAAGCTATCGAAAGCGGTGTAAACTCCGGTCTGGTCATCATGTGTATCGCACTGGGTGTTGCTATTCCAAACATCTTCGGACGTAAATACATTGCCTCGTCGAAGAATAAACGTCTTGCGGCTATTCTGAAAGAACGCAAGGCCAGAGGCAAATTTGTAGAATGGTAATCAGAAAATCATAAGAAAAAGACAGAAAGGGCGAAAAGTTAAGATATATAAAAAACTTAATCTTTCGCCCTTTATTGTTTGTTCTACGCAAAGGAAATAGTAATTTCAATGTATCATTAACCAAACTAAAAAATAAGACGTATGATTAGACTGAATGTTTTTATTAGAGTAAAAGAAGAAAAACGTGAAGCAGTACTCGTTGCTGCCAAGGAACTTGTAGCTGCATCACAAAAAGATAAGGGCTGTATTGCTTACGATGTATTCGAAAGCGCAACTCGCCACGATGTGCTGATGATTTGCGAAACATGGAAAGATGCTGAAGCATTGTCGGCTCATGAACACACTCCTCACTTTATGACTCTGGTTCCACAGATTGAAGAACTGGCTGAAATGAAGATGGAAAAATTCGAATTCTAATATGAAACAAACGGCATTTGCACCCCTGAGAGGAACAAATGCCGTTTTTCTTTTATCCAAGCGTACGCTTACAGTTCAAATTTTGTATTACGCATATCCCCCGTTTCGGCAAAGGCTATGTGCATCTTCAGGGCATTCCGCAATGACATAGGCGTATGACAGCTCTTGCCTTCCGAAAGTTTCAGATAGTCCCAGAGCAGTTCCTTGTAATCGGGATGTGCACAGTTTTCAATAATGCAACGTGCCCGCTGTGAAGGCGACTTGCCACGCAGGTCGGCTACTCCCTGTTCGGTTACCAGAATCCGCACATCGTGCTCCGTACTGTCGACGTGCGACACATGAGGAACAATAGACGAAATCAGTCCGTCCTTAGCCGTGGAAGGAGTAGTAAATATAGAAAGGTAGGCATTTCGTGCAAAGTCGGCCGAACCGCCAATACCGTTCATCATCTTGCTTCCCAGTACATGCGTACTGTTTACATTGCCAAAAATATCGGCTTCCAAGGCTGTATTTACAGCAATAATACCCAGACGACGAATCATTTCCGGATGGTTTGTAATCTCCTGCGGACGCAACAATATACGTTCCCGCAATTCGTCGATATGACTATAAAGCATATCCAGCCGGTCATCGGACAATGTCAATGAACTTCCGGCAACAAAACGAATACGTCCCTGCATCATCAAGTCGATAACCGAATTCTGAATCACCTCGGTATACATGGAAAAGGCCGGTAACTTGCTGTCGGCTCCCAGTGCTCCCAGTACGGCATTGGCTATATTTCCCACACCCGACTGTAAAGGAAGGAAGTCACGAGGTATGGCTCCTCGCTGATATTCGCTCAAAAGGAAGTCGGCTACATTCTGCCCGATACGGCTGGTAGTATCGTTCAGTGGAGTGAAAGCTGCTATCCGGTCGCGTTCATTGGTACAGACTACCCCCACAACTTTTTCAGGATCGACCCGTACCGTAATGCTTCCTGCCCGGTCGTTTACCCGATAAATCGGAATCTCTCTGCGGTATGGCGGAGTATCGGGAATATAAATATCGTGCATTCCGGTCAGCTTGCCGGCATGTGCTTCATTCAGTTCTATAATGACTTTGTGGGCTACCTTCACCAGTGTAGGCGAAATACCTACCGAAGTACTGAGAACAATCTCTCCTTTTTCCGTTATATCGGAAGCTTCGACAATAGCTACATCCACATCTCCAAGGAAACCATAGCGTACGTCCTGACCTATCTGCGAAAGATGTACATCGTAATATTGCACTTCTCCACTATTGATGGCATTACGCATGTCCTTGTTCGACTGAAAAGGAGTACGAAACGCTACAGCATGTGCCAATGCCAATGCCGAATCGACCTGACTTCCCGTAGCCCCTCCGGTAATAAGACCTACCTTAAACTCCTTTCCTTCTGCATGTAGTTTTTCGGCGTAGCGTGCCAATGCCGCAGGGACCGCCTTGGGTGTTCCTACAGACGAAAAGCCTCCCACTCCTATCGTGTTTCCATTGTGAATGATTGCAGCAGCTTCATCTGCTGATATAAAAGGATATTTCATGTTGTATAAGATGTGATGATTTATAATACTTTGACACAAATGTAGGATAGTTGAGCTAAAATAGCAAGTTAAAAAAGCTATTTTATTTTCATTTATTACATTAATAAGTTACAAGAAAGAACAATATGAAAGAAAAAGAGGTATGTTTCTTGATAGCAACATACCTCTTTGGGAATGAGCCGAAAGCGGGACTCACCAATAAATCAGCATATTAGTGAGTTACCGACTTTTTAAGCTCTTTGGTATAGCATCTCAGTACAGCACACGCGGAATATAATTAATTTTCAGAAGAGAATATTTTATTTTTAATTTCTCCTATCTTTTCTATTAGACTTTCATTGCCACTTTTAATTATAGTTTCAATTATGTATTTTTGTCTTTCTGAATTTGTAATTTTAAAGGAATACCTATTTACGAAAGACTCTTCAAGATCATCAACTCTATCCAACCTGTTAAATCGAATTTTCTGACTATCTAGTATTAGGGCTAAAGTTTCTATAGATGTATAATGATATATTCTCATATATAATTAAACCCTTAAAAGTCTCCAACAACTAAGCTAATTGAATATATTTCAGATTTATCAATAGAGAATGAAAGGTGTAATTATAAACCATTATCTTTGATATAAGCTATTCCATAGATTTTATCATCTCTTTTCCAAATCTTATATGTAGCCATTGTTTGTCCATTACACTTATCAGTAATGTAACGGTGAAGTTCGATATTTTGACCTTTTGGAACATAGCCTACAAGTTTATTATCTCCATTATCAGTTCTGTATATTCCCACAGCAAAAACATCATGAGGGTTGTGTCTTTCAGCAACAGCTAAAGCACAATTATGTATGCCAAAGTCTATTTTCTTGAGATTACGATATTGCATACCTACTATTTCGTAATAAGAATAGTCATCACCTGGACATGGTAAGCGTCTATCAGCATCATCGGAAAAGTTAATAGTAAAGTTATCTTCTTGCTTTTTGCTTTTGTAGAAGAGGAAAATGAGTAATGCAAGAGCTATAAGAGGGATCATGAAAGTTGGTGCAGCAATAGTCAAGACTACTAACACACACAGCACTAAAAAAACAGAATTTTTCATAGCTATATTCTTAAAAGTCCAACAACTAAGCTAATTGAATATATTTCAGATTTATCGATTGAGAAAGGAGGATATTCAGGATTATATGATACGCACTTTATTTTATCTCCATCCTCATAGATTCTCTTAATTACAATTCCCTGAGCTGTATCTAGAACATGTACTTTTCCCCATTGAATAAAGGATGTACCATCTACACGCTTGCACGCAACCTCATCACCTCCTTCATATTTAGGTTCCATGCTATCACCTTTTATTATGATTGTAAAATCGTAATTAGGGAAAGATGATACTATAGGAACTTGCTCACATTGTGATTCAGTAATACCTTCAACGGCATTAGTAATATATCCAGCTGCAGCTGTATATGGTATACGAGGTTTAGTTATTAAGGAAGATGATATGTTTTTTTCAGACCTAATCATATCTCCTTTTCCTGTAATAACCCATGATATAGACAAGTCCGGATAAATTTGTCCTAAAACCAATAGAGTAGCAGTAGTAACATCTTTAGAGTTTTTCAGATAATTATTAGACTTTCCTATACTTTTTTCAAATGAGCTAATAGAGATTCCTCTAAATTTAGCATATTCAATTATTCTGTCTGTAGGAGTTTTCTCTTCCATTTATGCAGGTATATAGTTAAAATAAGTAAAAACATAGATTATACTCCATATATTCCTTGATTATATTAGAGTATATTCCTATGTTTGCATCTGTAATCAACAACGGTCGGTTACGGGTGTAAAAAAGGTGGTTGCGGTATTTGCCGTAACCTTCAATTCAATCATCACTGGCAAATATAGTAACTTCCTTTTTATCACCAAAAAATATGAGATTAAATCTACTATTTCGTGGCTGTTATAGTGGGTATAGTATAGGACTTTAGGTTATGAATATAGGTTATAAAGCCTGGATTCGGAGAAAGCATCAAACAGCCACAATAGGATGCTTATCTGGATTCGGGCTTTTGATTTTTTGGTATGGAAAGAAATAACACTGTTTTGATTGAGCTTCCCTGTGATGTAGTACAGTTGCTGCATGTTCGTAGCCGGGGAATCAATCGGTGAGAAAGGAGGATGTATGGAAAAAGAAAGAACAGAGTGTGTAATGTCGTCCGTGATACGGATAGAGACATGGCGTGAAAGGGTAATAGGTAAACCGGAGATCGTGAAATACAAAATAAGAAAAGTATATTCTAATGACAAGTTAGTATATGAGGACAAGATGACAAACAGAATATACTTATCTCGTGAAGATGTGTTCCGCAAGTTGGACCGCTTTCTGTTAGGACTTAAAGAGAGCGAGAGCAGAAAGGACTGCCATTGCGATAGACGAAATCTTTTCAGCTTTTTCAAGGTGCTTTGGTTCAAGTTCTTTGGATAGGACTTCCAGTTCATATCCCAACTTATTGATATTAGCCTTTAGCAGTTCCTCTTGTGCAGTAAATCCACCATGTGTATGCATGTCATAAGCCTTTGCAGATATTGTAACAGTTATCCCATCATTGGTGGATTCAATGGACAGAAGGTCCAACTTTTCGAACTCTTCGAGAATCAAGTTTACCTGAAAAGGAAGGCAGCCGCAATATTGAGACAATTCACGGTTGCTGATATCAATTTCCAACGAATTGGAAGAGAGAAGATACTCTAAGGCTAAGTCCTTCATTTGGGGTGTAATAAGCTTGATTGCCATAAGATTAATGATTTAGTGAATAATACCACAAAGATAACAAATATGATAACAAGTTCGGACATAAACAGGCTGGCAGCTAAGGTAGCAGAGCAGGTGCTGCAAATGACGGATGAATTGATGACTCCCAAGCAGGCGGCAGAATACTTAGGCATAAGCCTGAACGCACTGCAACAGAGGAGAAACAAGACACAGATACCATCCCATAAGAAAGACGGATGTGTGTACTACAGTAAAAGAGAATTAACCAATTATTATCTGACCTATGAAACTAAATGATATGACAAAGGGGGCACTTTTATGCCTGGGCATGATGGTAGTGATGGCGATTGCCGGAACATGTGACTATCAGGATGCCGTACACTTCAAAAGTATAGAAGAAAATGATAAAATCGAGATAAAAGATACAGTTGAAAGTGCGTACGATGTAGTAAGGTATGTACAGATACTGGAAAAGAAATAATCGCAGTGATGCGCTATACTTCAATACTTTAACTCACTTTTTATCCCGGCCTCAACAGGACCGGGATATTCTAAAGAACATTATTAACATAAAATATAAGTATTATGATTCACACATGGTTTGAATGTAAGATCCGTTACGAAAAGACAATGGAGAACGGAATGAACAAGAAAGTGACAGAACCATATCTGGTAGATGCATTGAGCTTCACTGAAGCAGAGTCACGTATCATCGAAGAAATGCAACCTTTCATTACTGGAGAATTTCACGTTACGGCAATAAAGCTGGTGAACTATAAAGAATATTTCCCCAGTGACGATGAGGTTGCCAACAAATGGTATAAGGTAAAAGCAAACTTCATAACGTTAGATGAAAAATCAGGCAAAGAAAAGCGGACCGCCTGGTATGCTATAGTTCAGTCCGACAGTACAGTTAATGCTGAAAAGTATTTCCATGAGCGTATGAAAGGTACACTTGCAGACTATACAGTAGAGTCTGTATCAGAAACAGCTATTATGGATGTATTCCCTTATGCATTAGAAAAAGAAACAGAAGAAACAAGATAGGAATATGATCACAATCTATATACATCCGGAAGTAATGAAAAGGATAAAATCGGGCAACCTCTCTCCCATCGTAACCAGATATGAGGTTGATGTGGGTGACATAGTTGAAGTAAGTGATGATGAGGCAAACTCAGTAATCACGAAAATAAAGAGTGTAAAGAAAAAAGGTACAGGTCTATACCAGATAGAACTGGATGATCCTGCTACTGCATTTATGGAATAAAACAATTCACTGGCTCCATCTTTTCAGGTAACACTAGTTAGTTGGTATAGGTAGTTGGAAATAGGTAGAGAAGGTAAAAAGTAGATGGAGCCAGTTCTTAAAAGATATGTGGCAAAATAGGAATAATAAAAAGAAAACGTCTAGCAAATCAGAACATCAAAAGCTAGTCAGCCAGTTAGACAGATGTTTTTCTCAATATATCCGGCTTCGCGATTCTTTTGTTGCAAATGGCGAGTTGTTTTTCCGTTGCATCAGCTGTGGAAAGATTAAGTCATACGATGAGGCTGATTGTGGCCACTACATCAACAGAGGTCACATGTCAACTCGATTTGATGAAGATAACTGTCATGCTCAGTGTCGTTTTTGCAATCGGTTCGATGAAGGGAACATCTACAACTACAGGGAGCGGCTGATCAATAAAATCGGATTGAGCCGGGTGTTATTGCTTGAATCAAAAAAGAATCAGACTTATAAGTTGAGTGATTTTGAGTTGAAAGCTCTGATAAGTCACTATAAAGCTGAAGTAAAACGCTTGAAGGAGGAAAAGATAAAATGAAGAAAGATTATATAGAATTTTTGCAAAAGAAACAGATAGCAATTGAGAATAGTGGATTTGATTTGATGGATTCAGAAATGAACGAAAATCTATTCCCATTCCAAAAATACTGTGTGAAACGTGCTGTAAAAGCCGGCAGATTTGCCATGTTTGAAGATTGTGGACTGGGGAAAACGCTACAGCAGCTTGAATGGGCCTATCAAGTACAGAAACATCTCAATCAGCCAGTGTTAATTCTGGCTCCTTTGGGCGTAATTGGTCAGACAATACTAGAAGGTGTAAAATTTGGCTATGATGTTAAGGAAATTGGTTTAACAGTGTTTGATCAAGATTTGCAAGCTGGAATTTATATCACCAATTATGACAACATGGATAACATCGATGCATATCTGTTTGGAGGTGTTGTATTAGATGAAAGCTCTATACTGAAAAATTTCAATGGTAAAACAAGAAATGAACTCATTATATCATTTAAGGACACAAAATACAAATTATGCTGTACGGCAACTCCATCACCTAATGATACTACAGAATTATGTAATCATGCTGAATTTCTGAATGTGATGTCACGCAATGAAATGTTAGCAATGTATTTTGTGCATGATGGAGGATCAACATCAGAATGGAGATTAAAAGGTCACGCAAAACAGGCATTTTGGGATTTTGTATCTACATGGGCGGTAATGTTAAGTAAGCCAGGAGATATAGGTTTTAGTAACGAAGGTTATGATTTACCTGCATTAAAAATAATAGAAGAGTACATCGAAACTCCCAAAAGAAATAACGGAATGTTATTTAATGATGTAGCAGTATCTGCAACAAGTTATCACAATGAGCTAAGAGAAACAATTAATGAAAGGATGAAAAGAGTGAGTGATATTGTCAACTCATCATCCGAAAGCTGGATTGTATGGATAGGTCATGATGAGGAGGGAGAAATGCTGCGTAAAATGATACCAGAAGCCATAGAGGTGAAAGGTAGCGATAATAAACAAAAGAAAAAAGATAATCTGTTAGGCTTTGGTCGCGGTGAGTTTCGTGTGTTAATCACTAAACTAAAAATAGCCCAGTTCGGGTTGAACTACCAGAATTGCCACAATCAGATATTTGCTTCATTGGATTTCAGTTTTGAAGCGACCTATCAGGGTATTAGAAGATCATACAGATTTGGTCAGAAATACGATGTAAACATATACCTGATAGTGACAGATACAATGCAGAATGTAAGGAAGTCTTTTGAAGATAAGCAATCGGCTTTTTATGAAATGCAAGAAGCCATGACCATTGCTATGAACAGGAATATTAAGAATGAATTGAAACTTATGGAAACAGTAAGTCAGAAAGAATACGAATCGGATTTTTGTCATATTATGAATGGAGATTGTGTACAATTGATTGAATCGATACCAGACGAAAGTATTGGTTTTACCATTTTTTCTCCTCCATTTGCTGAATTATATACATATTCAGACAAGCTGGAAGATATGGGTAATTCAAAAGACTACAAAGAGTTCTTCATAGCATTTAATTTCCTAGTAAAAGAATTGTACCGCGTAATGTGGTCCGGACGTAATGTAGCTATACATTGTATGGATTTGCCTATACAAAAAGGTAAAGAGGGATATATTGGGTTGCGTGATTTTTCAGGTATGATATTAAAAGCATTTGAGGATGCTGGATTTATATATCATTCACGTGTAACTATATGGAAAAATCCTGTAACAGAAATGCAACGTACAAAGGCTCTTGGTTTGCTTCATAAACAAGTAAAAAAAGATGCAGCAATGAGTCGTGTAGGTATACCAGATTACCTTATGATATTTAGAAAACCTGGCAGTCATGAACATCCTATACATTGTGACATTTCTGTAGATACGTGGCAGAAATATGCATCTCCAGTATGGATGGATATCGATTATTCAAATACTTTAAATGGCTCAAAAGGAAGAGATCAGGCCGATGAAAAACATATTTGCCCATTGCAATTACAAACGATAGAGCGTGCTATTACTCTATGGTCTAATAAAGGAGATAAGATATTAACTCCATTCTTAGGGATTGGATCAGAAGTATATCAATCAATTAAGATGGGTAGATATGGTATCGGGTTCGAGTTAAAAGAGAGCTATTTTGTTGAGGCTATTAAGAACTGCAAGAATGCAGAAGTCGGAATTTCATCACCTAAATTATTTGATTGACATGGGACAAGAAACGATAACGGTACCGCTGAGTGAATGGAATGATATGAAGAAAAAGATTAATGATATTCAGCAGAAAGTTGAAACTCTATACAGCCGTGAAACCGACTACGTTTCCATGTCGGAGTTGTGTGAGTGGTTACAAATATCACGTACTACACTATGGAGGCTAAGAAGTGAAGGAAAGATAAGAACATGCCTTATAGGAGGTAAGATGGTAGCGAATAAGGATGAGATTCAGAGGCTACTGAATGAAGGAAAGATATAATTGAAATAACATGTTTGACAAGATGATTTTTAATGCCCAGATTGATTTTGTACGTGATGCAGAAAGGATAGCCAGGAAGCACCATCTGATACAATGTACGGAGGGGAACGAAATCTATTATCAGTCATCGGCATTAAGTAACATCGAGGGAATATGGTGGAAGATAAGAGGCAGAACGGCTCAGATTAAATGTTCCCTGCACAAACTGTTTTGGAAATCAAGACATGGCACGCTAGATAATTCACAGATGTTTAGTATATCGAATGCTAAGGAGATAATATCAGAGCTTTTAGATGAATGGGATATTGATCCGGAAAAGGTTAGAATAACATACTACGAGATAGGATTGAATATACCAGTCGACCATGATCCGATTGAATACATATCGCTGGCTGAGTCTATCGGCGTGATGAGAAATCGTGAGCTTTTCAATGATGCGAATTTTGAAAAGAACCGGCAAAAAACAACGGAGAAATCAAAGAACATCAAGAAGGTTTTCAAAATATATGATAAAGGATTCGAGGCACGCGATAAAGGTAGATTATGTGAAGGTAATATTCTGAGGATTGAAACTATGTATAGAAGGCAGTCTATTAACCTGATTGATTTTTTCTCAGAAAAAACGATAGAAACTATCATTCACACATTTTATCGGGATTGGGCCACGATAGGATTCAAACAGAGATTAACTGCTGATAAAGGTATCAAGTCAAGCCAGATTGATAAGGCTGAGGCTTTGTTGAGGCTGGGAAGGGATGAATACATGAAAAGGACATATGGATATTGGAAGTCAGGACATTTGACTGACAAACAATATCGTACTATTAGAGAGTTTATCAACTCATGGGATGAAATAAAATGTCATTTTAAAATGATCCAATCACCTCATGAGATTGAGTATAAAACTAAGTTACTAAGTCTTTTTAATGAGGCAAAAAAATAATGACCTTATAGACATATAGAAATATGGCTGAAAATCAGAATGATAACTTTTTAATGAAACGCAATGAAACGGGATTTGTTTCATTTAGGGAGCTATTTGTGTCTAATAATGTTTCAGGTAACTTGTCCTATACAGCCGTAAGGCTGCTAGGTAAACGATAAACAACATGAAAAAAGAAAAGATAACAATATACTACGCTACGAATCAAAAAGAGGAAATAGCAAGAATACAGGCAGAGAACAACCTGCCAACCGGATATAACATAAACGGTGAAATAGAATGTCAGTTGAGCAAAGATGACATTGAGAGATTAGACAAAGAAATAAGAAAAGGACTAATTCAAATCAGGAGGAAATAGTATGAATAAAGAAGGTGATCCAATATTGACGAGAAAGATAGACTTGGAAAACAACCCTCACGGAACAGAACTGAAAGTGATGCAACAGAAAGAGCGTGAGAAACATGGAAGATACGTTGCAATCCCAGGCGACAAAACAAGAACTCGGATTTTTGTACGTAATGGTGAAGATCCTGAAAAAAGAATTGCATCCTACCTAGAGAGAATAAACAACAGACCTCAAAAATGGAATTGAGAATGATAACATATAAATTATGACCTATGGCAACTCAGTTTGAAGATACAATTAAAAATTATCTGGATGGCCGCGCAAAGGAGGATTCTCTCTTTGCTGAAACCTACAAGAAAGAAAACAAATCCATAGAGGAATGCTGCAAGTACATCATGCAGCAAGCTCAAAAGATGTATAATAAAAGAGTAAATGGAGGTATAGCGATAGATAGGAAAACCGTATACGGATGGGCGGTTCACTACTATGATGAGGATGATATCAAGTTAGAAGGTGAACTGGAACGTGTAGAAGTTGCGGCTCCATCTACTATTCAAAACCCTATTAGCAAAGAAAAGCCAGTGCAGAAAAAAAACGAAAGAAAGAAAACAAAGCAGGAACGGCAAAAGATATTTGAATCAAGACAACTGTCATTGTTTGATATGTAATTATGACCAGAAAGAGTTTAAATAAATTGGTACTTAAAATGAGCAGCCATCTCAAACCAATATCGGATAAAGAGAAGGGCTATGCAAAGAGTATATTTCCATCATCTGGTTACTACAAGCAAAATGGAGAAGTATGGTGTCATTGTTGTGGTAACATAGAGTACCAGATACCAGGTATATTGGAAGTGGATTTAGAGTTAGGATATCAATGTAGATGCTTGAATCATCTCATATTAGAACACAATCCACGGAAAGACAACCTGACGGAATCGAAGTATTACTCAATAATACAGACATTCAACAAATGGCAGGTAATAAGAACTTTTGATGTTCATCGCATCAATCGCAAAGGTTTTCAGACTGAATACACGTATAACGAAGTATATCAAAACTGGGTATCTCCTGATGGAGAAGAGATAATAATCTCAAAAAGATATTCTCGTGGATGTAACTTTTTTAATTGGTATTACAACACCGAGTTTAAAGTCAGGAAGCATAATCAGAGTTGTGCTGGATATTATGTATTTGAAGATGTGTTCGATGTAACTGGTAATTATTTCTATCCTCAATATAAAATCACACGTAAACTTCATAAATACGGATGGTGCAAGGCTATTGAAAAACTGCCATACGTATCAGTAGTAGAGTGTATGAAAATGTTACTTACATCAAGACATGCAGAAACAGTTGTAAAACAAGGTCAGTACGATGTATTCCTTTGGATGGTACGGAGCAAGAAACCGGAAATAGAATATATGCCTCAAATGAATATCTGTCATAGAAACCATTATGTGATAACTGATGCTTCAATATACTTTGACATGCTATCATTCATGGAACAAACAGGTAAGGATATCCATAATCCCAAGTTTATTTGTCCGGATGATTTGTACAAGGCACACGAAATTGCATTAGCTGCATATACTAAAAAACGAAAGAAAATGGAAGAAGAAACAAAACGCAAACTGGCAGAACAGTTTAACAAAGAATATGTGAAAGATAAAGGAAAGTTCTTTGGAGTAATAATAACGGACGGTGAACTTTCAATAAAAGTTCTAAAGAGTGTATTCGAATTTATAGATGAAGGTAAAAGCATGCATCATTGTGTATTTGAAAATGAATACTACAAGAAAAAAGACAGTCTGATTCTATCTGCAAGAGTAAATGGAGAACGTATGGAAACTGTGGAGGTGTCATTAAAAACCTTTCAGGTAATACAGTCAAGGGCAGTATGCAATCACACAAGCGCATACCATAACCGTATAATTGAACTGGTAAACCGTAACATGGGACTGATCAGGAGGGCTGCATCATGAAAGAATGTATAGAGTGTGGCCGGATTCTTCCTGAGAGCAGATTCCGCGCATATGAAACGAAATCCGGCACCCATTACACCAACAGGTGCCGGTTATGTGAGAGCAGACACACGGCTGAAAGAAGAAAGCAGGATAGACTGCATGGACGGTTGGCTAGATACACCAACGAGCAACTGGTGGCAGAACTCAGGAAGCGTGGAGCGCATATCATGTATGGAAGTGATTTTGACTGTGTAACAACGATATAACGATGGGTGAACTGAAAGTGTATTATGGGTGGGCTAGAATAGGAAATGTCCGTAAGAAGCGTGCAATATCTGTCATGTTCGAGAATGAATGGCATGGTTGCAGGAGCGAGCGCGGACAAAGGATTTTGAAAGCAGCCCAGGAAACAGTAATAGAGCGATACCAGGATGCAGAAGAAGAGAAAGCTGCAAAGGATTGCACCCGGATATTTACCGAGTATAGCCTGTTCTTTGATGAAAAGCCAATAAACGGCAGTCTTAACAAGATACTCCAAATGAACAGTGAGGCTGATAAGAAACATGTATCTAAAGAAATGCGTGATAAGATTGCTGAAGCCCTACGGAAAGCCTTTATGCAGTCGAATCGCAAATACAGAGAACCTGGTTGGCAACAACTTGAATTAAACTTTGAATGATATGGGAAAGCAAGAAAGTATGGATGACTGGTTTCAGATGGCTAAGGATTATGCCAAAGCAGAAAAGGAACTGAAAATCGAGAATTGGGTGCAAATCAGCATCTGCTACGGTCACGACCATCAATCTGTCACCCTATACACCTACGACCTTCCTCGTGAAGTGTACGAAAGAAGGATGTGGGTAATCAGATGGAGGGTGGCCAGACTGCAATGCCAGTATCCGAGAAATGATGTGTACACTTCTTTTTACTACTACGACAAGCGTTCAGGAGAGTCGCTTGAAGTGAGTTCCTGCCTTTCAAAGCTGATTTCGGCCAAAGCCCAGATAACAAAAGCAGAACGCAAGATGAATGAGTACATCGAGCACAACCGTCAGAACAACATGTTCTTTGATGAGGAATCCGATGAGGAACTGGTTAAGTTCCGCGAGAAACTGGAGCGCAAGAAAACCGAGTGTGCAGAGTGTGAGAAACGATTGGAATTATTAGTTGAAAGAAGGAGAAGTAATCAATGAAAACGAAATTGTATTACCTGTTCCTGGCAGTCATGTGGTGGCTTCTGGGATAGGTGGAAAGGAGAAATGAATATGACAAGAAAGGAAGAAATGCTTAGGGAAGCCGTTCACGATCATTATCAGTGTAACGGAAAGTATGCTTGTGAAGAACGTGCTTATTGCCGGTTCTGCGAGGGAGAAAACATAGCACATGATTGTGATGAAGATTGCTATGCAGATGAATTCAGCGAAGGATTTATAGCAGGTTGGGATGCCTGCTTAAAATACCTTGGGAATATACCTTGGAATGAAGCCATGAATGAGATTTGTAACCGATAAAAGTAAAAGGAGGAGAAATAAATATGATGCCAAAACAATTACCAAATGTAATGAATGATAAAGGGTATCAGAAAGATGCCCATGATTTTGCAAAGAAAATTATGGAGTGCAAGGGAATACTTTATCCATGTAAGGATATGAACCATTTCCAGGAATGGATGGAAGAAGCTTTGTCAAAGGCTTACTTATATGGTGCGCAAAGTGCTGTAAGAGTAGGTTATCTTCTTGCTGATAAGGATTGGGAGGAAACATACAAAGGATTAAAAAAAGAGATTGCTGAATTAAAACAACAAATTGAGGAGGATTAAGTTATGATAAGAAAGGTAGATATGTACCAATGCGTATGTGATGGATGTGGTAAATCACATGTTGACGATTTTAATGGCTATGTTGCTTGGAGTGATGAAACCTATGCAGCAGAAGCAGCCTATGAAAGTAATTGGACCAACATTGAAGGGAAAGATTATTGTCCCGATTGCTATGAATATGATGAAGAAACAGACGAATATAAACCAAAATCAAAGGAAGAAAACAATGAATATCAAAGGTAAAATTATAATAGTAAAAGATACAGAGTCTATCACGACAAGAGATAATAGAACAATATTGAAACGTACAGCTGTAGTAGAAACAGACGGAGGGAAATACGCCCAGTCGATTGCATTCGATGTGATGGGAGAAGATGTCAATAATCAATGGCTGGCAGTTGGTCAGAAGGTAGAAGTAGATTACAACTGTCATGTAACAGAGTTTAATGGAAAGTTATACAACAATATCAGAGCATGGAGAATAATTGAGTACAAGGATGAAAAATAATAGATTGATGATACGCTTCGATGATAATACATTCATGAAGTTGAAAGAAATATCAAAAGCAACCGGATGTAACTATTCAGTTGTAGTTCGTTCGCTTGTAAAGAAACAATTAGATGAACTTACTGACACTTCAGGTAATTTAAAATTAGATGGGCAGAAGAAAGCGAGAATGGGCATTGTGTCCGGAAGTGGCAAAAAGACTGAATCAGCTATATAGCAGGTTAGCTGATGTATGCAATAAGGATAGATATATATATTATGACGGTCTATCCTATGAAGATATATTTCAAGAAACAATGTTAAATGTAATGTGTGACATCCATGCAAAGCAACTGAATGATGATGAATTGATAAAATATTTCTGTAGAAGATTCAAGGTTTTTCAGTATAGATTTGCTATGGATGCACGCCGTTTAAAGACAATTGATTATGCCGACAATAAACAAATTTCAGAAAAAGAAGATAAATAACAACACGAATATGTATGATTTGGAAAGAAGAAAGATATACATGTCTACCAGATGGCGTAAGCTTCGCGATCTTAAGATAAAGAATGATCCTTTATGCGAGATGTGCTTAGAGGATGGTGTTGTTACTCCAGCAGAAGATGTACATCATATAGTATCGTTCATGTCTGTAACAGACAAGCATTCACGAGCTTACCTTGCATACGATTATAACAATCTGAAATCATTATGCAAGAAACATCACCAGCTAGTACATAACTCAAAATGCTAACATGTTTAACATAATTAAAAGGGGTATGGGGTTAAATTTGAGTTGTTTTCAAGACTTGAACCACGCCGAACCCTCCTTCACACGCACAGCGAGTTTTGAAAAAAGCCAAAATGTTGCGATGTGTTAAAATAGTGTTTTTGTCAGTCGCTTTTTATGTTAATAAATAAAACATTATGAGTGAAAATTTGGTGCAATTCAAGCTGCCAAAAACAGTAAAACATAAGGAAGCCAAGAAGTTAATATGTAATCTGGTTCGCGACATGAATGAAAAAGGAGAGCTTACACCTTTCGACACAGCATTACTTCACCGGATGGCTACTGCATACGAAATGTATCTGACGTGTGTAGATGTGATTACAGAAAATGGTATGGTGATGAAAAATCTGAAGGGTGAGATGGTTAAGCGACCAGAGGTTAATATTATGAAAGAGAACTGGAGTCAGTTTCTGGAGCTGGCTAAGGAGTTCGGACTTACTACGATGAGCCGAGGTAAGATTAAGGCTCTGCGTAGGGCTAAGGATGATGAGGCTGTTTCACCGCTTGATGAGTTTTTGAGAAATAGAAATGACTAAGAACTACTTTAAATATGCGCAAGATGTCATAGATGGAAAAGTTGTATGCTGTGAGTATGTGAAACTTGCAGCAGAAAGATTTTTTTCCCTTATGGAAGATGACAAATATGAATTTCGCGAAGAGAAGGTAGATGTAGTCATTAACTTTATTAAAATATTAAGGCACTACACCGGAAGACATGCTGGTAAGCCTTTTACCCTGCAACCGTGGCAGGAATTTATTGTGGCAAGTATATACGGATTTTACGTTAAAGAGGATGGCAGCCGGTTGGTTCAATCCGTATATATTGAAATGGCGCGTAAGCAGGGCAAGTCTGCCCTTGCGGCCGCGCTTTCGTTGTATCATCTGATAGCAGATGGAGAAATGAATGCTGAGGTGTATCTGGCTGCCAATTCCAAAGATCAGGCGAAAATCAGTTTCGGTATGTGCTCCAAGTTTGTGAAAGGGATTGATCCGAATGGGAAATACCTTGAAGCATATCGTGACAGTATCAACTACGATAAGACATTAAGTATTCTGCGTGTTCTGGCTGCTGATGATTCCAAGCTGGACGGTTTTAATGCTTCGATGTATTTGCTTGACGAGTATCATGCAGCAAAGAATAGCAGGCTGAAAGATGTATTGCAGTCTTCCCAGGGCATGCGTGAGAATCCTTTGGCAATAATTATTACTACAGCTGGGTTCGATAAACTGGGCCCATGTTATCAGTACAGAGAAATGTGTACTGAGATATTGAAAGGATTGAAAGAGGATGATACGATATTCGCAGTTATATATACTCTTGATGAAGGTGACGATTGGAAGGATGAGGCTGTATGGGTGAAGTCAAATCCTAATCTGGGTGTGACGGTCAAGCCGAGATATATACGCGACCAGATTCAGAAGGCGGTTAACAATCCTTCGGAAGAGGTAGCAATCAAGACCAAGAATATAAACGTATGGTGTGATAGTGAAACGGTATGGATTCCGGAACACTATCTGCTTGATGCATCGAAGAATGTGGATTTGGAGAAGTATCGTGATTATGATGCGTGGGTAGGTATTGACTTGTCTTCTACAAGTGACTTGACATCGGTTAGTTTTATGATACCAACAGAGGAGAAGCTGATATGGAAAACTTATTACTTCCTTCCGGAAATGAGCTTGAAGGAAAAGAGATTTAAGGAGTTGTACGGAGAATGGAGAAGACAGGGGTGCCTGATAGTTACTCCAGGAAACGTGACAGACTATGACTATATACTGAATCTGATTATGGACGTTGGCCAGATACTGCGTATCAACAATATCGGGTATGACTCATGGAACGCTACGCAGTTTGTTATTAATGCAACAGATAACGGGCTTCCTATGGAACCAATCAGTCAAGCAATAGGTAACTTCAATCGTCCTACTAAAGAAATGGAAAGATTGTTGCTTTCCGGAAAGGCTATAATAGACAACAATGTGATAAACCGTCATTGCTTCAGGAATGTGGTTATGGCGAGGGATAAGAACGGTAACACAAAACCGAGCAAGCAGTTTGAGGAAAAGAAAATCGACGGTGTGATAGCTATGCTGATGGCGTTGGTCGTATGGCTGGTGTCTCCGCGTTACGGTGACTTCTATTAATGGCTGACAAAAAATCCGTTTATCTAAAAACAATATTGATTATGAAGATATTCGGATTTGAAATCAGGAAAGCATCGAAAGCGGAAGTGTCGAGTATTCCTGCTTATAGCGCAGGTGGTCCGGGAATACATTTGGCAAGCAGAAGCTATCCTATGCTATTATCAACAGTCTATAGATGTGTTGACCTTATAAGTGATTCAGTGGCGGTTCTGCCATTGGAGATATTCAAGACAGATGCGTTAGGGTATAAAATCAAAGACAGGTTACACCCATTGTATGAGCTGCTGGATCTGGAGCCTAACGAGAACATGACGAGATATGTTTTCTTCAAGACGATAATGAGCAGTGTTCTGCTGACCGGGAATGGGTATGCTTACATCGAGAGAGAAGGAACTAAGCCTGTGCAGCTGGTTTATATTCCATCGTCGATGGTGTCAATTCAATGGATAATCGACAGTAACGGAATAAGAAGGAAACGATATATGGTTGCCGGATTCAAGGAGTTGGTGGAGCCCATGGATATGATTCACGTCCTGAACTTTTCTTACGATGGTATTATCGGAGTTTCAACGCTGACACACGCAAGGCAGACATTGGGTATTGCTACAAGTTCGGAGGAACATGCAGCAGGATTCTTTAAGGGTGGCGGTTCGGTTAGTGGAGTACTTACCGTGGAAGGTCCACGACTCGACAAAAAGCAGAAGGACCAGATATATTCTACATGGAAGGAAAGAATAAATCCTGATACCGGTTCACCTGCAGGGATAGCAGTACTGGAGGGAAACATGAAATACCAGCCTATTTCAATAAATCCAAAGGATGCGCAGCTGTTGGAGAGCAGACAGTTCAATGTTGTAGATATATGCCGTTTCTTCTCCGTATCACCGGTTAAGGCATTCGACCTGAGTAAATCATCGTATTCAACAATTGAAGCAACACAGCTAGAGTATCTGACAGATACAGTGCTGGCTGTAATTACAAAAATAGAACAAGAGATTAATCGTAAGGTATTTCTTCCATCAGAGAGAAATATGTATCACGCAGAATTTAATACATCAGCCATTCTTCGTGCAGACAAGGCTGCACAGGGTGCGTTCTGGAAAGACATGGCTAATATCGGTGCTGCTACACCCAACGAAGTAAGAAGGGAAATAGGTATGTCGAGGATTGATGATGGTGATGAGGCTTTTGTGCAAGTAAATGTTCAAACATTGAAGAATGCGATAAAAGAAAAAGCTGAAATGTCAGACAAAATTTCCGTTAATGAATAAATGATTGATTATGGAAGATAGGACTGAAATTAGAAATACCACATTCCAGGTTACTGCCAACGAAGATGATGAAAAGAGAACGGTGGAAGGATATGCTTTACTGTTCGGTGTAAGTGCTGATAACCTTGGATTTGAGGAAGTCATTGAGCGTGGTGCGCTTGATGGCGTGCTAGGGAAAAGTGATGTTTTCGCATTGTTGAATCATGACCGTTCTAAAGGTATTCTGGCACGAGCCAAGAATGGCAATGGTTCCTTATCGCTTGAAGTTGATAGTAAAGGTTTGAAATACAGATTCGAAGCGCCTAAAACAGCGTTAGGTAATGAATTGCTTGAAAACCTTAGACGTGGCGAGATAGACCAGTCAAGCTTTGCGTTTACGGTGGCTGATGGTGGTGAGAAATGGGAAAGACAAAAAAACGGGGTATGGAAACGCACAATATCCAAGTTTGAGAGAATATACGATGTGTCTCCGGTTTACAATGCAGCTTACTCAAAGACAAGCGTGTATATGCGTGGTAAAGAAGAGGCTGAAAAGGAACTTGAAGAAAGAGAAAAACAGAATCTGGAAGAATATTACAAAGGAATTAATAACTCATTAAACATTTGATTTTATGGCAAAAGAAAAAAGCAAGGTAGAGTTAATGGACGAAAAGAAGAAGCTTCAGGAAAGAGCTTCTACTATTACTGGCAGTGCACGTGCAGAACAGCGCATGCTCAATAAGGATGAAGAAAAAGAACTTGGAGAAATTCAGTGTAGACTGGCTGATATCAATATTGAGATTGCAATGCGTGATTCAGAGAATCAGCAGAAAGGAAATCCACATGTAACCAATCAGACTTTCTCTCTCCGTAAGGCTATTCTGGAGATGATAGATACTGATGGTCATGGGTATAGTGAAAGAACTAAGCAAATGAACGCATTAGGCTATTCGCTGCTTGAAAAAGCCGGTCAGTCACCTCGCAGTTCAAGAGGATTGTATATCCCTGTTGAGGCTCGTGCAAATATGACAGCTAAATCGCCAGGTGATACGCTGATAGAAACAGACTTTCTTGATATCTTAACACCATTGCGTGACAGACTTGTCTTGTCTCAGGCTGGTGCTAGCATGATGACAGGTCTTGTGGGTAATATCGATATTCCTGACTATTCGGGTTCTACTGCAGAATGGGCAGACGAAAATGCTGCTGCTGCAGACGGTGCAGGAACATTCACAAAGAAAACAATGAAGCCTAAGCGACTGACAAGTATTCTGACAGTATCGCGTCAGTTGCTGGTTCAAGATTCCCTGGGAGTAGAACAATTGTTACGTGCAGACCTAGTGAATGCTGTAGCTTCTAAATTGGAAGCAACTGTTTTAGGTGGGCATACAACAAGTGCAGAAAAACCGGATGGTTTATTCACAGGATTCTCAGAAGCTGCAGTAGATATGAGCTGGGCCGGTATTGTTGATTTGGAAACTAATGTTGATGTCGCCAACGCTCTTATGGGAAATACGGCATACATCATGCATACCAAGCTGTTCGGTAAAGGTAAAACCACACTGAAATCAACTGGAGTAGCCGGATATTTGATTGAGAACGAAAGTACAAATGGTTATAAGGCATTGCGTACTAACGCAGTATTCAACAAAAAAGGCAGCACTAACCAGGAATATGGTATCGTGTTCGGTAATTGGGCTGACTTACTTATCGGTCAGTGGGGAGCACTTGACTTGATGATTGATCCATACACAAAGGCTGAACAGGCTTTTGTACGTATCATCGTAAACTCATATTGGGATGCAGTACCTCGTCGAAATGGATCATTCGCTAAGGCATTGATTAAGGGTGAACTTAACGCTGATTGATTATGTACATAACCTTAGATGAAGCAAAGAAACATCTGAATGTGGAAAAAGAGTACACAGAGGATGATACACTTATCGAGATGTATATAGATGTAGCTGAGGCTAAGGTTGCAAAAGAATTGTGTGTTACAGTGGAAGGACTTGCTGAGATTGATGGCGGTGAGTCCATTCCATATCCTATTAAACAAGCGATTTTACTGAATGTAGGAATGTATTACGCCAACAGGGAAGAATTGACATACACGCAATCTAAGCCATTGGAGCAAGGTTCTAAATATCTGTTATCACTATATAGGGATTACACGTTATGAGAGCAGGACAATTGACAGAAAGAGTTACCATCCAGCACCGGAAAGTGACAAAAGGTTTAAGCGGAGGTGAGAATTATGAGTGGGTTGATTTGTTTACCGCACGAGCATCTGTAGCTTTTCAATCAGGAACTGAAGGAGAGCAGAATATGGAATACTCCCATAACCAGATAAATAAGGTAACTATGTATTATAGACCTGCAATCAAACGTGATATGAGAGTGATATACAACGGTGAGAGTTATGGTATCAACTCCGTCAATTCAAACCGGCAAAAGAATATGACCATATTAACTATAGAATTGCTGAATGAGTGATGAAGTAAGGACTGTAGTTGACACAGATAAGGTAAACAGATTGTTAGAGAATTTGAAGATGTCCAAGCCGGAAGCCAGAAAAGCCATACGTAGCGCACTGGTTTCTTCGGCCAGGATAATTCAAAGGCAGGCACGAACGAACCTTATAGGCGTAAACAATAGTGATGGTAGTACACTCAAATCAGAAAATCTTAAGAAATGGGTACGGTATTCGGTGTACAGAAAGAATGACGGTGTACGTGTTCACATTCAACAGACATGGACAAAGAAATGGAATCCATCGTTTCTGCTGAGATTTTTTGAGGAAGGTACAATGATGCGCTGGAACAAAAAGGTGAAAAAGGGTAGACTGAAAGGTCATGCGTTGAAAAAACAGCGTTATACAGGTAAAATAATTGCATCGAAATTCTTTTCACGCGCTGTTGACGCAAAGAAGCAGGCTGCGCAGAATAAGCTTGAATATTACTTAATCAGACATATAGAACGTATAGCTAAGAAGAAACAATGAACAGCACACTGAAAGTATTTCAATTTATCAAGGAAGCACTGTTGGGTAATGAGGCTATTAACAATAAGGTTTCGCAGCATATATTTCCTATATCAGTATTACGCGAGATACCACTGCCATATATAATCTATAATCCATCGTACACCGGGAAAGACGACAGTAAGGATGGTGTTTTTGAGAGAAATGTTACAGTTGATTTCTATGTTTTTTCAGACAATATGGATGAGGCTATAGAGTTGATATCCGAAATAGAGAAAGTATTTGCTAAAATCGAAGGAAATGAATATTTCCCGGTATCTGACAGCGAGACAGAATCATGGAGTTTCTCAGAAGAAGATAAAGTATATGGCGGAATAATAACGATTAATTTAAAAACAGATTGATTTTATGGCAAAAAGAAAAGCATTAAAAGGGAAAGACCTTATGATCTTCGTGGCTGGTAAAGCTATAGCTCTAGCTACCAGCCACACATTAACTTTGAATGCTGAAACAAACGATACAGCATCAAAGGATTCAGGAATGTGGGATGATGCAGAAGTCACAAAATTGTCATGGGAGGCTTCATCTGAGTCTATAGGAGCCGCAGATGAAGGCGAACCAGTTGATATATCATACGAAACACTGCTGGATAAATGTATGGCAGGAGAAAAAGTTCCGATAATTTGTGGTATTCCAACTAATGCAACAAATGATGGTGTACCTACAGAAGGTTGGACTGCTCCTTCAGAATCTCCTAAACAAACATATTACAAGGGTGAAGCTCTTATTACATCAGTTACGCTAACAGGAGCCAATGGAGAAAACTCACAGATATCAGCTAATTTCAAGGGAGTAGGTAAGTTAGAAAAAGTTGCTAAAGCCGCAGAATAATGAAAGTAACGATAAAGGATAAAGAGTACGATATACACTTTTCGCTTAGAGTACTTTTCAAGTATGAAGAAGTGTGTGGCCATCCATTCGAAGGAAAAAGGCTTCAGGAACTTTACATGCTTATGCATTGCGCGCTTTTAGCGTTGAATGAAGATTACACACTGACATTTGACGAGCTGATTGATTATTGTGATGAAGACAAAAGCGTGTTTGAAACATTTCAGCAAGTATTAAGTGATTCGCAGAAACGTGACCAAAGTAAAAAAAAAGAGGTAACGTAGATAAGCCTGTAAGCGTTGTGTCTTTATACGAAGAAATAGTAGGCAGGGGCGGTGTATCTCCTGCCTATTTTTTTGACTGTATGACATTCTCTGAGTGTGCTGTTTTTCTGCGAGGAATGAGGCGAAAAGAAAGGGCAGAAATGGAAAGGGTAAGGCTATTAATGTGGTCTGTATTTCAATCACAAAGCAGACGAAGACTAGATGTAGAAGATGTATTGCGGCTAGATGATGAACATGATGCTTCGGATAAAACTGAAAAAATCAACGAAGAAGAAATGAAAGGATTGAGAGAACGTGCTAAAAAAATAAAACCATGAGTAACATATATACACGATTATTACTTAATACAGATAAATTCGACAAAGGGTTATTTCAAGCTCAACAAAATCTAAAGAGTTTTTCTGCTCAGAGCAAATCTGCATTTCAAGGCATAGCAAAGATAGGCGGTTACGCAGCTGCATTTGTAGGTATATCTACATCGATACATGCAGCAGTAACAGCAAATATGGAGTTTGAAAAATCCCTATCTTCTCTTAGATCACTGACGGGGGTATCAGCTCAGGAGTTGAATTACTTCCGTGCTGAGGCTGTGAAGATGGCTATGGACAGTACGCAGTCGGCAGTTGCTATGGTTGATGCATACAAGCTGATTGGTAGCCAGATGCCGGAACTGCTAAAAAACAAAGAAGCTTTATCTGCAACAGCTCGTGCAGCGGTTACGCTAGCTGAGGCAGCTGAGATTGATGTACCGACAGCAGCGAAAGCACTTACAGGCTCATTAAACCAAATGGGCGCAAGTTCGGCAAGTGCGAGTGAATATATTAATATACTTGCGGCTGCATCACAACAAGGTTCAGCTGATATCCCATACCTTAACCGTGCAATAGAGAATGCCGGTGGTACTGCATCTGCTGTAGGTATCAAGTTTAATGAACTGGTTGCAGCCATAGAAGCCATTGCGCCACGTATTACGGATGCAAGTTCAGCAGGAACCAACCTACGAAATATATTCCTGACCTTAGAGGCGTCGGCAGATAATAATCTTAAGCCATCCGTTGTAGGTTTGTCAAAAGCAATAGATAACCTATCTAAGAAAAATCTGAATGCAACAGAACTGACTAAGATGTTTGGCAAGGAATCAGTTACTGCTGCAATAGCATTATTACAGGAAAAAGATGCATTTGATAAATTAAGAGAAGGAATAGAGGGAACTAATACAGCACAAGAACAAGCAGGAATTAATACTGATAACTTAGCAGGATCTATAAGCAAATTGCAAAATGCATGGACTGCATTTGGTACGACTCTGTATGGAACAAATGGTTATCTTAAAAATGCTGTTGATAATTTGCGAGATGCTGTTAATTGGGCGACAAGAGCATTGGCTATGTCCGATCAACAGAAAATAGAATATGATAATCAAGGAAATTCAGCAGAAGCTTTAGCCAGGATGAATCTATATGTTACTCAGGGTGTGAAACCAGATTTAGCCTATCGGAAAACGATGGCAGATCTGACACGTACCATGTTCCCTGATGCACAGTTCGTTGATAAATATAAGAAGGCGGTAGATGAATCTCGTAAAATATGGGAAAAAGCAAAACTGGTAAATATCAATGGTGCAGCGTTTGAGGAAGAAAAGGTCTTTAAAGAGAATTTAAGAGTATATCAAATAGCTGTAAAACAAAAAGAAACTTATGATTTAATTGATAAGCAACTTAAAAGCCATTTGACAAGTTTGCAAGCTGAATCCGTAGCTGCAGAGAATGCACGCAAAGAGGCTGAAGCTGCAGCACAAGCAGCGAAGGATAAGGCTGCTGCAGAAGAGGCAGCACGACAAGCGAAAGAAAAAGCTGAAAATCGTCCAGAAGGTTCTATTGCAGAAATAGAATATGAGATAAAAGAATTACAGAAAAAATTGATAACAGCAACCACAACGCAAGCGCGTGTAGCTGTTCAGGAAACTATTAATGAATTACAATCTAAGAAGGTAAGGTTACAGGCAGAAGTTGAAACCGCTATATTCCAAAAAGGGAAGAATGCTCCTGGATTCGTGGAAAGCACTACACCAAATTTAGGCAGTATGGCTGGAGGAGTTGAGATGGGTAAATTTGAAATGCCATCGATACAGAAAAATATAGATGAGGCTGATGATTATGCTGCGAGTATAGCAAACGTTGCATCTGCATTCGGCATGCTGACAGGTGCAGCGCAAGACGACCAGACTGCAATGGCTCAATGGGCATTGCAGACTATTGGCAATATTGCTAATGTTGTATCACAAACTATGGGGTTAGCCGCAGCAAGAGCTGCAGCAGGAGGAGCGCAGGCTGGCTGGCCCGGAATGATGGTAGCTATACCTGCAGCTATAGCAGCGGTAATATCAGCCGTTACTTCATTTCCAAAATTTGCAGATGGCGGTATAGTTGGTGGTAGCAGTTATTTCGGTGACAAACTGTTAGCAAGGGTAAACTCCGGAGAATTGATATTAAATCAGAAACAACAGGAAAGCCTATATCACATGACAGAAGATGACAGAGGTGGCGGTGTGACAATCGGCTTTGACCGCGTGAGAGGAAGTGACATCTATTTGGCATTGAAGAATTACATGAAAGATACAGGAAAGAAACTATGAGTTACGGATTAGTATATACATTGCCCTTCTCATCGATTGACGGAAGGGCATACGAAGTAAGAATACAAAGAATGTTTTATTGAAAACAGAAATTATAGGGACAAGTGCAGCGAGCTAT
>ENA-ORUI01000027-ORUI01000027.1-human-gut-metagenome-genome-assembly--contig:-NODE-27-length-168951-cov-60.836544_pt1 | contig 168951 bp, 124 predicted proteins | sample MGYA00242078_ERZ509205 | MGnify/ENA primary metagenome ERZ509205 (study PRJEB26280, sample SAMEA2338828) | human gut metagenome | biome: human gut; feature: human-associated habitat; material... | reverse complement strand
GGAATATAGGAAGGGTCGATGGCGATGGCTTTTCTTTTGCCTGTGAGATGCTTGCTGATGATAGAGCCGTTGAACGCAAACCAGTCGAAAGTTTCATGCTCAAAAAGGTTACGATAAGTCTGTTCTGAGAAACAGCCATATCTGCCCAATTGGAGGAAGTTTATACGATCCGGGATGGCCATGAATAATTTCATGGTGTCCATGAACGTTTTTTCAAAAGGTTTGTGTATATTCGCTACTGATTTGAGAGCCGACAGGCACTCGGATTGGTATTGCATAAGGAGTGTTTCTTTAGTCATAATCAGAAGAGTTCAGAGACTTCTAATTTACTAAGAAATAACGAGTTATGCAATACTTTCCTCCTTTATTATCAGCAGGTTAGCTCTCTTTTTTCAGCACATTTCTTCATGCTTAACCATTCGTTTTTGACAACATTTCAATGACCTCTTTAGTGTTTCCGAACCAGCTTTTGCCGGTTCTATTGTTTAACTTTTAATCTTTCGGTAAAAATTTACCGAAGTATTGTATAATTAAAAGCAGTACATTTTTAAATGCACTAAAATCAAATAAATCTATTTCTGTTCCAAAAGCTGAGATCTTATACTGGCAGAAAAACCTTCAAAGAAATCATGCTGCAAAATGATGGAAATACGAACCAGCAAACAAGTGTCAATACTCTCCTTCTGGAAAATGCGGTAAATATTCGAACGATCACACGAAAGTTTTCTTGCAAGCCATGCCACACTCCGTTCTTGTTTCTCTAATTCTTGCTTGATAACTTGTCCAATATGTTCCATTCTCCAATCTATCTTCAAAATATACAATTACAAAATTATGTAAAAAAAATATATACTCCTTTTCGATGTATGTTGCATAATTGCCTCACTTGTATTGCAAGATTTACAGCAATACAATAGGCTGCATTTATTTATCAGAAAAGGAGTTATGTTGATTTTTCAAAAATAAGGAATATGGAATAAGATAAAAAAACAAAAGTGTCCCACTTCAAGAAATGGGACACTTTTGTCATTTATTCTTACACATATCGACAAATTCTGTAGGAGAAAGGCCGTATTTATCGGAAAAATTCCGATAAAAAGTAGAACGGGAGTTGAATCCTGTTAAATAAATGAGCTCTTTAATACTTCTATCACTTCCCGATTCTATCAACTTTTTAAAATGCTGTAAACGTAAATCATTTATATACTCTCTAAAGCTACTGAAGCCGGCAGACTTTATTGCCAACGATAATTGATTCTCTTTTATTTGTAAGGCTTTCGACAATATATGTAAATTATAGTTAGGATTAGTATATGCCAAAGTTGCATACAGGTGATTTTCAATCTGAATAAACAGAGAGGAAAGCATATCCGGTACTTCTTTATCTGATATACTTCCTTCTTCCTTATTATTCGTACATCGACTGGAAAATGGATTTTCCTTTAGTAAATATTGAACTGAGAAAAATACTGCAAATAAAATAGAAGTCGCCCCAAACAAGTTGAATATAAACTCATTGATAAATAACGTAAACAAACAGTAGATGAGAACAAAAAGACAGATAATTCCAATAAAGACATACATCATCCCGTTTATCTGCCGATACGCTTTCCGACGAAATAAAGGATAGAAACAAAAAAATATGGGAGTTACAATAGAAGAAAGGAACAAAACAACCCGTAGTATCACATCTGTACGGTCAAAACCTGCAAATATATCCGAACAAGTGAGTAAGGGTGTCGTTTCACCATTGAACCCCAAATAACATAATCCGACAGTGGTAAGCAGAATGGACGGAAGTAAAAAAAAGAGTATCTTGAAAGGAGTAAGATAACCTGGCAGCAAAGAAGCTGTAGGGAATAATGCTACAATGCTTGCTAATACATACCATTTTAACATTTTCTCAATATTCAGTAAATCAGTAAAACGATATTCTGGAATATCAGTCACAATGGTCAACCAGCCGATATTTTCCCACATAAATACTGCACCGATACAAAAAGCAATAATTCCCCAATAAAACTTCGGATAATTATCGCCCGCACAATAAACTAACACGGCACCTAATACACAGGCTATCAAGTCGAAAAATAATTCAACAGATAAATACAATACTCCCATATCTTAACTCCCTAACAATAAATAATTGATAAAAGTAAAATAAATGTATAATTCCGCAAAATTTTTTACTTTTTATCGGTAATTAAGAGTGGAAATACAAACAGGATATTACCCTAAATTGAAGGCGAGGCCATTCCATAACAGAAACGGCCTCTCCCTATACATTACCCTACATTCTCACTTTTCGCATCTTCAATATATTCATTCCATAAATCTTCTATCTTATAATCTTCACCCAGAATATACTGAACAGCTTTCTCCAAAGACCACTGACTACCCATCTTTTCAATCGTAATCGTCAACTTGCGAAGAAAATCACCATCGTATGTTCTGAGCCAATTCATAAAATAGCCAGAAGTACCATAAGGCAACTGCCATACATAAGGACAAGGGGTTTCACCAGATTTTCGGTTTTCATCATAATATGCGCCAGAATTCAACGCTGTACTGATACGACTGGCGTCCGTAACTCCACAACAAGCGCTTCGTATGGCATCAGCCATTCCTTCTATACACGAAGGCTGATTACTGCCTACCCCTCCGGTTTTCTGAACCAGATGAGAGAACTCGTGTATCAAGACACCTCGAATCTCAAAAGTCGCATCATCTATCGAAACAGAGCCATCGCTTACCTGCCCTACATACTCAGAACTTAATCGCATCAACGGACCTTCACTATCTCCCGATACGTAGGCTACAGCTCCAGGATAATCCATTTTCCCTAAAATACATTTAATCCATGATACTGGCTGCTGTCCGGCATCAACTGTCGAACTATAGATAGAAGATAAAACCAACTGCAAAATCTGTGTATAGTAGGATTTTTTCTCTTCATCTGTTTTCCCTACAATTTTATCATAGGCTTCACTTACCTGACTGCTTACATTGTCTTCTGTCACCAGCTTGAAAGTAGGAGGAACAATATCAAAGAAGACATCTGAAGATGTTACATTGGTTAACTTCAGGTCGTCGGCCGAAGCCCACTCACTGACTTCCTCACCTCCATCCTTATTCCATATACAACGGTACTGAACAGTTGCAGGATTCTTGGTTACAACCGTAAAATAATCATAAGAACTCGCAAAATTAGGATTAGCCATGATTTTTACGGTTTTAGACTGACCGCCCAATGCCTGAAAAGAAACTTCAACTCCTTTATAAAGTTTAGGGTCGGGAGTAGTCCGCCACGAAATCTTCAATTCATTCAAATCTTTATTATAGGTAGCCCCTCTGGCTTCCAGTGCCTCACCACTGACAGGAACTACTCCTTCGGGAAGTTCTCCAAAAACTTGTCCTCCGTCATTTACACACGAGCTTGTGGCAAACAAGCCCAAAGCCATCAAACATATTAATAGTTTACGCATATCTTTTTCTTTTTGGGTTACTAATTATTATTGAAATACCGGTTGCGGCCAATAAATAAAGGTATCGCTGACAATACTGAATACATACAAACCAGCTTCCAGAGTATCGTTACTTCTTACTATTATATGATCCTCATCGAACAGGAATGTGTAAATATTAGGACAATAAGACTTAACTACATTAATGTCTGATCCATAACCGGCAGCCAATCCTGCATCTTTATTGAACCGGATAATATCCGTTCCCTCGACCGGAGTCATATTGCCTCCCTGATAAAGCATGAAGTAATAATTATCCACGTAAATTACAATAGAAGACCAGTCACCGTTCCACTCAAAGATAGGAACATTATCAAAGCCCGGTATCTTATTGTATTCATCCTGCAAATTACTGCTCATGACACATCGTACATTCTTAAACTGCGGCTGACTACCACCCGGCAGTTTAATCCAGTCTGCCATCTTATATAAACTTGTCTTATCTTTTCCATAAGATACATTTGCTGTCAGCTTATTGGATGCACCCAATCCAGTCAATTCTACTGCTTCATCGCCTACCTTGATAGCCTGCAAGGATTCATTTCCGACACCTACCGGCGACTGGAAACTCAGTACACCTTCTTCCGTAACAGTCAAGACTGCATTAACCCGACTGACTTTCTGATTGGCATAGCTTAAGAAATGAACTGTATGGTCATTCTTCGTAACATAATAATAAGCAACAAAATCGCCATTGGAAGCAGAACGTATTACACCCGATCCCCATCCGAGTTCAAACATCTTTTCAATCAAACGTACTTCCGGAGATTTGATGTTATCCAGTTCTGCCTTAGAAGCTTTGGTCATGGTATATGAAATGCCATTCGATTTACCTTTGCAAGTAATCGTATTTTCATCTGTACTCATGATAACCAGTACATTCTCCTGAGCAAGCTCTTCAAAGTGCGACTGAACTAAAGTCAGTTCAACCTGCCCTTCACTGTTCTGGCTCAACGAATAAGTTCCGGATACATTCTGAGGAGCACGTTCTGATTTTGTTATAACAGTTTTTTGTTCCGTATCAAAAATAAAGTAACATGTATTTCCCGACAAAGAAATTTTCCATCCTCCGCCTTCTTCTACAGAAGCCAGCAGATAATCGATATTTTCTTCTTCAGTCATTATTGCATCCATCTCTTTCCGAGGTGCACGCTTCCACATATATTCTGAATTCGACTCTTTTCCTTTACAGGTAATGCTACTGACCTTTGCACTGGAGATAACGAAAGTTTCATCTCCCAAAACCGACTTCAAATCCGATCCTACAAATGAAATCTCAACCTGTTCATCCTCATTCACCGCCATCTTGTATTCATAGGAAACCAATCTCGGATTTACCGTCGATTTCATTTGATACTTACCTTCTTCAACATTAAAGAACAGGTAAACGGCTATATCTTCTTTCGTTATTTTCCAAACTTCATCCGAACTGGTAGTAAGAACCTGTTCTACATCTTTTATCAGTTCCGATTCTTTATTATCTTCTTTATTACCACTTAAGTCTGTACCCGGGTACACCAGTTCCAGCGGATCGCTATACCAATCGCATGCACCCATCATTGTACCCATCAAAGCGATAAATATAAAATTCTTCAGTAATTTCATAATCTATTAGTTTTTCGGTTATAGTTTTACCATCCCGGATTCTGTTTCAGAGAAGGGGTCTTTGCAATCTCATTCGAATTGATCGGGAAGAAATAATCACGATAAGTCACTCGTCGCGGAGCCAGTTGCTTTCCTTCAAAACGCTCCATATGATAAGATTTTCCACCTACCTTGATTGCTCCATTTTCATCCAGAACCGGCTGCATGCCATGTATGTAGTGCTGTGTCTGAGGATACTGACTCTTCTTTTCGTCAAACCACTGCTGAGCACGGGTATCTTCCGGCATTGCCAGATACTGGCTTTCTTTACTTTCCTCTATAGGATTAGTCATCACTCCTTTATAGCGTAAGGTAAAATATCGGTTATTCTCAAAGAACAGTTCTACACGACGTTCACGGTCAATATACTCACGACGTACTTTCTTGTCTGTATCAAACTCAGGTGGTACTGGCTTCATAAAGGAGCGCTCGCGAATCTGATTAAGCATAGATTTCATGATATTTACATCACCATCTGTTTCATTCAACGCTTCTGCATAAATCAACATCAGTTCCGGCAAGCGGATTAACGGGAAATGCATGCTGGATATGCTGGCATTTATTGACCAATCGTTCTGTATAAATTTACGTAAAGCATAACCTGTACGCGTACTACGTGTATCACGTATCGTACTGTTTACAACAGCATCACTACTACCTTCGGCTATGTTATATTCTTTACCCATCAAAACAGCACCCATGTATACAATATCTCTGTAGAAACGTGGATCACGATTTACATAAGGATTCTTGTCATCGTAATTGGAGGCTGTATAGATATCGCGTCCATAATCGCCATCAATAACTTCATACTGGTCTACCTGCTCCTGAGTAGGCTGATTTCTTGTCTGGCCACTTCCATACGACTCCGGAATATTATCCTGAATCCAGCGGGTATCCTTGCTGTTCAGTAAGGTCAGAATAGCTTCGTTGTTGTAGAATGTATTATCTCTAAACATTTCCTCCAGACGCTTGTAGACTTTATCACCCGAATTCGATACAAAGTCGTTTTCACCATACTGTTTATAAAGCGAGTATCTACCCATATCTACTATTTCCATAAACTCCTCGGCCGCTTTCAATGCATTCTGCCAACGTTCAGGCTTGTATTCTTTATATTCCTGAGCACCGACACGTGTATCGTTATCACCCAAAGGAGAAACACCTGTAGGATTACCTTCTGCATCTCTCAAACCTCCGTTATACAAAGGTTGCGCTGCAATCCAGCGTACAATAGCCTTCAATGCCAGACAAGCACCTTTGTCTATACGGTTAAATTCTTCTCCTTCCTGTCTTACCGGTAACCGGCTGGCAGCCTCATCCAAATCATTGCATATCTTTTCAACGCTTGTATGGACTGATTCACGTACTGCATAGGTAGCAGGATCCTCATTCAGAGAATACAACCGGTCACTATAGACCATTTCTCCATGCCAGCGAAGAATCAGATAATGATAGTACGCTCTGAAAAAATACGTTTCTCCAATACGCTTACTCAACAACCCCGGAGACGAAGGATGATCGGGGGTATCATATTCTTCTACTCCCCAAATGATTTTATTCGCCTTTCGGATAGACTGGTAAAAGGTCCACCACCAGCCAAAGCCCGAACCACCATAAATACTACCTATTGATGTAGGATCGGCACTTAATTCACCATTCAGTATTTTATAAGGAGCATCGGCATCCGCCTTGTTAGCTTCAAGTTCATCACAAATAGCTCCAATATTATGGCTATAGATTGTATTCAGTCCCAAACTGTTCAGATACATATCCGAATATAACTGTGTAACCAGTTCGTTTACCTTGGTATATCTGGAAAAGACTTCCGCCTCCTGAAGCTTTCCATCATCTTCTCTTTCCAGATAATCACTACACGAAGGAGTAAGTAAACACAAACCTCCTATTGTAATACAAGCAAGTATAGAATTAATAAATTTCATCTTTCTTCAAATTAGAATGTAACATTTACTCCAAAATTATAGATTCGCTGAATAGGATACCATGAACCATTTCCATTACCTGTTTCAGGGTCCATATTCACATCTCCAAGTTTATCGAATGTCAACAGGTTCATACCTTGTACATAGAAACGTACCTGCTGTAAATGAGCTCTCTGTATCAGCTTCTGCGGCAAAGAATATCCTATTTCAATATTCTTCAAACGAAGGTAAGAAGCATCGTACAAGAACAAACTGCTGGAAGCATTCTTATTGTTAGGATGATTACCCAAGTGAAGAGCCGGATATGATGCGTCCGGATTTTCGGGTGTCCATGAATCCAGATGCATACTCTTTACTTTACCCATATTGTTTCCTTGAGCACCCATTACAGGGAAATCCCATACTGCCGGACCACTCAACTGCAATGAAGTGAGGGCTGCACCCTGGAAAAGCATACTCAAATCCCAGCCTTTATATGATAATCCCAATGGAATACCAAACTGAAGTTCCGGAGTCTTCGGATTACCCATAGCTTTCATATCATGCTGATCATCTACTTTTCCATCATTATTCAAATCTTTGTAAACAACATCACCCGGCGACAACTTACCCCAAGGCTGGAAACCCGAACCGTCGTTCATGGCATTCAGTCTGTCGGCCTCAGCCTGGTCTTTTACGAAATGGTCAACCTCGTATACAAAATATTCACCTACACGATGTCCTGTACGCTGCATCCAAGGTACAGCACGATCAATTTCCATCATATCCAGAATCTTATTGCGGGCAAATCCGGCATTAAAACGAATATAATAGTTAAAGTGGCGTCCTATACGATCATTCCATCCAACTTCCAAATCAAAACCTCGGTTGATAACCTTACCGGCATTGACATAAGAAGATGTCTTTCCAAATACATCAGGAATACCTACGACATCACTACCTCCTGTATTTGTGATAATATCCCAGCGCTTTTCATAAAAAGCATCAATTGACAAATTCAGGCGGTTATTAAACATATTCATATCAATACCTGCATTGTACTTGATGCCACGTTCCCAAGTCAAATCGGGATTAGCCAGGTCGCCTTCCTGCAAACCACCTCCCATTGATTGGTTATAATTTGTACCGGTATTCCAAGAACTGGCATTCGTTGAGTTGTAATACTGTACATACAAGAAACGTCCAATACCCTGGTCATTTCCAACCCAACCGACAGAGCCTCTTAACTTCAAGTGATCCAACCAGCCTTTTGTTCCATCCATAAAACTTTCTTCAGTAGGTACCCATCCTAAAGAGAATGAAGGGAATACACCATAACGATGTGCCTTACTGAAGTTTTCAGAACCATTGATACCGACATTGGCCTCGAACAAGTATTTGTTCTCATAATCGTATGTTGCTCTGGCAGCAAATCCCTGATAACGATAGGCAACCTCATTACCAATGGTACGCTGCGAACGATGCATGGTAAACATTCCCGTTACATTGTGTCCGCCAAAGCTACGCTGATAATCCAGTTTTGCCTGCATATACACGCGGGCAATAGCCATGCTTGCCGAATAACTATTTTGCTTCGTATTGTCAACAGTAAAGTTGGATATAGCCGGAGTATAAGCGCCACTGTATCTGACTCTGTCTGGAGTAGCATAAATACCCAATCCTTCCGTAGGGTAGAAAGTCGCATATCCACCATATTCCTCGTTGTTTGCTACTTTTCGAGGGATAGAGCGGTCGATAGCATGTGTTTCTTCAATATCATAAGAGAACATACCTTCTACTTTCAAACCTTTGGTGATAAAGTCCAGTTTATGACCTATGATAAAGTTTCCCTGGAAATTGATTTTATGAGTGGTCTTATATCCCATATAGGCAATTTCACCCAAAATATTCTTTGTGAACTGGCTATTACCAAATAAAAGTCCGTTAGGATGATCGGTATAGTAGGTTTCATTACTTGGATGTCCATTTCTTTCCAGTACAACCGGATAAATTGGAGGAGTAGTATTGGCTGTGAAAATAATATTTCCAGATCCACCACCCGATTCATTCATATCTGTAATCTGTCCACCAAGATTTACACTGACATAAAAATTCTTGGTAATATCAATATCCAAACTCGTACGTAAATTATAGCGTTTAAAGCCACCATTTGTACTATATGCATCATTCAAATCAGAATACCGGTAGTTTCCATCCTGATTAAAATAACCAATCATTGCAAAATAACGTGCACGTTCGCTACCTCCACGCAATGACAATGTATAATTCTGCTGAATGGCAGGGCGAAAAGCATAATCGAACAAATCGATATTATAACCTAATCCGTCTGTGTTATCCCCCTTGGCACGAGCCCAGTTTGCAATCATCTCATCAGAGAACAGCTTAGACTGTACGGCAAGATCGTCTTCCCATCCCGGATTATCGTTTTTCAAAGCCTGATTATACAAACGAGCATAATCTGCCGAGCCTAAATAGTCCGGATATGATACAGGCTCTGCCATTCCGACCTGTGCTTTAAATTCGACTGTAGGCTTAGACTGAGAAACACCTCTCTTAGTTGTAACAATTACCACACCGTTTGCACCTCTGATACCATATACGGCTGTGGCAGAAGCATCTTTCAAAATAGAGAATGTTTCTATTTCATTTGGATCCAAGTTGGAAAGGCTTCTTTCCACTCCATCCACAATTACAATAGGCGCCTGAGCACCTGAATTATATGAGGACAAACCACGCACTGCAAAGCTCGCAACATCCTTACCAGGCTCACCTCCTCCAAACTGGGTTACGGTCAGACCAGGCAAACGTCCGGCTAATGCGTTGGTAATATTTGCACTCGGACTTTGCGAAAGCTCCTTCACGTTTACCGAAGCAACAGAACCTGTCAAAGTAGTTTTCTTTTGTGAGCCATAACCGATTACCACAACTTCCTGCAAGGTCTTCGAATCTTCTACCAATGTAATACTCAGTTCGCGCTTCCCTTTCAAGGGGATGTCTTTTGTGGTATATCCGATAAAAGAAACAGTTAAAACAGCATCTTCATAGGGAACAGTCAGAACAAAATTACCATCCATATCGGTAATTGTACCAAGGCTCGTACCTTTCACCATAATATTCGCTCCAATAATAGGGAGCTTGTCTTCATCAAGGACAGTTCCTTTTACCTGAATCCCTTTCGACTGTTCAACACCAATCGATAACGCCGGATTTTCGGCTGCCCAGCTGGGTGAAGAGAGCAAGCATAGAAAAGCCATAGGATATACCAAACGCATACACCTGAATTGCTCTCCTCTAAATTTCACATCTTTCATAGGTTCGCTTTTAAAGTTAAACATTATTAGAATTATTCAGTTTTTTACTTTCCCAGACGATATACAACCGTTTTTCCCGGCAAGGATATAGACGGAGGAATATCTCCTTTGGCAACTCCCCGCTTGTAAGAGGGTTTCTCATCCATTACAAAATGAAGGTCGACCCCATTTTGTACCATATCGTAAGGCAAATAAGATTTATCATATTTCTGCCCGTTTACATAAAGTTCTTTTACGTATACGGCTTTCTCAGACCAGCCTTCCGTCGTCATCTTTATCTGCTTGCCATTGCTTAATGTAATCTTCAAACCTTCAACACATGGGGAACCGATGTTATAAATATTGCTGGAAGGAGCAACCGGATAAAGTCCCAAACAATTAAACATATACCAAGCCGACATCTGTCCGCAATCATCATTTCCACTCAGTGAGCCCGGTTCATTGCCATAGAAACGAGAGGCTATTTCACGTACCCACCGCTGACATTTCCAAGGCTGTCCCAAGTAATTATACAAGTAAGCAACATGATGGCAAGGTTCGTTTCCATGCCAGTAACCGCCAATACGCCCCTGTATGTCGTGTGCCCCCGGAATATCTTCCGGCAATTCCACAGTAAACAATTCATCCAGTCTTCTCTGGAAAAGTTTTTTCCCTGCCAGATTGATATATCCCTGTACATCATGAGGAACATACCAGGTATATTGCATTGTAAAACCTTCTGTAATATCTCCCCAACCATTAACCGATCCTGGTCCCTGATAAGCAATAGGACTGAATGGAGTACGCCATGCTCCTTTGCTGTCTTTTCCACGCATGTATTTTGTTTCCGGATCGACCAACGTCTGATAAGAAAGTGAACGGTTCAGAAAATACTGATAGTCCTCTGTTTTTCCTAACGCCCTGGCTGCCTGTGCTATACAATAATCATCGTAAGCATATTCCAGTGTTTTTGAGACTGATTCGGCTTCATGATCGAACGGTACATAACCTTTTTCTCTGTATTCAGGCAAACAATCATAATGCTCATTCATTGCCGTAGTCCTCATAGCCTCATATGCACGTTCGTAATCAAAGCCTTTTATACCTTTTACAATCATATCGGCCAAGACAGACACAGCATGATAGCCAATCATACACCAGGTTTCATTACCATAAAATGACCATATAGGCAACATCTTCTCTACGCTCTTATTGTAATGTGCCAGCATGGAATTAGCGATATCGGCATTAATGTCCTGATGAACCAGATTAAACCAAGGGTGTAAAGCCCGGTACGTATCCCATAAAGAAAACACTGTATAATTGGTAAATCCCTCTGCCTTTTCAATATTCTTGTCAAGTCCTCTGAAACAGCCATCTGCATCCTGAAAAATAAATGGATGTAACGCAGCACGATAAGCTGCCGTGTAAAAGGCTTCCTTTACTTCCGGTTTCGCCTCTATCTGGTATTTGGAAAGTTCCTTTTCCCATAAAGATACACCTTTCTCCTTCAAGCTATCGAACGTCATGCCATTCAGTTCCTGCAAATTCAAGGTAGCTCCTGCCGTACTGACTGCCGAAACCGATGTCTTTACAATAACTTCTTCCCCTTCGTCTGCCACAAAGGAAATACAAGCCATCAGATTCTTTCCCCAAGCTTCATAGCTGCTTCTAAAACGAGAAGTATTATAGATAACCGGCTTCTTGTCTTGCATAAAACGCACATTCTTCAGCTTTTTTGAAAATACAGCAGTAAAATATACATGACGTTCTGGCCCCCACCCTTTTACCAACTTGTATCCAGTCAAAGTGGAATCGTTTTCCATACGCAGATTCGACCACTCACAGCTCTGCCACAAGGTATGATTCATGTCAATCATAATAAATGCTTTATCCGATTTAGGATATGTAAAACGAAACATACCACTCCGAAGTCCGGCCGTCATCTCTGCCTTTACTCCATAGTCTGACAATTCCACCGCATAATAATTAGGCGAAGCCCATTCTTTTTCATGAGAATAACGAGAACGATAACCCTCTGTCGGATTCTCACGCGTGCCCGGATCCAATTTCATTTCTCCCGTACCCGGAATAAACAAGAAATCACCCAAATCGGGGATACCTGTACCACTTAAATGTGTCAAGCTGAATCCTAATATGGAAGTATGGTTATATTTATATCCGGCAGCAGCATCATAAAACTTAGCATCTGTATCCGGACTTATCTGTATACCTCCAAATGGTATTTGTGCTCCAGGATATACATTTCCATAACCATCGGTACCAATCATCGGATTTACATACCGTGTCAAATTTTCAGCAGAGAGCGTAAGTACCGGCAGGTAAGTACATAAAAGTATTATTTTCAGTATTTTCTTCATAATCAAACATTTCCATTTTCCTGAATATCACCAACAGCAACCTGATACTCATGCCACAAATCATCTATATCATATTTTTCTCCTAAAGCATATTTAATGGCTCCATTAAAAGACCATGGTATCACTTCAAGCGTACTCCGGTTAAACTTGCGCAGAAACTCCTTATCTTTATTATCTCTCAACCATACGAAGAAGAATCCCGCAGTACGGTAACCATCCATATAGTTTCCACCTTTCGGACGATCTTCCGGAGTAAAACCTCCATTAGCCACACGAACCGCATCGGCCATTCCTTCTATAAATGCCCAGAAGACACGGCTGGTTCCGTAATTTCCAATACCCTGAGGCTCCAACTGATAAGCGTGAGTCAGTTCGTGTAACAAAACTCCCCTTGTTTCGAAAAACAATTTGGCCGTATCATTTTCTGCAAATGATTTCTCAATATGACGAGTACTATAAAAGATGCTTACCACTCCATTTCCTCCATCTTTAGCAGAAACACCATCTATATCTTGCAGAGAATAATGAATCGTATCGACAGGGACAATACTATCGGCTGGAGAATCGTATAATGTAGCCAAAACTGTGCGGGCCTGCGTTGTTATATAATCCTGTGGATTGGTTACAATACGATGGTATACTTTTGAGCCTTCACTCTTCGGAGCCTGGTCATCGAAGGCTATATGTCCAACCGGATAATCTCTCCAAATGCTCATAGCTTCCTCCGCTGTCACATCTTTCTTCTGTCCCATACAAGCCGATATACCGGTCATTCCTATTATTATACCAGCCAACAATAATTGTGATTTCATATTTATTTGATTCCGTTCGTTAATGAATAAGGTTTATCTTCTATTTTTTGTCCTCGTTTTTTCTCCGGTGAACTTCCCATGGTAAACTCCCATACCCCACCTTTTAATAAATCTGCATGAGTGACATACAATTTCTCATATTTTTTCCCATTAATCTTGAGTGACTGTACATAACGTCGGGTATCACTAACTCCTTTTGCCTTAATCTCCAAAATATTTCCATTAGGTAAACGTAACTTGAGATAGGGGAAATAGGGAGCTCCTAATACATATTGGTCTGTTCCTGGACATACAGGATAAAAGCCCATTACCGTAAACATATACCACGCAGACATCTGACCGCAATCATCATTTCCTCCCAATCCGTTAATATCGTTACGATACATCCGATCAATTATCTCCCGTGTCCAGTATTGCGTTTTCCAAGGTTGTGAAGTCCAGGCATACAAATAGGGAATATGATGACTTGGTTCATTGCCATGTACATATCCGCCAATCAAACCTTCTTCAGTAATATCTTCATTCTTCTCATAATATTTTTTGGGAAGATGCATCTCGAACAACTTATCCAAACGACTTAAAAACACCTTTTCACCTCCCATCAAGTCTATAACACCATACACATCATGCGGCACGTGAAAAGAAAAATTCCAGGAATTTCCTTCTATAAAGCCTTCACCATGTGTCTGCAAAGGATCAAAATCACTTTTAAAATTTCCATCAGCGTAACGTGGGCAAGCAAATCCACATTTCCGGTCGAATACATTACGATAACTCAAGGCTCGTGTATAATATTGCCGGGCAATATCTTCATTCCCTGCACTCAAAGCCGTTTGGTAAATCGTCCAATCGTCATAGGCAAATTCCAAAGTAGATGAAACTGCTGTACTGCTCTTTTCGAAAGGAATATATCCCAGTCTTTTATAATCGTCTAAATGGTCATAATAATCTACGTTCGATGTTTCCACCATAGCTTGCAAAGCCTCTCCTTTTTCAGTGAATACATTCTTCGCAATGGCATCTGCCAAAACAGGAACGGCATGATATCCGCTCATGCACCAGTTTTCATTCCCCATCAAGCTCCATACCGGCAACATTTTATGAACACTCTGCTGCTGATGGCGAATCATTGATTTTACCATATCCGCATTCTCTACGGGAGTTATCAGGTTCAGGAATGGATGTTCTGCACGATAAGTATCCCATAAAGAAAAAATCGTATAATTCGTAAAGCCTTCTGCCTTATGAATATTATGGTCCAACCCACGATAAGATTTATCTACATCCATATATACCGATGGATTTATCATCGTATGATACAATGATGTATAAAACATTGCCTTCTCGTCTTCGGTTCCTTCTATTTCAAACAAATCGAGTTTTCTGTTCCATACTTCGGCTGCTTCATTGGCGATTTGTTCAAAACTCTTTCCTCCTGCCTCTGCATATAAATTCTTCAACGCCCCCTCAGTACTAACAGCAGAAAGGGCTACCTTGACAACCAATTCTTTATCAGCAGATGTATCAAAGTTAAAATAAGAGACAACAGAGCGGCCACTTATTTCCGGGAAGTTATGACTTAAATCAAAACGTCGCCAAAATCCGATATAAGCCGGTTCCTTTTTATCTATATATCCATAATCCTTTATCGGCTGTGAAAAAGAGATGGCAAAATATGTATAATTAGTCCGAGCCCAACCATTTGTAATCCGATAACCGGTGAGCAACGTATCATTCTCTACTCTCAGATTACTCCAAAGGACTTTACCATCATAATTATAAATGCCATGATTCAAATCGAGAACAATACGCCCATCTTCTGAAGAGTAAGTATATTTATGAATTCCAACACGGGCAGTAGCCGTCAATTGGGCTTTCACCTTATAATCATCCAGCATCACCTCATAATATCCTGCTGAAGCGTGTTCGGTGGCATGACTATAACGCGAACGATAGCCTTCATCGGGAAAAGCTGCACGTCCTGGATTCAATTTCAACTTTCCTACAGTAGGCATTATCAAGATATCACCCAAATCCGAATGCCCCGTACCACTCAGATGAGTATGACTAAATCCGACAATCGTAGAATCTGAATATTGATAACCTGCACAATATTTATATGCATCTTTTTGATATATACCATTTACATTATGTGGAATTGTATCGGTATCCGGACTGAGCTGTATCAAACCAAAAGGAACGCATGCGCCTGGGAAGGTATGTCCCATACCGTTAGTTCCGATAATCGGATTCACATAATCTACAACTCGCTGCTGAGAAAATACCGGAGAGAACAATAATCCGGCGAACAAACAAACATGTATTTTTCGAAGCATAGGAACAAGGTTTAAAATCAATTTCTATATGTAAAAATAGGAAGAACCAGACATAAACCTTTCCTCCTTAAGGACATTCTTCATTAATAAGTTAAAATGTCCCAATAAAGAATTAAAAACAAAACGCAGAACAAAAGAATCTACTGATTATCAAGATAATAATATCATCAATATGCATATAGAGAACAAATAGGAAAAGGCATAAAGTCAGATTAAAGAACATACAAGAACAAGAAAGGAACACTTATATTACCCACTAACGCGACCATTTCAGACAGTAATCCTTTAATTGGCTGAAGCAGCACCTTTATGTTGTGCACGATAATTTTTAGGCGTAGTTCCATACTTATCGGCAAACTCTTTATAAAAATAAGGACGACTGGAAATCCCCACGCTTTCGATTACCTCCTGAATAGACATATCAGTATCTGATAGAAGTTGTGCAGCCTTATCCATACGGTATTTTTTAATGAAATCGCTGGGAGCAATTCCTGACAAATCTTTAAACTTACGATAAAACTGACGAGGACTTATATGCATTTTCTCTGCTAAAAAGGTTGGTCCCAACTCTTCTTTATCTAAGTTTGCTTCTATTATTTCAAGTATTCTTTGAATAAATGTGATTTGTTCAGACTCTATACAATAAGGGAAATATGCAGACCAGCTTCCCAAGGCCTTCTCCTTCATCGACAAATTTTCCTCTAAACGTATTTCTTCAAGTCCTCTTCCTGATATTGCCCATGCCCTGGCCAAACGACTAAAGAATCCCTTTCTATATAATCTATAAACATATCCACTTAAACAAAGAATAATAAAAAGAGAAATTCCTAAATAAGCCCATATCGTATGATACCAAAAAGGAACAATCTTAATTACAACTGAATACTCTTCATAAACGGTATCAAGTACATCTTTTTTATAACGTACACGGAATACATACTTACCAGGAGGTACGTCTTTGAACACTACTTCGTTCTCTTTAGAAAAAAGGCTCCATTTTTCATCGTACCCTTCCAGTATATAGGCGTATTCTATATCAGCATTAAGATAATCCAATGCTACAAACTGAAGAGAAAATGTATTTTGCCCTTCAGGTAATACAATCATTTTCTTATCATCCGTATAATATCGGTTAAGATTGACTTCTTCACGATCAATAATCAGTTTCCGAAGAACCAGCTTAGGATAATATTCAGGAATAGAAGACTGGCGATCGTTCATATAAAGTAATCCGTCAACACCTCCTAAAAAGATATCACCATTATACGGACTACGATAATAGCTGTCGTCACTAAATTCCCCTATTTCTATACCTTTACTATAATAATATGTATAAGATCCTCCACTTACCGGGTCATACTTTATCATTCCTTTATTGGTACCTATCCATAAAATTCCAGCATCATCCTTGACAATACCATGCACCATTTCATTAACAAGTCCCTGTTCCCGACCAATATATGAAGGTACAATATTTCTTCCATTAACCTGAACAGAAACCAGTCCTGCCGTAGTCCCAACAAAGACATGACTTTTATCATATTCACATAAGCACAAGACATCATTTACAGCTTTTCCTAACATAGCCCGTAAAGAATAAACCTGATATTCATTCTTCCGAATATCAAACCGAACCAATCCCTGGCCACGACTTCCCATCCATAAAACGGAATCACCCTGCACCCACAAAGAAGAATATTCCACAATCTCCTTTTGCTCTGCAAAACAACGAAAGCGTCTGAATCTTTTTATCTGCGGAACATCATGTGAAACATCTAAAACGACCTTAATAAGTCCTGTCCCTAATGTAGCCAGCCAAAGGACAGAATCATTTTCTTCATATAGCCCATGAATTTCTGTAGAATACTTTATAGACCCCTGTACCGGAACTAATTTATCGCTCTGATAAGAATAATAATACAATAAGGAATCGGACATTCCTACCCAAAAATCATCGCCATGATTCTTTTTCTTCAACATAAATACCGGATAGAAATTGGGACCACGCACATATTCAGATAAAGCCCACTTCCCTTTGGGAGAATAAATCAAGAGTGAATTTATATCAAGTTCCTTCTGATAATTGGGTATACGTATCAGCCCGTCCCCTTTTGTTCCAATCCACAAAGTTCCATAATGATCCGTCATAATACCTCTTACCTGTCCACTAATTGACGGAGACATACGACTTAACATTAAATTCGTAACCAATGCATCCTTTTTGGCAAACTTTACCACACCAGCCCCGTCTGTACCCATCCACAGAATCCCCTGCTGACTATCTGTATAAGCAGAAAATATACGTAAATCGACACGCATCAAATCTTCCTGATATTGTTGTGAAGCCATCAGACGAAGTATGCCACCTGTATGAAGAGTAATTAATACGTCATCATAAAAAGGGAAGACATTCATAAAACTACCATACTTTCTCAGGAGTTCGCCTACATTGCGAATATACACTTTAGACTTCTTTGAAGCATCATACAAATATAAATCGTCCGCCGAATCAATAAAACAAATTACTTCACTTTGAATAAAAGTCTTTTTAATCGGTTTAGAATGTAGAAGAGATGATGTAACCTGCAAATTTGTCTGTAAAGAATCTGTAGAAAAAGAATTTAATGAAAAATGATACATTTTGGTATCATTCACAGGCACAATATGAAGTTCTCCTTTTTCATCAACAAAAGCACTTTGCTGAAGATTGTCTAAATGAAAATTCATTTTACCAGCCTTCACAAAACACCGATGACGAACATTGTAATAATATATGTTCCTTTTCCCGACAATCCAACTATTGCCTTTCCGATTAGAAAAAACAATTGTTTCTTCATCCGGAAAAATATAATTATCTATAACCGACAAAGAATCGGTAGAAAACAGGTTCACTCCAGAAAAACTTTGTACCCATAGTTTATCATCTGCTGCAATTTGAATACGGGAAATAATATTATTATCCAGTGTCCTTCCTTTTGAAAAGTCGGTACGGAATACTTCTATTGTCCTTCCATCGTAACAGTTCAAACCGTCATAAGTACCGAACCACATCAAACCCTGATTATCTTGCAGAATACTTAAAACGGCACTGTTTGAAAGCCCTTGCAGGTGATTAATTGTAAAAGAAGAATATGAACCGGAAGCAAACACTAACTGAACACACGCCATAAGAATGGCTGCAAAACAGATTTTTATATAGTGAAAACCTCTCCCCATAATTCATATTTTATATAAGATATACTACAAAAATACAAAATTTTGAATAAAGAAGAACAAAAAAAATATAAGGAGCCAAATGATAATTTATCGACTCCTCATATTTTCTTATTCTTTATTCTATTTCCCAAGTATCATTTGTAGCCAGCAATTCAGCAAAATTATGGTATTTCTTCTTTGCTGAAACTTCTTCTATCTGTGCTTCGACAGCCGCATCATACGTAGGAGCTTCCACATCACGAATAACTCCTAAGGCTATCGGGAAATCGGGGCCTTCCATAAGTGCCAGCTTCAGTTGAAGTGTATGATCTTCGCAGTGGGCATCGTGTACCAGGATATCTTTTTCTGTAATCCCGTTTTCGCCCAATTTGACAACCTTCAGTCCAAAGCCTTCCTGCATCAAGCCAAATTCCTTATTCGGGCCAAAAAGCATCGGTTTGCCATGTTCCAGATAAATAGCATTACGGTCACGATCTTCTTTTTTGGCAACAGCATTGTGGGTCCCATCGTTGAATATCACACAATTCTGAAGAACTTCTACTACTGATGTCCCTTTATGACGGGCTGCCGCCTTCAATACGTCGACAGAAGGGCCACCATCTACAGCCACACAACGGGCAAAGAAACGTCCACGTGCTCCAAAGCACAATTCAGCAGGACGGAACGGATCTTCTACCGTACCATATGGCGAAGACTTACTGATGAATCCACGTGCTGAAGTAGGAGAATATTGTCCTTTGGTCAATCCGTAAATACGGTTATTCAACAAAATGATATTAATATCTACATTACGACGAATGGCATGAATAAAATGATTACCACCAATGGCCAGTCCATCACCATCACCTGAAATCTGCCAGATAGTAAGAGCAGGATTCACTACTTTTGCACCCGTTGCAATAGCAGCAGCACGTCCATGAATGGTATGCATGCCGTATGTATTCATGTAGTAAGGCAAACGCGATGAACAGCCAATACCTGAAATAACCGCTATCTCATGGGGAGGTACACCCAGTTCGGCTAAAGCCTTGTGAAAGGAATTCAAAAATGCATGGTCACCGCATCCCGGACACCAGCGTGGCTGCCCTGCTTTATAATCTGCTGCTGTATATTTTGTTTCACTCATTGTTTATTCCTCCATTAATTTAGTAAACGCATCAACCAATTCCTGAACGACAAAAGGCTGTCCTTTTACCTGATTGAACTGATGCAGGTGAATACCTTCAACTTTCATACGCAAATAGCCTGCCAACTGACCCATATTTTGCTCTGCAACTACAATCTTTTTATAACGTCGGAGTACATCTGCGGTATTTTTAGGTAAAGGATTGATAAATCTGAAATGAGCCAGTGCAGCCTTCTTTCCTCGCTTGTTAAGTTCATCCATAGCAGAATGCAAATGACCATACGTTCCGCCAAAACCTACAATCAATAAATCGGCTTCCGGATTACCTTCTACTTTCAGTTCCGGAATAGAATCGGCAATCTTTGCGACTTTCTCAGCACGCAAACGTGTCATCAGGTTATGATTTTCCGGATCTGTAGAAATGGCTCCTGTTTCATTACTTTTCTCCAGACCACCTATACGATGCATAAAGCCTTCCATACCCGGAGTAGCCCAGTAACGCACACCCGTCTGAGGATTACGCTGGAATGGTGTCCAGTTTCCTGCCATATCTGGAGTTACGTATGGAGGACAAATAGCAGGATATTCGTTCAAATCGGGTAAACGCCATGCTGCCGAACCGTTGGCAATATATGCATCTGTCAGCAACACAACCGGAGTCATGTGCTCCAAAGCAATCTTACAAGCCATATACGCCGCATCAAAACAATCAGTTGGAGAAGAAGCCGCAATGACAGGCATCGGACTTTCACCATTTCGGCCATATAAGACCTGTAATAAGTCAGTCTGCTCTGATTTGGTAGGAAGACCTGTAGATGGTCCACCACGCTGTACGTCGACTACAACTAAAGGCAATTCGGTAATAACCGCCAGGTTCATAGCCTCACTCTTCAGACAGATACCGGGTCCCGATGTGCTGGTTACAGCCAGTGCGCCAGCAAAAGCAGCTCCTACAGCCGAAGCACATCCAGCAATCTCATCCTCACACTGAACTGTTTTCACACCAAGTGACTTATGTTTTGCCAATTCGTGCAGAATATCAGTAGCCGGAGTAATAGGATAAGAACCCAAATAGAGCTGCAAGCCAGCTTTTTCGGCAGCAGCTATCAGCCCATATGCAGTAGCCTTATTTCCGTTAATATCCATATAACGCCCTTTTACCTTCTGTTCCTTGCTGGGAACCAAATAACTCATGGCAACCGAGGCATGGGTATTTTCTCCAAAATGATAACCATCGTAAAGCACTTTTACGTTAGCTTCGGCTATTTCAGGCTTTTTCGCAAACTTTTCGCGCAGCAGTTTTTCGCCTACACTTATATCGCGATGAAAAAGCCAGCAAACCAATCCTAATGCAAACATATTCTTGGTTCGCATAATGGACTTATTGTCAAGTCCACTATCTTTCAAGCTCTCCTTACACATTGTGGTGATAGCAGCTTCTACCACTTCATTTTTAATGCCAAGCTCTGAAAAAGGATTTTCCAATACGAACTGTGCCTTTTCCAAGTCACGCTTCATAAAAGAATCTGTATCAATGATTATAACCGACTGCGGTTTACAAAATTTATACTGTGTTTTCAATGCAGCTGGATTCATCGCTACCAGTACATCGCACTTGTCGCCCGGAGTATATACCTTACCAGAACCGATATGCACCTGGAACCCTGAAACCCCTGTCAATGTTCCTTGCGGAGCACGAATATCAGCCGGATAATCCGGAAAGGTGCTGATATCATTTCCTTCGGCAGCCGAGATATTGGAAAACATATTCCCAGCCAGCTGCATACCGTCGCCTGAATCACCCGAGAAGCGAACGACTACATCATCCAGCTCCTTGACTATCATTTCTTCTGCCATAATATGCTATTTAAAGTTTACAAATTCACTAATCGCAAAATTGGCGAACTTCCTTTAAAAATCAAAATAAAACCGCATTTATTTCATTTGTAAAGGTATGCCTCAAGTTTTTCAAACAAAAACATTGGGATATTATGAAAAAGCAGTAAATTTGCAATCACTGCCCTTGTAGTTCAACGGATAGAATAGAAGTTTCCTAAACTTTTGATTCGGGTTCGATTCCCGACGAGGGTACTTATACAAAAAAAGGCCATGTCAACTTATTGACACAGCCCTTTTCCGAAAAACAAATTAGAGTTTTATTCTGCTTCGTTCAGTGTTGCAATACTTACACGGTTCCAGTCGGGTTCAGAGAACATAGAGCCTACACCCTGACCTTCTGCCGTAATACGGCTTTCTTTAATCTTATATTTATTTATCAAAATGTTTTTTACTGCTTCTGCACGCTGTTTGGCAATACGTGCATTTACTTCTGCACTACCTTCGGGAGAAGCATATCCCTTAATTACCACAGTGCTGGCAGGATTGTTCTTCATGTAAGTAGCAATACGCTCTACATTAGGCAACTGATCTACACTAACGGTAGTCTTTCCCTGACCAAAGGTGACAACTGATTCCAATGACTTGGAATGAGTGTTCTGAACCACTGTTTCAACCTTTGCAGGAGCATTCATACACTCGTTCAGCTTTCCTTTCAGTTCTTCGTTCTCATTCTGCAATGCTTCAATGTCTGCATTCTTTGCAGCAGATTCTGCACGCAGGTTGTTGATCGCCTCATTCAGCATATCAACTTCAGCCTGGTTGTAAGGTGTCTGAATTGTCTGATAGTGCTTTCCGTTGCTGCTCGCGAAGTGATAAGTTACACCAGCCAGCAACTCTACCGCCGACTTATTTACATTCAGGACGTGTGCTCTGTTACCATCCATGCGGTAAACAATCGCGGGACGAACATTAATAGTCCATGCCTTCGATTCACCTAAGTTAAAGTTGAAGCTTGCGCCGAAACGGCTTACCATATACGACTGGTCGTATCCCATGCCAGAGTTCATGAAATCATGTCCCCATCCGATACCGGCAATTGCTTCCACTTCGAACAATCGAGGTTGTCCCTGATAAGTTCCAAATAAATTGTTCAGGTTGATCTTACCCAATGCACCCAAATTCAAAGCATCAAATGCATTACGGCTATTGCTTGTATTAATCGTTGTCAATCCTTCGAATGAAACGCCTAAAACCGGAGTAATCTGTTTACCCAGCTCCACGCCTGCTGTTCCACGCATATTTTTCCAGAAAGCAGAATGTGTAGTTGGAGTAACACCTCCTCCTTTTACCCCAATGTACCAATTGTCAAAAAACTTATTACCTACGTATGCATCTTGTGCATTACTTGTTACAGCAACAGCAGCAAATGCCATTGCTAAGAGAAAATTTTTTCTCATACTTTTTCTAAATCTTTAAATAGTTAGTTGTTTTTGTTTCTTACTGTTCGTACATACAACAAATCCATCTAAACTTTGTTCACCAATTGGTGGTACATAAAAGAGCCCAAATTGCAGCAACCAGACTAAAAGATTCTCTTAAAGCAAATCCTAAACAAAGCAAAATCTTTATATATTAACGAATTAAGAGAAAGCATAAGCCCCCTGCCATCAAATGATGACAGGGGGCTATTATTCAAAAAAATATTTTAAAAAACGCATTATGCTTCTGCGTCTTCTGTATCTTTCATCTTATGTCCCATTGTCAGATAAGCAACCGGAGCTGCAACGAACAATGAAGACAATGTACCAACAACAACACCCAGAATCATTGCGAAAGCAAAGCTACGGATACTGTCACCACCCAGGATAATGATACTTAACAATACAATCAATGTACTAAATGAAGTATTGATAGTACGAGCCAAAGTAGTGTTCAATGAATCGTTGAACAGTTTTGCACGGTCACGTTTCGGATACAGGTGGAAGAACTCACGCACACGGTCGAAGATAACCACCTTATCGTTGATTGAGTAACCGATAGCTGTCAAGATGGCACCGATAAACGTCTGGTCGATTTCCAATGAGAACGGTAAAATACCATACCAAAGAGAATACATACCGATAATCAATACAGTATCGACAACCAATGCCACTGTAGCACCCACACTGTAGGCAATGTTACGGAAACGGATCAAGATATACAAACCGATTGCAATCAGTGCCAAAACAACTGACCAGACAGCTGAAGTCTTGATATCATCAGCGATACTTGGACCAACTTTCTGTGAGCTGATGATTGAACCACCTACACGGTTATCGCGGTCGATAAAGATTTCAAGAGTAGTTCCTTTACCCAGCAGGTTACCTTCCTTCAAGGCATTGTACAAGAACTCTTCGATTTCAGCATCGATTGTAGGAGAATCTTCTTCGATACGATAGTTGGTTGTTACACGGATAGTCTTACCATCTGTACCTAATGCGATAGCCTGTACGTTCGCATCACCAACTTTAGGCTGAAGCAAATCACGTACGGTTTCCGGCTGTACCGGCTGTTCGAACTGTACCACGAAGTTACGTCCACCGGTAAAGTCAATACTCTGTGCCAAGCCACGAACGAAGAACGAAATGATACAGATAACGATTACAGCGCCCCAAATCATGAAAGAACGTTTAGTAACACCCATAAAGTTATAATGTACATTCTGCATAAGGTTCTTCGAAATACTTGTAGTAAAGGTCAAGTTCAACCACTTGTCTTTATTCATATAGTGTTCGTAAACCAGACGAGTCAAGAATACGGCAGTAAAGAACGAGCAGAGGATACCGATAATCAATGTAGTGGCAAAACCACGGATAGGACCTGTACCAAAGTTAAACAGGATAATACCTGTGATAATAGATGTCAAGTTAGAGTCGAAGATAGCAGAGAACGCATTCGAGTAACCTTCAGACAATGCCTGCTTAGTACCCTTACCAGCTCTCAACTCTTCCTTTGTACGTTCATAAATCAACACGTTCGCATCCACTGCCATACCCAGTGACAATACCATACCGGCAATACCAGACATGGTCAATGCGGCCTGGAAAGAGGAGAGAATACCCAACGTAAAGAAGAAGTTGACGAACAATGCGCAGTTAGCAATCATACCCGGAATAAATCCATACATCACGCACATGTAAATCATCAGGACAACCAGTGCGACGATAAACGAAACAATACCCTGGTTGATAGATTCCTGACCCAGTGACGGACCTACGATATCTTCCTGAACGATGCGTGCCGGTGCCGGCATCTTACCAGATTTCAACACGTTAGCCAAGTCTTTGGTCTGTTCCGGAGTAAAGCTACCAGAAATTTCAGACTGTCCACCTGTGATTTCACTATTTACACGCGGAGCACTATATACATATCCATCCAATGCAATAGCAATAGACTTACCAATATTCTGCTTGGTCAAAGTAGCCCAACGACGAGCACCTTCAGTATTCATTGACATGCTTACACAAGGCTTGTTGTACTGGTCGTAAGAGTCTTTTGCATCAGTTACGACATCACCTTCCAACGGAGCACGTCCGTTACGTTCTGTTGACTTGATAGCATACAATTCAAAAATACGTCCGCTCTTATCAAAATCAGCAGCAGCCACACCCCACATCAACTTCAAGTCACGAGGCATCTGCTTCTGTATTTCCGGCATATTCAGAATACGATTAACTTCTGCTGTATCATTACGGTCAGCATAAGCAACAACCGCACCTACGCCATTCTGATTCAACTGAAGAACAGAGAGCAACGGATGTTCTTTCTTAACTTGTTCTATATTAGCAGTAGTCGTTGTAGTACTTTCACCTTTCAAAGCTGCAGCCAGGCTATCTTTTGCTGAAACAGCAGGCTGAGCAGTAGCAACCGTATCTATCTTTACAGAATCAGTAGCTGTAGCATTCAGCAATTCACGTGCACGACTGTCGGCCGAAGCCAATACCGGAACAATTTCCTTAGCTTCAAAGGTTTCCCAGAATTCAAGGTTAGCAGAACCCTGAAGCAATTTTCTTACACGTTCAGGTTCTTTGATACCCGGCAGTTCCACCATGATACGTCCCATTTTACCTTCCAATGTCTGGATATTAGGCTGAGCTACACCAAAACGGTCGATACGAGTACGCAAGACATTATAAGAATTGTCTACCGCAGCTTTTACTTCCTCGCGCAGTACTGCTTCTACTTCTGCATCTGTGCTACGTGTAGTCACTTTATCTTTTAATTGCTGAGTTGCGAATAGCTCTGCGAGACTGGCATTAGGAGCCAGCTTCTTGTATTCACGAACGAAAATTGTGATGAAATCATCCTGACTGGTAACTTGTTGTTTAGCAGCCTCAGCCAAAGCCTTGTTGAATGCTTCATCAGTCTTGTTGTCAGCCAAAGCTTTTACAACATCTGGTACTGAAACTTCCAGAATGACGTTCATACCGCCTTTCAGGTCAAGTCCCAATCCGATTTCCATCTCACGACACTGTTTCAGCGTATAACTGCCCAACCATACCTTTTCATTCTGTACTGAATCAAGGTAGTGAGTTTCCCCTTTCGGATCCTCTGCCGCCTTTTTCATATGATAGCGGGTTACAAAAGAGAACGAAAGATAGAACACACATACAAGGGTCAGCAATATCGCAAAAACCTTTACGAATCCTTTGTTTTGCATGTTACTTTAATTTATATATTTACTTTTTAATTAATATACGTTTATTCAAGGTTGCAAATATAGTTTTTTTTTCATTCACAAAGGGAAAGGTTTCTAAATATTTAAGTTTTAAAGCGTAAAAAACAACTATTTGTCGCATTTATATCGACTGAGAAATTTGGCTTACCGCTGTTTACCAAACGACTAAAAGGAGTATCTTTACAAGAAATCTTTACTTTCTGAGGAATAGGCACAAAAAAATCCGAGAAGTTTATTCCCGGATTTCCATTATTCTTTTTTTTCCAACAGGCACCATACCGGATAATGGTCGGATGCCTTGATAGAACGATCAACTTTACATTTCAAGACGCGAAAACCATCGCTGGCAAATATATGGTCGATACGAAAATAGAAATGATTCTCGTTATACGTAAACCCAGGGCCTAAAGCCGCTTCCGCATACACATCATTCAACCCTTGTCCGATTACTCGATGAGCATAAGAAATAGGAGAATCATTAAAATCACCACAAACCAGCATATAACGAGTACGATTGCCGGCTATAGCGTGAGCTACAGAATCGGCTTGAGGTGCACGTATAGACACAGCTTCAGCTAATTTATGCAACAAATATCGTCCGCCATTTTTTACGTTTTCTTCACGTGGAGACTTCAATATATCATTATATACAACTTTATCATGAGCATCAAGCTTATTAGATTCAAGATGGTTATTTAGCAGGAGTAAAGTATCTTTTCCTAATTTCAAACGATATAATACACTCCCGTTAAATTTACTCGAATAATCCAAGCACTGTGCCGATAAAATAGGATAACGAGAATAACATGATAGCCCACTTCCTCCCTTAACCCGTACCATTCTATGATAAGGATAAGTAGCCAAAGCCCGATCAATTTCTTTTTGATTTACTTTCCAATTAGATGCAAATTCTTGCAAACAAATAATATCCGCATCACTCTCCTTAAGATAATTAAGAACAGGATTTCCTTGCTCTTTATCGTAATCTTTACCAGAAGCAATATCTCTCGTATTGTAAGTCAGCAACTTGATAACCTCCCCACCTTCCGGTTCTTTTTCGGTACCTAACGGACAATAAGTCCATACACTATCCCAGCCAATGATAAATACCAGTAAAGGAAATAGCGCATACTGCCACTTGATGCAAATCCAAGCTAAAAGACAAAGAAAGTTTGCAAGCAACAGAAAAGGAAAAAACAAGCCTGCACATGCCCATAATGGATGTCTGACCGGAGAAATATATGGACTGTAGGCACTTATCAGGAAACCAATGGCAACCAGTATGTTTAAGGTAAACAATACCCACCGAATCAAACTTCCAACTCTTTTCATATTCGTAATTATTTAATATTACCCTTACTTACATGCGCACGCTACCGCAGATGCAAGAATTGTCACTCTTATTTTTTACTTGCATCAAACAGACTTTTCTTTTCTGCATCCGTCAAACTATTATAGCCTGATTTACGAAGCTTATCCAAAATACGGTCTATCTCTTCTGTACGCTCTTTTTTTCTTGCATTGAAATCATAGTCTTTCTGCTTATCACTATAATGCACTTTCATCTTGGGCTTTCGAGATGAGGACTTCCAACTGCCCGAAAAGAAATCAAGCACCTTGTTTATCCACTTGGTAGCATCATGACCTTTTTGTAATCCAGCCGCAAACCACCAACCCGCCAAAGCACCTCCCAGATGAGCAATATGTCCGCCGGCGTTTCCTGAAGTCATGAACAGCAAATCCAACAGCAACATAAATATAGCGACATGCTTCAATTTCACAGTTCCGATAAACATCAGCTGAATGGGATAATTGGGCTCACGTACTCCCACCGCTATCACAATGGCAAGCACAGATGCCGAAGCTCCTAACAAATAAGAAGAATATACCGCATCTGCAAAATAAGGAAACAGATTGTATGCAACCATATAGGCCAAACCACCAACGATGCCTCCCAGCACATATAATCCCCGCAAATGCTTCGCAGAAAAGAATTGTAAGAACAAACGGCCAAACCAGTACAGCCATAGCATATTGAATAAAATATGCAATACGCCAGCATGCATAAACATATAAGTAAACAACGACCAAGGCTGCCGGAGGAATCGCTCCCACCAAGCAGGAAACTCCAGGTAATTAGTCCATAACCCAACCGGCTGATTGAACAAGGTTAACGCAATGTTTACCAGTGTAACAATCAGAAAGACTCCTATATTGATATACAGCAACCGGGTTACAATATCTCCCCGCCTGAAACTGTCCCTCAAATTAGTAATAAATCTGCTGTCCGCCGCCATTTCTCTTCCTCCAGTAAATAATCAGTATCAAACCGAAAAGCATACCACCCAGGTGAGCAAAATGAGCTACACCATCGCTTCCTGCCAAACCCAGAAGCAGTTCCAATGCCGCATATCCAATAACAAAATATTTAGCCTTGATTGGCATTGGCAAAGGGAAAATAAACATCTGGCTATTAGGGAACAACATACCGAAAGCCAACAAAATAGCATATACGGCACCCGAAGCTCCAACCGTATTCAAGCGATTCAGAAACTCACTCATCGGTATAACTCCCATGCCGGTATCTACCCCATCGTAATGGGACCAGCTAACCAGATACTCCGTATATTGCACAGCCTCCTGTATCAGCCCGGCTCCTATTCCACATAAGATATAGTAAAATAAAAAACGTTTTGGTCCCCATACTTGTTCAAGTACCCGGCCAAACATCCACACAGCAAACATATTAAAAAAGATATGCTGGAAATTGGCATGCATAAACATATACGTAATGAGCTGTGCCGGATTAAAATCGGACGCAAGGAAGAAATGCAATCCCAGCAAGTTCTCCACATCGATGCCATAGCGTCGTGCTACGATTGTGCCGAAGAAACACAATACATTAATAATCAACAAATTTTTTGTTACTGTAGGAATCGTATTCATATATATATTACTTTATTCATGTGTTACAATACTATCACGCAGAACCAACAAACTTTCAGGTCCCATGTTAAATAACAAATCCACAATGCTGAGGTTAGGTAAAAAATCGTTTTTCTGATCGAACACCTGATAATAAGGTTTGGGCAAGAATTCCGGATCACATTCAGCATAAAGTTTTTTAGGATGAATCAGCTCGCGGAAGTCATCCGAATCATCAGAAGACGTTATATAATCATCAGTAGGCAACAAATGCGGATGAAGGTCTATCTGTTCGCAAATCCAGTTGCATAATTCCAAGTTGAAATCGAACAAAAATTCGTATTTCTGCTCAAAAAAGCGATGAAACTCATCGGCATAATAATCGAAGAAAGGGCTCTGTTTGTAAGCCGCCACAAAAGCATTCCAGTGCACATGCCGCCAGTTGCCATGGTCGGAAATGCGTACATCTTTCATCAGGCACTTCAAATCCTCACTCTTTTCCGTCGGAATAGTAAGAGCCAGACCACCGCCAGCCGAAGCTATTACACACCGGTTACGGTAAGTCTGCTTCATATAATGGTCGAACCGTTCTATATGTACGGTATCGTACGCAAACAATTTTGTATAATATTCTACCGGCGCAAGATACGCCGATCCAAGTATCACTTCTTTCTTCATTTTACTGTATGCGTTGAAAAAAACGTTCTTTGCGAGAAGCATACCAGATCCGCCATGCCTTACCGATAATATGATCTTCGGGCACAAAGCCGAACAATCGCGAGTCACACAAGTTGACAGGATCATTCGACGCCATCCAATAATAATCCTTGCTGAACGTAAACGAACTGACAGGCTTTCCTTCTACCCATAATGTATCGCCCCGCACGCCAGCCTGCTTTCCTTCGTGCGAAACAATTGTATTACACAGCAAGACAACATTCCACGGATACACCTTTACAGGCTTTCCCTTTCGAGGCACAACATAAGGATGTACTTCCCGTGAGAGCTTGCTATTCAATGATACGAAATCAATCCGTTGTCCTGCTTTCTGCGACACCAGATAAAATTCATAATGGCTGAAACTACGAATATAACTTCCATCTTCAGTATATCCCACCAATGAATTATCCTTCAGTCCTACTGCATCCAGAATCACACGCATCAGATCTTCTTTTGATGAAGGATATACATACAACGATTTACTATCAGGACTCAGCACTTCATCGCCGCTATCTATCATCTCCCGGTTCAACATCAGCGTATCACCCGGCGTGCCGATACAGCGGCTGATAAAGACTCTGCGCCACTCAAGCCGTTTATTCCGCTGAGTAGCCCCCGGATCGTTAAAGAGTACAATATCGCCCTTCTCTACCTCACAACTTCCGATACGGTGATAACCCAAGAATGACGGAAAAGGCATGCGCAAACCATAACTCCACTTGTTCACCAGCACTCCTTCGCCCTGATAAAGCGTATTTTCCATTCCCGACGAAGGAATAAAGCAAGAGGTAACAAGAAAAGTCTTAACCAGCCATACGGCAACAATGACAAGTGCCGCCAGCTTCAGTCCTATTTTCCAGTTATTATCCACCAATAATCTGAAGTCGTATAACTCATTACTTTATAGAATCGACAAACTTAAACAAACGGTTCCAGCGAACCTTGCCATCGAACCAGCCTCTGTCCTGATCGAGCGACAGCCAGATAAAGATGGGTTTACCTACGATATGGTCTTCGGGAACAAATCCCCAGAAACGTGAATCGGCTGAATTATGCCGGTTATCACCCATCATCCAGTAATAATCCATCTTGAAGGTATACTTCGTAGTTTCCTGTCCGTTGATATAGATTTTACCATCCTTCACGTCCAGCGAGTTTCCTTCATAATTCTTGATAGGACGCTCGTACATAGGCAGATTATCCAGTGTCAAGTCAATTGTTGCGCCTTTCTTCGGAATCCAGATCGGTCCATAATTGTCGACTGTCCAACCCGTTAGCTTGTTTACCGGATACAATCCTCCCGCATCGTCATCGGGCACATTCTCAATAGACACTACCAAATCTTTCCGAGCCAACAAAGCAGCTTTAGCTTTCTCCGTCAGCGGCATGTTATACACCGATTCATCGGTATAATACATCGACAAGTCCTCCTGACTGATACCCAGTTCGTGACACAAATCGTCGGGAAGCATTCCCTTGGTCTTCACAAAATAACGGTACTGCACATTATCGGGTTCCTTGTTGGCTTTCCCGTCCAGATAGATAATACGGTTCTTTATCTGCAACGTTTGTCCGGGCAATCCGACACAGCGTTTTACATAATTCTCACGACGGTCGACCGGACGTGTAATAATCTTACCGTAAGTCTGCGGATTCTCATCGATATACTTACGTCCCGCCTGATAATAGAAATCGTACACCTGACGCTGCTGCTCCAGTGTCAGACGCGACATATCTACCGGCTGCGAAAGCTGCTGCCCAGCCTGATAGCTCAAGCGATACAAGTCTTCGGCAGGAACGGCTGTTGCGACGCTGTCGCCCGCAGGGAAGTTGAACACCACAATGTCATTCAATTCTACCTTACCCAGACCACCTACACGCTTATAGTCCCAATGTATCCAGTCGAGATACGACTTGCAGTTGAATATCGGAAGCGTATGCTGCGTAAGCGGCATGTGAAGTGGAGTCTGCGGAATACGTGCTCCGTAACTCATCTTGCTGACAAACAAGTAGTCGCCTACCAGCAACGATTTTTCGAGTGAAGACGACGGTATAACGTAGTTCTGGAAGAAATACAGATTGACAAAATACACGGCTACCAGTGCAAAGACAATTGCATCCACCCAGCTCATGACAGTCAAGACGGTCTTATTTTTCGATTTCTTCCACCAAGTCCATGGAATTTTCTTTGAAATATAAGCATCGAAGATAAAAGGAACCACAATCAGTCCCAGCCAGCTCTGCAACCAGATCAGAAAAATCAGGTACAGCACCAGTACGATGCCAAACTTTATCCACTGCTTACGTGAGGCCTGTATCATAACTTAAAACTGAAATAAATCGTTCATACCTAAAAATCCTTCGTGGTTTGCCGTATATTCGGCAGCCAGCACGGCACCCAAAGCAAATCCCTTACGGTTCTTCGCATCGTGAGTGATGATGATGGAATCGGCTTCCGATTCATAACGAATGGTATGAATACCCGGAACCTCTCCTTCACGAATAGCGCTGATAGGCAGTTCGTCGGCAGCACATTCGGTTGTTCCGCTGATTGTACCATCCGGAGCCGTAAGTGTACCCATTACCCATTTGTTCTTTCTGTCTAAGTTCTCCAGAATACCTTCAGCCAGTGTTATAGCTGTTCCACTCGGAGCATCCAGTTTGTGAATATGGTGTGTTTCTACCATCGACACATCGTAATTGGGGAAGTTATTCATAATCTTTGCCAGGTATTTGTTGACCGCAGAGAAAATGGCCACACCCAGACTGAAATTAGACGACCAGAAAAGGGTCTTTCCTTCTTCTGCACACAAACGGCGCATTTCCTCACCGTGCTCATTCATCCAGCCGGTACTGCCCGATACCACTTTCACACCATTCTTGAAAGCTTCCAGACAGTTTCCATACGCTACCGAAGGAGCTGTAAATTCAATTGCTACATCAGCCGAACGAAAAGCTTCTGAAGCAAAATCCTGACGGTTGTTTATATCAATAATACTTACAATCTCGTGTCCGCGGGCAACTGCAATCTTTTCGATTTCCTTACCCATCTTACCATATCCTATTAATGCTATCTTCATAAATCTCAAATTATTTTAGGCACAAAGATAACGTTTTTCGTTATTAATCATTACATTTAGCGAACATTTACACCTCATTAACATGGAAGAACTCTTGCACTATGTGTGGAAACACAAGCTTTTCGCACTGAAACCTTTGCAGACTACCGACGGACAACCGATTGAAATCATCGACCCGGGACTGGCAAACATGCATGCCGGACCGGACTTTTTCAATGCCAAAATCAAGATAAACGATGTAACCTGGGTGGGAAACATTGAAATACACCAGCAGGCTTCCGACTGGTTTCGCCACAATCATCATCTTGATCCGACATACGACTCGGTTATCCTGCACGTGGCTTCGGACATTGACGCTACTCCCACACGCAGCAATGGAGAGGTGATTCCACAAATGGAACTGCACTACCCGCCTTATTTGCTGAAAAATTATGAAGAGCTGATCCGTGCCGACCGCTATCCGGCCTGTTTCCGCATCATCCCCCAACTGCCGTCCTTCCTGTTGCATAGCTGGCTGTCCACTCTTCAGGTGGAACGTTTCGAGCACAAAACGCAACAAATAGAAAAACTCTTGCAGGAATACAACCACGACTGGGAAAATGTGTTTTTCATTACGCTGGCACGCAATTTCGGATTTGGAGTAAACAGCGATGCCTTTGAAATTTGGGCAAAGAATATTCCGCTGGCAGCCGTCAACAAACACCGCGATAATCTGTTTCAGATAGAGGCTTTTTTCTTCGGGCAAGCAGGCCTTTTGCAAGAGTTGCCGGTTGATGCGTATACGGAGAACATGATCAAGGAATACAATTATCTGAAGCAGAAATTCGGTCTGCAACCTTCTTCCGACTGCCGCTGGCGCCTGCTTCGCCTGCGTCCGGGCAACTTTCCACATATCCGTATTGCGCAGCTTGCCTGCCTGTACCACCGTTCGCAAGGTTTGTTTTCGCAACTGATGGAAACGGAATCGCTGAAAGAGCTGCGCAATCTCCTGAAAGGGGGCACATCGGAATACTGGCTGACACACTATACATTCGGTACTCCCTCTCCTTCGCATCCCAAAACCATCAGCCAAAGCTCAACCGATTTGCTTATCATCAATACGGTAGTTCCATTTCTCTATGCCTACGGCAAGCACAAGTCGAACGATGCTTTATGCCTGCGTGCCACCCAACTGCTGGAGGAGCTGAAGCCGGAAAACAATTACATCATCCGTATGTGGAAAGAATGTGGACTGGAAGCCTCACATGCAGGCGACAGTCAGGCACTGATCCAGCTCAAAAAGAATTACTGTGACCTGAAGAAATGCTTGTACTGCCGCATCGGGTATGAATATTTCAAGAAGAAAGAAGAGTAATTAATTTGTCTTTCTTTTAGACAAAGGTATGTATACCATCAGCTCCCAACCAGACAAACGGCTGTTCACAAAAGGGAATAAATCGAATTTCCGGGTTATTCCCCGCTTATATTGTATGGCAATTTCCATGCAACCAAAGTCATAGCCCAAACGGGCAAACACTGGTACATTCACAAAATCTTTATCATAAAAATAATAAGCTGGCTCGAACCCTACAGACAAATTCAATCCTTTATACAAATAATATCCCACACATCCGGAGAGAGAAACCGACAACAAATTGCAAACTCCTGCATTTCCCGCATAAGTTATGTGCTCGTCCGGAGAGAGATAGCTTAATCCATACTTATAACGATGATATCCGGCCGTTATCGCAAGATCGAAAAACCATCGGGAATCAATCGGCTTCAACCGCCAACGATAACCGAAACCAAAAGAGAATCTGGAATCAAAATAAGTCTTCCCGGCATCAAAAGGAGGTAACCCGGCTGATGGAGCAACCATATCATAACTTACCATATCCTTTCCTCCATAAATTGTCAGACCTGAGGACTGACCTGTCTGTCCGTAAGTAACCAGCCAGCCACTAAGCAATAATAAAAGTATAGTCAAACGCTTTATCATACAATCAATTCTTATGTTTAATCAACTACTTATAACTTATTCTTTCACACTATCCATCCATTCCGTTTGTATCATCCGGCAACCTCCTACCAATCCCAGTCCATTTGCTACATTGGTATAGGTAGGACGTACAGGAGCCAATTCCGATTCTCCCAATTTATTGTTTACCTGTTCATTCATCGACTTCAGATAATGATAGAACTCTTCCGACAAACTATATAGACAAACCTTATATTGTTTCCTGTTTGTATAAACTTCATCCTGAATAGAGGTTTCATAATCGGATATATAAGTCTTGTTCAACCGAAGTGTGTAGTTCTTCCCTTGAATCTTCTCATCGCTCCAAATATACAACTGCTCATAATAGGTATAGTCGCCCATAAGAATTTCATCCAAACCGGCTGAAACCTTCAGGAGCGGTTCATCGTCCCAATCCATATACACAGTATATTCTTTGTCATAATACACCCGTGAATCTCCATCTTTCCAGTACTTCGCTCTTTCTTTCACCGTTACGGCATAATAGTTTACTGTACTTGCCTCATCGGTAAAGTTTATCTGAAACTGAAGCGTACCAGGATCGGACGGCTTTCGTTCCATATGAACAGAATTCAACGGAAACGGAGCGGGAATTGTCGTAACAGATGAAACTGTTTCCAAGCCTTCAGCAGAAGCTGTCAGCCGGATACGATCGCCTTCCTCGTATCTCTGCACCGTATAATAACTTTTGGCGGGAACACCCGGTAAAGCTTTGTCCGTCCACAACAGACCGACAGGTGTACCGTTTACTTCCAGCCGGACATCCGTCCCCGTCAAACCGGAAACAATTTCTCCCTTGCCTGTGACTGGAAGACTACGTGAAAGACGTACCACGGTTGTATCTCCACTCCCGGGATAACTGTATACGACTAACTTAGGGATTCCTTCCGTCTCATCTAGATCGAAATGATATACGCAAGATGAAAACAGTAAGGATACCCCAAGTATGATCATGAAAGAAATATATTTTACCATCATCCTTATTAGAATTTTAAAGTATAACTGAAAGAAGGAATCACAGGAAACAGTCCTATCGCCTTGCCTCTGAAACTACCATCGGCCTGCCGCTCTACTTGAGTATAGAAAGCATTCATCCGGCAATAGGCATTGTAAATACTGATATTCCAGATACGTTCGAAACCTCGTTTGGTAGTCCGCCGGAAATTGATGCCTACATCCAGCCGATGATAGGCTGGCAGAGTAATATTGTTCGGCTTTTCGTAGACCCAGCTTCCTGCCGCATCAGACGGCTGGACGGTTCCAGGCAGAGAAGGATTTTCTACATACTGCATAGGCACAGTAGCCCGATCGCCACTACGGAAAGTCCATGCTGCATACGCATCGATACGGTTATTAAACTTATGACGGAACATCAGGTTCAGCTTATGACGGTTGTCAAACTTGCTGGCATACCAGTCGGGGTAAAAATCTTCGAATTTCTGCTTGCTCCACGACAGCGTATAACTGGCCTGAAAGACATTCTTTGCGTGACGGTACGCCAGTGAGGCTTCCAAGCCATACGATTTTCCTTTGCCTACCCTCACCCATTTCTCCCAGTTATCGGCAGGAAGTGTCAGGCTACCCTTGGTATCATATTCCAACATCCGGTCGGTGGTACGGAAATAACCTTCTATATCCATGCTCAAGTTCCATGGAAGCTTCATATAAACACCTCCCGCCACCTGACGTGAACGCATCGGACGTATGCGACTGGTAGAAGGAACCCAGCAGTCGGTAGGAAGATTCAAGTAAGAGTTCGAAAGCTGATGGGCAAACTGACTCATTTCGGTATAAGAAGCCTTCAAGGTAGCCCAATCGAAAAGCCGGTAACCGACCGACAATCTCGGTTCCAAGGAATGATAAGTCGCTCCCGTAACCCGATACAAGACAGAGTGCAGACCCGCATTTACCCGCAGCTTTTCGGTCAGCTGCATATCATCTTCCACATAAAAAGAGATTTCACTCCCCTGATAACGACCTTCACCCGCCGACGACAAGGTATCGGCAATCCCTGCCGTTTCTCTTATATCTTGCGAAGCGATACGCTGCGGATGATACAAATGAAACAAATAGTTGCTACCCAGACGAATATGATGACTCGCAGCCGGACGATAACTGAACTCCATCCGGTAACCCACATCATCAATCGTCGAATAATTGCTTCTTTGCATCCGTTCCATCGACACCCTCTTGTCTTGTTCATAATAGCTTTCGTCCGACAGGAAACTATACTTTGCCAGATTACGGGCATACACCAGTGATACATTGCCCGACAGTTTAGGCGTAAGCTGACCGTTCCAGTTCAGTCCGACCGACAAGTTGCCCCAACGGATATGGAATGTATTCTCATCCCGTTCCTCGTACTTCTGGAACATATATCCTTCCGGAAATTGTTGCAGCACTCTCGACTTGAACAAATCGCGGGCAGAATATGCGCTGAGCGATAACTTGTTCCGATCGGAAAAACGATGCGTAAGTTTAGCATTGATATCGTGGAAAGCATAACGGGTCTTAATATTTTTATCCGAAAAATTTCGATTCGCTATCCACAAGGCAGGTGTGGTCAGCAGATCCATCCAGCTCCTTCGCATACCAAAACTAAAGGAAGTCTTATCTTTGATGACAGGTCCCTCCAACTGGAACCTGCCATCCAGCAGTCCGATGGAAAAAGTGCCATGATATTCTTTCATGTCCCCCTCCTTGGTACGAACATCGATGACCGACGCCGTTCTTCCTCCATAGCGTGCCGGAAAACCACTCTTATAGAAGTCTACATTCTTCACCACGTCCGTATTGAATGCCGAAAACAATCCGCCCAGATGATTGACCTGATACAACGGAGTACCGTCCAGCAAAAACATATTCTCATCATTCCGCCCGCCATGTACATACAGCCCGGAAAGCAATTCCGTGCCGGAAGAAACACCCGGCAAGTTCTGAATGGACTTGACAAGATCCGGAGAACTTAACAGAGAGAATTCCGTATTCAGCAATTCGGGAGTAAAAGAAACCTTTCCCGTCTGAGTGGTAAAAAGCGGATCATTCAGATTAGCTGTAACCTCCACACCTGCCAGTGCAGTTGTGCTTTCCTTCAGATAAATAGTTCCAAAATAGTCAGACTGCAAATCGAGTTCCTTTACCACCTCTTCATAGCCGATATAAGAAATACGAAGCACATGCTTCCCCTCGGATAAGGTAATACTGAAAAAACCATGCTCATCGGTCAGTGTTCCGGTACGCGTAGTCTTGTCATACACCGTCACATTAATCAGTGATTCACCATTATCCTGACAGACATAACCCGAAAAGGTATACTTGTTCTGCCTGAACAACAGCACATATTCATCCTTGATTTCCCACTTGATGCCAGTCCCGCCAAAAACAATATTCAGATTCTCCGCCAGTGTCTTGTCGGGCAACGGCCTGCCCGAAGGCGTCACATCAGCCAAAGCAGAATCGTATACAAAACTTACATGATATACCTCCTGCATGGTATCTATTGCTCTTGTCATCTCTGTGGATTCAGACGAAGCATTTGCCGCCACATGCAGACACAGCAGAACAGCGCAGAAAAATGTTCTCATCACTTCTTCTTTTCAATTTTTACTTTCAGCACCTTTTCTATTATCTCGATTATTTCATCCAGACTTCGGGAATTGAAATTGGCAGTCAGCCGTTTATCCGTATCATCAGCCGTCAGGCGGACATTGTAATACTTGGAAAGCTCATCGAGCACCTTTTGCAAAGGCGTATTGCTGAACACAAAGCTACCTTTACGCGTCTGTACTCCCTGCATAAGTACTTGAGGTTTCCGTTGCCCTTTGACAACCTGCGCCCTCATTCCACGTGTCAGAATCACCGCATCCGGTTGTCCTACAGCCGTATACTGTACTTTTCCCTCCTCAACGTATACAAATGCCGTATCATTCCGGCTTTCATCCAGCAGAAAACGAGTTCCTAAAACCTTTACTTCCGACAATCTGCCACTTGCCGTAAACGGTCGGGCAGCATGATGACGAACCCTAAACGAGGCCTTTCCCCGTAGACGGACATCCCGACGGACAGACAAATATTCACGGGAACAATAACGGATGGAAGAATGAGGATAGAGCACTACGGCAGAACTATCCGGCAACAGGCAATCGACCGGATACTCGTATGCCGTAATCTCCGTCCATTTCGCATCAGTAAACAGGTATATCTTTATGACAAATACTAAAAGTACAGCAGCTGCTATTCCCGCAAAAGCCATCACATACGAACCAGAACCTGACTTGCTTTCGGATATAGCATGTTTGTGCCTAAAAGTCTGCAATGCCTTCTGTGTGTCAAGTTTATTTACACGGTAATGCTTCAGTACAAACCGGAGACATTTTTCTTCTAAATCTTTCATACTTTTTCGATTTTAAGTTTCATAGACAAGACTGTACGAATGCTGAAATTCACTATTGCCAACAGGCTAATTTTAGCCGAAAAAGAAAGTATATACTTTATATGCTCCCTCACGTATCAGTCGAAGTGCTTTCTGTATATGGTTATCAACCGTATGAACGGAGATATGAAACTTGTCGGCTATGTCTTTATACTTCATGCCATCCCGTTTGTTCAGCAGAAACACTTCCCTGCAACGGTCGGGCAATGAATCGATGGCTGTCCAGATACGTGCCTCCATGATCGTACGTTCTTCTACATCTTCCTCGGGTAACCTGTCTTCCAGATCGGATGGAGAAAGAGTCGTATCGAACATGCTGTTTTGTTTCAGCCAGTCAAGGCTGCGATTTCTGACCATCGTATAGAGGTACGACCTGACATTAGCTATCTCCCCGCCTTCCTGTTCCGTTTTTTCCCACAGAACAGAAAAGCACTCTTGTACCACATCTTCCGCTGCATCTATATCGTGAACATAGTGTATGGCATACAAGCATAAAGGTCGGTAATGGTATCTGAACAACGTATCAAAGTCCATATTACTTACTTTTATTTCTGATATTATGAAATCCGGTTTTCTGTAATGACTCACAAACGCAGGCAAGTCACTACGATGCATTTGCCAAAAGAAGTTAATTTATCAGGGATACCTCAGATAACAAGAAGAGAAAGATGAGGAAGCAGAAAAGTTTCAGGCAGTGCAGGAAAAGTCCTCTGCGCACGTTCAAAAACGAGCCGGCACATTCCTCCCGTTTTTTGTACAAAAACTTTTTTGTTTTGTACAAAAAATAAAAAAAGACGAGGACGTTTTCATCACTTCCTGCCGATGCCTCCTTCAAATCAACGCAGTGCCTCTGCTACCGCCCTGAGATAAGCATCCAGACGATTACTTTTCAGAATCGCTTTACGAGGTTTCTTCTCCATGTCGGGCAGCAGATATTCCCACATGGTTTTCAGTTTGGCGAGCAATTGTGCCTCTCCTCCCTCAATCGTCCGGCTGTAATGTTCGTACATCAACCGGTGCATTTCGGCTACCTGTCGATACAGCGTAGCCTTATCCGGAGCTTTTCCTTCGCGAATGAAACGGGCAAGCGACGGGTCGGCAAGCAGTCCTCTGCCCAGCATAACGCCTTTCAATCGCGGATAGGCTTCCATCAGCTTCTGAACAGCCTCCAGCGTACGCAAATCGCCATTGTAGACTAACGGCAGTTCGCAGGCCGCATAGAATGCCTGGAACGCCGCACGATTCACCTCTCCCTTGTACTGCTGTTTCCCGATACGCGGATGAAGAGTTACCTGAACCACACACGAGCGGTTTAACAACGGCAATACCTGCTTCCATTCATCGGCATCCTGCCAGCCAAGCCGCATCTTGACGGAGAAACGGATTTCCGGCAACTGACGCATTTCCTCCAGTAATGCGGAAACTTTTTCGGGGTAAGGCAATATGCCCGCCCCCTTTCCACGATTGGCAATCAGCGGAAAAGGGCATCCCATATTGACATCTATTTCCCGATAACCTTGCGAGGCGAGGAAACCGGCAAGCCGGTTCAGTTCTTCCGGCTCCGACGCAACCAGTTGAGGTATCAGGTGACTTACGGTGTTTTGTCCGGGCATCACTTCCCGCTTGTCTTTGTTACGGACTTCTCCCTTTTCCAGACGAATAAAAGGAGTATAGTAAGCATCTACGCCCCCGAACGTCTGTTCGTGCGCATTACGCCAGGCAGCCTCCGTAAATCCTTGCAACGGTGCCGCATATATTGCCGGTATATTCTGTTTCATACAGCCGCAAATATACGGATTATTCGTTACCTTTGTAGAATACATTAAAAAATCATCCCCATGGATAAATATATTTATGAACTGAAAATGAAGGTGCGCGACTATGAATGCGACCTGCAAGGTATCGTAAACAATGCAAATTACCAGCATTATATCGAACATACCCGACATGAGTTCCTTACTTCGACAGGCATCAGTTTCGCCCGGTTGCACGAGGAAGGGATAGATCCGGTCGTAGCACGCCTGACAATGGCGTTTAAAACGCCTCTGAAAAGCGGTGACGAGTTTGTTTCGAAATTATATCTCAAGAAAGAAGGAATAAAATATGTCTTCTATCAGGATATATTCCGGCTGCCCGACATGAAGGTTGTCATTAAATCGACAGTGGAAACAGTGTGTGTCATCAACGGGCGACTGGGCAGCAGCGAACTTTTTGATACGACCTTTGCTCCTTATCTTGCCGAATGAAAGACCGTGAATTACTCTGCCGTCTGGCACTGACTCAGCTTCCGGGAATAGGAATCGTGGGTGCTCATAACTTGTTACAGGCTGTAAACGGACAGGCTGCCTTGCTTTTCGACCATGCCAAAGAACTGGAAGATATTGTTCCGGGGATTTCTCCCAAGATAGTCCATGCCTTCGATGCGCCGGAAGTACTGCGCCGTTGCGAAGCAGAACTCTTGTTCGCAGAGAAGAACCATATAGCCTGCCTTACCAGCGACGACGAGGCCTATCCTTCCCGCCTTCGTGAATGCGACGATGCTCCACTGGTTCTGTTCTATCGGGGAACCAGTGATTTGAACCAGCGGCATATCATCAGCATGGTGGGAACCCGCAATGCGACCGATTACGGCAAGGATATATGCACGCGATTTATCGGTGAGCTGAAAGAATTGTTGCCCGATGTATTAATCGTAAGCGGACTGGCTTATGGTATCGACATCCATGCTCATCGCGCCGCCCTGCAGCATCAGATGGAAACGATAGGTGTTCTGGCTCATGGGCTGGACAGAATTTATCCGTCGGTACACCGACGTACGGCTGCCGAGATGACGCAATGTGGAGGGTTGCTGACCGAATTTATGAGCGGGACTAATCCTGACCGGCAGAATTTCATCAAACGAAACCGTATCGTGGCGGGCATTAGCGATGCAACGATTGTGGTTGAATCGGCAAACAAAGGAGGCTCGCTGATTACGGCGGAAATTGCAGAAAGTTATCATCATGACTGTTTCGCTTTTCCGGGCCGCATTCATGATACATATTCGACGGGATGCAACGAATTGATACGTTCCAACCGTGCCATACTGCTTCAAAGTGCAGAGGAACTGGTAAAGGCTATGAACTGGGACAGCGAAGCACAAGCTCCTGCTGTCATACAACGTCAGTTATTCCCTGAACTGGACGAAAACGAAGAGAAAATAGTGGCTTTGCTCCAAAAGCATCCCGACGGAATTCAAATTAATTCGCTCGTCGTAGAGAGCAATATTGCCATCAACCGTATGACAAGCATCTTGTTCGAACTGGAAATGAAAGGCATTATCCGTACACTTGCCGGAGGAGTATACAAGCTGATATAATATCCGACTTACAACCTTCGGGACAAGGTTTACCAAAGGACAAAAAAAATGGGAGAACGCTTTCTCCCAACCTTGTTAACCTTAAATCTAATACTATGAAAAAAATCACAATGCAAATGTACCAATTTGCAACATATCACGCAAGAGCAGGAAACATTATTACAAAATGTTTAAAACTATTTTACATTTAAAAGCGTTTGCGCACACATTCTAACAGTTTGTTTATTATAAAAAAGAAAAAATCCCTGCCGAATTTTACTTCGACAGGGATTTTTTATCAAATAAAAGCTTTACAGCAAAGCATTAATCTTTCAGTTTAGCCTTGATAAAGTCGCGGTTCAAACGAGCAATATTGCTGATAGAAACGCACTTCGGACATTCAGCTTCACAAGCACGTGTGTTAGTACAGTTACCGAAGCCCAGTTCATCCATCTTAGACAACATAGCTTTTGCACGGCGCAAAGCTTCTGGTTTACCTTGAGGCAACAAGTTCAACTGGCTAACCTTAGCTGAAACGAACAGCATAGCTGAACCATTCTTACAAGCTGCTACACAAGCACCACAGCCGATACAAGTTGCAGCATCCATAGCTTCGTCAGCAACCGGTTTCGGGATCAGGATAGCGTTTGCATCCTGAGGAGCACCAGTACGTACGCTGATGAAACCACCAGCCTGCATAATCTTATCGTAAGCAGAACGGTCTACCATCAAGTCCTTGATAACCGGGAAACCGGCAGAACGCCATGGTTCAACAGTAATTACATCGCCATCTTTGAAACGACGCATGTAAATCTGGCAAGTTGTAGCACCTTTTGCAGGTCCGTGAGGATGTCCGTTGATATACAAAGAACACATACCGCAGATACCTTCACGACAGTCATGGTCGAATACGATCGGTTCTTTGCCTTCTTCAATCAACTGTTCGTTCAAGATATCCAACATTTCCAGGAATGAAGTATCGCCCGGGATATCTTTCATCTGGAATGTATCGAAATGACCTTTTTCTTTAGGTCCGTTCTGACGCCAAACTTTCAGCGTAAATGATATATTTTTATCCATTTTACTTAGATTCTTTAATTGTTTAACTTCACTGATTAGCTCTTATAGTTACGAGTCTGAACCTTAATTGCTTCGTATACCAGTGGTTCTTTGTACAATACCGGAGCCTTGTCATCGCTTCCCTGATATTCCCAGCAAGCAACGTAGAAGAAGTTTTCATCATCACGTTTAGCTTCGCCTTCTTCAGTCTGATATTCTTCACGGAAGTGACCACCGCAAGATTCGTTACGGTTCAATGCATCGTATGCAATCAGCTCACCCATTGTAATGAAGTCGTTCAGACGGATAGCCTTATCCAATTCGACATTCATGCCTTCCTTAGAACCTGGGATAAACAATTCTGTTTCGAACTCTTTACGTACTTCTTTCAGTTTAGCCAAACCTGTCTTCAAGCCTTCAGCAGTACGTCCCATTCCGACGTATTCCCACATTATACGACCTAATTCCTTGTGAATAGAGTCTACAGACTTCTTACCCTTGATGTTCATCAGGTGATCAATCTTAGCCTGAACAGCCTTTTCTGCTTCAGCAAATTCCGGCAAATCGGTAGAGAAGCGAGGAACAGTAATCTGGTCTGCCAAATAGTTCTGGATAGTGTAAGGCAATACGAAGTAACCGTCAGCCAATCCCTGCATCAAAGCAGAAGCACCCAAACGGTTAGCACCGTGGTCAGAGAAGTTACATTCACCGATAGCGAACAGACCCTTGATAGAAGTCTGAAGTTCGTAGTCAACCCAGATACCACCCATTGTATAGTGGATAGCCGGATAGATCATCATCGGATTATAATATTTCACTCCGTTGATTTCTTTAGCAAGTTCACCCGGATTTACATCGGTGATTTCTTCGTACATATCGAACAAGTTACCATAACGCTGACGAACAACATCGATACCCAGACGTTCGATACATTCAGAGAAGTCAAGGAATACAGCCAGACCAGTGTTGTTTACACCATAGCCGTGGTCGCAACGTTCCTTAGCAGCACGTGAAGCAACGTCACGCGGAACCAAGTTACCGAATGCCGGATAACGACGTTCCAAGTAGTAATCACGGTCTTCTTCAGGGATATCACTACCCTTCTTAGTACCAGCCTGCAAAGCTTTCGCATCTTCCAATTTCTTCGGAACCCAGATACGACCATCATTACGCAAAGATTCAGACATCAAAGTCAACTTAGACTGCTTGTCACCGTGTACCGGAATACAAGTCGGGTGAATCTGTACATAAGCAGGATTAGCAAACCAAGCTCCCTTACGGTAGCAAGACATTGCAGCAGTACAGTTACAAGCCATTGCGTTAGTAGACAAGAAGTAAGTGTTACCGTAACCACCAGTAGCAATAACTACAGCATGAGCTGCGAAGCGTTCCAATTTACCAGTAACCAGATTCTTAGCAATGATACCACGTGCACGACCGTCAACGATTACGATATCTTCCATTTCATAACGAGTGTACAACTTAACAGTACCTGCACCAACCTGACGGCTCAATGCTGAGTATGCACCCAACAGCAACTGCTGACCAGTCTGACCTTTCGCATAGAAAGTACGAGAAACCTGAGCACCACCGAAAGAACGGTTAGCCAATGTACCTCCGTATTCACGAGCAAAAGGAACACCCTGAGCAACACACTGGTCGATAATATTGTTTGAAACTTCAGCCAAACGATAAACGTTTGCTTCACGAGCACGGTAGTCACCGCCCTTTACAGTATCATAGAACAAACGATAGATTGAGTCACCATCGTTCTGATAATTTTTTGCAGCATTGATACCACCCTGTGCAGCAATAGAGTGTGCACGACGTGGAGAATCCTGAATACAGAAATTGAATACGCGGAATCCCATTTCACCAAGAGAAGCTGCAGCTGATGCTCCAGCCAAACCTGTACCTACCACAATGATATCCAAACGACGTTTGTTAGCCGGGTTTACCAATTTCTGGTGAGCCTTATAATTAGTCCATTTCTCAGCTATCGGGCCTTCAGGAATTTTAGAATCAATTATTTTAGTCATAATGTTTTTTCAGTTTAAATCAGTTACACTTAAATTAGCAAGCACCGCAACCCATCATGTTCTTCAGGAAGAATACAATAGCTACCAGCATGAAACCAAGAACGATGATGGTAGAATAGATGTTAGAGATGCATTTCCAGCGGTTAATCCAAATCATGTTGTTCCAACCCAAAGTCTGCATTGCGCTCCAGAAACCGTGAGTCAAGTGGAACCACAAAGCAATCAGCCAAATAATATACAACACGAAGAACAATGGATTAGAGAAAGTCTGCATGATATAGCCATAACCGTCGGCTGCATGAAGACCACCCATCATAGGGTTGCCGATAATTTCAGCGAACTGCATTTTGTACCAGAAGTTCATAAAGTGAAGAGCCAGACCCAAGATTACGATGATACCAAGTACCAGCATGTTCTGAGAAGCCCATTCCACATTTTTCGGGCGAGCACTTACAGCATAACGTTCGCTACCGCGAGCTGCACGGTTCTGCATTGTCAACCAGAAAGCGTAGATAATGTGAATTACAAACAAGGCAGCCAATCCCACAGTTGCAACCAGTGCATACCAGTTAGCACCCAGGAACTCACAAACCATGTTGTAAGCTTCGCCCGAGAACAAAGCAACACAGTTCATCGCCATGTGAAATGTCAGAAACAGGACAAGGGCGATACCAGTTACACTCATCACCACTTTCCTTCCAATAGATGAATTACTTAACCACATAAATGATTGAATTTAAATTATTTAATTGTTAGAACTAAAAATTCTGTCCACATATACTAAAATACGATACAAAATTAGGAGTTTTCCATAGATAATACAAGGATTACGGAAATAATTCTTTAATATATTCACAGGAAACAGTTCTAAGAAGGGATTTTTCTTATTCTTTTACAGCCATACGACTTCCATTAAAGGACAAGGACAAAAATAAGGAACGAGCCCCAAGGCTAAAGTCTGCATTCTGTAAATGCAATTTTTAACTTGCACGCACAAACATTCTGGTAAGTACAAACGATAAAAACCGCTTCAGCACCCTCCTAATGGACAACTGAAACGGCTTTCTTATATCATCAGTACCGTAAAGGTATTATTCTATTTCCGCTCAGGAAAATTCATTCCCGGCTTTTCTAATAATTCAACAGCCTTGAGCACGCTATTATTCATCCGGTTCATGACCTGAAAGTACTCACTCATGTCCCACAAATCCCGGGCAATTAATGCTTTCATCTGAGCCTTTATCAACGGAAGAGCTGTCTGATACTGCTTCTCATCATATTTTGCTCCAAGTTGTTCACCCAACGTTTTCAACTCCTCCAACATTTCAGGAGTCACCTCAAAGCCTTTATCAAAATGACGAAAATCTTTATATTCTTTCAACCATTCTTCGCGATGCGTATCTACCAATTTCAGATTCATCTGTACAATAGCTCCCTTATCACGCAAAGCAAGATAATAATCGGTATACATAGTTGTATCTACCGGAACAAAATAGTCGGGCATAATACCTCCACCACCGTAAACGGTACGTCCCAGTTTTAAAGTCTTACATTTTAAAGAATCCGGAAAATGGATACTGTCTGCACTCAACATTTCACCACGATTATACCTATCTATCAGGTCTTTATTATATTGCTCTATACTTTCGTATGGCTTCTGGATACAACGCCCTGAAGGAGTATAATAACGAGCCACCGTAAGACGAATCATCGAACCGTCAGGTAAGTCAACTGGACGCTGAACCAATCCCTTACCGAAACTACGACGACCAACAACGATTGCACGGTCCCAATCCTGCAAAGCACCTGTAACAATCTCACTTGCCGATGCAGAAAACTCATCTACCAGCACCACCAAACGGCCATCTAAAAAGTCACCATTTCCTTCAGCCTCAAATTCAGCACGAGGATTACGACGTCCTTCTGTATAAACGATTAATTCTTTCTTACCCAAGAACTGATTTGCCAGTTCGATAGCAGCATTCAGGTAACCACCACCGTTTCCTTGCAAATCGAGAATAAGATCACGCATTCCTTCTTTCTGCAAACGATGAAGTGCGTCTGCAAACTCCTTTCCAGTAGTAGCAGCAAAACGATTCACACGGATATAACCAATTTTCCGGTCAACCATGTAAGAAGCATCAAGACTATATACAGGAATCTTATCACGCTTAATAGTGAAAGGAAGTAATTCCTTTACCCCACGACGCATAACTTTTACCGTTACTTCCGTGCCACGTTTCCCTCGTAAGCGACGCATTACATCCTCTGTACTCATTTTCACACCAGCAATAATAGTATCGTTTACTTCTATAATACGGTCGCCTGCCAATATACCTACCTTTTCAGAAGGCCCTCCTGATACAGGTTGGATAACAAATAATGTATCAGTGGCCATATTAAACTGAATTCCGATGCCATCAAAATTACCCTGCAACGGTTCATTCAACTCTTTCACTTCTTCCGGATCGGAATAAGTAGAATGAGGATCCAACTGCTCCAGCATACTTATAATAGCCGTCTCGACCAACTTATTTTCATCTACCTTATCGACATACAAGTTTGATATAGCAAATTCGGCCAGCTGTAATTTACGCGACGGAGAATTGAGTATCTTATTTTGTGCAACAACAGCAGTAGCAGCTATCAAAACACATAATATTGAGCAAAATCTTTTTTTCATAAGGCTCGTATTCATCATAAATTAATATTCAGTCCTTCTGGAAGGAACGGCGTCACATCTTTACCATATTGCAATAATTCACGTACTATAGTAGAACTGATAGCTGTCAGTTCCGGTTCCGTAAAAAGCAAAATTGTTTCGATTCCAGCAAGCTTCCGATTGATATCGGCTATAGTTTCTTCATATTCAAAATCGTGTACTGTACGTATACCTCTGATAATAAACTTTGCCTCTTTCTTTTGTGCAAAGTCAACAGTCAAGCTATCGTATGCTTCCACTCGAATACGAGGTTCATTACTATACAGCTTCTTGATCATCTCGACACGTTTTTCAGTTGGGAACCAAGTCTTTTTATTGTCATTAATGCCAATGCCAATGATAATTTCATCCATAAAAGTCAGGGCACGCTTTACCACAGAAAAGTGTCCAATAGTAAAGGGATCGAACGTCCCGGGAAATATTGCTCTTTTCATTTTAATTATCAAATCATAAATAGAGAAAAGCATTTGTTCTAACTCAACAAATCCTCTTCTATTACCAAATTATTAATAATGAAATTCTGACGCTCCATGGTATTTTTACCCATATAGAACTCCAGCAATTCTTTTACCGCATCTGTCTTACGCAAAGAAACTTGTTCCAGACGCATATCTTTTCCTATAAAATTACGAAATTCATCAGGCGATATTTCTCCTAAACCCTTAAACCGAGTTATTTCCGGATTGGGAGCCAGCTTCTCGATTGCAGCAATTCTTTCCTCATCGGTATAACAATAAATTGTTTCGTATACACCTTTTTTACGGTTACGAACACGGAAAAGTGGTGTCTGAAGAATATAGACATGCCCTTTCTTTATTAAGTCTGGGAAGAATTGCAAGAAGAAAGTTATCATCAGCAGACGAATATGCATACCGTCCACATCAGCATCAGTAGCCACAATAACCTTATTATATCGTAATCCATCCAGTCCGTCCTCTATATTCAATGCAGCCTGCAACAGATTAAACTCTTCGTTTTCGTATACTACTTTTTTAGTCAATCCAAACGAATTCAAAGGCTTACCCCGCAAGCTGAATACAGCTTGTGTATTTACATCGCGACTTTTGGTAATGGAACCACTTGCCGAATCTCCCTCAGTTATAAAGATAGAACTCTCCAGGCGTGGATCATTTTCTTCGTCCTTTTTTGTTCCTTTCAAATCATTCAAATGGATACGGCAATCACGTAATTTCCGGTTATGCAAATTGGCTTTCTTCGCACGTTCACGAGCTATTTTAGTAACACCCGCAATAGCCTTACGTTCCTTTTCTGATTCCTGAATCTTCTGAAGCATGATATCAGCTACATCAGGATGCTTATGCAAGTAATTGTCTACATTTTCCTTTACAAAATCGCCGATAAACTTATTGACACTGATACCCGACAATGGATAGGGATTTCCATCGGAATCCTTTTCCGGAGCCATTGTTAACGAACCAAGTTTGATCTTTGTCTGACTTTCGAATGTAGGTTCTATCACATTGATAGCAATAGCTGCTACCAATCCATTTCGGATATCCTGAAACTCCATATTTTTGCCATAGAATTCCTTGATGGTACGTGCAATATGCTCTTTAAAAGCACTTTGATGAGTACCACCCTGAGTTGTATGCTGCCCGTTAACAAACGAATAGTACTCCTCTCCATACTGGGGACTATGCGTAAAGGCTATCTCTATATCCTCTCCTTTTAAATGAATAATAGGATACAACCCCTGAGATGTCATATTGTCGTTCAATAGATCTTCCAAACCATTACGACTGACAATACGATGACCATTATAATAAATCGATAACCCGGTATTTAAATACGTATAGTTACGTAACATGGTTTCGATATATTCCGGTCGGAAATGATAGTTCAAAAATAGTGTATTATCAGGTTCAAAGAAAATATATGTACCATTCTCTTCATCTGTAGCCTGAGTGGTATCGCTTATCAGTTCACCTTTTGCGAAGACAGCCTCACGCATCTGGCCGTCACGCACACTTCGCGCAATGAAACGAGAGCTCAACGCATTAACCGCCTTGGCTCCCACTCCATTTAGACCAACACTTTTCTTAAAAGCTTTCGTATCGTATTTACCACCTGTATTCAGCATGGAAACAGCATCGACCAAACTTCCCAAGGGAATACCACGTCCATAATCTCGTACGGAAACACGCAGATTATCCTCCATCTCTATCTCAATGCGTTTTCCCGCTCCCATCTTAAACTCGTCGATACAGTTATCTACTACCTCTTTAAGTAAGACATAGATACCATCTTCCGCTTGAGATCCATCCCCTAAACGACCGATATACATACCTGGACGGGTACGTACATGCTCCATGTCACTCAGATGGCGAATATTCTCTTCGGTATACGAAACGGGATTCGATATTTGTTCATTGTATTCTTCTTCCATAAGCAATGCTTAAACGATAGACTAATTTTCTTTTTTATCTGTAATAAATACCTTTTTATAAGCACGGCGGCGTTTGTGCTGAACAGCCTCAAATGCTCCCCACTGTGACTGTACTTTTTTATTCATCTCCAGCTCTGGATTACTTTCACCGTATTTAAAGCCCATCTGTTGGTAAACCGGAACTAAATCGTAAAACAGCAACGCATTAACTCCTTTACTCTGATATTCTGGCTTCACACCTACAAGCAATAAATCGAGTACCTTTGGCTTTTTAATAAACAAAGCCTTCAACAAATGGAACCACCCGAAAGGCAACATCTTTCCTTTCGCCTTTTGCAATGCTTCCGAAAGAGAAGGCATAGAAATACCAACGGCAACCAAATTACCAGCTTCATCCTCTACAAGAGAAACCATGCGCAAATCTATCAATGGAAGATACATCTTAATATACTGATTGATCTGTCCCTGAGTCATCTGCGAATAACCATACAAAGGTGCATAAGCTTCATTTATCAAATCGAATATCTTCTGCCCGTAATTTTGGCTTTTAATCTCACTGCGCTTTAGTTTCTTGATTTTCAGCTTATATTTTTCAAGAATAATTTCTGAAATACGAACGAACTTTTCAGGTATCTTATCGGGTACAGTCAACTTAAACTCCACCCAGTCGGCCTCTTTTTCAAAGCCCAACCGTTCCATGTGTTGCTGATAATAAGGATAATTGTAAATGGTCGACATGGTACCCAACTGATCGAATCCTTCAATCAACATACCTTCGGCATCCATATCGGTAAAGCCCAACGGGCCAACAATAGCTTCCATTCCTCGTTCCTTACCCCATTCTTCTACAGTCTTGAGCAACGCTTCAGAGATTTCAGGTTTATCAAAAAAATCAATCCAACCAAAACGGACCTCTTTTTTCTTCCAAGTTTCATTTGCCCGATGATTAATGATAGCTGCAACTCGTCCTACTACTTTATCATTCTCATAAGCCAAAAAGTAATCTGCTTCACAAAACTCGAATGCAGCATTCTTTTTCGGACTAAAAGTATTCAACATATCATCGTACAGGTCGGGTACGGAATAAGGATTGTTCTTGTATAATTCGTAATTGAAGCGAATAAATGTCTGTAATTCTTTTTTAGAACTAACTTTCTTAATGATAATGGCCATCTGTTCGTTATAGTATGAAATTTCAGGGGGTAAAGATACAATTTTTTATCCGAAGAGTGGTTCTCTTTCAACGTTTTTGACACATATTCTTCTTGCATTTCTATATTCTCTTTTCATCGAAACATAGAATAAGCAACACAAAATACAAAAAATAAAATGACAAAAGGAATCTGATTTACACAAATTTTCCGCCTAAAGACCTGTAGAAACATTACTCAAAATTGAGTAAAAAATCCACAAATCCTGTTATTCCAGAAAGATAACCACAGATACATAAACACCTTTTAATCAAAACATTGAACATTTATAAATAAGAAAGAACAAAATTGGTGCAATTATTGTTAGAAAAATTTCAAAAATAAAAATTATGAGAATGAAAGAAAAGCTAAAACTGTTTTTTACATTTGCTTTATTTTGTATAGTTGCTCAACAACTCTTTGCACAAAAGCGAACTATCTCTGGAGTTGTAACTTCGGCAGATGAAAAAGAAGCCTTGATAGGGGTTTCCATAACGGTAAAAGGTAACGAAAGTGTAGGTACCATAACCGATATAAACGGGAAATATACCTTGCAAGCGGAACCAGATCAAACATTGATTGTTTCGTATATCGGAATGAAGACTATGGAGGTCAATGTGCCACGTAAAAATTCGGTATTGAACATTGTTATGGAACCGGAATCAATGAATCTGGATGAAGTAGTTGTTACTGGTTATGGTAACTTTACTAAATCATCTTTTACCGGATCAGCCAATACGCTAAAAGCTGATATGCTAAAGGACATTCCGGTCATGAGTGTAGAACAAAAACTCCAAGGTATGACAACTGGTGTCAATATCACCAGTAGTTCCGGTCAACCAGGAGCCAATCAAAATATCCGTATCCGAGGAATGGGTTCGTTCAATGCTTCCCAAGAACCTCTATTCGTCATTGATGGAGTACCAGTTACTTCAGGTAGTCTTAGTGCCGGAGGTTCAGATGCAGCATATATGAACAACTCAAAAACCAACATTATGAGTACGCTGAATCCTTCTGATATCGAAAACATTACAGTGATAAAGGATGCAGCAGCAGCCTCTCTTTACGGTTCAAGAGCAGCAAATGGAGTCATCCTTATCACGACAAAAAAAGGTAGTGCCGGAAAAGCTCAGGTAACGCTGAATGTATCTGGTGGCTTCTCGAATGCTGCGGTTGATTTCCGCCCAACATTGAACGGAGATCAACGTAGGGATCTGTTATATGAAGGATTGGTAAACTATGCCATTGATCAAAATATGGAATCACCGACTGCTTATGCAGATCAAGAAATCGGCCAATATGCATATGTACCTTCTATGGGCTATACCGACTGGCGTAAAGAATTATTGCGTACAGCTACTCAGCAGGATTATGAAGCTTCTGTTTCTGGTGGTAACGATCGTTCTACTTATTATGCTTCGTTAGGATATAACAAACAAGAAGGCTTAGCAAAGAATTCAAGTCTTGACCGCTATTCCGCCCGTTTAAATCTGACACAGAAAGTTGGTAAATACGGTGAAGTAGGTGCCAATATGATGTTTACGCAGATGAATCAGGAAATGAACGAAGAACGAGGTTCTGCCATCAATCCATTCCTTTGCGTAGCCATGACCATGAACCCTTCGATGACAGTACGCGACGAGGAAGGTAATTACATCGGTGCATACGAAGGTAGTACCCTGAATCCTTTACGTGATATCTTAACTGACTATAACCGAGTACGTATGACACGTATGTTCTCTACAGGATATGCCAGCATAGAACCGCTGAAAGGATTGAAACTGAAAGAAACACTCAGCTACGACTATACTATCCAGAAGGATTCCAGATATTATAACCCACTCAGTTCTGCAGGTCCCAAAAGCGGAAGTGATGCACAAACAGCTAAAGGATTTATCGAATACGGAAAACTCATTTCATCCACATCGTTAAATTATGTCCGAACTTTTGCGTATAAACATCATTTGGACGTACTGGCTGCTTATGAAATTGAAAGTTATCAGACAGATAAAGCTTCAGGTATGAAGTCAAAGCTTCCTTCAGATATTCTGACCGAACCCGACAATGCAGCTGTATTGAACAGTTTTATTTCCTCAACTCAGGATTACCGCATGATTTCTTACCTGTCACGTTTGAATTATGATTATGATGATCGTTACTATCTGGCTGGAAGTTTCAGACGTGATGGTAGTTCACGCCTTTCTCCCGATAACCGATGGGGTAACTTCTGGTCTGTTTCGGGTATGTGGAACATCAGCAACGAAGCATTTATGAAACCGGCAAAAAAGATTTTGAATGATCTGAAAATACGTGCTTCGTATGGTGTCAACGGAAACCAGCCAAATTCTCTTTATGGCTACATGGGATTATATAGCTACGGACAAAACTACATGGGAGCTTCTGGTTCATACGAATCATCACAGCCTAATACCAACTTGGGATGGGAAAAGAATTATAACTTGAATATCGGACTGGATTTCGCTTTTATCAACCGTATTTTTGTAAGTCTGGAATATTACAACCGTGATACAAAAGACCTACTCTATAATCTTCCTATCAGTGCAACAACCGGCTTTACGAGTTATCTGGCTAACGTAGGACAACTTAATAATAAAGGTGTTGAATTTGAACTTCGTACACTGAACTTTGTTTCCAACGATTTTAACTGGACTACCGTATTCAACCTTACACATAATAGAAATAAAATTGTTTCGCTAAACGGTCAACTCGATCAAACGATTGAAGGAACCTGGTACATCCATAAAGTAGGACTACCTTATTATACATTTTACGTGAAAGAATTTGCCGGAGTTAATCCTCAGAACGGTAAAGCTGAGTATTACAAAAACAAAACGAATGAAGATGGTACAATCGATCGTAGCCTGACAACCGATCCAAATGAAGCAGAAAGTATTCCATACAAATCTGTTAATCCTAAAGTATCAGGCGGTCTGACTAACATTTTAAATTATAAGTGGCTGGATTTAAGTTTCACTCTTACTTATTCATTAGGAGGCTATTCATACGATAAGTTAGGAACAAGTATTGAAAACGGTACAGAATCTATTTATACATCCAGATACAATCTGCCAGTATACGCCTTAGAACGCTGGCAGCAGCCCGGTGACCAGACAGATGTTCCCCGATTTGTTTTTGGAGAAAAAGCAAGTGTAACTAATTCTTCACGCTACATTCATAGTACGGACCATTTAAGACTGAAAAATCTTACTCTTGGATTTACGTTGCCCGACCAGTGGACAAGAAAGGCATTAATCAACAAGGCACGTATTTATTTTTCAGGAAGTAACTTGCTGACATGGGCAAAATGGAAACAATACGATCCGGAAACTCCTGTCAATGGAGAAGTTTACTGTGAGGCACCAGTTATGCGTACATTCAGTTTCGGAGTCCAATTAACATTCTAAATTCATTAACACTGTATTTAATATGAAGAAAATATATATATATTTATTGACTATGGCTTCGGTGATGGGAACTTCTTGCTCTGAAGATTGGCTGAACCTGAACCCCTCAACATCTGTCACCACAGACCAAGCCTTTACAACTTTGGAGGATGCCAAAGTAGCGTTAAACGGAGTTTACCGCGAAACATCACAGCATAGCTATTATGGAGATAATTACTGGTATTACGGCGATTGTCGTGCTATGGATGTACAAGCAAGAGAAAACAAGGCCTCAGGTAAGCGTGTTACTCCTTATTATACATATAATGTATTGGCTACTGATAACCTGAATATAACGCTCCCATGGAATCGTCCTTATCTGGTCATCCGACAAGCAAATAATCTTATTCAAAAGATAGAACAAGGGGTTGTGCAAAGTAGTGACACCAAAGAATTAGAACGCATAAAAGCGGAAGCCTTGGTCTTACGAGGACTGGCTTTATTCAATCTGACCCGATTGTTTGGTATGCCTTATCTCAACGACAACGGTGCTTCTTTAGGAGTTCCTATTGAATTAAAGCCGGAAGAACCAGCACATCAGCCCAAGCGAAATACAGTAGCAGAATGTTATGCTCAGGTTGTCAGTGATATAACGACAGCACGTCCCTACTTAAGCACAGAAAGAACTGATGGTTATGTTAATTATTGGGCAGCACAGGCTTTACTTTCGAGAGTATATCTCGACATGGGAAGTTATAAAGAAGCCTACGATGCAGCAACTGATGTCATCAACAATAGTAAAGGATTATATCAACTCTATACTCGTGATGAATATCCTACTGTATGGGGAAAAGATTTTCAGTCGGAAGCATTATTCGAATTATATATAAGCACTACAGAGCCCTCGGAATGGGGTGGCGGTACCGGTGGTGAAGGAGCTCCTATGGTTTATGCCAATGAAGCAAAAGGAGTCGACTGGAATAATCTTATTCTTACAGAAGAGTTCTTAAATTTACTTGAAGAAGATCCTAACGATGTACGTCATTGCATTACACAGTTATCACTTATTGAAAACAATGAAGGACTTCCAGAAGCTGCACGTAACCGTAAGGTTTTCCTCAGTAAGTTTCCGGGCAAGAGTGGAGATCCGAAAGATAATAACATCAGCATTATTCGTCTGTCGGAAGTTTACCTGAATGCAGCTGAAGCAGGTGTAAAATTGGGAGGCAGTTATCTGGAACCGGCAAGAGGTTTCCTGAATCAGATTGTCAGTCGTGCTAACCCAGATAAATCTGTCAGTACGGCCGAATTTACAATCGAACGGGTTTTAAAAGAATGTCGGAAAGAACTGGTCGGAGAAGGACAGATTTTCTTCGATTACCTGCGAAACAAGCAACCGATTGTTCGTAAAGGAGGATGGCACCTAAGCACACTGAGTACATTGAACGCAGAAACCATCCAACCTAACGATCCACGTATTGCTCTTCCTATTCCACAATCGGAAATAGATGCGAACCCGAACATGGAACAAAATCCGCAATAAGATTTTATATTATCATAAACCTTAAAAAATCCGTTTCAGGAAAACTTTAGTTATCTTGAAGCGGATTTTTTATTGTTTCACTCAAAGAGTATAAACAAAAAGGGAAATATCAAATATTTTTCTATTTCACGCATAAGCATGCATAAGATTTCACACGCAAAAAGATATAGAATAGTCATATTATCGCACAAAAAGAAAGATTATCAAAAGCAATACAGTCAAAAAGGCTGTTAAAAACCCATATATGCAACAAACAAGGGAAAGACAAGTTATTCATAGCTCGTGAAAAAGCATCGAGGCTGATCTCCTCCCCGATTTTTTCAATTCTCAAGAGCTCATCACCACCAACTTTCAGGTAAGGAAAGAACCATTCCGATGACTTGTGCATAATTTTTCTGCCCGGAAGATATTTGATTACTTTTCAAGTACCAATTATAAACTAAATCTTGCAACTTACCTAATAAGTCATTATAACGAATATCCCAATATGCTTGCTTATCATACAACTGCTGTATAATCTCAGGCCGTATAGTGCTGAACCAACCCGTGAACTCAGACTCACTAAGCAAACTACGGGTATTGACTATCACATAAGGCAACAATCCGAAATAACCACTGTAACGGATATTCGAGTCGGTAGTATGAATGCAAACCTGATATGCCCAGAAATTGGCTTCTGCTTCACTGCTCACGCCAAGTAAATGGGCAAGCTCATGGGCATAAGTAAACGGAAGCTGTACAGGAAGTAATTCATGATTTACATGCGACTCATCAAAAAAAGGTCCCATATATCCCAACACTCCAACTCCAGAATACAACCTATTACAGAAAGAATACTTTGGATGCTGAAAATCCTTTGGCTGTGTTAGTCCAAACTTTTCAGGTACTTCAGCATACATCTGTTTAACCGTCCGCTCCAATGCAGACTGTGAAATATATATCTCTTGGACGAAAGCAGCATTCAAACTATCCGTATAAGCTGAAAGGAATTGCTTAAAGCGCTTTTCCTCATAAGAACATGGAACAACCTCTGCCCGTTTAAAAAAAGTATCACGGAAATAATTCATTCCCCATCCCCAATAAAACCAAACGTAAATCCAATAATTGATTTCTACTTCATTCCTTACTATTGATTTCCATCTTTGCTTTCTACGACAGGCAACTATCGGATAAAGCATCAATCCTACTATTGTTACAACTACCAAAATTTCACAAAGCGAAAAAGGCACAATAGCAGCCAGTCGTGATAAAAAACAGGAAATAGTCGGATAAAGAAAACGAGCATAAAATTCGCCAGCACCGGACACAAGCCGAAATATACACACGCTTGTCAAAAGCAAAACGAGTACTGTCCAACGAATATGTTTCCACTGAAGCTTTTTCATAAGAACAAAGTTATCATTTTCTGAATTAATTCTTTACTTTTGTCCGGTAAAGAATATTAATACATCAAACAGATTCTACATGGTCTTGAATTATATTTGGATTGCTTTTTTCCTGACAGCTTTCATCGTAGCAACTGCACGTCTTCTCTTTTCAGGAGATACGGAAGTCTTTCCGGCTATTATCAATTCGACGTTCGATTCCTCGAAAACAGCTTTTGAAATCTCCCTGGGACTTACCGGAGTTCTATCGCTCTGGATGGGTATTATGCGTATCGGAGAACAAGGCGGTGTTATTGGATTATTCTCACGTCTATTAAGTCCGCTGTTTACCAAGTTGTTTCCAGAGATACCTAAAGGACATCCGGTTACAGGAAGCATCTTCATGAACCTCGCTGCGAATATGCTGGGACTGGATAATGCAGCAACACCATTAGGACTGAAAGCTATGGAAGGACTACAAGAGCTAAATCCGAAAAAAGACACAGCAAGTAATCCGATGATCATGTTTTTGGTATTAAATACCTCAGGACTCACCCTGATTCCAATCAGCATCATGGTGTATCGCGCTCAGATGGGAGCCGCCCAGCCAACCGATGTATTCGTACCCATCCTATTGGCTACATTTTTTTCAACACTTGCCGGTATCATTGCTGTAAGCTTGTACCAGCGCATTAATTTGCTAAACCGGACAATTCTTCTGTTTTTAGGTGGTACGAGCCTTATAATAGCTGGCATTATTTATTTTTTCAGCACATTGTCACGTCAGCAAATTGATGTTTATTCTACAACCACAGCCAATGTGTTTCTGTTCGTAGTCATTATTGGCTTTATCATAGCTGGTCTACGAAAGAAAATCAATGTATACGATGCCTTTGTAGAAGGAGCTAAAGAAGGCTTCACGACTGCTGTGCGTATTATTCCCTATCTGGTAGCAATATTAGTGGCAATTGGAGTCTTTCGTGCTTCAGGATGTATGGATTACCTAATAGAAGGCATAGCCAGACTGGTTAATCTATGCGGCATCGACAGCAATTTCGTAGGAGCCTTACCAACTGCACTGATGAAGCCATTAAGCGGTAGCGGAGCACGTGGACTAATGGTAGACGCCATGAATACCTATGGAGCAGACTCATTTGTCGGACGGCTCTCATGTATTTTCCAAGGTTCTACCGATACTACTTTTTACATCCTTGCCGTCTACTTCGGAAGTGTTGGAGTTGTCCGTACACGCCATGCTGTTCCCTGTGGATTACTTGCCGACTTAGCTGGCATTATCGCTGCAATTTTCATTTGCTATTTATTCTTTAACTGATATAGATATGATAACTTATCAAACAGAAGGGGTGGAAATGCCCTCTATCAAAAAACGTGAGACGACAGCCTGGATTAAAGCTGTAGCCGAAACCTACGGGAAAAAAGTAGGCGAAATAGCCTATATCTTTTGCTCAGACGAGAAGATTCTGGAAGTAAACCGCCAATATCTTCAACACGATTACTATACAGATATCATTACTTTCGACTATTGCGAAGGGAACCGTATTTCTGGCGATCTATTCATTAGTCTTGATACGGTTCGAAGTAACGCAGAACAATTTGGAGCAACCTACGAAACAGAATTGCACCGTGTCATTATTCATGGCATCCTTCATCTCTGTGGAATCAACGACAAAGGTCCGGGCGAAAGAGAGATTATGGAAGCTGCCGAAAATAAGGCACTCGATTTACTGAAGGACTTTCAATAAAGTTTCGATGTCTATCCTATTCCAGGATAAAGACTGATATTCCCAGCTCTCAGAAATTAAAAAAATTTCCGCTGTCGTTTCTTTTAATTCATGGGGACGTTTTTCTAATTCATCACCACAAATTAAAAAGAACAACGGCGGATTTTATTTTACTCTTCTAAGCAAACGGCAGTTCTCATTCTTTCCCTTTCCAGCTATAACTCTTTTTACGAACTGAATCTAAGCTAAGCCACTTATTTTTCGTATTTTTGCACCAGATATAAAAATAAAAGATTAATGGACTTTAAGTATGACGTTATTGTTATAGGAGCCGGACACGCCGGTTGTGAAGCCGCCGCTGCAGCAGCCAATCTTGGTTCAAAGACTTGTCTAATCACAATGGACATGAACAAGATTGGACAGATGAGCTGTAATCCGGCCGTAGGAGGTATCGCCAAAGGTCAAATCGTCAGAGAGATTGATGCTCTGGGTGGATATATGGGATTGGTTACCGACCGAACTGCTATCCAGTTCCGCATGTTGAACCGTTCAAAAGGGCCAGCCATGTGGAGTCCGCGTGCACAATGCGACCGCGGCAAGTTTATCTGGGCATGGCGTGAAGTTTTAGAAAACATTCCTAATCTTCATATCTGGCAAGATACCGTCGAAGAATTACTCGTAGAAAACGGTGAAGTCACCGGATTGGTAACGTGCTGGGGAGTGACCTTTCATGCCAAGTGTATCATTCTGACAGCAGGTACTTTCTTAAACGGTCTGATGCATATCGGCCATAAGATGCTTGCAGGGGGACGATGCGCAGAACCTGCTTCGTACCATTTGACTGAATCTATCACCCGTCACGGAATTACTTCCGGACGAATGAAGACAGGAACTCCTGTCCGCATCGATGCACGCAGTGTAGACTTTAGTCTGATGGAAACGCAAGACGGAGAAAACGATTTTCACCGTTTCTCTTTTATCAGCGAACCCAGACAACTGAAGCAGTTGCAATGCTGGACTTGTTATACTAACGAGGAAGTACATGAAGTTTTACGCAGCGGGCTGGCAGATTCTCCCCTTTTCAATGGGCAGATTCAAAGTATCGGTCCCCGCTATTGTCCAAGTATCGAAACGAAAATCGTAACATTCCCCGACAAGCCACAGCATCAGTTATTCCTCGAACCGGAAGGAGAAACCACACGAGAACTTTATTTAAACGGATTTTCTTCATCTCTCCCGATGGATATTCAGTTTGCTGCCCTGAAAAAGATACCTTGTTTTAGAAATATAGTAGCCTATCGTCCGGGATACGCTATCGAATACGATTATTTTGATCCTACACAATTAAAGCATACATTGGAATCGAAAATCGTAAAGAATCTATTCTTCGCCGGACAAGTGAATGGCACGACCGGATACGAAGAAGCCGGAGGACAAGGAATCATTGCCGGCATCAATGCACACATCAACTGTCATGGAGGAGAGCCTTTCGTTTTAGGACGTGACGAAGCATACATCGGTGTACTGATTGATGACCTCGTGACGAAAGGTGTAGACGAGCCTTATAGAATGTTCACTTCCCGTGCCGAATATCGTATTTTGCTCCGTCAGGATGATGCTGACATGCGACTCACAGAACGTTCATATAAATTGGGACTGGCAAGCAAAGAGCGTTATGACAGACTTTGCCAGAAGCGAGAAGAAGTCAAGCGACTGGTTGAATTTGCGAAGACCTATTCCATAAAAGCGGATAAAATAAACGATGCATTGGAAGGGCTCGGCACAGCTCGCCTCACCCACGGTTGCAAATTAATAGAATTACTGAGCCGTCCCCAAATAACCATTGACAACATTGCTCCGCATGTACCAGCTTTCCAAACAGCACTCGACAAAGTAACCGACCGTAAAGAGGAAACAATCGAGGCAGCCGAAGTGTTGATCAAGTACCAAGGCTATATCGACCGCGAGCGCATGATCGCAGACAAGATACATCGCTTGGAAGCTATCCGCATAAAAGGGAAATTCGATTATGCCAATTTGAATTCGCTATCAACAGAAGCCCGACAGAAGCTGATAAAGATAGATCCTGAAACACTTGCACAGGCCAGCAGAATCCCAGGCATCTCGCCCAGCGACATCAATGTACTGTTAGTCTTATTGGGACGCTAAGCAAGCGTGTTTCACGTGAAACAACTAGTTTAAGAAACAAACATAAATTACTGGATATGAACAAAGAAACATTAAAGAAAAATCTTCGTGAGATACCCGATTTTCCCATCCCGGGAATTTTGTTCTACGATGTCACTACCCTGTTTAAAAATGCAGAGTGCCTGCAAGGCATGATAGACGAATTGTACGAGATGTACAAAGATAGAGGAATTACCAAAGTCGTCGGAATTGAGTCCAGAGGATTCATTTTAGGAGGCGCTCTGGCTGCTCGCTTAGGAGCCGGTTTCATCATGGCGAGAAAGCCCGGCAAGCTGCCAGCAGAAGTTGTAGAAGAAACATATGCCAAAGAATACGGAACTGATACTATACAGATTCATAAAGATGCGATCAATGAAAACGACGTTGTTCTTTTACATGACGACCTACTCGCAACAGGTGGCACAATGGCAGCAACCTATCGCTTAGTCAAAAGATGTGGAGCAAAGCAAGCGTTCGTCAATTTTGTTATTGAATTGAAAGCATTGAACGGAAGAAAGTCTTTTGCCGATGATGTAGAAGTAACAACGTTGCTGCAACTCTAAAAATATTTTTCTATCCATCGGGACAGAATAGCCAAACAGAATCCGGTATATACGAAAAGCGTTTACCGGATTCTTTATTTTATAACCTCTTTTCATGAGTTTCGTTAATATGGAAGAACTGAGCACAAATGAATATCTTCGAGGAATTGTATTGAACTTGCCAAGTAGCCCGGGTATCTATCAATACCTGAACAAAGAGGGCGTGATTATCTATGTAGGAAAAGCAAAGAATCTGAAGCGGCGTGTGTACTCCTATTTTTCGAAAGAACATCAATCGGCCAAGACTCGCGTGTTGGTAAGCAAAATCGCAGATATCCGATACATCGTAGTAAACACAGAAGAAGATGCACTACTTCTGGAAAACAATCTTATCAAGAAATATAAGCCTCGCTATAATGTATTGCTAAAAGACGACAAAAGCTACCCTTCCATCTGTGTAAGCAACGAATACTTTCCACGAGTATTCAAAACGAGGCAGATTATTCGAAACGGTTCGACTTACTATGGTCCCTACAGTCACATCCCTTCCATGCAAGCAGTACTCGACCTCATAAAGAAACTCTATCCTCTTCGTACCTGCCATTTAGCCCTTACTCCCGAAAACATACGTCAAGGGAAGTTCAATGTCTGTCTGGAATATCATATTAAGAATTGTAAAGGGCCATGCATTGGTATGCAGTCACACGATGAATACATGAAGAATATCGCTCAGGTAAAAGAGATTCTCAAAGGAAATACGCAAGCCATCAGCGATGCTCTGATGAAAGAAATGATGGCACTGGCCGAAGAGATGAAGTTTGAAGAAGCGCAAAAAATTAAAGAGAAATACGAACTGATAGAGAATTACCGATCAAAGAGCGAGGTAGTGAGTTCCATACTCCACAACATCGATGTTTTTTCTATCGAGATGGACGACAATTCCGCCTACATCAATTACCTGCACATTACCAATGGATGCATCAATCAGGCATTCACATTCGAATATAAAAAACGGTTGAACGAGACCAAAGAAGAATTACTTCAGTTGGGAATAATCGAAATGCGTGAACGATACAAAAGCTGTTCGCGCGAAATCATCGTACCGTTTGAGTTGGATATGGAACTGAATAATGTGACTTTTACAATTCCCCAACGTGGTGATAAAAAGCATTTGCTGGAACTCTCCTTACTCAATGTCAAGCAATACAAAGTAGATCGACTAAAGCAAGCAGAGAAACTGAATCCCGAACAGCGGAGTGTACGACTATTGAAAGAGATACAAGAACAGTTACGGATGGATAAAATGCCTGTACATATCGAATGCTTCGACAATTCCAACATACAAGGTTCGGATGCAGTAGCCGCTTGTGTCGTATTCAAGAAAGCACGTCCCAGCAAAAAAGACTATCGCAAGTACAACATCAAGACGGTTGTTGGGCCAGATGATTACGCCTCTATGCAGGAAGTTGTACGCCGACGCTATACACGTATTCTTGAAGAGCACGGAGAACTTCCCGACTTAATACTTACAGATGGCGGTAAAGGACAAATGGAAGTCGTACGTCAGGTTATAGAAGACGAATTGAAACTCCATATTCCTATAGCCGGTCTTGCCAAGAACAATAAGCACCGCACATCGGAAGTCCTATTTGGCTTTCCTCCAATGACGATAGGCATCAAGCAAGGGACTCCCCTGTTCCACCTTTTGGAGAATATACAAGATGAGGTACACCGCTTTGCCATCACTTTTCATCGTGACAAGCGAAGCAAAAGTCAGATTGCATCTGCCTTGGACAACATAAAAGGAATCGGCGAAAAGCGTAAGACAGCCTTGCTGAAAGAATTCAAGAGTGTAGCTCGAATCAAGAAGGCAACACTCGAAGAACTGGCGGCAGTAGTAGGAGAAAGTGCAGCACAAAGCATAAAAGAATCACTCTAAGTTTCAATTCCGATAAAGGTATTTTCCTATATCTGGCAGAGAGCTAAAAGAGGGTTCATTACATCGTCAACGAACAATATTCTAAACCATTATTGGAAATTGAAAGAGATTTTCTCACTCTGCACTAAATAACAAGAGAGATACGCCGTTAAAAGTCAAGTCTGGCAAGAAATAGAAAAGCTCTGCAAAAAGATAATCCAGTCTTTCCGCAGAGCCATTGCCACAATTATCAATACCACTCATTTCACCACTATAATTCTTCTAATTCCAATACCACAAAGATACAATTAATTTCGGGTAGACTTTTGTCATTCTTTCAATTTTATTCTACTATTATACTGAATATTTCCTATCTTTGTAGAAAGTATATACCACATGAGAGTAGTAATTCAACGTGTAAGTCATGCATCCGTTACGATAAACGGAGTATGCAAATCTGCCATAAAGGAAGGCTTTCTAATTCTGGTAGGTATAGAGGAAGCCGATAACCAGGAAGATGCCGACTGGCTATGTAAGAAAATCATCGGATTGAGAGTTTTCGACGATGAAAACGGAGTAATGAACAAATCCATCCTTGATACGGGCGGAGAGATATTAGTCGTAAGTCAATTTACTCTGATGGCTTCCACAAAAAAAGGCAATCGCCCCTCATATATCCGTGCAGCCTGCCATGAAACAGCAATTCCATTATACGAATATTTCTGCAACGAGCTGAGCATCGGACTGGGCAAACAAGTAGGGACCGGAGAATTCGGTGCCGACATGAAAGTAGAATTGTTGAATAATGGTCCTGTCACCATTTGCATGGACACCAAAAACAAAGAATAAAATGACACTGGAAGAAGCACAGAAAACAGTAGACAACTGGATTAAAACATACGGCGTGCGCTACTTCAGCGAACTGACCAATATGGCAGTACTGACAGAAGAAGTAGGAGAATTGGCACGTGTCATGTCACGAAAATACGGCGACCAGTCATTCAAGCCCGGAGAAAAAGACAATCTCGATGATGAAATGGCCGATGTATTATGGGTACTGATTTGTCTGGCAAATCAGACAGGCGTAAATCTGACAGAAGCGTTCAGAAAAAATCTGGAAAAGAAAACCAGCAGAGATAAAGAAAGACATAAAAACAATCCCAAATTATAAACATTATGAAGTATAATCACGATCATGAATGCGGATGTGGGAACGAACATCATCACCACAACCACGAATGTAACTGCGAGAACGAACATCACCACGATCACAAATGTGAATGTAATGATGACGATGCTGCTTGCGATTGCGGATGCGAAGAGGATGAAGACAAAGAAAATTTGCACCAGCCAAGCAAGTATGATGAAGCATTAAGCAAATACAACACCAACCTGAAAGATGAAGAAGTTGCCGCTCAGACAGCTCATATCATCGAGAAATACGTAAAGGAAAACGATACACTGGAAGTAAAGAAATTCCTTTTCCACTGTATCGACCTTACTACACTGAAGTGTACAGATAGCGAGCCAAGCGTTATGAAGTTCACACAGCATGTTAACAACTTTGTGGATGCATATCCGGAACTCGACAACGTTGCAGCCATCTGTGTATATCCGAATATGGCTGAAATCGTAAACGATACGCTGGAAGCTGACAACGTAAATATAGCTTGTGTTTCGGGAGGTTTCCCCTCTTCACAAACTTTCATCGAAGTAAAGGTGGCCGAAACAGCCATGGCACTTCATGCAGGAGCCGATGAAATAGATATCGTAATTTCTGTAGGAAAGTTCCTGAGCGGAGATTATGAAGGCATGTGCGATGAAGTTGAAGAGCTGAAGGAAGTATGTGGCGAAAAGCATCTGAAAGTAATCCTGGAAACAGGTGCGCTGGGCAGCGCCTCAAACATCAAAAAGGCATCTATCCTGTCAATGTATTCGGGAGCCGACTTCATCAAGACATCTACCGGAAAAGAAAATCCAGCAGCTACACCCGAAGCTGCTTATGTAATGTGCCATGCTATCAAGGAGTACTTCCTTGAAACCGGCCGCAAAGTAGGTTTTAAGCCCGCAGGAGGCATTAACACCGTACACGATGCACTGGTATACTACACGATAGTAAAAGAGGTTCTCGGCAAAGAATGGCTGACAAATGAACTGTTCCGTCTGGGAACAAGCCGCCTTGCCAACCTGTTATTGTCGGACATCGTAGGAAAAGAAGTCAAATTTTTCTAATCTAAGTTAGCATTTTTACCCTTCAGACCTTTCACAGGACACGAGGGGAACGCACAATAAGGGCACGAAGATTCATATTAAATGTTTCTCCGTGCCCTCGATTTTTATGTAACCTCAAGCTTTAATTTGCCACAAGTCTTCCCCCTTTCCAGTGCTGGTTCAAGATAACAGGAGGAGCAGTAGGCTTATATTCTGTCCCGACTGGAATACTGCGCGAACGCCCTTGCCGGCTCAAATCCCAGCTGACGAACGTTTCATAATCAAACTGCCAACTCTCACCGTAGGCCAGCTTATGAATACGGTTGTAAATCGCTTCCCGTGAAGGTGCATTGAAACCTCCCACATTGCCCACCATGATGCTGGTTTCTGTAGGTCGATACGCTCCCTTATAGTAAGTACAAGCGCCCTCATAAACGCCAAGACCTTCGTTTGCATAACGAGAGTCGGATATAAACTTACTCCATACCACACTGTTCGGATCGCTTGTATAGTCCACATTCCTTCCCCATCCGTAAAGATTTCGGGAATTAATATTATCGGATATTTCACTTGAAGGTATCGCTCCCATACTTTCATAATAATATTCATCCAGCAATTTAGCAAATCCATGTCCTCCAGCTTCATGATGAAGCACACTTGCCAGGTCTTCATCACTCGTTCCTATCGGGAAATACGCAATACCATATCCCCTGCCATAATCTCCCTGATAAGCTGTACTTGTTCCGAAATAGCAGGTTCCTGCATACGTAGTCGAATTCATCATCACAATAATCAGTACTTCATTCATCAGCGGATCGGTCATTCCCGGACAAGTTGCTGCGTACTGCATACACTTGTTGTGATCTCCTCCTACGTGAGTTCCGCTACCAAAATAGCCGGAAAAGGCCGTACTTCCACCGTCTACGTATCCTTCATTCCGGGAAACAGCCGTCACATAATACACATTAAACAAGTTCCGGAAGGAAGTATAAGGCTCTTCACTGAAGAAAGCATCGGCTGCTGTCCGCATAACCTCCTCATAGGTACCGTCGGCAATCTGTCTGTCGGAAAAGGCATCTCCCATCAATACCACATTGATGCCGTTTCCTTCAGAGGCTTGTTGCAAGGTATATACCTTTCCGTCTTCCGAATAGTCAGAAGATTCGTAAGGTAAATCTCCCTCACCCAAGATTCCTTTCAGAAAATCAGGAAGCAAATCTCTTGACGTTACACTGCTATGGAATATCAGCTTGCCCGTTTCATCGAAAGCCATAATAGTAGGGAAACTGTCATACGCAATACCTCCCGGATTGGACATCAGCGTAGGCCATTCCATATTGTTGCTCTCTATTGTATTGGCTGCATCTGTAGGGTTCTCTGTTCCATCGCTACAAAGCCCGATGATTTCCAGTGAATGATTCTTGTAACGCTGATAAATTGACGATACGGTAGGATGGAAAGCCTTGCTGAAGCCGCACCATGATGCCCAGATATAATACAATGTCACTTTATGAGAGGCAACGATGGAAGTAGAATTTATCGTATTTCCTTTATAATCGGTTGCCGTAAAATCGGGCATATACAAGTTAAATGTATCGAAGTTAAATCCGCCCGGTGAATTTTGTCTGATACAAACCCATCCACTCTTCTGCCACCAGGAAGAAGAAGTGACAGCCTGCGGCAAATCGCCTGACAACATATTCCCTCCAAAATCCATATATTCCAGTTCTGTCAAGTTCCCAAGGGTTTCGGGTACAGTACCTGTCAACTGGTTATCATCCAAGTAACAATAGGCCAATTGCTTCATATTTCCCAATTCAGGTGGTATACTACCCGTCAATTGATTTCGGTACAGATATAAACTCCAAAGGTTTGTCAGCTTACCTATGGAAGCAGGGATTTCTCCTGTCAGCTGATTATAGGGCACATTCAATGTCCATAACGCTTCAAGATTCCCAATTTCATCCGGTATCGTTCCGGTCAGATTGTTCGAAGACAGATTAATCGAACTTACCTTACCATTATAGTCCGTATAGATACCGTACCATTCCGATAAATCAGCGTCCGTACACCAGTTGGCATTATTCGTCCATGCATCGCCGTTTGTAGCATCGTACAGTGCAATCAACACATCTCTTTCCGTCATTTCGTCTTGCTCCAGCAAATCGTTTGTATCAACTGCCGTAAAACTGGTGATAACTGAACGACCGACCGTAATGCTTCGTTCCGTAGCCTTGGTAAGCGTCCGCTGCTGACCGCTTACCAATCCAGTAATCTTAAATGTCATACCGTTACTAAATACCTGAGGAGGAACTACGAAATAGAATGAAGTAGTTTGTGAAGACGACAAAGCCACATTTCCCCGAAGTGCGATTTCATTATAACTCTCCTGCCCTCCTCCCGAAACACGGAATTCCGGCGCATCGGAGGCTATATCTACCGAACCTAAACCGGCAATAGCTTCCCCATTATTTCCCGACAATGAAATAGATGACACCTGCATGTTTCCTTTCAAGTTCAGGCGTACCAGTCCACAAACCTGTAAAAAGCGAAAAGAACTTGTGGTGCTCTGAGCCACCATCGGACATATACCGGAAGCAAAGCTATCGAAACCGAATGACTGTTCCTCCGGCAGACGGAACGAAACGTTCGTACCAGATACTACAGCATCAGCCGCATACGGATAAAAGGCATAAAACGTATTACCTCTGACGGGCTTGTCGCTTTCAAACTGAGCCTCGTCACCAGAAATTTCAGTCAGGTCGTAACGGGCAACCGAATCGGATGTATTGCTGAAAATGCCGATGGCATCTCCCGTATTCCATACCACAGAATTACCGGAAAGAGAGGTACGACTCTTTACAATTGACGATGTCGTAGCACGAACCGATTTCAAACTATTATCCTGACTGCCGGAAGGTACCAGTTCATCTTGCTGACACCCTACAAGCAACAACAAAAATATGCCTAAAAAAAGAGTTATATGCTTCATAATATTTACTGTGTTTTTCAAGATTATTACCAGTCTTCTTCATTCTCTGTAAAGTCTTCTGTACTTCCACCTGCCGAAGGAGTTTCTTCTTTTTTACCGTCTTGAGTAATCTCAATAACACGAACAAGCTCCTCTGCCCGAACCGTCACACTCCCCTTTCGTTGGGAAGTAGAAGTATTGGCTGCAACAACGATGATATTTTCCTCTATATTGATCCAGCCAGTATCGCTGCTGGTCAATGTATACTGGGTATTACTGTTTACAGTGAAGGCGAATCGGCCTCCTTCGGATGCTGCGGAGATGCTCGAAGGAGAAACTTCCAGATACACAGCTTCACCCTCTTGAACCACACGTACTGTACGGACCAGACTGCCGTCTTCCGAAGTAACCGTGATGGTTGCCTCACGCGATGTGGTCGATTCGTTGGCACTTACCGTAAAGGTCGGATTCTTCCACTCGCCCACGCCGGTCATGTTACTGCTCAGCCAGAAAGCACTGCTCGACAAGCGGTAACGGGTATTGGTTTCAACTGACAAAGTCAATGTCTGACTGTCGTTCGTAAGAGAGAAAGAAGATGGACTCACGTTCAAGATTAGCTCTTCTTTACCCTCTTGAACCACACGTACCGTACGGACCAGACTGCCGTCTTCCGAGGTAACCGTAATGGTTGCCTCACGCGATGCGGTCGATTCGTTGGCACTTACCGTAAAGGTCGGATTCTTCCACTCGCCCACGCCGGTCATGTTACTGCTCAGCCAGAAAGCACTGCTCGACAAGCGGTAACGGGTATTGGTTTCAACTGACAAAGTCAATGTCTGACTGTCGTTCGTAAGAGAGAAAGAAGATGGACTCACGTTCAAGATTAGCTCTTCTTTACCCTCTTGAACCACACGTACCGTACGGACCAGACTGCCGTCTTCCGAGGTAACCGTAATGGTTGCCTCACGCGATGCGGTCGATTCGTTCGGTAATATTGTAAACACAATCTCTTCTTCTGCATCTCCCGACAACGTCCGAGTCATCCAGTCTGCTCCTGCACTCACCCGATAAGGAACATTTCCCTTCACCGTAAAACGAACCGTACCACCTCCTGCCTGAACATCGAAATAATCCTGCGAAACAAACAGATAAGGAGCTTCTTCCTTTCCCTTCTGCAAGACCTTCACTGTACGTTCAACACCATTACCTGTCACGATAATATTTCCTTCACGCATAGCCGTTTCAGTATTCTCTTCCACACTAAAATATAACGTAAACTGTTTCAACCCTCTGCTTGCCACCTGCTTCAACCAGTCGACATCAGTCTTTACATCATAACTTATATTTGTGTTGATTTCTATGGAAAAGGTTCCAGCATCAGCTTCACAAACGACAGGTTCCGAAGGAACAAGTATCTCATTAACAGCATACTGACGAATAGTCAGTGTATCCGATACAGATTCTGTTTCATTCACAAAAATAAAACGTGCCTCACGCTCATCATAAGTGTCATTGGGCTGTACTTCAAAATGGAGCGTATGTGTAGAAACAGCTCTCGAAGCCGGTTCGCTTACCCATGTATATTCCGCTTCGGGTTTACAGATATACGATACACTCGACTGTAACTGTACATCCACCGTACCGCCTCCGGCACCAACCTCAACCAAGTCGTCTGAAAGAAGCAATACCTCCTTTTCCCTTCCTTCCTGATAGATATGAACTGTTTCCCGCAGTTCTCCGCTGCTGATTACGATGCTTCCACTTCGTTTATTATAACCGTCGTTAGCCAATATACGGAAAGCCAACACCGATTTTTCAAGACTCCGTGTAGAAATTTGCTCAATCCATGTATCCGAAATCTCCACTTCGAAAGTAACATTTGCTTCCACCTCTACTTCTATATCAGCCTCTCCGGCAGAAAGTTCATAGTTTTGCTGAGATACAATCAATGCATCCTTCTGCTTCTGTGAAACGACAATTGTTTCCCGAGTATCGCCACACTCCAAGAAAACGGAAGCACTACGCTCGTCGGTGCCATTATTAGCAGCGACCGAAATTGTAACCGATGCCTCTCCTGCTTTACCCGATGCCGGAGATATGGTAATCCAGCCAACAGCACGTATATTACCTACCGTGGCTTTCCAGTCGGCAGTCGCCGTAAAATGCAACGTTACAGTTCCCCCAGAAGTATCCAATAATGGATTTGTATCAGTTCCTTCGGCCAATGTAATTGTGGCTGCAGGAGTTTCAGGCTCATCAGGCAGATTTACCTTTTCTTTCTCACCACAAGCCACCAATACCATCGATAACAATACAAATAGAGCCTTTTGCATATAATGCATTTTACCCCAACGAAACAAAATGTCCATAGATTTAAGGTATTAAAAATATAATAGGTTAGCAACGCTTAAATTATAGTTTTTTTATCATACATCAAAATTTTTTATCACATTTTCTTTACATAAAATAAAAAAAGCATACATTAAGCAGGAAATGTATATACATATATCTCATTTTATATAAGCAATATATAAGAATAAGAAAATAAAAACGACAAAGACATATGAATTAACAAGAAATTTGACAATACAATATATACGATTCTCTATAAATGATGAGAGAAACATGACAGGCAACAAGTTGATTATTTCTTTAATGTATCATCGGAACATACCTGAAAACTTTCTCAGGCTATGCACAGAAAAGTACTAAAATGTCTAAACGTTTTTTGAAAATTTGTACAAATCATTATTTTTTTTGTACAAAAAATATCCCTTCATTCGCGACATCTTTACAAAGAAGACGAAACACAAATGAAGGGATATTTTCTTTATATTGACAGATTTCTTTAAACTCTTGCCAATAAACAATGAGAGTATTATTTGTTGCGTTCGATTACATAATCAATATAAGCTGTCAGTGCTGTTCGAATAGACTCATCAGCCGATTCAGGGAGCAAAGCCAATGCTTTGTTGCGATAATCGTACATTACTTGCTCCGCATACGCAATTCCTCCCTCCTGCTTTATATAATCGACAAAATCTGCAATTTCTTCCTTCGATGCACTAAGTGAACGGATGCGCAATGCAAGTTCCTTCTTTTCCTCGTCGGCATGCGTATTCAACACGTGTAGTGCCGGAAGCGTCAGCTTGCCTTCCATCATGTCATTCCCAGTAGGCTTACCCAGCTCTTCGTTTTTAAAATAGTCGAATATATCATCCTTTATCTGAAAAGCAATGCCTATCATCTCGCCGAAAAGTGCCGCCTTTTCTATTTCACCCTGCGGAGCATCAACCGAAATGGCTCCACTTTCTGCACTGGCAGTAAACAGTGCAGCAGTCTTTTTGCGGATAACATCAAAATAAATCTCTTCTGAAAAATCGCGATTGCTGATATTTACCAACTGGATAATTTCTCCTTCTGACAAGTTTTGCCCCAAACGGGCTACCAAACCAACCAAATCGATATGTCTGGTATACGAGGCATGACGCAAACTGGTTGCCAGCATATAGTCGCCTACCAATACGGATACCTTATTGTCATATAGCGCGTTAATCGACGATTGCCCCCGCCGCTTGTCGCTCTCGTCTACCACATCATCGTGCACCAGACTGGCCGTATGAAGTAGTTCCAGCGACAGTGCGGCATGCAAAGTAGATTCATTTATCCCGCCATAAAGTTTTGCCATAAGCAAAACCAGAATGGGACGCATCATTTTTCCGTTCCTCTGCTTGATATAGCCTAAAACTTCATTCAACAACGGCGTGGAACTTTTCAATGAGGCGTCGAAAAGAGCCTTAAATTCGCTTAATTCCTTTTCTACGGGTTTCTTGATTATTGCTAACTTATCCATGGAGATTTATTTGGGTACAAAAGTAATAATAAAACAGCGAATACGGTATTTTTTTGTACTTTTACGTAGAAAACTTAATAATTTTACACGAATGGAGAAACTGTTTCTACTCGATGCGTATGCACTTATCTACCGCGCATACTATGCTTTTATCAAAAATCCGCGTATCAATTCCAAAGGTTTCAATACATCAGCTATCATGGGATTCGTCAATACTCTGGAGGATGTCCTGAAAAAAGAGAACCCTACTCATATAGGCATTGCCTTCGATCCCGCCGGTCCCACATTCCGCCACGAAGCTTTCGAACAGTATAAAGCACAACGCGAAGAAACTCCCGAAGCAATTCGCCTCTCTGTTCCTGTTATCAAGGATATTATACGAGCTTATCGTATTCCGATTCTCGAAGTGAAAGGATACGAAGCCGACGACGTTATCGGAACGCTTGCTACCGAAGCCGGGAAACGAGGCATTACAACATATATGATGACTCCTGATAAGGACTATGGTCAGCTGGTTTCGGAAAATGTATTTATGTACCGACCTAAATACGGCGACAAGGAGTTCGAAGTTATGGGCGTAAAAGAAATCAAAGCCAAGTTCGACATCGAATCACCCTCGCAGGTAATCGATATGCTGGGACTTATGGGAGATACTGCCGACAACATTCCGGGATGTCCGGGGGTAGGCGAAAAAACAGCCCAAAAATTAATCGCCCAATTTGGAAGTATCGAAAATTTGCTTGCTAACACCGATCAACTGAAAGGGGCTATCAAGACAAAGGTGGAGAATAATCGCGAACAGATTACTTTCTCTAAATTTCTGGCTACAATTAAAACGGATGTGCCAATCTCGCTCGACATGGAAGCACTGAAGCGTGAACAGCCCGACGAAGAAGAACTTCGCAAAATTTTTGAAGAATTGGAATTTCGTACTCTATTGGATCGTATTCTTAAAACGGAGAAGAAAATTACTGCTCCAACGGCCTCTCCTCAAAGCGATCTCTTTGGATTTTTTGCGGACGAGAATACAGGCGAGCAGAAAAATTCAAATCTCACGCGGTTAGAAGAGCTGAATTACGACTACCAACTAATTGATTCAGAGAATAAAATAGATGATTTTTTACAAAATATCGTTACAAAAGATTTTTTCAGTCTAGACACAGAAACGACGGGAACCGATCCTATAACCGCCGAATTGGTAGGAATGAGCTTCAGTTTCACCGAAAATCAGGCTTTTTATGTACCTGTTCCAGCAGATCGTGAAGAAGCTTTGAAAATTGTTAATAAATTCAAACCAATATTCGAGAATGAAAAAACACTGAAAATCGGACAAAATATAAAATACGATATGCTTGTACTTGGCAACTACGGCGTTGAAGTCCGTGGTCCAATGTTCGACACCATGATAGCCCATTATGTACTTCAGCCCGAACTTCACCATGGTATGGATTATCTTGCTGAGGTGTATCTGAAATATGAAACCATAAAAATAGAAGAGCTGATAGGTCCTAAAGGTAAAAATCAAAAAAACATGCGTGACCTCTCTCCCTCTTCTGTTTATAAGTATGCCTGCGAAGATGCCGATGTCACGTTGAAACTGAAAAATGTACTGGAAAAAGAACTGGTATCAGACGGTGTCGACGAATTATTCCAAACAATTGAAATGCCGCTGGTACCGGTACTTGCCTATATGGAACGCAACGGAGTACGTATCGACACAGAAGCATTAAAGGAAACTTCACGACATTTTACAGCACGTATGCAACAACTGGAGGAAGAGGTGCATCAGCTTGCCGGAATAGAATTCAACATCGCTTCTCCCAAACAAGTAGGTGAAGTATTATTCGACCGCTTGAAAATAACAGACAAGGCCAAAAAGACTAAAACCGGACAATATGTTACTTCCGAAGAAGTATTGGAAAGTTTGCGAGGCAAACATAAAATAGTAGGGAAAATACTGGAACACAGAGGGCTGAAAAAGTTATTGGGTACGTATATCGATGCCCTTCCCTTACTTATCAATCCTAAAACCGGACATATACATACTTCATTCAACCAAACTGTTACTGCTACGGGACGACTCAGTTCAAGCAATCCAAACCTGCAGAACATCCCTGTCCGCAATGAAGATGGAAAGGAAATCCGGCGAGCATTTATTCCCGATGAAGGTTGTGAATTCTTCTCTGCCGATTATTCACAAATCGAACTTCGCATCATGGCACACTTAAGTGGTGACCCGCACATGATAGAAGCATTCCAAAAAGGACAAGATATCCATGCTGCTACTGCTGCAAAGATTTATAAGGAGCCCTTGGAAAGTGTAACACGCGAACAAAGAAGCAAAGCTAAGACGGCTAATTTTGGTATTATATATGGTATATCGGTTTTCGGACTGGCAGAACGATTAAATATAGAAAGAAAAGAAGCCAAGGAACTAATAGACGGCTATTTCGAAAATTATCCACACGTAAAAGAATATATGGATAAAAGTATTCGTCTGGCACAAGAAAGAGGTTATATCGAAACAATCTTCAAACGAAAACGCTATCTGCCCGATATCAATTCACGAAATGCAGTTGTCCGTGGGTATGCCGAACGTAATGCCATCAATGCTCCAATACAAGGAAGTGCGGCTGATATTATCAAGGTGGCAATGATTCGTATATACAAACGCTTCCAAGAAGAAGGTATCCGCTCTACAATGATCCTTCAAGTGCACGATGAATTGAACTTCAGCGTCGTGCCCGAAGAAAAGGAAAAAGTGCAACAAATTGTGATTAGCGAAATGGAAGCTGCTTACAAAATGAAAGCACCTTTGCGAGCAGACTGCGGTTGGGGTAAGAATTGGCTGGAAGCACATTAGTTCATCTCAACTGTTAACAGGTGTTTAAATGATAACAATTTGCTAAAATATTCATTTTTTCTTGCCGAAAAGTTAGCAACATCAAAAGGTTTTACTAATTTTGCAGCGTAATTAAAAACAAAAAGATAGTAAAACCTTAAAAACAAAAGATATGAAAAAGATGAATTTACTCAAGAGTTTATTTGTAACAGTATTTGTTTTTGCCGCTAACCTTACAGTTTTTGCTAATAGTCCTGAAACTGAACTAATATACAATACTGAAGAAATAGATGGAGTAAAGATGTCGGAAACTGTTTATAAAATGAATGAAGGTATTCTGACAAATTTTGAAAAGTACAACTATAAATATAACGACAAGAAACAAGTTGTGGAAAACATTCTACAGAAGTGGGATGAAAGTAGAGGTGAATGGCGTAACAACATGTGTATCAAGTATACATACAATGAAGGAAGCACTACAATCCAATACTATAAATGGAATAATTCAAAAAAGGATTATATCCTTGTTCCACAGATGACTGTAACCATGAACATGTAAAAACTGCATACAAAAAAACAATATTTTCATAAACTCTCTAACAAAAAGAGGCACTTCGTGAGAAGCGCCTCTTTTTTTATACTCTTTGCAAACATTCTTACTTTCGACAGGGAAAATAACAAATTGTTACTAAAAACTGATATTCTGTATTTCACATCAACCAAATTCTGATTTACATATCAACCCGAATTCAAGCTAAGGTATCTTCTCTGGTTGTTAGCAGTACTCCAGCTTTCTACTTCAAAACTATCAGCCCTCACTGTTATCAATATATTATTTTCAATAAATAAAAAAGTAAGCTCTCCACAATTTTTCAATTATAAAATAAGCTTCATTATATAAAAAGTTCTATCTTTGCATAAATAAAAATATTTAATATATAGAAAGCACATCATTCATATTTTGTTAATCTTATAGCTACCGATAAAATATATTTAAAAACAACACTCTCTTCAACCTATAAAGTAACAGACTATCAACAAATCAACACATAAAGTAACAAGTAAAAAAAGAACAACCTTAAAAAGAACAAAGCTCATGATACCAGACGACAGTTAATGCTCTGCCCGGAAGAATAATCAAGACTTAACAACTTCCCCATTATCTATTTGCCAATATGGTTTATAACAAAAGTGAATCTTTGGCATGAACCAGTAACCTTATTATTTTATATGAAAAAAACAACATCTTTCAAGGTTCTATCTCAACAAGATAGATTAAGCCTAAAATACCCTTTTAAAATGAGAACAAATCTCGTTTTATTAGTTGGTACTATGTTCCATTTGGCAGTGCCTACACTTGCCTATAGTGCTAATACACAACAATCTCCTGACGAGAGCGTCAAATCAATAGCTCCGGAAAATATACAAATTAAGGGTAGTATAAAAGACAGTAAAGGAGAAGCCCTTATCGGAGTGAATGTAAAAATAAAGAACTCTTCTAATGGAACAATAACCGATTTCAGTTCTTTAATTCTCACTAAAAGCGTCAACGGGTGATGTTTTGGAAATATCGTATGTCGGATATAAACCTATTACTCTAACAGTATCTCCAAATACTTCGTACAATATAGTTATGAAGGAAGATACTGAAACACTTGAAGAAGTGGTAGTAACAGCTTTAGGTATCAAACGGGAAACAAAATCGTTGACTTATAATGTTCAGGAAGTAAAAAGTGATGTAATTACAACCATAAAGGATGCCAGCTTCGTAAACAGTCTGACGGGTAAAATAGCGGGAGTAACCATCAACCAAAGTGCAAATGGTATTGGTGGATCAACACGTGTCGTCATGCGTGGTACGAAATCATTGTTCGGCGACAACAATGCACTATATGTTGTCGATGGTATTCCTTTGTCATCCATGCGTTCTACACAACCGGAAGGCTCTTTTGAAATGCCGGATGGAGGTGATAGCGACGGAATCTCGAGTATCAATCCGGATGATATCGAATCGATGTCTGTACTGACAGGAGCTGCAGCTGCTGCACTTTATGGTGTATCTGGAGCAAATGGTGTCGTGCTGATTACAACCAAAAAAGGTAAAGAAGGAAAACTTACCGTCAACTATTCAAATAATACACAATTTACAACTCCATTCGTAACGCCACGCTTCCAAAATACTTACGGACGGAAAAATGACCTGGTATATGAAAGCTGGGGTAACAAATTGGCAACTCCTTCTTCGTATGATCCACTTGATTTCTTCCAAACAGGTTTCAATGAAATCAACTCTATGAATGTTACAAGTGGAAACGACCGGAATCAGACATATTTTTCAGCTTCGTCTACAAACTCTCGAGGAATTATACCAAATAGTAAATATAACAGGTATAACTTCACGCTTCGCAATACAACAGAACTGATAAAAGATAAATTGACATTGGATATGAGTGCTTCTTACATTCTTCAGAACAATCATAATCTAATGGTACAAGGACAGGCTCATAACCCGTTGGTTCCATTGTATCTTTTTCCACCATCTGACGATTTTACTAAATTCAAAACCTACGAACACTTTAATCCAGAGCGCAACTTCCCTACCCAGAACTGGACTTATGGGGAACAAGGTTTATCTATGCAGAACCCATATTGGATTGTCAACCGAGAGCACTTCGAGAACAACAAAATGCGTTACATGTTTACAGCTAATTTAAGCTGGAAAATAACCGACTGGATGCAAGCTACAGGACGTCTGCGCGTTGATAATTCACAAGATACTTACGAACGTAAAATATCAGCCTCATCCAGTAACCTGTTTGCTTCAGATTACGGTAACTATCTGAAACAAACTACCCAATACAAGAATTTCTATGCAGATGCTATTCTGAATATTGATAAACGCTTTGGTAATTATGGCATCAATGCTAATATTGGAGCAAGTGTAACCGACGAAGTTTCTGGAGAAAAAATCGGTTATGAAGGACATTTGGCTAAAGTTGCCAATTTGTTTACCTTCGAAAATATTATCAAAAATGACCCGGAGACCCGTCCTCTCGATTCAAAAGGTATACATACTAATACACAGGCTGTATTTGCAACGCTGCAACTGTCTTACAAGAGTGCTGTATTCTTGGATGTAACTGGTCGAAATGACTGGTTCTCTACTTTTGCATTTACTTCCCACAAAAACTCAGGGTTCTTCTATCCGTCTGTGGGCTTATCGTTTGTTCCAACTGAAATGTTTGACCTGAGCCATACCCCTATTTCATTCTTAAAGTTACGCGCTTCATATAGTGAAGTCGGTAATGCGCCTCAGCCTTATATGACATCTTTAGCTTATGGAATCAGCGGTGGAAATATAGAAAGTTTGCCTTTCATCCCTGCAACTTTCCTGGAACCGGAACGAACGAAATCATTCGAAGTCGGTATGAATATGCGTTTGTTCGAAGATAAATTAAATTTGGACGTTACTTATTATAATTCTAATACCTATAACCAGTTCTTTACGATATCCATGCCTCCCAGCTCCGGATACTCACATTTCTATGCAAATGGAGGTAAGGTTAATAACTGGGGTATTGAATCAACTCTTACTTATAAACAACAGATAAAAGATTTCTTATGGCATTCATCTCTTACTTTTACGATGAACCGAAATAAAATCAAAGAATTACTTGATCCCAATACGATTAACCCGATTACAGGTGAAAAAATCGGAAATATGCCTTACATCGATGTTTGTACCAATGATTCGTATAAGCAACGTTTAACTGAGGGAGGTAGTATCGGAGATATCTATGTAACTGGCTTGAAGCGTGATCATCAGGGAGAGATATATGTAAATCCACAAAACGGAAGTATTCAGGCCGACTCTGAAAATTGGATAAAGGCAGGCAATGCAGATCCAAAATATAACATTGGATGGAACAATACTTTCTCCTATAAGGGCATCTCACTGGGCGTCTTGATAGACTGGCGTATCGGTGGTGTATGCGTTTCTGCAACACAAGCCATGATGGATCGCTTCGGAACATCACAAGCCAGCGCCGAAGCACGCGATAATGGTGGAGTTGTCGTAAATGGCGGGTTGCTGAATCCGGAAAGTTATTATTCTGTAGTAGGAGGAGGTACGACTGGATTACTGGCTTTCTATACTTATAGTGCTACCAATGTTCGCCTGCGCGAAATGACATTAGGATATACTCTACCTAACAAATGGTTTAACAATAAACTGAAAGATGTAACAGTTTCGCTTATTGGAAAGAATCTGTTCATGTTCTACAACAAAGCTCCATTCGATCCTGAATTAGCATCTTCTACAGGTACTTATTATCAGGGTATAGACTACTTTATGATGCCGAGCTTACGGAACATTGGATTTAGTGTTAAACTTCAATTCTAACCTTAATTCGTAAAATTATGAAATCAATCTTTTTAGGGAAAATACAATGCATAGGGGCTACATGCTTACTACTGTGTGGGCTGAATGCCTGTACTGCGGGATATGAAGAAATGAATACCAATCCAGACAAGGTTACTGATGATATGCTGGATATGGATAACTTACGTACAGGAGGCTCAATCAGTGCGATGCAATTAGATATTATTCCTTGTAGCGATGAAGGTGCAAATGCATATCAGCGCGCACAAAACTTAGTAGGGGACATTTTTTCTGGATACATGTCCGGTAGCGACAACTGGAATAGTTCTTCTAACAACCAGACTTATAATCTTCGCTTTGGTGGATGGAGCGATGTACTTTTCTCCATTGCATATCAGAATGTAATGCCACAATGGAAAAAAATAGCGACAGAGGAAGTCAAAGCAGAAGAACCAGTTACTTATGCGATCGGACAAGTTCTAAAAATTGCAGCCATGCACCGTGTAACCGACGCTTATGGCCCTATCCCGTACTTCAAATTCGGTGAAAGTCTTATGGTTCCATACGACTCACAAGAAAAAGTATATGAATCATTCTTTAATGAATTAACAGAGGCAAGTCAGATTCTGGAACAATATGCTACAGAGAACCCGTCAGCACGTCCGCTGAAAAACTACGATCTGGTTTACGAAGGAGATGTAAGCAAATGGGCAAAATTTGCTAATACGTTAATGCTGCGCCTGGCAATGCGTGTAGTATATGTAAAACCAAACTGGGCACAGAAATATGCAGAACAGGCTGTCGTAAAAAGTAAATTGGGAGTAATGACAAGCAATGCCGACAATGCACTTCTTCACAGTCACAATGGAATCACGGTTTATCATCCGCTCAATGTAGTATGGGATATGTACAAAGATGCACGAATGGGAGCTTCCATGGAATCTTATCTGAAAGGATATAAAGACAATCGAATCTCTAAATATTTTAGTCAGGCAACTGCACCAGCCGGCGATTATCATGGAATGCGTAACGGAATTATCGTAGATAATATTGAAGGATATCGTGCCCTCTCCTGCCCTAATGTACAAAAGACCGATCCTGTTTTATGGATGTGCGCAGCTGAAGCTTACTTCTTAAGAGCTGAAGGAGCCTTAAGACAATGGAATATGAACGGTAACGCTAAAGACTTGTATGAGCAGGGAGTTCAAACATCTTTCGAACAGCACTCTGCTGCTATTGGAAATTATTTGACAGATGATACAGCTAAACCTGCTAAATTCGAAGATAAAGTAGGCAACAACAGTGCAGAACCTCGTTCTACTATAACTCCCGTCTACAAGACAGAAGAAGGATTTGAAGCAAACTTGGAACGAATCATCACTCAGAAATGGTTGGCTATGTTCCCTGAAGGAATGGAAGCATGGAGCGAATTCCGTCGTACCGGTTATCCTAAGATATTCCCGGTAGTCAAAAATTACAGTGGAGGAACAATCGATACGGAAAAACAAATTCGTCGTCTGCCATTCCCGCAAACTGAATACGACAACAATAATGAGAACGTAAAAAACGCTATATCTCTTTTAAATGGAGCCGATCATGGAGGCACTTCATTGTGGTGGGATAAAAAATAATTTTTTAAAAATAGAATTGATATGAAAAAGATATTATACTTCATTGTTATGTTATGTTGCACAACCTTTGTTGCATGCGACAAGCAAACTACTCCAGAAGCTCTTGATGTACAAGTACCTCCTACAAAATCAGAAGACTATTTTGAAGCTTTAAGGCAATACAAAAGTTCTAAGCATCAGCTCTGTTTCGGATGGTTTGGTAACTGGACAGCTACGGGTTCTGCAATGTCAACACGACTGGATAATGTACCCGATAGCGTAGATATCATATCTATTTGGGGAAACACTTATAACTTAACTCCTGAAATGAAAGCTGATATGGCTTATGTACAGCAGAAAAAAGGAACTAAAGTAATATTTACAATCTTCGCACATACCGTTCCAGAGATGTTCATCGCAGAAGATGGCACCATAGATTATGCAAGCTATGCAAAATCATTGAATGATACTATTATCAAATACAATTATGATGGCATTGACTTCGATTATGAGCCTAATTATGGCGGAAGCGGTCCATTATGTAACAAAGATAATATGGAAGTATTTATTCATGAGATGGGTAAATATGTAGGTCCTAAATCTGGAACAGGCAAAATATTAAGTATCGATGGAGAACCTTATCATATGAATCCAGGCTTATCCGAATATTTCGACTATGGAATTGTACAAGCATATAATTCATCAGGAGATACTGACCTGCAAAATCGTTTCAATCAAGCAGCAAATGTTGGATGGAAACCTGAGCAATACATCTTTACTGAAAACTTCGAGAGTCTGTGGCAAACAGGAGGTAACCCAAACTACCATGATAAATACGGAAATGTAATGCCTTCTTTGGAAGGTATGGCTCGTTTTACACCCGAACAAGGCCCAAAGGCCGGAGTGGGAACTTACCACATGGAATATGAATATTTGGCCTTACCTACATACAAATATTTAAGACAGGCTATCCAAATAATGAATCCTACTGTAAAATAACTATATAATCTATGAAAACTTTAAATACAATTCAACTTCTGATAGGTTTTCTGTTTTTCTTCCTGACCGGGTGTAAAAACGCAGAAGAATTAAGCCACCTGATCTACATGACAGGAACAGAAAAGACTACAGTCAGCAGAGTAACAATTGATGGACCGCAAAGCTTTGGTGTTAGCGCTACTTGTACAGCTAAAGCGGAACAAGATTTACGCGTTTCTTTCAGAATAGATAACTCGTTAGTCGATAAATATAACAGTGAAAAAGGTACTAATTACAAAGTTCTTCCGGAACAATGTTATAACCTGGAAAAAAGCGAATCTGTCATCAAACAAGGTTCTTGTGTATCAACTCCTGTCATGTTTAATCTTACTACAACAGAAGGAATGGAAGACGGAGCAGTCTACCTTGTACCAATTTCGTTAGCTTCGGCCGAAGGATACCCTATATTGGAATCTTGTCGAACAAACTATATCGTGATTAACCGTACTATCATTACCAAAGTTCTGTCGCTGTCTGGAGGACGTTCATTGAATGTACCTAATTTTACAAAAGATCCTTCTTTGCAAAGCATTCCACAAATAACAATGGAATGCCGTGTGAAAGTTAACAGTTTCTGTAATTCAGACCCATATATTAGCTCCATCATGGGTATTGAATATGCCGAAAACTTCTTGCTACGTTTTGGTGATGTTACTATTAAAAACAATCAGTTCCAGGTTACAGCTAAAGACCAGGTAACTCCTGAAATGACATTCGATACAGGAAAATGGTATCACCTTGCCGTTGTCTTTGATGGAAACCAGTTCATCGTATATGTAAATGGTGAAGTAGCAGCAACCAAACAAGCAACCAGAGGACCTGTTAATTTATATGATGGAGGAGACTTCCATTTTGGATTCTCATATAATGGACGTTTCTTAGATGGATTTATCAGTGAAGCACGTATCTGGACCAGACCACTTTCACAAGTTGAAATTCAGGAAAATATGTGTTATGTACAGCCTGATTCAGAAGGCCTACTGGCATATTGGAGATTTAACGACGGAGACCCGAAAACGGCTAAAGACTTTACAGGTCATGGATATGATGCACAAATCAAAACAGGTAATACTTTAGAATGGGCTGATGGTATTAAATGCCCAGAACCACAAAACTAACATCAACATGAAAATAACTTATCAACTTATATTGATGATATTCCTGCTGGCAGGAATATCATCTGGATTATCATCATGTAAAGATGATGAATCGTCAGAGAATGAATGGAATGCCACATATGTCTACATTCAACGAAATGATTATTTAGTTCTCAACAACTCTACATTTACTCTAAAACACTCTCCCGGTGGAATTGCCGGAAATGTAGAAATAACTTTTAAGCTGAAAGTTCAGAAGCCTGCAGCTAAAGATATTACAGGTATACTTCAGGTTTCCGGTACAGGTGACATCCCTCTATCTGCATTCAGCTTAAATACAGATCAGCCTGTCATCAAAGCTGGTGAAACGGAATCGGAAGATATCATATTATCATTGTCTGATACTGGCAAGGAAGAACTTGCTCAGACTCATGATTTATTAAGTGGAGAATTCAAAATTCAGCTTGTCAACCTACAAACTGAAAATGCAAATACCATGATAAGCACCAATTCTGCACTTACATCAATTGCATTCTCATTAACCAAGCAAGAATACTCAATAAATAACCTGGAAAAAGGAACGCCTGAAAACAGTCATTTAATGGACCGCACTTCATGGTATGTACAAGTAGATCCCGCAGCGCAAGGAAATGCAACAAATGTAATTGATGGAAATGTTTATTCAGATATTGCTCAGGACAATGCTGGATTCTGGATCACAATTGATTTCCAGACTCCTAAAACAATAACCGGTATAGTCACCAACCATTGGGGAAATGCTTACTGCCCGACTCAAATAGAACTATTTACTTCGGATAACGGTACAGAATGGAAGACTATGGGAACACTTGATGTACAAGAAAGTATCCAGTATGTCAAATTCATAAGTTCCGTAACCACCAGACATTTAAAATATCAAATAGTTAAATACCCAATCCGAGTAGACGTCACCGAAATCAATGTTTATGAGGCGAACTGACAATCAGGTAATATAATAGCTTGATATGTATGCCCGAATACGATGACATACTAAAAAAATCATAACAAAAGAGAAAAGCCATATCGAAACGGTTATTTTAGGTTTTGATATGGCTTTTTTGTATCTTAAAACGATTTATGGCCTATAAATCAGAATCTGATAAACACTTACAAACGTACCCTCCTGGAAAAATTAAAAGAGGCTCTTAGCAAAAGACAAAAAGAATGACTAACTTTGCAAGCCGAAATATACTGATAATTAATAAGGAAATAATATAAGCTTATGGCATTACAATGTGGTATCGTCGGTTTGCCTAACGTAGGAAAATCGACCCTTTTCAACTGTTTATCGAACGCAAAAGCTCAAGCAGCCAACTTCCCATTCTGCACGATAGAACCGAATGTAGGTGTCATCACAGTCCCAGATGAACGCTTGAACAAACTGGCAGAACTGGTTATCCCCGACCGTATCGTACCTACTACTGTAGAAATTGTAGATATTGCCGGACTGGTAAAAGGTGCAAGTAAAGGTGAAGGACTCGGTAATAAGTTCCTTGCCAACATTCGTGAAACAGATGCTATTCTTCACGTCTTACGCTGTTTCGATGACGACAATGTAACACACGTAGACGGTAGCGTAAATCCTGTCCGCGATAAAGAAATCATCGATACAGAACTTCAGCTGAAGGACCTCGAAACAATAGAAAGCCGTATTCAGAAAGTACAGAAGCAGGCTCAGACCGGAGGTGATAAACTGGCTAAACAAACTTACGAAGTATTAGTACGTTATCGTGATGCACTGTTGCAAGGAAAATCAGCACGTACCGTACAGTTTGAAACAAAGGATGAACAAAAGATCGCTCACGATTTATTCTTACTGACTTCTAAACCTGTAATGTATGTTTGCAATGTCGATGAAGCCAGTGCTGTAACAGGCAATAAGTATGTAGATCAAGTACGTGAGGCCGTAAAAGAAGAAGGAGCTGAAATCCTGATTGTTGCAGCTAAGACTGAAGCCGACATTGCTGAATTGGAAACATATGAAGACCGACAGATGTTCTTGCAAGAAGTAGGACTTAAAGAGTCGGGAGTAAGCCGTCTGATCCGTTCTGCTTACAACTTGCTGAACTTGGAAACCTACTTTACAGCTGGTAAAATGGAAGTCCGCGCCTGGACATTCCATAAAGGATGGAAAGCTCCTCAGTGTGCCGGAGTTATCCACACCGACTTCGAAAAAGGCTTTATCCGTGCAGAAGTCATCAAGTACGATGATTTTATCAAATATGGCTCGGAAGCAGCTGTTCGCGAAGCCGGTAAGCTGAATGTAGAAGGAAAAGATTATGTCGTAGAAGACGGAGATATTATGCACTTCCGTTTCAACGTATAATAACATACCCATCATAGGAAATTAAACCTTAATAAATCGGTCGCTGTCAAGCGTCCGATTTATTTTTTAACCCTAAAACAATAAACCATGAACTATCTTATTATAGGTACCGGCGGTGTAGGAGGAAGTATCGCCGGATTTCTTGCACTGGCAGGAAAAGATGTAACATGTATCGCACGGGGAAAACATCTCGAAAGTATCCGCAACCAGGGACTTCATCTGAAATCGGATCTCAAAGGTGAACATTATCTGAAAGTTAACGCTTATACGGCCGAAGAATATCAAGGAAAAGCAGATGTCATTTTTGTCTGCGTCAAAGGATATTCCATCGACTCAGTCAAAGAAGTAATAAAACGCGCTGCCAATCCTCATACTTTGGTTATTCCTATATTAAATGTTTATGGTACAGGGCCACGCATCGGTCGTCTTACTCCCGAAGTAACTGTTCTTGATGGTTGTATCTACATAGTAGGCTTTGTTTCAGGAGAAGGAGAAATTACTCAAATGGGAAGTATCTTTCGCCTGGTTGTTGGTGCACGGCCAGAACAAGGAGTTAGTCAGGAACGTATTGAAGCCATCGCAGCAGATGTAAGAAATTGCGGTATCAAAGTTGATGTTTCCGATGATATTAACCGCGATACATTCATCAAATGGGCATTTATCTCAGCCATGGCATGTACAGGAGCCTACCACAATGTACCAATGGGAGAAGTACAACACGAAGGTGAAGTACGCAATACCTTTATCGGACTATCACAAGAAAGTGCAGCAATCGGACGAGAAATGGGAATTACTTATCCAGAAGATCCTGTATCTTATAACCTGAAAGTAATAGATAAACTCGACCCCCACAGCACTGCATCAATGCAAAAAGACCTTGCACGCGGACATGAGTCAGAGATACAAGGTATGCTGTTCGATATGATCGATTTGGGAGAACGCTTAGGTCTGCCTATGCCTACTTATCAAAAAGTAGCTCTAAAATTCAAAAATATATGAAACATATCGTAAATATAGAAACTTGGGAGCGGAAAGACAATTATAATTTCTTCCGTGAATTTGCCAATTCATGGATTTCAATAACCAGTGAAGTCGATTGTACCGAAGCATATAACCATGCCAAAGCTAATGGAAAATCATTCTTTCTATATTATCTTTATGCCATATTACGGGCAGCCAATGAAATAAAGGAATTCCGTTATCGGTGGGATAAAAACGGACAAGTGGTCTACCACGATACAGTAGATGTCATTTCCCCTATTGCTGTACCCGGCAAAACATTTTATACAGTACGTATCCCCTATCACATCGATTTCAAAAGTTTTTATGCAGAAGCCAGGCAGATTGTCACTTCCATACCAGAAGATGGTGATCCATATGGTACCGACAAAAATATATATGAAAAAGGAGAATTCGATGTGATCTTGCTAAGTGCTACTCCAAAGCTTTATTTCACCTCAATTACCTATACCCAACAAGAAGTAGGACATCCTTTGGACTACCCCCTAATGAATGCAGGAAAAGCCATTCTACGTGAGGGCAAACGCATCATGCCTATTGCCCTGACTGTAAGTCATGCATTTACAGACGGAGCACATATTTCGCTTTTCTTTGAAAAGGTAGAATTATACCTTAATGAAATTTGTAAATAATTGTATGAAAAAATGACGGAACTTCATCTATTTGCCCAATTTTGACTTAGCAGTAATCGCTCAAGTAGATGAAGTTCCGCAATCTATCTGCATTTATTCCTGGCTCAAGTAATCACACAACTTTTGTGTAGCCCGTGCCCGATGGCTGATTTTATTTTTCTCTTCACTGCCCATTTCAGCAAATGTTTCGGTATATCCTTCAGGAACAAATACCGGATCATAACCAAATCCCGAACAGCCACGTTTTTTTTCGATTATTTCGCCTTTCACAATACCTTCGAAGAGATGTTCTGCTCCTCCCTCAATCAAGCAAATAGCCGTACGAAATTGCGCCTTACGATTAGTTTTTCCATCCAACTCTGCAAGTAACTTTTTCATATTAGCTTCCGAATCATGTCCTTCTCCTCCGGCATAACGTGCCGAATATACTCCTGGAGCACCCCCCAAAGCCTCTACTTCCAAACCCGTGTCATCAGCAAAACAATCCAAACCGAAGTTCTTATAAATATATTCTGCTTTCAAAGCGGCATTTCCTTCCAGCGTATCTGCCGTTTCCGGAATATCAGCCTCGCAGTGAATGTCTTTCAGACTCAGTACTTCTACCTTATCCCCCAATATGGCACGTATCTCATCCAATTTGTGAGCATTATTCGTAGCAAAAACCAGTTTCTTTTTCATAATCAATAATCTGCTCTGTTATACTTCATTTTCTGCACAAAGATACACATACTCAAGCAACCAGCCGCTACTTCACACCAGCTATTTCCTGCATAACCTTAGCAAACCTCTCTCCTTCTATACAAAAAAGCCCGGCTTCCAATATCGGGAACCGGACTTTTACGTGTAATCAGCCTATATTAATTCAAAATAATTTCATCTACAAACAAATATCCAGGCTTACCTTTTCCTCCATGCCATGCCGGAATACTCTTTTCCGAAAGTGCTTTTACTTTGACATACCGAGTTTTTACCGGAGTAAATGTCAATGTATGCTCATAAATCTGATTCGGATCAGTTTCTTTCATTGCCGGATAAGTTTCAGAAGCTACTTGCTTGAATGTCTGGTTATCATCCGAAACCTCTACCGAAATACCTCTGGCATCGAATATCCAATCACCCTTCTCCACGCAAGCATGCAAAGTCATTGAACTGATTTCCGTTGCTTCTTTCAAGTCGATAACAGCTTCCAGATCATTTTCATAGAAAGCAATCCAACGTCCTGTCTTATAATTACGGTTACCAATCATGCCGTCTACCAACGTAGTAGCTCCATTATACTCGTATGCTTTATTGATTGGTTGCAGCATTGTAATCGGTTTGGCTGTAGCCTTACTGAAAGAAATACTATCGCAGGTAATACGTGAACTTCCTTCCGGACGAATAGCAGCCATACGTAAAACACAAGCCTTATCAATAGCCAGACCATTCTCATACTTCAACGAAGCAGCTGTCGGTTCCGTTCCATCAAGTGTATAGTATACTGGAGCATCATCGATAGTATATGCATTGACATCCAACTTGCCAGTTTCCTGATTAGGAGCAATGTTTACATTCACGTCAAAAATGTGAGTGGCGTAATTCCAGCCCTTCAACTGGTAAATCTTCGTCAGACGAGCTGTACGTTTCAGGAATCCCGCATAATCTTTCTTCTTATCAGGAGCACTCCATTGTGTTTCACAAAGAGCAGCCATACGAGGCAGTACCATATATTGTGCCTGCGCAAAAGTCGGAATATATTCAGTCCACAGATTAGCCTGTACACCCGTAATATATTTTTGTTCTTCGGGAGTCAAGTCTGCAGGCATCGGTTCATAACTATATACTCGTTCCATTGGAAGATATCCTCCGATAGCTAGTGGTTCGTGATCAGTATCCTTAGCTTGATAATAATCGAAATACAAATAAGTATTCGGAGTCATAATAACATTATGTTTCTGACGTGCAGCCTCAATGCCACCAGCTTCACCTCTCCACGACATAACAGTTGCGTTAGGAGCCAGACCACCTTCCAAGATTTCGTCCCATCCGATAATGTTGCGTCCGTGTTCATTCAGAAATTTTTCGGCTTCTTTGATGACGTAACTCTGCAAATATTCTTCTTTCGAATGCTTGTCATCACCCTTAATACCTAAGGCTTTAATTCTTGCCTGACACTTCGGACACGTCTTCCATTTATCCTTCGGACATTCATCACCGCCTACGTGAATGTATTGTGACGGGAAAATATCGATAATCTCAGCCAGCACATCTTTAATGAACTGAATAGTCTTGTCGTTTCCTGCACAAAGCACATTATCGGAAACACCCCACATAGTCCACACATTATACGGACCACCTGTACATCCCAGTTCTGGATAAGCAGCCAGTGCAGCCTGCATATGTCCAGGAAGGTCTATTTCAGGAATGACGGTAATATAGCGTTCAGCCGCATAAGCTACAATTTCTTTAGCCTGCTCCTGAGTATAGAAACCCCCATAAGGCTTTCCATCATATTTACCCGAATTACGTCCGATAACTGTTTCAGCACGTTTTGAGCCGATTTCCGTCAACTTCGGATATTTCTTGATTTCGATACGCCAACCTTGATCTTCGGAAAGATGCCAATGGAAACGGTTGATATTATGCAGAGCAAGCATATCAATGTATGTCTTGATCTCGTCTACGGTAAACATATGGCGACCTACATCGAGCATCATACCACGATAGCTGAAACGCGGGCTGTCATTGATTTCAACAGCAGGCAGTTCAATTGCCCCACCTCCTTCATGTACAGAAACCGATTTACGTAATGTCTGAATACCATAGAATACACCAGCTTCAGAAGGAGCAGTAATCACCACCTTCTTACCGTCTACAGTCAAGCGGTATGCTTCCGGCGAATTAGCCTCCAGTCCCAGTTTCAGTACAATTCCGCTTTCTTCATCACCTTCCTGTACCTTCAGGTCAATACCGGTTTGTTCTTTAATAAAAGAAGCCAGAAACTCAGCATTCTTTTTCATTTTTTCATTACCGGCTGTGTAATAAATTGTTTCTCCACTTTTCAGCAGGAAGCCACTTTGTTGAGGAGTTGTAATCTCCAGAGGCATAGGCACTATCTGATAATCAGCTACAGCCGCCGGCTTTTCCGAACACGACGCAACCAACATTCCAGCAAACGCCAACCCCAAGCAATTTAATTTTGAGAATGGTTTCATAAAAGTTAAATATAAAGGTTAGTATTAATAATTAGTTTTCAGTATATGAGATATCACTCAGCTGACGTATATGCACTGAAACATCCTCCAATGGAGATCCGTCACCTGAGGTTATAAGTATTTTCCGGGAAACTCCGGGCAACAAATCGAAAAAATTATCCGAGAAGCGTACGCCCTGAACCGGTATTTCTATAAATACATCACGTGCCAGTTGGTCCGATTTCAACGTCAGTTCACAAGCACCGTTTTTCTTTTTTATCTTACAATTTATTTTTGCCTGAGGCAGATGCTGCGCCTTGGGACGCACCGGATAATAAACCTCATCCGAAAGCACCTGACGATCATGAGCTCCTTTCAACGTCATGTGTATAAACGAAGTAGTTGTATCGCACGCTGCAAAGGCACTATTCCAATCCTCTTCATAGAACAAAGCAGAAGAATTAACCGGCAGCTCACCTTTTACTTGATGACGACGCAATACCTTCCCTTTAAAATCCGTCAGTTCAATCTGCAATATAATATCCTTTGTCTTCAGCACATCCGACATAACATAATATTTCAATTTATCTCCCTCACGGACCGCATCTACCAGTACAGGAGCAAACGCCCGGCGGCTCTGGTAATGCAATGCTTTCCAGTTACCGTAATAGTCGATAGCCGACCAGGAAACAACCGGCCAACTGTCATTAAGCTGCCAGATCAAACTACCCATACAATAAGGACGATTCCGGCGATGAGCTTCCATTCCCTGCCGCATTCCCTGTCCTTGCAGCACAAGTCCCAGATACACCAAATCCTCAAATTTTTCAGGAACCCGATAATATAATCCCATTGTCTTTTTTATCAGGAAATTACCGATTGAACTTTTCTGATGTGCATTCATCACCGGCGATTCCATGTTATAGTCTTCCGGTGAAGCAAAGGAATGTATCGTCTTCATTTCGGGGAACGACTGAAAGCCAAATTCGCTCATAAAACGAGGTATTTCGGCATCCAGACTTTCGAAAGGTTTCTGCCCGTACCATATTCCCCAGTTATGACTATCTCCATTCTTCCAGGTATTCGGTCTTCCCCAATTGGCTTCATAAGGAGAACTCTCCAGATAAAATCGGCCCGGATCGAGTTCTTTAACCTTTTCCGGCAGTAACCGACGGAACAAAATATCGTAACCATCTGCCAGTTGCTGGTATATCTCGGTACCGTATTTCTTCTTCCAGCCCCAGTATTTCATGCCCTCATTTACTTCATTGTTTCCACACCACATTGCCAGCGAAGCATGATTACGCAGACGTTTGATGTTATAAACCGCTTCTTCCGATACTTGTTTCAGGAAAGCAGGATCGTGTGGATAAGGTGTACAAGCAAACATAAAGTCCTGCCACACCAGTATGCCACGTTTGTCGGCTTCTTCGTATAGTGCATCGTCCTCATAAACTCCTCCACCCCATACACGTATCATATTCATGTGTGCAGCCTGTACATCTTCCAGCAGACGGACATACCGCTCACGGGTGACACGTGGCAACAAAGCATCCGAAGGTATCAGATTGGTGCCCTTGGCAAACATCGGAATGCCATTTACTTCAAAATAGAAACTCATACCCAGACTATCCTTCTCTTGTACGACACGTATCGAACGAAGTCCTATCTGATGTTGCTTGCAGGCAACCGTCTTTCCATCAATGGTTACAGAAGCATGAAAATCATATAAAGCAGCCTCTCCCCATCCATTCGGCATCCATAAATGTGGAGATTCAATGTTCAGAGGAAGCGATACCGTATTTACTCCCGGCTGCAAGCTGACAGCCTGCTCTATCATCCGGCTTCTTTCCTGTCCGTACGTGCAGGTAATCTTTACTTGTGCCTCCTGTATCTGGTTGCTGAGATTGTTTATTTCCAGACGATTGTCTACTTCTGCCCGACTGGAAGTGACCGACTCTTGACAAACAAAATAGTCTTCTATTACCGCCTGACCGGCAAATTCCAGACGAACGGGCCGCCAGATACCACAAGTCACCATCCGAATTCCCCAGTCCCATCCATACGAATAAGGAGCCTTGCGTGTGAAAATACTTACCCGTTCGGCACGATGATCATTGGCAGCAGGATAAATAAAACCGTTTGTTTCCCACTGAGGCATCGCTTCACGAAGCGGTGACCGGAAGCTGACAAGCAACTTGTTCTCTCCTTTTCTCAAAAAATGCTTCACTGGAACCCGATAACCAACAAACATATTGTCTGCCTTCAGTATACATGCCCCGTTCAGCGAAACATCGGCATATGTATCAAGCCCTTCAAACACTAAAAATATTTCTTGGTGAGCCAACTGTTCTTCGGTAAGCGTAAAAGAAGTCCGATACAACCAGTCTTCATCTTCCACCCATTGTATCTCGTCTTCATTCATCCCGTAAAAAGGATCCGGTAATTTTCCCTGAGCAATCAAATCCTGATGAACCGTACCCGGCACAACAGCAGGCAACCATTCATTGCTTCCATACTTCGAAAACTGCCAGCCGGAATGAAGCGTCAAACTATCGGCTAATGTAGTATTACCTAAAGAAAAGAAGCCCGTTAATAATGCCATCAGGATGATTTTCCACATATCTTTTCAAGTTACAGATTTAAGAATCAATCAATTAAACTTTTCTTCCTGCTCGATGTTACACTAAAATCCGCTCTCCGGCCAACAAGCCGAAAAGATATCCCCCATAGTCGGACTAAAATGCGTTTCAAGCACAAACTCTTCACTCTACAAAATAAAATAAGTTTTTCCGATAATACAAATTATATTAACCGGAAAAACTTACTTATTTCATCAAACTCCCGGGGAGTTTGTTTATATCCAACAAATGACAGCCGAACTTATTTCACTTTCAGCTTGTCAAATCCTTCGCCATACACTCCCACTACATTACTTTGGGAAACGAAAGCATCCGGATCAATATCTTTCACCAGACGGAAAATATCGAGTGATTCCACTTTCTTCGCCAGTACAACAATAACCTTGATGTCTTGCTTGCTATACCAGCCCTGACCGTCGAGCAATGTCACACCACGGTCTATCTTGGTAGAAATGCCTTCTGCTATCTGTTCATATTTCCGCGAGAATATCAGGAACTGGACCGACTGACGGGAACTGTTGATTACATAGTCTATCACGATACTCATGATAAACAATACACAGAAACCGAACAAAACGCGCTTCCAGTCGTGGAAAATGAAATAACACGATGAAATGATTACGATATCACAGTACATCATCATACGTCCCAAGGTAACATCCTTGTACTTGTTGATAATCCATGCAATGATATCAGTTCCTCCCGTACTACCATTGTTGCAGAATACGATACCGATTCCGAAACCCAGCAGTCCGGCACCGATAACACAAGCCATGAACTCCTGCCCCGGTCCAAGAAGCTGAGGAAGATTTCCGGCACTGTTTCTGAACAAAACCTGAAACCACCAAAGCAAGAAAGTCAGCATAAAGATGGCATAGATGGTCTTCACACTGAACTTAGGTCCCAGAATTTTCAAGGCAAATCCCAGAAAAACAGCGTTAATCACAAAGTAAGAAACCTGAATTTCAATACCTGTAGCATAATAAATAATAGCAGCAATACCACTTACTCCACCGGTTGTAATCTGATAAGGCAACAGAAAAGCTACCCATCCCAGCGCATAACATACCAGTCCGAAAGTAATGGCAAGGTAGTCTTTCGACTCCCTGCCTATTTTTTTCTTCAGAATCGCTTCCATATGTCTGCGATTAAAGTACGATGTTTACAATCTTCTTCGGCACGATAATAACCTTCTTCGGAGTTTTGCCTTCAATCCACTTCTGCGACTGTTCATCGCTCATTACGGCTGCCTGAATCGTTTCATTGTCTGCATCGGCAGGGAATTCCATTGTAAAGCGAGCTTTTCCGTTGAAAGAAATCGTATATTTCACACTATCTTCTTTCAGATACTCTTCATTGAATATCGGCCACTGTGCATCACAAACCGAAGTTGTATTGCCCAAAGCTTCCCACAATTCTTCTGCCAGATGTGGAGCAAATGGAGCAATCAACACTACCAGATCACTCATCACAGCCTTGTTACGGCATTTCAGCGAAGTCAGTTCGTTTACACAAATCATAAAGGCACTGATAGACGTATTGTAAGAGAAGGTTTCAATATCACCAGTCACCTTCTTGATCAGCTTATGAATTGCTTTCAGCTCTTCCTTGGTAGGTTCTCCTTCTGCCGGCATGAAATTGCCCTGACGGTCGTAGAACAAGTTCCAGAGTTTCTTCAAGAAACGGTGAACACCGTCGATACCGTTTGTATCCCACGGCTTAGACTGTTCTACCGGTCCGAGGAACATTTCGTACATACGCAGTGTATCGGCACCATACTTCTCGACAATCATATCCGGGTTCACTACGTTGTACATCGATTTACTCATCTTTTCTACTGCCCAGCCGCAGATGTACTTGCCATCTTCCAGAATAAACTCTGCGTTATTGTATTCAGGACGCCAGTTCTTGAAGGCTTCTACATCCAGCACATCGTTCGATACAATATTCACATCGACATGAAGCGGAGTCACTTCGTACTGGTCTTTCAAGCCCAGTGAAACAAATGTATTGGTATCCTTGATACGGTAAACAAAGTTGCTTCGGCCTTGAATCATACCCTGATTGACAAGTTTCTGGAAAGGCTCTTCCTTGATGCTCACCCCCAGGTCGAACAGGAACTTGTTCCAGAAGCGAGAATAAATCAAGTGTCCGGTAGCATGTTCCGTACCACCTACGTACAAGTCCACATTCTGCCAGTAACGATCGGCTTTTTCAGAAACCAATGCCTGATCATTGTGCGGATCCATATAACGCAAATAGTAAGCCGATGAACCTGCAAATCCCGGCATAGTATTCAGTTCCAGCGGGAAAACAGTTACGTTGTCTATTTTTGTATTCTCTACCACTTCACCTTTGGTTACATCCCACGCCCACTTGGTAGCATGTCCCAATGGAGGCTCACCTGTTTCGGTAGGTAGGAATTTGTCTACTTCAGGAAGTTCCAGCGGCAACTTGCTTTCGTCTATCATGTAAGGCACACCGTCTTTGTAATAAACCGGGAACGGTTCACCCCAGTAACGCTGGCGGGAGAAAATCGCATCACGCAAACGATAGTTCACTTTCACACGGCCCAACTGATGTTCCTTCACATATTTCTTGGTAGCGGCAATGGCTTCCTTGATAGTCAGTCCGTTCAGGTTCAAATCGCAATAAGGAGTAACTCCAGCTTTCGGCGAATTACATACGATACCTTCCTTGGCATCGAAACTTTCTTCTGATACATCGCAACCTTCTACCAGCGGAATGATAGGTAAGTTGAAGTGTTTTGCAAAAGCATAGTCACGACTATCGTGAGCCGGAACGGCCATGATAGCTCCCGTACCGTAACCAGCCAATACGTAATCGCTGATCCATACCGGAACAGCCTCTCCTGTAAACGGATTTACGGCATACGAACCACTGAACACGCCTGTTACACGACGGTCGGCGATACGTTCACGTTCGGTACGTTTCTTTGTACGATCCAGATAGGCTTCCACTTCTGCTTTCTGGCCTTCGGTTGTCAGCAGCGGAACAAGCTCACTTTCAGGAGCCAGAACCATGAATGTTACACCAAACATAGTATCGGCACGAGTGGTAAAGATGGTAAATTCCAGATCGCTGTCTTTTACCTTGAAACGAACTTCCGTACCTTCCGAACGGCCGATCCAGTTACGTTGAGTTTCTTTCAGCGAATCGGTCCAGTCTACTGTCTCCAGTCCGTCGAGCAGACGCTGAGCATAAGCCGAAACGCGCAGACACCACTGGCGCATCTTCTTCTGGACAACTGGATAACCTCCTCGTTCTGATACACCATCCACTACTTCATCGTTGGCAAGTACGGTACCCAGTTGCGGACACCAGTTCACCATCGTTTCACCCAGATAAGCAATACGGTAGTTCATCAGTACTTCCTGCTGTTCCTTTTCGCTCTTGGCTTTCCATTCTTCTGCTGTAAAGCTCAGTTCTTCACTGCAAGCTACATCCAGCCCTTCTGTTCCTTTTTCCTCGAAATGCTTGATCAGTTCACTGATAGGTTCAGCTTTTCCACAAGCATTGCAGTAGTAACTGTTGAACATTTTCTGGAAAGCCCACTGAGTCCAGTGGTAATATCCCGGATCACAAGTACGTACCTCGCGGTCCCAGTCGAACGAAAAACCAATCTTGTCCAACTGCTGACGGTAGCGGTTGATGTTATTTACAGTAGTGATAGCCGGATGCTGGCCGGTCTGAATTGCATATTGTTCGGCAGGCAAGCCGTAAGCATCATACCCCATCGGGTTCAATACATTATAGCCCTGCAAGCGTTTGTAACGAGCATAAATATCGCTGGCAATATATCCCAACGGGTGACCAACGTGAAGTCCTGCTCCCGACGGATAAGGGAACATGTTCAGTACATAGAACTTCTTCTTCGATTCATCTTCGACAACCTTGTAGGTTTTGTTATCCACCCACTTCTGCTGCCATTTTTTCTCGATCTCTCTGAAATTATATTCCATAGTGGTGATTGTATATTTGATTTTTTACTATTTCCCGCAATATCGTGCAAAGATAGTAAGACTTCGGGAATAAACCCGTTTTTTCCGCTAACAAATATCAATCAACCCATTACCTTGCAGCCTATTATCTCTCACCCCTTTCTGGATGTCGGCACAAGCTGTATTTTTTCCGCCCGGAAATGCAGCAAAACATCGGCACGTTTTCACTGAAACGTCACCAGGTTTTCAACGAAACTTACAGGTGTTATAAACAGTCTGTGAACAACTGTTCAAATAGCAGTTAATATATTAATTGTCAACAGAAAACCAATGTTAATAAGCCGATTGAAAAAGGAACTGTCAACAGAGCTTTCAACAAACATATCAACATATAAAGAACGATATACTCCCCTCCTTTCACACACTTGTGAGGAAGCTCATCCGATGACTTGCCCACGCTTATAGAAACAGCTCGCCAGAAACCCTGAAGTTTTTGTACAAAAACAAATTTTTTTTGTACAAAAAATAAAAAAACATGCAGACAAATCCGGCTACACCCGAAGATGTTTCGGACAACTTCTGACGACAGGTTACAGCAACTACCTCCCCAAAAGAAAATTCCCCTCTGCGCCTTTATTTTCCATAAAGTGCAAAGGGGAATTACCCTATCTGATAAATCAGGAAATTACTTTTCGAAATCAGCCCAGTTAGTCAGGCGCATGTCACCCTGCTTGATGAATACCTGATGCATACCCAGCGCAGCCGACAAACTGTGACAAGTCTGCCCTTTTGTAGAAATCTTCAGATAATCCCACAACAACTGCTTGTAATCCGGATGAGCACAATTCTCGATAACAGCCTGTGCACGCTCCATCGGACTCTTTCCTCTCAGGTCGGCAATACCCTGTTCGGTAATAATCACATTGACCGAATGCTCGCTGTGATCCAGATGCGATACCATCGGCACAATAGAACTGATACATCCTCCCTTCGCTGTCGACGGACAAGAGAAGATAGAGATGTAAGCACTGCGGGTAAAGTCGCCCGAACCACCGATACCATTCATCATCTTTGTTCCACAGATATGCGTAGAATTGACATTACCATAAATATCAGCTTCGATAGCCGTATTCATTGAAATAACTCCAATACGACGAACTACCTCCGGACAGTTGGAGATCTCCGAAGGACGAAGCACCAGCTTATGACGGAAAAAATCCATATTATCGTAAATATCTTGCAGACAATCGTTTGTCACACTGAGCGAACAAGTACTGCCAAACTTGATTCTACCCTCTTTTATCAACTTGATGACAGAGTTCTGAATGACCTCCGTATACATCTCAAACGGCGGAATACTGGGGTCCTTACCCAGTGCGCTGAGTACCGCATTGGCAATGTTTCCTACCCCCGACTGCAATGGCAGGAAGGTAGACGGGATAATTCCCCGACGCATGTCCGCAGCCAGAAAATCGGCAACATTCTGCCCGATCTTATCCGTTACGGGATCCGGATCGTGGAAACCACGCGCCTCATCCGGAAGATTCACTTCTACCACCCCGACAATCTTTTCCGGATTCACCTGAATATAAGGCAATCCGATCCGGTCGCTGGGACGGACGATAGGAATCGGACGACGATATGGAGGACGCTCCATTTCGTACAAGTCATGCACCCCTATCAAACTTTTACTGTGAGCTGCATTCAATTCTACAATCACACGGTCGGCCAGGCGGGCAATGGTTGGCGAAATACCTACCCCTGCCGTCAGATAAATCCGTCCGTCGGCTGTAATTTCACACGCCTCGATTATCGCAGTAGTAACATGTCCCAAAAATCCGGAACGCAAACGCTGTGCCACTTGCGACAAATGTATATCTGTATAATTGATTTCGCCGGCATTTACAGCCTTTCGGAAGTCTGCATTGGTAGTATATGGTGCACGAAAATGAATAGCATGAGCACGCGTCAGCACCCCGTCGCAAGAATCTCCCGTAGAAGCTCCAGTAATGATCCCAATCTGAAAGTGTTCTCCCCTGGCGTGTTTCTCTTCTGCCTGCCTGGCAAGCTCTGCCGTTACGGCTTTCGGACTTCCTGCTGGTGTAAACCCGCTCAGGGCGATAATCTCTCCATCTTTTATCAGGCTGGCAGCTTCGGCTGCGGTCATAAAGTTATAATTCATGGTATTAGGTGTTTTTATAATTGTTAGTATTAAACTTACATTGTTTCCGGTTAATATTTACGGTTAAAGATTTCAGAATAAATGAATGCACGCCGCGCTTCTTCCGGTGTACTCAAACGGATATTTTTTTCCGACACTGCCGGCTGAGCAATACGAGGCGATGGCTTTTTCTGCGCCTCGACAGCTACTTTCCGCCTCTTTTTATTTTCTCCTTTAACCTTTCTATTTTTCTTGTTATCAACATATTGGGCTACGGAGTCACTACTTTTATCCGGTACTATTTCTTCCTTCTTCCCGACAGGTGGAATCGGCTTTGCCGTTTTCCTGCGGGAAACAGTATTTTTCGTCTTTTTCTTCTTGGCATAATTCTGACAGGCGGCCAAGGCAATAGCCGCTACTACAACAAGTATGCTTACCACGTCGTCCATAGTCTACCAAAATGTTAAGGATTTGCCCAAAGATACTAATAAATATAACACATTCATGGATTTTAGGGAAGAAACTCATATCTTTGCAAATGAATTTATTAAATAATAACATACCATTATGACAAAAGAAGCTACGGGAGCGGACTTTAAATCCGCAACCGAACTGGAAACCAAAAAACTGTTTATTGAAACTTACGGTTGTCAGATGAATGTGGCAGACAGCGAAGTCATCGCATCTATCATGCAGATGGCAGGATATGCGCCATGCGAGAGCCTGGACGAAGCTGATGCTGTATTTATGAACACTTGTTCTATCCGTGACAACGCAGAACAGAAAATCCTGAACCGTCTGGAATTTTTCCACTCGCTGAAGAAAAAACGCAAGCATCTTATCGTAGGTGTATTGGGGTGTATGGCTGAACGCGTAAAAAACGACCTGATCGAAAACCATCATGTCGATCTGGTAGCGGGACCGGATGCTTACCTGACCTTGCCCGACTTGATTGGTGCCGTCGAAGCAGGAGAGAAGGCTATCAACGTAGAACTGTCAACAACAGAAACTTATCGCGATGTCATCCCGTCACGAATCTGTGGAAATCACATTTCCGGCTTTGTATCTATCATGCGCGGATGTAACAATTTCTGCCATTACTGTATCGTGCCTTACACTCGCGGACGTGAACGAAGCCGTGATGTGGAAAGTATCTTGAACGAAGTGCACGATTTGCAACGCAAGGGTTATAAGGAAGTGACTCTGTTGGGTCAGAATGTAAACTCGTACCGTTTCGAACGGGAAGGAGAGGTGGTAACATTCCCGATGCTGTTACGTATCGTTGCCGAGGCTGTACCCGAAATGCGTGTACGCTTTACTACTTCACATCCCAAAGATATGAGCGACGAAACACTGCACGTCATAGCCGATGTACCTAACGTATGCAAGCACATACATTTGCCGGTACAGAGCGGAAGTTCACGTATTCTGAAACTGATGAACCGTAAATATACGCGCGAATGGTATCTGGAAAGGGTAGAGGCAATCCGCCGTATCATACCCGACTGTGGACTGAGTACGGATATTTTCTCCGGTTTTCATTCTGAAACAGAAGAAGATCATCAGATGAGCCTCTCACTGATGCGTGAATGTGCATACGACTCTGCTTTTATGTTTAAGTACTCTGAGCGTCCGGGAACATATGCCTCCAAACATTTGCCCGACGACGTACCCGAAGAAGTCAAGATACGCCGTCTGAATGAAATGATAGAGCTACAGAATCAGTTGTCGGCCGAAAGCAATGCCCGCGATGTAGGCAAAACCTTCGAAGTACTGGTAGAAGGGGTGTCCAAGCGTTCGAAAGAACAACTGTTCGGACGAACTGAACAAAATAAGGTAGTGGTATTCGACCGGGGTACACACCGCATCGGCGATTTTGTACGCGTACGTATCACCGAATCGAGTTCTGCGACACTGAAAGGTATCGAAGTTACTGAATAACAAAAACAAATTTCATATTTTACAATCAAAAAAAATCGAAAAGAAACGATGAAAAGAAGAATCACGCTCAGTTGGCTGCTCATGGCGTTAATCTGTTTGCCCATGTTCGCCCAGATGCAAGATCCGGTACGATTCAAGACCGAATGGAAAAATCTTTCGGCCAATGAAGCAGAAATTATTTTTACTGGTACAATGGACCAGGGCTGGCATGTTTATTCTACCGACCTGCAAGAAGGTGGTCCTACTTCCGCAACTTTCAACATCGACAAGATAGAAGGTGCTGAATTAGTTGGTAAACTTACTCCGGTAGGAAAAGAAATCAAACAAATGGACCCTATCTTCGATATGGAAGTGAAATTCTTCGAAGGTACAGCTAAGTTCTCGCAGAAGGTCAAACTGACTGGAGGTAATTATCTGGTGACTGGTTATCTGGAATATGGCGCATGCAACGACCAAAACTGCTTGCCGCCTACCAGCGTAGATTTTTCATATAAAGGAACTGCTGCCGGAGCTGCTTCGACAACATCTGCCGATGCAAAAGCAGCGGAAGAGACTGCAACCGCCCAGCCAGTCGAGACAGCCGATTCTGCCACAGTAGCTGCTCCGCAAACTTTGCAGGAGGCTACAGATTACTGGAAACCGGTTATCAAAGAACTTTCCAGCTATGGAAGTAATGAAGAGCAGGAATCACATTCCTGGATTTACATTTTCTTTACCGGACTGGTAGGAGGTCTTCTCGCCTTGTTTACTCCTTGTGTATGGCCTATTATTCCGATGACTGTCAGCTTCTTCCTGAAACGTACAAAGGATAAGAAAAAAGGTATTCGCGATGCATGGACTTATGGTGCCTCTATCGTAGTTATCTACGTAGCACTGGGACTTGCCATTACATTGATTTTTGGAGCGAGCGCACTTAATGCATTGTCTACCAATGCCATCTTCAACATCTTGTTCTTCCTGATGCTGGTTGTTTTCGCTGCTTCTTTCTTCGGAGCATTCGAAATTACCTTACCGTCTAAGTGGAGCAATGCTGTCGACAGCAAGGCAGAAGCAACAACAGGTTTGCTTAGCATCTTCCTTATGGCATTTACCTTGTCGTTGGTATCTTTCTCTTGTACTGGTCCTATCATCGGCTTCTTGTTGGTAGAAGTTTCTACTACAGGTAGCGTAGTTGCTCCGGCTATCGGTATGTTGGGCTTCGCTATCGCACTGGCTTTACCGTTCACCCTCTTTGCAATGTTCCCGTCATGGCTGAAGTCTATGCCTAAATCTGGAGGCTGGATGAACGTCATCAAAGTAGTACTGGGATTCCTGGAACTGGCATTCGCTTTGAAATTCTTGTCGGTTGCCGACCTGGCATACGGTTGGAGATTGCTCGACCGTGAAACGTTCCTGGCACTCTGGATTGTAATCTTTGCTTTATTAGGTATGTATCTGCTGGGCAAAATCAAGTTCCCGCACGATGATGATAACAATAAAGTAGGGGTGGGACGTTTCTTCCTGGCACTGATCTCACTGGCTTTTGCCGTATATATGATTCCAGGACTTTGGGGAGCACCTTTGAAAGCTGTCAGTGCTTTCGCACCTCCTATGCAGACTCAGGACTTCAATTTATATAAGAACGAAGTACATGCTAAATTCACCGACTTTGATGCGGGTATGGAATATGCTCGTCAGAACAATAAACCAGTCATGATCGACTTTACCGGATATGGTTGCGTAAATTGCCGTAAGATGGAACTTGCCGTATGGACCGATCCGAAAGTAAGTCAGTTGCTGAACGACGATTATGTACTTATTACATTGTACGTCGACGAAAAGACCAAACTTCCGGAACCGATAAAGGTTACAGAAAATGGAACAGAACGCACCTTGCGCACGATAGGAGACAAATGGAGCTATCTACAACGCTCTAAATTTGGAGCCAATGCACAGCCGTTCTACGTATTGCTCGACAACGAAGGTATGCCTCTGAACAAGTCATATTCGTACGATGAAGACATCGCCAAGTACGTAGACTTCCTCCAGACTGGTCTGAAAAACTACAAGAAATAATATTCTTCGATAGAATACAAATTGAAAAAGCTTCCGGAAACTAATAAATAAAAGTATCCGGGAGCTTTTTTAATTTCCAACTTATAATTCCACAAATAAAAAGTTACAGATAAAGTAAATCAGATGCTTACTTTATATACTCTTAAAGAACCTTAACAAAAGAGTCTTTATACCCGATTTATTTGTTATTTTGCAGCAAATTAGGGAATAAAGTGAATATACTCAATATAGATACATGTCCCCTCTGCGGAAAAAAGCATTTCGAAGAGGTGCTGACTTGCACAGATCATTATGCGACCGGTGAAAAATTTACTATTTACCGCTGTACGGCGTGTGGCTTTCTGTTTACACAGCATGTACCCGATGAAAGTGTAATAGGCCGGTATTACGAATCGCCGGATTACATTTCACATACGGATACGCGTAAGGGACTGGCAAACCGCCTGTACCATTATGTACGCGGATATATGCTGGGAAGAAAAGCGGCACTGATAGAACGGATTTGTGGAACTCGAAACGGTGAACTGCTCGACATCGGTACGGGTACTGGATATTTCAGCCGGTATATGCAGAAACGAGGCTGGAAAGTTTCGGCTATCGAGAAAAGCCCGCAGGCACGGGCATTTGCACGGGAACACTTCGGACTGGAAGTAGGTGCTCCTGAGGTATTGGCTACTTATGGAAAGGGTGCTTTCGATGTGGTCACGTTGTGGCACGTCATGGAACATCTGCAAGATATTAACGGTACATGGCAACGACTCTCTGAAATACTGAAGGAAAAGGGAGTACTGGTAGTTGCAGTGCCTAATCCTTGTTCGTTCGATGCCCAACATTACAAAGAGGTATGGGCAGCATATGATGTACCACGTCATTTGTGGCATTTTACACCATCGGCTATGCAACAATTCGGGGCAAAGTTCGGATTTATCTTAACCGAACGGCATCCGATGCCATTTGATGCGTTTTATGTTTCAATGCTTTCGGAAAAATATCGGGGAAGCCGTATGTCTTTCTTGAAAGGGATGGTTACGGGAACAGAAGCGTGGTTTGCTTCGCTGGTAAAAAAGGAACGAAGCAGTTCCATGATTTATGTATTCAGAAAAAAATAAGGTTATGAGCAGAAAATCAGGGTCTTTCTTTGATATGCAGTTTATAACGTCGAGCATCAGTACGATGCTGGTGCTGCTCCTGCTGGGGATAGTGGTCTTCTTTGTAATGGCTGCCAACAATCTTTCTGTATATGTCCGCGAAAATATTGCATTCTCGGTATTGGTGAGTGACGATATGAAGGAGCCGGATATCTTGCATTTCCAAAAGCAACTGAACAAGGAACCTTATGTGAAACAGACTACTTATATTTCGAAAGCTCAGGCTTTGAAAGAGCAGACGGAGGCTATGGGGACGGATCCCGCGGAGTTCTTAGGACATAATCCGTTTACGGCTTCTATCGAAATCAAATTGAATGCTGATTATGCTAATTCGGACAGTATCGCATGGATAAAGGATGAGATTCAATCGAATAAGCAGGTTATAGAAATCAATTACCCGCAAGACTTGCTGGATGCTGTAAACAGCAATATCCGGAAAATCAGTATCGTACTGCTGGGACTGGCTGCACTGCTGACTTTGATCTCGTTTGCATTGATTAATAATACAATCCGACTGGCAGTTTACTCCAAACGGTTTATCATTCATACCATGAAGCTGGTGGGGGCAAGCTGGTCGTTTATCCGACGGCCGTTCTTAATTCGGAATGTATGGATCGGAATACTGGCTGCAACAATGGCGGATGCAATTCTGATAGGACTGGCTTACATGCTGGTAAAATATGAACCGGATTTACTCGCTGTTGTTACTCCTGAGGTGATGATTACGGTTATGGGATCGGTGTTCGTTTTCGGAGTGATAATTACTTCTGCATGTGCACTTATCTCAATCAACAAGTATCTCCGAATGAAGGTGAGCGAGTTATACTATATATAAAAAGAAATAGATACTAACTAATCAATATTTCATAGTAACATGGACAAAAAGAATTTTGCCTTTGATAAGACGAACTTCATCCTGCTGGCAGCAGGTATGGTGGTGATTATCATCGGTTTCCTGCTGATGTCGGGCCCTGGCTCGACAGAAACAACATTTGAGCCTGATATTTTCAGTGTACGACGTATCAAAGTGGCTCCGGTGGTTTGCTTCCTGGGATTTATTTTTATGATTTATGGTATACTGCGAAAACCAAAGAGTACGCAGGATAATGATAATAATGTAGCGGAATGAGCTGGATAGAAGCATTAATTTTGGGAATTCTACAGGGACTGACGGAATACTTACCTGTGAGTAGTAGTGGACATCTGGCTATCGGATCGGCACTGTTCGGTATTGAAGGAGAGGAAAATCTGACATTTACAATCGTAGTGCATGTGGCTACGGTGTTGAGTACGTTGGTTATTTTATGGAAAGAAATCGACTGGATATTCCGCGGATTGTTTAAATGGCAGTTGAATGAGGAAACGAAATATGTACTGAACATCATTATTTCAATGATTCCTATAGGTATTGTTGGGGTGTTCTTTAAGGATTATGTAGAGGATATTTTCGGCTCAGGACTGCTGATTGTAGGCTGCATGCTCTTGCTGACAGCTGTACTGCTGGCTTTCTCGTATTACGCAAAACCAAGACAGAAGGAACGCATCAGTATGAAGGATGCGTTTATCATCGGACTGGCTCAGGCTTGTGCTGTAATGCCCGGATTGTCGCGCTCGGGTAGTACGATTGCTACAGGACTGATTTTAGGAAATAAGAAAGAAACGCTGGCACAATTCTCGTTTTTAATGGTGATACCACCTATTTTGGGAGAAGCGTTGCTGGATGGAATGAAGATTATGAAGGATGCTTCGGTCGCTACTGCCAGCATCAGTACAACCTCGCTGGTTGTGGGCTTTCTGGCGGCTTTCATTTCTGGATGCGTCGCTTGTAAATGGATGATTAATATTGTGAAGAAAGGTAAGCTGATCTGGTTTGGCGTATATTGTGCCATCGTGGGTATTATAACCATCATTGCCAGCTTGTAACGATAAAAACAAACGGATGAACTTTAAAGAAGGAGAAGTGTTATACTTTGACAAGCCGCTACGATGGACATCGTTCGCGCTTGTGAATAAGGTGAGATACCATATCAGCCGTAAACTGGGAGTAAAAAAGATTAAGGTGGGACATGCGGGAACCCTTGACCCTTTGGCAACCGGAGTAATGATTGTCTGTACGGGAAAGGCCACCAAACGAATCGAGGAGTTCCAGTATCATACGAAGGAGTATATTGCAACACTGAAGTTAGGGGCGACAACACCGTCGTACGACCTGGAAAAAGAGATTGACGCAACTTATCCTACGGAGCATATCACTCGACAGTTGGTGGAAGATACGCTGAAAAATTTCGTAGGGACAATCGAACAGATACCACCAGCTTTCTCGGCTTGTAAGGTGGACGGAAAAAGAGCTTACGACCTTGCCCGAAAAGGGAATGAGGTGGAACTTAAGCCTAAAACATTAGTGATCGACGAAATTGAGCTGCTGGAATGTGACTTGCCGGTAATAAAAATACGGGTGGTATGCAGCAAGGGAACATATATCCGTGCTCTGGCACGCGACATCGGTGAAGCACTGGGAAGCGGAGCACATCTGATCGGTCTGATACGAACCCGGGTAGGAGAGGTTAAACTGGAAGACTGTATGCAGGTAGAGAACTTTGAAACATGGCTCGACCAACAAGATATAGAAATTACAAACGATTAAGGAAAGGATAATTAAGATGAAACTGTCACAATTTAAATTTAAATTGCCGGAAGAGAAAATTGCATTACATCCTGCAAAGTACAGAGATGAGTCGCGACTGATGGTGGTTCACAAGGCTACCGGACAGATAGAACATGTGATATTCAAGGATATCTTGAATTATTTTGATGACAAGGACGTATTTATCTTTAATGATACAAAGGTATTTCCTGCACGTTTATATGGTAATAAAGAAAAAACCGGAGCACGTATTGAAGTGTTCTTGTTGCGTGAGCTGAACGAGGAACTGCGCCTGTGGGATGTTCTGGTAGATCCGGCTCGTAAAATACGTATCGGAAACAAATTGTACTTCGGAGATGATGATTCGATGGTAGCGGAAGTTATCGATAATACAACTTCACGCGGACGTACACTGCGTTTCTTGTACGACGGACCGCATGACGAATTCAAAAAGGCTCTGTATGCACTCGGTGAACCACCGTTGCCTCCATTTATTCACCGTCCGGCAGAACCGGAAGATGAAGAACGCTTCCAGACAATATTTGCCAAGAATGAAGGAGCAGTAACCGTTCCAGCTGCTGGATTGCACTTCAGCCGTGAGCTGATGAAGCGTATGGAAATCAAAGGCATTGAATTCTCTTTCATTACAATGCATTGTGGATTGGGAGGCTTCCGCGATATTGACGTGGAAGATCTGACTAAACATAAAATGGATTCGGAACAGATGTTTGTAGAGTCTGAGGCTTGCCGTATCGTAAACGATGCAAAGGACCGTGGCAACAAGGTATGCGCTGTAGGCACAAGTGTAATGCGTGCCATTGAAACAGCTGTAGGTACCGATGGACGACTGAAAGAGTTTGAGGGATGGACCAATAAGTTTATTTTCCCGCCATATGAATTCTCGCTGGCAGACGCAATGGTCAGCAACTTCCATATGCCATTGTCTACCATGCTGATGCTGGTTTGCTCGTATGGTGGCTACGAGCTGATTATGGATGCATACAACATCGCATTGAAAGAGGGATATCGCTTCGGTACATATGGCGACGCAATGCTGATTTTGGATAAATAAACGTACAATTATGGCTAAGGTTTACTTAGGTCTGGGTACGAATATGGGCAATAAAGAAGCAAATTTACGTATTGCTGTTCAATTGATAAATGAAAGGATAGGGAAGGTGACTTCCCTATCTTCTTTTTATGAAACGGCTCCATGGGGATTTGTTTCGGAAAATAGTTTTCTGAATGCAGCTGCTTGTGTGGAAACACAACGGACGCCTGAGGAGGTACTGCATTTGACTCAGACGATTGAAAAGGAACTGGGCAGAACGCTCAAATCGAAAAATGGTGTATACTGTGATCGTATCATTGATATCGACTTGCTGATGTACGGAGAGGTCACCTTGCAGTCACCGGAACTGACTTTACCGCATCCACTGATGACTGAACGGGAATTTGTTCTGGAACCACTGGCTGAAATTGCTGGAAACGTAGTACATCCGGTATTAAAACAAACCATCGGGGAACTATATACTTTGTATAAAGCTATGTTAAAAGAAGAATAATTTGTAATTATTCCAATTTATATCTGTATTTTTGCACCCGAAAATAAAAGTGGAAAGATTTGAGTAGCTTGCAACCACGGAAAAAAATGCTAAAACACATAGTAAACCCTTCCCTGATACAATTTCTACTCTGTCCGTACACGGATAATATTTAACTAATCCTTTTAATAGTAAAGACATGGGATATTTATTCACATCCGAATCGGTGTCGGAAGGACACCCCGATAAAGTGGCGGATCAGATTTCCGACGCTGTGCTTGACAAACTGTTGGCTTATGACCCCAGTTCAAAAGTAGCTTGCGAAACGCTGGTAACTACCGGACAGGTGGTACTGGCAGGAGAAGTGAAAACGAAAGCATACATCGACCTGCAACGTGTGGCACGTGAGGTTATCAACAAGATTGGCTATACCAAAAGCGAATATATGTTCGAAGGTAATTCGTGTGGCGTATTCTCGGCTATCCACGAACAGAGTCCTGATATCAATCGTGGAGTGGAACGCGAAGACCCGATGAACCAGGGGGCCGGCGACCAGGGTATGATGTTCGGCTATGCTACCAATGAAACTGAAAACTATATGCCGTTGTCACTCGATCTGGCACATAAGTTACTGATGGTACTGGCTGAAATCCGCCGTGAAGGTAAGGTCATGACTTACTTACGTCCGGACTCTAAAAGCCAGGTAACCATAGAATATGATGACAACCGCCGCCCGGTACGTATCGATACGATTGTGGTGTCTACGCAGCATGATGAATTTATCAAACCGACTGACGACTCGAAAGAGGCTCAGTTGAAAGCAGACGAGGAAATGTTGGCAAAAATCCGCAAGGATGTTATCGAAATCTTGATGCCACGCGTTATCTCGGAAATTCATAATCCGGAAGTTCTGAAACTGTTCAACGACCAGATTAAGTATCATGTAAATCCGACCGGCAAATTTGTTATCGGTGGTCCGCACGGTGATACGGGATTGACCGGACGTAAGATTATCGTGGATACATACGGTGGTGCAGGTGCTCATGGTGGTGGTGCGTTCTCTGGCAAAGACCCCAGCAAGGTAGACCGTAGTGCTGCTTATGCGGCTCGTCACATTGCCAAGAACCTGGTAGCTGCCGGTGTTGCCGATGAGGTACTGGTTCAAGTTTCATACGCAATCGGTGTTGCACGACCAATTAACATTTATGTAAATACATACGGACGCAGCAAAGTAGCAATGAGCGACGGAGAAATCGCAAAGAAGGTGGACGAGATTTTCGACATGCGCCCACGTGCTATCGAAGAACGCCTGAAACTGCGTAACCCGATTTATAGTGAAACTGCGGCTTACGGACACATGGGACGTGAACCGAAAGTGGTTACAAAACATTTTGAATCGGCATACGAAGGTAATAAGGATGTAGAGGTAGAACTCTTCACTTGGGAGAAGCTGGATTATGTAGATAAGGTTAAAGCTGCTTTCGGAATAAAATAACAGATTGTTAAGCAGAAACATAAATGGATGAGGAATATTCCGGCAGGTGTATTCCTCATTTTTTTGTCTTTTATTCTTGAATATATACTGATGAACAATATTAAAAATGTATGTGTATATAGTGCCTCGAGCACTAAAATAGACCAGTCGTATTTTGATGCGGCTCATAGACTGGGAGAAATACTCGCCGCACAGCATATTAATCTGATTAACGGAGCAGGATGCCTGGGGCTGATGCGGGCTATCAGTGATGCGGCTTTAGAGGCCGGGGGAACGGTTACTGGAGTTATTCCACATTTCATGGTAGAGCAGGGATGGCATCACAAGGGCTTGACCCGACTGATTGAAACGGAAACCATGCATGAAAGAAAACGTATCATGGCAGATATGTCGGATGGAATCATTGCACTGCCGGGAGGATGCGGTACTCTGGAGGAACTGCTGGAAATTATCACCTGGAAGCAGTTGGGACTGTATCTGAAGCCTATTGTTATCTTAAATATCAACAACTTTTACAACCCATTGTTAGAGATGCTGGAACAGGCTATTGAACAGAATTTCATGCGCCGTGAACATGGAGCAATCTGGCATGTGGCAAATACCCCCGAAGAGGCTGTAAATTTATTATATAATACACCGATATGGAGCAAAGAAATTCGTAAATTTGCCGCGATATGAGCAACGTCTGCCAAATAGGGATAAAGTATATGGCTGAAAAAACGGACGAGCAGCATCAGCAGCTCGACCAGGCCTTGATCGCAAGCATACAGACTGAACAGAAGGCCGGTATGCAGGGACAGCCATTACCCTATCAGTTGCGTTCGGATGCTTCCGTAACGGGAATTATTCTGATTTGTTTTATCCTGTTTTCGTATTCGCTGAAAAACGGAAAGAAGTATGTACTGCAACGGATAAAGGCACTTTTCCAATATAAAGAACGGGTCAGCTTGTTCGACGAAGCATCTGCTTCGAGCAACCGGTATGCCTTTACCCTGACGCTTATTACAACTACCCTTGCAGGACTATATATTTATGAGTATACCTCCGAAACAAATCTGATGCTGATGCGGCTGGTCACGAACGAACTATTGCTGGGAATTTACATCGGAGCGGCTTTGCTTTATATCACTGTCAAGTGGGCAGCATACGAGTTTGTCAATTGGATTTTTTTTGACAAAGAAAGAAATAAATATTGGATTCAGACGTATTTTGACCTTATCAGCGGAGTCAGTTTCCTATTATTTCCGGTCGTTTTACTTATCATCTATTTCAATTTAAGCCTTCAAACGAGTAAGATATTAATCGCGTTTCTACTGCTTTTTGCTAAAATATTGTTATTTTATAAGTCCATTAGAAACTTTTTCAAACATGTTTATGGTTTTATGCATTTTATTCTGTACTTTTGTGCACTCGAAATCATCCCCTTAATACTGTTTTGGAAAGGGATAACCTATATAAACAATATTTTGGTTTTAAAAATTTAAGACATTGAAGATTAAAAAAGTTCTCGTTTCTCAGCCTAAACCTACATCAGAGAAGTCGCCTTATTTCGACATTGCTGAGAAGTACGGCGTGAAAATAGATTTTCGCCCGTTTATAAAAGTTGAGAGTTTATCGGCAAAGGAATTTAGACAACAGAAAGTTTCTATTTTGGATCATACAGCCGTTGTATTTACTTCGCGCCATGCAATTGACCACTTCTTTAGTCTTTGCGCAGAGATGCGAATCACAATACCGGAAACTATGAAATATTTCTGTACGTCGGAAACGATAGCCCTCTATATTCAGAAGTATGTGCAATACCGCAAGCGTAAAGTATTCTTCGGAGCAACCGGTAAATTTGCAGATTTGCTGCCGCTGATTGTAAAACATAATACTGAAAAATACTTTATCCCGATGTCGGATGTACACAACGATGAAATCAAAAACTTACTCGATAAAAACAAGATACAGCATACAGAAGCAATTATGTATCGTACAGTAAGTAATGATTTCACTCCGGAAGAGAAGTTCGACTATGATATGCTGATTTTCTTCAGCCCGGCGGGTATTCAGTCGCTGATAAAGAACTTCCCGAACTTTGAGCAGAAAGATATCGCCATCGGAAGTTTCGGACCGACTACAGCTCAGGCTGTAAAAGATGCTGGTTTGCGTCTGGATTTGGAAGCACCGACAGCAGCAGCTCCTTCAATGACAGCTGCACTGGATATGTTTATCCGTAAGCATAACGCATAAATCTATCATATTCAGGCACGGATTACACGAATGCACGGATATTCTTTTCGCGTATCGGAAGTATTCCGTGCCTAAATTATTTTATTATGGCAGAACAAGAAAAGCATACATTTCATAAAACAGAACGACTGAACAGTGTAATTCTCATTGAAAAGTTGTTTGCGGGCGGAAGTAAATCGCTTCCGGCTTTTCCTCTGCGTATCGTATATATGCCTGTAGAGGGAGATGAGCTTCCTGTACTATCGGTCTTGATCAGTGTTCCTAAGAAACGGTTCAAACGGGCTGTGAAACGCAACCGGGTAAAACGTCAGATACGGGAGGCTTACCGTAAATACAGGGCACTGCTTACAGAACCGCTGAAGGCGGCCAACCGTAAGGCGGCTATAGCTTTTATCTGGCTGGACAATGAACTGCATGAGTCGGCCGAGGTAGAAGAAAAAGTGAAAAAACTGCTTCAGATTACAGCGGAGCGTATGCTATGAAAAAGCTACTGACATATATATTATTGATTCCCATTTATTTTTACCGGAATTGTATTTCTCCTTTTACACCACCTTCCTGCCGATTTACTCCGACATGCTCACAGTATGCCATAGAGGCACTCAAAAAGCATGGACCGTTCAAGGGGCTGTATCTTGCCATACGGCGACTGCTGCGATGTCATCCGTGGGGAGGTTCCGGGTATGATCCGGTACCGTAAAACCTAATTTTTTGTCGGAATGTTGCTCGACGTCCATACACATCGATTACCCCAAGACGCAGCTACGGCATTATTGAGCTGTTCGTTAAGGGATGTTCCTGTTCCTCCAAGAGCGAAGTTTTTGTCTGTGGGGATACATCCGTGGTATATCACAAGGGAGGATTACCACCAACAAGTGGAATGGGTACATGAAATGGCAAATGACAAGCGGGTGATTGCATTGGGAGAAGCCGGACTGGACAAACGCTGTACAACACCTTTTGACTTGCAGGTAGAAGCTTTTCGAAATGTTGCCTTACTTGCTGAAGAACGCCAGCTTCCTTTGCTGATACATGCGGTAAAAGCTACCGAAGAGCTATTTACTCTCAAGAAACAATTGTGCCCGCACAATGCCTGGATCATTCATGGATTCCGGGGTAAAAAAGAGTTGGCAGAAAGTTTCATCAGGCAAGGATTTTATTTGTCGTTCGGTGAAAAATACCAACCGGAAGCACTACGGACAATACCGGAAGACAGGCTGCTGCTGGAAACCGACGAAAGCACTGAACTGATAGAAAACTTGTACAGAAGGGCCGCACAAGAACGTACAGCCGGTCTGGAAGCATTCACTGCAAAGGTACAGGAAACAATTAACTATCTCTTTTTTAAGAAATAAAATTGGTTATTCAGAGAAAGAGTCGTACTTTTGCTTATCAATCAATTTATTATGTTAAACTAAGAATTTCATTCGATGAATTTTGTAGAAGAATTAAGATGGCGCGGAATGGTGCACACCATGATGCCGGGCACAGAAGAATTGCTGGAAAAGGAAATGGTTACAGCCTATCTGGGTATTGACCCGACAGCTGACTCGTTACATATCGGACATCTGTGTGGTGTAATGATGTTGCGACATTTCCAGCGCTGCGGACACAAGCCGCTTGCCCTGGTAGGAGGTGCAACAGGTATGATCGGCGACCCTTCAGGTAAATCACAGGAACGTAACCTGCTGGACGAAGAAACATTGCGCCATAATCAGGAATGTATCAAGAAGCAGTTGGGCAAATTCCTCGACTTCGAATCGGATGCCCCAAACCGTGCAGAACTGGTAAACAACTACGACTGGATGAAAGACTTCTCTTTCCTTGACTTTGCCCGTACGGTAGGTAAACATATTACCGTAAACTATATGATGGCGAAGGAATCGGTTCAGAAACGCTTGAACGGAGAAGCACGCGACGGTCTTTCATTTACAGAATTTACTTATCAGTTGTTGCAAGGATATGACTTCCTGCATCTGTATGAAACAAAGAACTGTAAACTTCAGTTAGGTGGTTCCGACCAGTGGGGAAACATTACAACGGGAGCTGAACTGATTCGCCGTACCAACGGAGGTGAAGTATTTGCTCTGACATGTCCGCTGATTACAAAAGCCGACGGAGGTAAGTTCGGTAAAACAGAATCAGGAAACATCTGGCTCGACCCGCGATATACATCTCCTTATAAGTTCTATCAGTTCTGGCTGAACGTTAGCGATGATGATGCCAAACGTTATATCAAGATTTTCACTTCTTTGCCTAAAGAAGAAATCGAAGCACTGACTGCTGAACATGAACAGGCTCCGCACCTGCGTGTATTGCAGAAACGTCTGGCTAAAGAAGTTACTATCATGGTTCACTCGGAAGCAGACTATGAAGCTGCGGTAGAAGCTTCGGGAATCTTGTTTGGTAACGCTACTTCGGATGCTCTGAAAAAACTGGACGAAGATACATTGTTATCGGTATTCGAAGGTGTACCACAGTTTGAGGTCGCAAAAACTGAAATTGAAGCTGGTATCAAGGCTGTAGACCTGTTTACTGAAAAGGCTGCTGTATTTGCTTCAAAAGGAGAAATGCGTAAACTGGTTCAGGGTGGAGGTGTTTCACTTAATAAGGAAAAACTGACTGCCTTCGACCAGGTAATCACCGCTGCCGACTTACTGGATGAAAAGTATCTGTTGGTTCAGCGTGGCAAAAAGAATTATTATTTGCTGATAGCAAAATAATGATATAAATAAACAGACAAAAGAATATTACGTAATCCCTCGCCCCTATCGGGTGAGGGATTTTTTTGTCCGTACGGATAAAAAAGAAAAGTCTTAACAGAAAAGTAACTTCTTATACATCACTACGTAACAGCAAGCATCTACTTTTAGGTAGTTTTTAAAAAGGGATGCATTATGGATATTATCGCTGGGAAATATGCTATTTCGTATACACCGGAAGGCAATTATTACGCTTACCTGCTGACGCACGAACAGTGCTGTGCTTATGGAGAAAGCGAAGAAGAGGCTCTGGAAAACCTGGAAGTAATGGAAGAAGAGTTTCTGGAAGAGATAAACGAATTGTATCAAGAAGCTATGGCATAAAATCTTTTATCATGAAAAACTTATTATCGGACGACCGGATAAAAGCGTATTTTGTCTTTCTGGTCATGATTTTTATTTCTTCACTGTATCTTTTTTATTTAGGATACAAACTTTATCAATACGGACATTAAACTGACGCATTATGGAATCACGACGTTATTTTCGCACTATCGTACTTTCTGATATTCATTTAGGTACTTCTCACTCAAAGGTGGAACAGGTATGCAACCTGCTGAGTACAACCGACTGCGACCGACTGATACTGAACGGGGATATTATTGACGGATGGAGTTTGCAGAAATTCGGCTCTGGGAAATGGAAGCCTCAGCATACACGCTTTTTCAAAATCATCATGAAGATGATGGAAAATTGTGGTACGGAAGTCATTTATATAAGAGGGAACCACGATGATTTTATTGATAATCTGGCTCCACTGAAGTTTGCCACACTGAGTATCGTGAAGGAGTATATGCTGGAAAGTAACGGCAAGCATTATTTTGTAACTCACGGAGATGTGTTCGATAAGGTCACTACGCAAATGAAATGGCTCGCTAAGCTGGGAGATATCGGATATACACTGTTACTCTGGCTGAACAGTCAGTACAACCGCTGGCGTATCAAGCAGGGAAAGCCCTACTATTCGCTTTCGCAGGAGATTAAGCAGAAAGTTAAATCGGCCGTTTCATACATTTCCGACTTCGAAAAAGTATTGGCCGAATTTGCCCGTAAACGGCAATGTGACGGGGTGATATGTGGGCATATCCATCACCCGGAAAACAAAATGATAGGAGGAATACATTACCTGAATTCAGGAGACTGGGTAGAAACCATGTCGGCACTGACGGAAGATGAGAACGGCAACTGGAATATTCTGTATTATACTCCTGATATGGCAAATGAAAATGAAGATATGGAAGACAACAATATGGTATTAACACTTATCCCTGCTGCATCATGAAAGTTTTATTTATTGTTCAAGGAGAGGGCAGAGGCCATCTGACTCAAGCCATCGCAATGGAAAGACTGCTTACAAATCATGGTTATCATGTAACGGAAGTACTGGTTGGAAAAAACTTGTCGAAGCGACTGCCAGGTTTCTTTACACGCAACATACAGGCACCGATTAAACAATTCTCCAGCCCTAATTTTCTACCTACCCGCTCGAATAAACGTGCCAATATACCTTACAGCCTGTTATATAACTTACTGAAATTACCTGAATACGCTGAAAGCATGCGCTTCATTCATCAACGTATCAAAGAAAGTCAGGCAGATATTGTAATCAACTTCTACGAGCTGCTGACCGGATTTACATATTTTCTGTTCCGCCCGTCTGCACCGCTGGTATGTATCGGACATCAATATCTGTTTCTCCACAAAGATTTCCAGTTGCCGGCTTCCATCAACAGAACGGAACTGTTTCTCCTGAATATGTTCAGCCGACTGACGTCGTTAGGTGCATCGAAACGTCTTGCCCTGTCGTTCCGTTCCATGAATCCGGATAAAAAACGGAATATCTTTGCAGTCCCTCCTTTGTTAAGACAGGATATTTTCTATCAGGAAGTTTCTCAACATAATTACATTCATGGCTATATGGTCAACGCCGGATTTGCAGAAAATGTATATGAATGGCACAAGAAATGTCCGGAAGTACAACTCCGCTTTTTCTGGGACAGATGGGAAGAAGAGCCCGTAAAGAGAATAGACGATACATTATCATTTTATCAACTGGACGACACACTCTTCTTACGGCAAATGGCCGGATGTAAGGCGTATGCCAGTACAGCAGGATTTGAATCTATTTGTGAAGCAATGTATTTCAGAAAACCAATCTTGATGGTACCGGCACATATCGAACAGGAATGCAACGCATACGATGCCATGCAAAACGGGGCAGGAATAATAGATAACAATTTCAATCTGGAGCGTTTGCTGGAATTCACAAAGACCTATCAGCCGAACGTTAAATTTACCTACTGGGTACAGTCGGCCGAAAGTATTATTCTGAATGAACTGGAAAGTCTGGTCCCTACACATTTCGAAGAAAAAATGTATATGGTAGAAGAATTTATATAAAATATCAAAAATCTCTTCTTTTGTCATACGCTTGTAACATTTATTTTTTTTCTTTACAAAAAATATGTTTCCTATGGCACAGAAGAAAAAAGAACTTCCTTATTTGGAAAGAGATATCAGTTGGATGTACTTTAACCGCCGCATTTTACAGGAAGCGGCGCGCCCACATGTTCCCTTACTGGAACGTATGACATTCCTGGGAATTTACTCAAACAATCTGGATGAATTTTTCAGAGTCCGTATGGCTACGCAGAACCGTATTGCCGAATGTTCGGACAAATCAACAGTAAAAGAGAGTGAACATGCTAAAAAGCTGATCAAGCAAATCAGCAAACAAAATACGGAATATACCAAGGTGTTTGAACAAGCTATCCATCAAACTACCGAGGATTTGAAAAAAGAAAATATATTTTTGATATCGGACAAGGAAGTTTCTCCCGAACAGTTGGAATTTATCCGCTCATACTACAAAGAGAAACTGAGTGGTTCCATTATCCCTATCTGGTTTTCTGCCATCCGGTATTTCGACTTCGAAAACGATGAGAATATCTATCTGGCTGTAAAAGTCAGCCGACAGCAGGGTAACAAACAAATTGCCGATTACGCATTCCTTGAATTGCCAGTCAATATTTGCGGACGCTTCATCCGCCTGCCGGACAACGAAGAAAAGAGTTACCTGATTTACCTGGATGACGTCATCCGCTGTTGTCTGCCTTTGGTTTTCGAAGGATTAGGATTTACCGACTTTCAAGCATATGCCTTCAAGTTTACCCGCGACGCTGAAATGGAAATAGACAATGACCTGCGGACAGGTACATTGCAGAAAATATCGAAAGGAGTAAAGAGCCGTCGCCGCGGAGAACCGTTGCGTGTAATTTACGACTCATGCATGCCCAAGGATATGTTAAGACGGGTATTGAAGAAAATGGATCTGGATGCTCTGGATACGGTAATAGCCAGCGGACGCTACCAGAATCACAAGGATTTTATGAAATTTCCCGACTGTGGACGAAGCAACCTGAAGTATCCGCAATGGCCGTCAATCCTGAAGAAAGAACTGGACGGCGAAGACAGTCTGCTGGAAAAAATTCAGAAGAAAGACCGATTTATACACGTACCTTTCCACAATTTTGATTCGTTTATCAGAGTACTTCAAGAAGCTGCTGTAAACAAGCAGGTGCAAAGCATCAAGATCACACTTTACCGACTGGCCAAGGAATCGAAGGTTGTTAAAGCCCTAATGGCCGCAGCACGCAACGGGAAAAAGGTAACTGTGGTGATTGAGCTGCTTGCCCGATTTGATGAGGCTTCCAACATCAACTGGTCCAAAAAGATGCAGGATGCCGGTGTAAACGTAATATTCGGTGTAGAGGGACTGAAGGTACATTCTAAGATTACTCACATCAAAATGAAAAAGGGACCCGACATCGCCTGTATCAGTACCGGCAATTTCCACGAAGGCAATGCACGTATGTATACAGACTGTATGCTGATGACAGCGGCTCCACGTATCGTGAAGGATGTTCATCAGGTATTCGACTTTATCGAACGCCCTTATAGTCCGGTGAAGTTCAAGGAACTGCTTGTTTCGCCCAACGAAATGAGAAACAAGTTTGTAAGCCTGATTAACAACGAAATCAAAAATAAGAAAGCAGGAAAAGAAGCCTATATCAAAATCAAGATTAACCATATAACCGATCCATTGATGGTAAACAAGTTGTATGAGGCATCTCAGGCTGGAGTAGACATCCAACTGGTGGTAAGAGGTAACTGCTCCCTTATAACCGGTATAGAAGGCATAAGCGATAATATTCACATAAATGGCATCATCGACCGGTACCTGGAACATTCACGAATCTTCATATTTGCTTCGGGAGGAGAAGAAAAAGTATTCATCGGATCGGCCGACTGGATGCCACGTAACTTGAATAACCGTATAGAAGTAATCACCCCGGTATACGATCCTGCCATCAAGGAGGAAATGAAACTCATCGTAGAATACGGATTCAAAGATACCTTGCAGGGACGTATTGTTGACGGAAGTGGTAAAAACTTGTTCAGAGAAACGGAAGGAGAAGAACCATTCCGTTCTCAAGAAGCATTATACAATCACTACTTAGCAGAAAACATATAAAATATGAACGAAAGCGAAACTCGAAAAACGAACTATGCTGCTATCGATATAGGATCGAATGCAGTACGTCTACTGATAAAGGAAATTGAGGAAAAGCAAGGCGAAACTCATTTCTCTAAGGTACTGATGCTACGTGTCCCGCTCCGGCTGGGATTCGATGTGTTCAAGATTGGAAAAATCTCGGAAAAGAAAGAAAAGAACATGATTCGCCTGATGAAGTCTTTCCGTTACCTGATGAAAATCTACGATGTAAAGCATTGCCGTGCATGTGCTACATCGGCTATGCGAGATGCAAAGAATGGACTGGAAATCATCAAGCAGATTGAAAAAAAGACAGATGTACATATCGATATAATCGACGGACAGGAAGAAGCAAAAATAATCTACAATAATCACGTAGAACACATGGAAGATCAAGAGGGAAACTACATGTATGTCGACGTGGGAGGTGGCAGTACGGAAATCAACCTGCTATCACAAGGACAGCTGGTGTGCAGCCGTTCGTATAACATTGGTACAGTACGTATTCTGAACAATGCTGTACAAGACAGTGAATGGGAACGCCTGAAAACAGATTTAGCCGAACTGGCCAAATCGTATCCGGGAACAAATATTATCGGTTCTGGAGGTAATATAAACAAGCTATACCGCCTTGTTGAAAAGAAGAACAAGAAAAAAATGACAATGCAAGTTTCTGTGCTACAGGAATTGCATGCCCGACTGAAAGCACTTTCAGTGGAAGAACGCATGGAACAGTTCGGGTTAAAGCCTGACCGTGCCGACGTAATTGTTCCAGCCGGTGACATTTTTCTCACCATCGCAGAGATTATCGGGGCTACTTACATTCATGTACCGGTAATCGGTTTGTCCGACGGAATCATTGATGAGCTTTATATCCAGAATAAAAATAACTGATCCCAGCAAAGGACGGTTACAAATAAAAAAGTGGCACCGAAATTGAATCCGGCGCCACTTTTTTATTGCAGAAAAATTAAATTATTTGTTGTCAATCTCTTTCAGCAGTTCGTCCACCGCTGCTTTCAACTGCGTATCTTCACCCTTCACAATGGTTTCGGGAGCATTCAATACATAAACATCTGGATCGAGCTGTGTATTCTCCAGGTAGCTGCCGTCGGGCAGGCGATAGCCCACTACAGGAATACCGAATACCAGTGTCGGGTCTTGCATTCTTACCCAGTTCACACTGGTCATGGTTCCCGGTACAGGAGCACCTACCAGCTTGCCCAGGTTACAATGCTTGTATACCCACGGTGTACCGTGTGCATTCGAGTAGTTCGCTTCACACTGCAACATGATGGAAGGCTTGTTCCAGCGACGGCTTGGCATATCGCATGCTTCACGCCCGCGAATCACCTGTGTAAAGTATTTCTTTCCGCTGAACAATACTTCTATATCTTCGTGCAAACGGCCACCTCCGTTGAAACGGGTATCGATGACGATACCTTCGCAGTTATTGTATTTACCCAAGATATCGGAATAGATGGTACGGAAACTTTCGTCGTCCATCGATTCGATGTGTACATATCCCAGACGGCCATTCGACCATTTTGCCACATCGGCAGCACGCTGTTTTACCCAACGCTGGTACAACAAATAACTAAATGTTCCCTGGCTAATCGGACGTACCACTTCATCCCAGCGTTCCTTGGTCTGCGGATCATACAGCGATACCAGTACTTTCTTGCCTGTCTTGCCGTTCAGCAGCGCAGCATAATCTTCATCGGCCTTGATAGCTTCGCCGTCGATCTTTTCAATAATAGTTCCGACTTTGACACGGGTAGTCTTACGGTCGAACGGACCATTCTCAACAACTTCGGCAATGCGCAAGCCGTCGCCCGTATAGTCCCAGTCATACAATACTCCTAAATCGGCAGTCGATTCCGTTTTCAAGTCCGGATAAAAGCGTCCACCAGTATGAGATACATTCAGTTCACCCAGCAGCTCACTCAGCATTTCAGCATAATCGTAGTTATTGTTGATGTGCGGCAAGAACTTACGGTAAGTATCAGTCATAGCATCCCAGTCCACTCCGTGCATGTTCACATTATAGAAACGAGCCTTTTCCTCACGGTACATATTATCGAACATGTATTCACGTTCTTCAGAAGGCAACAGTTTCATGCTGGCAGTATAAGTGATCGGCTTCAGGCTTTCCGACGAAGCATCCATTTTCTGCATGGTACCTCCGCCCAAAATAAAGAAGTTCTTGCCCTCTTTATCCATTTCCATATTTGCCCATTTTGCATCCATCTTATGCAACAGCTTGGTGTCGTGTTTGCGGAGATCCATCTTCCACAAATCGTATCCACCTTCGAAAGCCGACAGGTAATACAGTTTCTCACTGTCTTTCGAGATAATGGCCGAAGCTAAGTCAGAAGAATTCGGAGTCAGACGAATGATACGGTCTTCGATACCTTCCGTTTCTACCACAATATCCTTCACCTTCTTTTCGTCCTTGGCATCCTTATCGTCCGATTTTTTGTCTTTCTTGGAAGCCTTATCATCTTTCTTGGCAGCTTTTTCCTGCTCCTTTTCCAGTTCCTTCTGCAATTCGTAATCCTCCTTGCTCAGGCGGAACTTATCGTATGCATCCTGATTGAGGAAAGCAATCATCACATCGTTCAGCGAACCCCATGAAGCATGATTACGCATACCGTAACGCTCGGTAATGAACAAGATGGCATTTCCATCCATCACCCAGCGCGGAGATTCACTGATATAGCCGCTGTTCGTCAGGTTAATAATCTGTCCCTTTCCGTCGGCACTGACCAGACCTATATCCGAATACGGATCATGCTTGTTGCCGATAAACTCAAGCGTAAACCATTTGCCGTCGGGCGACCAGGAATAATCGAATCCTCCCGAACGAGTATACCAGGTAGAACCGTCCGTTACCTGACGAATCTTTTTAGTATCCAGATTAACCACCATCAGACGGTTGCGGTCTTCGATGAAAGCCACTTCCTTTCCATCGGGTGAGAACTGCGGATAATCGCGTTCCAAGGTCTTAGAAGGTACCAATGGTTCCTCTTCTATCAGAGTAGCATTCGGGAAGTTCAGATCTTCCTTCCGGCTGATCTTGGCAATATACAAATCGCGCTTACCCCCTCTCTCGCTGGAATAAACCAGAGAACGGTTGTCAGCACCAAATGAAACGCCCCGTTCTGCTTCAGGAGTATGTGTAATCTGCTTGGTTGTTCCATATTCTACAGAAGTCACAAACACTTCTCCACGTACAATAAAGGCCACCTGTTTTCCATCAGGGGAAATAACCGCTTCGGAAGCTCCCCGAGTAAAGGTATAGGAAACTGGTAATTCCTCATCATCGCGTACCAGCGAGATAGCTACTTTCTCCGGCTTACCACCGACCGACTGCGTATAAATCTCGCCATCGTAGGTATAACAGAGCGTACCGTCGGCTCCCATTGAAAGGAATCTCACCGGATTGGTTTTGAACGAAGTAACCGGCTGTATATTCTTCGGATCATCGATCGGGAAAGAATATACATTGAATGAGCCACCGTTACGTTCGCTCAAGAAGTAAACCTGCTTGCCGTCAGGACTCAACACCGGATTACGGTCTTCGCCCGGTCTGGCCGTCAAATTGGTATGTTTACCTGTTTTTACATCGTATCTCCATACATCGCGGGTAATGGACGAGGTATGATGCTTACGCCATTCGCTCTCCACTCCCTTCTGATCCTGATACAAGAAGAAATCACCCGACGGAGCGTAACTGATCATCTCGGCCGGTGTCCCTAATATCTGTTGCGTACGTCCGCCGTCTACCGGTACCTTATAAACCTCGGTCATAGCCGACTTAGGAAAAAGCGCGCTCGAAGCCGGATCCTGAATGGAAGCGGAAAAAACAACATATTTTCCATCGGGAGTAAAGGCTGAAGGAATTTCCGAAGCAGAGTGAGTAGTCAGACGCTTTGCCGCACCTCCGTCGGCAGGCATTACAAACAAATCGAAATTACCAAAGCGATCGCTGGCAAAAGCAATCTGTTTACCGTCGGGCGACCATACCGGATTCGATTCATACGATTCCTGACTGGTCAAGCGCACAGCTTCTCCCCCCGAAGTTTTCACTTTATAAATATCCCCTTTATAGCAAAAGGCTATTTCCTTGCCATCGGGAGAGATTGTTACATCACGCAACCAAAGCGGAGTCACCGCAAAGGCAGAAAAAGAACTCGCTCCCAAAGCAAGAGTTACTAACAATTTCTTCATGAATTAATATTTTTGGTTTCCGCAAAGATAGCGATTAAAGCATGAAGAGAAAAAAAAGTGAAAAATAATTTGGATTATATTGACGAAAACATTTATCTTTGCAACGTTTTCTGAGGAAAACAAATAAAGTTTGGACTATGGTGTAATGGCAGCACAACAGGTTTTGGTTCTGTTTGTCCAAGTTCGAATCTTGGTAGTCCAACGGAAACTCTACAGAAAAGCCCTGAAAGATAATTCTTTCGGGGCTTTTTCTATATAAAAACTCAAAGGGTACACATTCCAATCGGAATATATACCCTTCTCCAAAATGCTTTTACAACTAAATCTCTAAAAATATATTTTCAAACGAGCCTATACTTAATCAAAATAATTCCTGAGGAAGTTTCCCATCCGCGAACTTATATTCCACACCCAACAAATGCATAACATAAGGAGCAATATCTATCTGGCGCATGGTTTGTATCTCTTTTCCTTTATCTGATACACTACATCCATATACCATGAAACAAGTGGGGTCAATCCCTGAGAAATAACCGTGAGAACCACCTTCCTTTACAAGAACATCGGCGCCCGTACGGTTTGTAGAGACACTGATTCCAGCAATCGGCTCTAATGCTAAAGCCACTTTAGGATCTCCCCCCATTGCAGTCAATTCTTTTTGAGATACGACCTTGAACAAGCTGCGCGTTTCAACAGGAAGATTCTGTATGATATTCTCAACCTTTTCAAGAGTCTTTTTATCATTAGAATCACGAAGGTATAAAAACATCACCGAACCATTTCCATGAAAACAAGCTTTCCAGTCGCCTCCAGGCTTTTCACTCAATAATCCCGCATGAGTAAGCCAGACATTTGGAGCAATTACCCGATTTATATCAGAAAAGCCATGATCGCCACATACGATAATCGTTGTACTATCCATACGATGCGTTTGCTTTAAGTTCTCCACAATTAAACCAATTGCATGGTCCGCACTCGCAACAGCCATTCGAGTACGTTCCGACTGCATACCTGTAGCATGCTGGGCATAGTCTGTCGTTATCAAATGAATCGTCATCAGATTAGGATGATATTTATTCATTATATAATTAGCCATATGTGCTGTACGGGCATCGCGGGTAATGGAACCAGCCCCAAAAGTCAAATGATCTAACCGACCAACAGCATTTTCTTCAAGCTCATCCAATATACCCGACGGAGTACAAACGGGCTTAATAAAATCCAACTGATTGGCTACACGCTTTACAGACCAATATTCCGGAATGTTATAATCAATCCAACGCGATTTAGTCGATACTGGCCAAAACAAGGAAGCTGTAGTAAAACCAGATTCTTTAGCAGCCTGCCAGATAGTTGGAACCTTTATACTATCTGCATACCAATAACTCACCACAGAATCTTTGTTGAAAACAAACGGAGCGTTATAAAAGATACGATGATGAACAGGAAGAGCTCCCGTCACAATACTGGTATGTGACGGATAAGTAGCTGTAGGAGGTACACCTTTTACTTTATCCACAAAAAGGCCTTCTCGTTTCATCATCTTTAAATAAGGTGAAGGCATTTCCGGATCAGTTACCATCCCTGCATGCATTCCGTCAATCGTTATCAGTATGACATATTTCGAATTATCGGCAACTGCATCCGACAGCCATCCCAAACAGAACAGAATGAGAGTAAACAATCTATAGTTCAAACTATTAATTAAAGAACGGCACAACATATTCAGATGATTTATTTTCAACAATTATCTTATTCATATTATAACGGATTGTTACCTTTTTAGTTGTTTCATCCATTGTAAAATCATCCATACCCTGGTTCAATGGAATAAACGAAGGAATAAGAGCCTCCATATACGGCTGAGCCGACGGCGTATTAGCAGCCTCAACCTCACAAACAGGTAATTTAATACCTAAATCGGCCACTCTTCTTCCCTCAGCAAAGAAGATTTCCTGACGCATTAAATATAATAACTCTAAGGTTTCATCTACTCCACTGGTTTCATTTATCATAGCTTCAGAAACAGATGTTCCAGAAATATACGGAACACTGATTAAATGAGGAGCCTGACGGTCTAAAACCAATCCGCTACGATATTCTTCACCTTCAGAAGCCGCCACTACATATTCCGAACTGTTAGGATAATGTTTGTATCCTCCATTAAATCTTCCTTCCAACTGATCATTCAAATCTGTTTGAACAGGACGAGATTTAACCAAAGTAAGCAATTGCTTCATATAACCTTTAGCTCCATCAATATCGTTATCGGATAAAGCTGCTTCTGCCAAAATAAGGTAATCTTCTTCAGCCTTTCCTATATTTATAGGACGTTCTTCCGTACTGGTTAGCTTAAAATACTTAGGATCCAGAAAATCCAATCTCGGTAACGGCTGGAACCAGGTTCCCCATGTAGCAGTCTGAATGGAATTCAGAATATTGTTTACTCCATCAAACTGTACTTGTTTTACAAAATCGCCAGAAAAGGACAAGGCTGTCTGAGATTCATTCACAGCATTCGGTTCATCGCCCAAGCGATAATAAACACGTGCTTTCAGTGTATGGATAAAAGCTCTATCCTCATCTGTTTCTACATATTCCAAAGCCTTGTCTAAAACCTCAACAGCCGTTTTAAGTTGTACATCCCAAGTTTTGACATCACCTCCATCCTCATCAGGCAAGGCGCGAAAATATTCTCCAGCAAGTATATACGAATAAGCTTTAATATAATACAGATTAAACAAATCGCTTTTCTTTGTCTTTGCATCAACAGGAGCCACTACATTGATTCCATAATCGGCAGACTCACGCATGGTACCTATATATCGCTGAAGATTGGTAACATCAAGGTCTGTATACAGAATTTTCGGTATATCGAACACCTTACTACTTTGAGAATAATTATTAAAATAATTGTCCGACATAATCTCCATCAGCTCACAATAAGAACCTATCGATTCAGCAAAAGAACTATTCGTTCCATTTACCCAAGCCTGCATCGCATTTGCCGAATTTAAAAACGTATTTTCATCGACATTCGGATTGATAATATCATCAGGCTGCAATAACTCACAAGAATTAAGTGTAAAACACGTTGCAACTGACAGAAATATATAATTGATTGCTTTCATATACCTTTTATTATTTAGAAATTAACTTTAACTGATCCTATATATTGACGAGGAGTAGAATAGGAAGAATAGTTCAATCCTCCGGTAGCTACAGCTCCTTGAGAACGAGCACCCGACAACAATGCTTCAGGATCGACAGAAGCAGCCGTAAAAGAGAATGGATTATATACATTGAAACCGAAACAGATTTCCTTCAGATACCTCTTCGGCTTAACCGTATAATAAGCCCCGATGTTTCTAATCTTTAAATAATCAGCTTTTTCAACGAAGAAGTTTGTAAAATTCAACCAAGCCGCACCTTGTGTTGTTCCTTCAAGTGCTTTATCCGGTATGCTGGGATCCTTTAAACCTTTTGCAAAACGGAACTGACGATCGAAAGAATGTACGTACGACCCAGCCTGATAATCACCGCTTACAAAGAATGAAAGATTTTTATAATCGACATTCAATGAGAAGTTTCCATACAGAGTAGGTATCGTTGTTCCTAAATCTTGCAACTCCAGAACTTCTTTCAGTGAACCGTCTTCATTCAAAACCGCCTTCGAACCACGAATAAAACCGACAGGCTTTCCTTCTTCCACTACGGTCTGTACCGTACGTGAAGAGAATCCACCGATTGCAAAAGGAACTGTTCCACCCGTACTCAAAACAACATTGTGATTTGTATTAGCCGACGCATTCAGACGCACATTCCAATCTTTCGTATTGACCAGTTGCATACCTACCGTCAGCTCAATACCTTTATTTTCAATTTCACCCACATTTGCCAGATAACTTGCAGACTGTCCGGAAGAAGGCAGCGAAGGAACACTAAAGAGTGCATCTTTGGTACGAGCATAATAATAAGTTAACCCGACATTCAAAAAATGGTTAAACAATACAGTATTAAAGCCGACTTCATACGAATGTTTCTTTTCCGGTCCCAAATCCGGATTACCATACTTACCGAACGAAGCAGCCTGCTGACCTAAGAACGAATTCACAGCGATTGTTTTCTGATACTCGAAAGCAGGTGGATAACTACCTGCAATACCATAATTGGCAAATAGTCTGAAGGAATTCAGCATACCACTGTTTACAATGGATTTCATAAACGCTTCGTCCGACAACTGATAAGACAATCCAATTTTAGGATAATATTGCCAACCCACATTATCACCAAATGCAGTGTTATAGTCTGCACGCAAACCTAAGTCCAAATAATATTTATCTTTTATACCAATGTTCTCTTGTACAAATACACCATAATTATATAGATAGCTCAACCATTCATCGGCACTCTGTGTACCAGCTCCAGTCATAATCAGCGCACCATCTCTGACATTCGTTCCATTATACACAGACTGATGGTCATAAGTGCTGAAATACTGAAAACCAGCAGTTGTAACCAGACTCAGAATATCACGGAAATGATAATTATATTGTCCGTTCAATTCAATGGTAAGCCCTAAATAGTTACGGTCGAAGTTATTGATACTACCCGCATCCGAAGTTCCTTCCGGCTTTTGCTGAGTATGAATCAAATACTCGTTTGTCGTAATATTCTTATTCGTATTCAAACGATAGTCCAATCCAAAAGTCCCTTTAAAAGTAAGATTCTGAAGAGGTTTAAATGAAAGTGACTGAGATGTCTGAAAACGACGTACAGATTCTTTATTATTCTGCAAAGCTTCAGCTTTATCGACGAAAGCCTTCATCTGGGCAAATTCATAATCACTTGCAGCATCAATATCCGGATTGTAGCCAACGGAATTCCCATTTTCATCTACATAATCAAAATTAGCAGCAGCAGAACCTTCCGTAAACCACAATCCCGTATATCCTCCCTGATTACCATTACGGCTACGGCGGAAGTCTTCCACTACCATACCAAATGAGTTCTGATATTCTAATGCTTTATTAATTTTCAGACGAGAACCGAAACGCAAATCGTACTTCTTATCTTCATTCCCGTTATGTATCAAAGTTCCGGTACTATTACTCATGCTCGCTCCTAAACTATAACCATATTTTTCATTTCCGCCATCGAAAGCTACACGATATTTCTGTGAGAAACCAGTCTGATGCAACAATTCTTTCGTACGCTTAAAATGATAAAACTGAGAAGATGCAACATCTGCTCCCAACTCAGCCTCTACAGAAGCATTAAAACGTCCTTCACCTCCTTTTTTAGTGAATATCTGAATCACTCCGTTTGCAGCATCCGAACCGTATAATGTAGTAGCAGCACCTCCGGTCACATATTCTATACGTTCTATATTTTCCATCGGAATATCCCCAATAGAACCTGTAGCAGCAGCATTTCCACTCAAAGAGTTATTCAATGTTGCTCCCGTATTCATGTTATCCACACGTACTCCATCAACATAAATAACAGGAGTAGAATTTGAAAAAGCAGAAGAAAGACCACGAGCCTTAATCAAAGACGTCGTACCCGGCTGTCCATTCGACAAGTTTATCTGCACATTCGGAAGTGCATTTTGTAGCATCTGATCAATACGCCCTTGTGGCATTTTCACCAAATCTTTTTCACTTACCGTCGAAACATTCGATGACAAACGTCTCTTTTTGATTTCAGCACCTTGTCCGGTCACCACCACTTCATCCAATTTGAAATTGTCTTCATTCATTTCAACAACCACCCCTTGCTTATCTTCCGATAAACTGATTTCCTTTGTCACATACCCTACATAAGTCAGCTCCAATGTTGCTTTCGTTGCATCAACATCCAGAGAAAAATTACCATCTACGTCTGTAATAGTCCCAATACTGGGATTACCTTTTAATGCTACAGACACTCCAATCAAAGCCTCCTTCGTACTTTGGTCTATTACTTTTCCTTTTAATAAATTTGCAGATGCCGAAAAAGGCAATAAGCACATGATTCCTGTTAAAGCTAAATACCTCATAAACAAATCCCATTAAAAACTGGTGCAAAAGTATCCGACCCTAATTACAAGCAAACGACAGAACAATGACGTTATGGTTCTAAAAACATTTCAAAAGCTGTAAACTTTATTAAAAAGATATTGCATCTATTTCATCCTTGAACCCTCGAAAAAAGATTTTTCCATTTTCTTATATCAAGTATTCACGCTTTTGAAGTATCTTTGCTGTCCCTAAACATAATCTTAAAAAGAAAGGAATAACCGTGGCTAAGGACAATGACGTGGTATTAACCCCCATGATGAAGCAGTATTTCGACTTAAAGGCGAAACATCCCGATGCAATCATGCTCTTCAGGTGTGGCGACTTTTATGAAACGTATTCGGAAGATGCCGTAACAGCTTCCGAAATTCTGGGAATCACGCTGACCAAACGTGCCAACGGACAGGGTAAGACGGTGGAGATGGCGGGATTTCCGCACCACGCGCTCGATACGTACCTGCCGAAACTGATTCGGGCAGGACGACGTGTGGCTATCTGCGACCAACTGGAAGACCCGAAAACCACAAAGAAGCTGGTAAAAAGAGGCATCACCGAACTGGTTACGCCGGGTGTTGCCATCAGCGATAATGTATTATCTTATAAGGAGAACAACTTCCTGGCTGCCGTACATTTCGGCAAGACAGCTTGCGGCGTCGCTTTCCTGGATATTTCGACGGGAGAATTTCTTACCGCCGAAGGGCCTTTTGACTATATCGACAAGTTACTGAATAATTTTGCCCCGAAAGAAGTCTTATTCGAACGGGGAAAGAAACCGATGTTCGAAGGTAATTTCGGCAACAAGTTCTTTACCTTCGAGCTGGACGACTGGGTGTTTACCGAAGCGTCTGCCCGCGAAAAGCTGCTGAAACATTTCGAAACCAAGAACCTGAAAGGTTTCGGAGTGGAACATCTGAAGAATGGTATCATTGCTTCCGGAGCCATTCTGCAATATCTGGATATGACGCAGCATTACCAGATCGGGCACATCACTTCGCTGGCACGCATCGAAGAGGATAAATATGTACGCCTCGACAAGTTCACGATACGCAGCCTGGAACTGATAGGCAGCATGAATGAAGGCGGAACCAGCCTGCTCGATGTCATCGACCATACCATCAGCCCGATGGGAGCCCGTCTGCTGAAGCGGTGGATTGTCTTCCCGCTGAAAGACGTGAAGCCCATCAACGAACGACTGGACGTAGTGGAATATTTCTTCCGCGAACCGGATTTCAAGGATTTTATCGAAGAGAAGTTGCATCTGATAGGCGACCTGGAGCGTATCGTCTCGAAAGCTGCCGTAGGACGTATCTCTCCGCGTGAAGTCGTTCAGTTGAAAGTAGCCCTTCAAGCAATAGAGCCTATCAAGAATGCTTGTCTGAATGCCGACAACGAAAGCCTGCGGAAGATAGGAGAGCAGTTGAATCTCTGTGCTTCCATCCGCGACAAGATTGCCAAGGAAATAAACAACGATCCCCCGCTGCTGGTCAACAAGGGAGGAGTGATTGCCGACGGAGTCAATCAGGAGCTGGACGAACTGCGCCACATTGCTTACTCGGGCAAGGATTACCTGCTGCAAGTACAGCAGCGCGAAAGTGAGCTGACGGGCATCCCCAGCCTGAAAATAGCCTACAACAACGTGTTCGGCTATTACATCGAGGTAAGAAATACACATAAAGACAAGGTTCCAGCCGACTGGATACGCAAGCAGACACTGGTCAACGCGGAACGATACATCACGCAGGAACTGAAAGAGTACGAAGAGAAGATTCTGGGAGCGGAAGACAAGATTCTGATTCTGGAAACCCAACTGTACAACGAACTGGTGGCAGAACTTGCCGAGTTTATCCCTGCCATCCAGATCAATGCGACACAGATAGCCCGTCTGGACTGCCTGCTGTCGTTTGCCAACGCAGCCCGGGCCAACAAATATATCCGTCCGGTGGTTGCCGACGACGATATTCTCGACATCAAGCAAGGACGTCATCCGGTCATCGAGAAACAGCTTTCGGCAGGAGAAAAATACATTGCCAACGATGTGTACCTCGATACGGAAACGCAGCAGATCATTATCATCACCGGACCGAACATGGCAGGTAAGTCTGCCTTGCTCCGACAGACAGCACTGATCACCCTCATGGCGCAGATAGGCTGTTTCGTACCTGCCGAAAGTGCGCACATCGGACTGGTGGATAAGATTTTTACCCGTGTGGGAGCCAGCGACAATATCTCGGTGGGCGAATCAACCTTCATGGTGGAAATGAACGAGGCGGCAGATATTCTGAACAACCTTTCGCCCCGCAGCCTGGTATTGTTCGACGAGCTGGGACGTGGTACCTCTACTTACGATGGTATTTCCATCGCCTGGGCCATCGTGGAACATATACACGAGCACAAGCGAGCCCGTGCCCGTACGCTCTTCGCCACACACTATCACGAACTGAACGATATGGAAGAAAGCTTCCCGCGTATCAAGAATTACAACGTTTCGGTGAAGGAAGTCGACAACAAGGTCATCTTCCTGCGCAAACTGGAACGGGGAGGAAGTGAACACTCGTTCGGTATTCACGTGGCAAAGATGGCAGGTATGCCCAAGACCATCGTAAAGCGTGCCGACGAGATTCTGCATCAGTTGGAAAAGGAAAACCGTCAGGAAGGCATCTCTTCACACCGTAAGGTAGAGCCTAAGACCGTGCATCAGGACGGAGTACAGCTGAGTTTCTTCCAGCTCGACGACCCTGTGCTGTGCCAGATACGTGACGAAATACTGAATCTGGACGTGAATAACCTGACTCCGCTGGAGGCGCTGAACAAGCTGAACGAAATAAAGAAGATAGTAAGGGGGAAATAATACCCTCTACCTGCATATTATGATTCCCTGTGCTGCCGGAAAATGATACTCCGGCAACACAAGGAATACTTATTTGTCACACCTTAACTTAAAAAGTAAATCCGGCTCATTGCCTGTTTCTTTCTCCCTGCAATTTCCATTTCTTTATCTGGAATACAACAAACAGCAATAAAGTCAATACGCACTGCACACACAAAACAGCAGACATCCACCCTAAACTATACCCAAGTTGCATTGACAGCGCTACAGCCAAAGTCGGAACAAGCGGCAATAATATCCAATACACTACCATACAAAATCGAAGCATCTGTCTTAAACCGCGATTCATACCGCACAACGCCGGAAAATAACGTTCAATCGAATCGATGAAAAACAGTTTCTCCCATGTGTACGTCTTTCTCTTTATGAGAAAAATAAGATGTATCAGCAATACCAGTTCGACAACCCAATAAAAGAATTCAAATTCAGGATAGTAGTCGCCAATGAAAGAAGTCACATAAACTACATCCACCAACAGCAAAAGAAGTAAAACTATAGACCACATAAATGTATAAAACATAAATTATTAACATATAACCAGAAGAATATACTTGGTGAGCTCTTAGGATTCATGTTAAGATTCGCATTTACATTTCTTACTGATTATTTCCACCAAAGTATATTCATCATAACCCAAAGCATCAGGACAATTCTTACAATCAGGAGAAATATGTCTAACAAAAACCTTAATCATATATTCAAAACCTTCCTCGTATTGTTCATCGAAACCTTCTATATTAGAGATATGAAAGCGATTTCCTTCAGAATCGGTCACAACATATCCGTAGTCTTGTGCCCCTCCAAAAGGAAGCGGATAAAATAACTCCTTATAGGCTTCTACATTTAAAACCTCAATCTTTATCGAATTTTCTTTACTACAAGAAAAGAGTAAGCTTAGAAACAATAAGGCCACTACTAATCTATTTATAATAAATCTAATTTTCATATGCAAAAGAAGTAAAGCTATAAACCACATAAATGTATCTTATTTGTTAATTATCAATTGGACTTACCCTTTCCATAGATCAAAAATCCAATATAACCTTGTACCAGTCCGATTGAAACTGCCGATATTATTACATTCCAATCTCTACTTAAATTCAAAAAAGACAGGCCTATAGATACAACTACATAAAGAATAATACCGCATAAAACAAAAATCAGAAACTTTTTCATCGGAAGGTAATTTAGAATTGGGGTAGAATTTATTAATAATAACCTTATATGCAGTTCCTTTCAAAACATCCTAAAGAATCAACTGGATCTTTTCAGCCGGACAACCTAGTGCTGCCGGAAAACAATACTTCGGCAACACTGGGAATGCTTATTTGTCACACCTGAACTCAAAAAGGAACCCGTATGCCCGCCATCAGTCCGATGCTCTTGAAACTCAGCTTATACGGATCGTGCATTTCCTCTTCGGTAGTTGCACCTTGCGATTCCACCTTGCTCTTCTTGATATCAGTCGTTCCAAAGCAACCGATATTGGCAAACACATCCAAATGAGACAACACACGGTAAGAAACACCGCAATTTATATTTACTCCCCAGGAGTGTGCAGTCACCTTATATTCCGTTTCGTCCTGCCAACCTTTATTGGTATACCACAGATAACCGCCTCCGTAACTGACAGACAAGATACAGCGGTCGGATATATCACAACAAAATTTCATCTGGGGACCCACGTAGTTAACCTGAATATCTTCGGATACCAGTGCAGGACCTACCGAATAATTGCCAGAAGTAGAGAAGTTGGTGTACAAGGCTCCTATACCAAACCTTTTGGAAAACTTGTAAAAGGCATCCACACTGCCCTGAATGCCTCCATCATAATTGCCCCGATAATGTAATCCGTACGGAGATAGATTCGAATTGAGCAACCAGCCATAACCTATTCCTGCGGAAACCTCTACCTTTTCAGCGTGGGATGATTTAACTTGGGCATGCAAGGAGCATGCAAGAAAAGTAAACAGAACTACTAGATAAACGTTTTTCATATGCGTAATGATTTAATTTATTCAACATAGCGTAACAATATAAAATCAATCAAAGACACCCAAAATGTTACCTTGAAGAAAAGGGAAATTTTAAGGTTATGACAAAATTAACCTTTCAAAAACATTTTCCATCGGACAAAAGGGGGACATTTTTCTGGAGTAAAAAACGTATAATAATCTAATATACAACATTATGCATATTACACCTTACTTTTTTAAGGGGACATCACGTGCCAGAAGAAGAAAACAATACACAAAAAGGCAGGAATCAATACGAACACAGGAAATCTTCCAGACTTATTTCCGCATCCCGAAGGTGAAGCTTGTCCGTCTTGATTCGGTATTTACGTTTCTTTAGCGCATCGTCGCTGATACCGAGCAAATAGCAGATATCTCTGTTTTTTATATGCATTCGGAGCAGGCAGCATATAGAAATCTCTATTTCCTTTAAACCGGGAAATTCACTTTGCAGACGACTCACATAGTTGTTATGACAGGAGTTAAGCAATGATATCAGATGATCCAAATCGGCCCCTGAGAGTTTATACGAGGAAGACAAACGGTCCTTATCCAGCAGAGAAAGCTGGACAAAGGTATCGATATGCTTTACCAACGGGTCAGAAAGAAATACACTTTCCCTCCACTTACGTTCCTTACTCGCTAATTCCTGACGGATTCGTAACAATTCAGAATCCTTTGCCTGCAAACTCTGAATATTGGCCTCCATCAACTGGTGCTGACGACGGAGAAACGATTCTTTTCTTCGCTTGAAACGAAGATAGACAGCATAGAGGAAAGGAACAAGAAGAAGCAGGATGATGATACACACAAGCGTCACGATATCCTTCTGCTGCGACTCTGTTTTCAGCCGCATGTTCTCATTCCGTACCAGCGAATAGTCGTATTTCTTCTGCCACTGCATCACCCTCTCGTTTTCCCGGCGGTGAGTCAGCGAATCGACATACAAGGAGTACTGCTCATGATATGCCAGAGCCTGACGGAAGTCGCCTTCCTGACGGCACAGCCGTGAACTCATCAGGTTGTATTCCAGCATCGCATCCAGGTCATCCTCTTGCCGGATACGTTCAATATAATAACGGGCAGAATCCAGTTGCTGAAGACCTGCGAAAGAACGGCCCTTCATCAGGTCCGCCCTTCTGCGTGGAGCACTTCCTTCCTCCCACGTTTCCTTGTTTAAGTGATACAAGGCCTCCCGATACTTCCCGTTCAAATAATAACATATCGCCAACCGGTGATGTAGTGCTGATAGTTTATATAGATTCCGATCATACCGGTTCTCCAGTTCCAAGCCCTTCGACAGACAGTAGTATGCCGAATCATATTTCTCCAGAAGAATGTAGCTCCATCCCATCTCCATTAAAGAATATACCCACCTTGCAGTATCGCCAAGAAGTTTTTCGTAAAAATTAGCCCTATATAATTTACTGAGTCCCTCACTATAAGGCTTTTCCTCCTGAAGTAGACAGCCCCAGTGATAATAAAGCAGGCTGAGATACTTGTAGTCACGGCATCCCTCGGCAGACAGATCGGCCCGATGAAAACAGTCGAGGGAACGGCGGCGGTCACCCAGGTCACGGTAAACTTGTGCCAGATAAAAATAGCTCTGAGACTTACGTAAGGAATCGCTGCCGGAAGCATAATAATCGGCTGCTATGCGGATTAGTGAATCATCTGTAACAGGAAGGTAATTCTTATAGTAAGCCTGAGTAAGAAGAAGGGCATAGTATGCACGGTTCCTGCCATGAAGACGGTCGGGAGAAGAAATTTTACGCAACAACGACAATGCGCTGTCGGGATGTGCGCCCATCACACGTTCTACAGCCTGAAGCTCACGGTAAATACGCCGATGCGCGTACTGCCAGCCGGAGAAGCCGCCAAAAACCAGCAGCAAAAGAACAATTATGATGATAACCCGACTTGACTTCATAATACTAAGCGATGTTTATTCTTCCCTACAAATATAAGAAGAATCCGCTTATTATACGATGGCAAAACGGGAAATGGTATAAAAATAACAATTCTCTCCATCCATCATTGGGAAAGCATGTCTTCATACCATAAAGGAGAACTCAACACCGTACAGCCAGGCAGAATGCAGCTGAGTTTTTCAGCCGGACAACCCTGTGCTGCCGGAAAATGATACTCCGGCAACACAGGGAATGCTTATTTGCTACACTTGAACTCAAAAAGGAACCCGTATGCCCGCCATCAGTCCGATAGTCCTGAAACTCAATTTATACGGATCGTGCATTTCCTCTTCGGTAGTTGCACCTTGCGATTCCACCTTGCTCTTCTTGATATCAGTCGTTCCAAAGCAACCGATATTGGCAAACACATCCAAATGAGACAACACACGGTAAGAAACACCGCAATTTATATTTACTCCCCAGGAGTGTGCAGTCACCTTATATTCCGTTTCGTCCTGCCAACCTTTATTGGTATACCACAGATAACCGCCTCCGTAACTGACAGACAAGATACAGCGGTCGGATATATCACAACAAAATTTCATCTGGGGACCCACGTAGTTAACCTGAATATCTTCGGATACCAGTGCAGGACCTACCGAATAATTGCCAGAAGTAGAGAAGTTGGTGTACAAGGCTCCTATACCAAACCTTTTGGAAAACTTGTAAAAGGCATCCACACTGCCCTGAATGCCTCCATCATAATTGCCCCGATAATGTAATCCGTACGGAGATAGATTCGAATTGAGCAACCAGCCATAACCTATTCCTGCGGAAACTTCTACCTTTTCAGCGTGGGATGATTCAACTTGGGCATGCAAGGAGCATGCAAGAAAAGTAAACAGAACTACCAGATAAACGTTTTTCATATGCGTAATGATTTAATTTAACATGCTGGAGCAGTATATCGCTGTCATATAAACAGTGTCTGATTATCACTGTTCGTTATTACAAAAATAACACATTAATAAATATTATACAAGGAAAAGAGGGTGACAAGAGGTAGACATCGATAAAGAGTCAATATATTGATAATCAAAGCAATAAAAAAATTTTAAAAGAAAAAGGTAGACACAATGAAAACAACGAGTGAGCATGCCGCTTTTTAAAGTATATTTTAAGCAATTCACCGACAAAACAATCAAATTATTTATATTTGTAATAGTCTTACAAACATTCAGTATGAAAAATAAAACACTCATCATCATTGTCATCATAACAGCAACCGCAGCCATCCTTTCACTCGGCATTTACCAGAAAAGGACACACCAGATAAATGCTTCACTGTTGCAGATTGAGCAACTGATGTATGAAAGACCCGACAGTGCCTGGAAGATACTACAACACATGCCACCCATTTCGCAGGTACGTAAAGAGGAACAGGCACTCCATGCACTGCTATTCACACAGGCACAATATAAAAACTACATTCCGGTGAAAAGCGATTCACTGCTCCGGATAGCGGAAGCATACTACCGGACAAGCAGCGACTCCCTGCACAAGGCATGGACACTTTTCTATCTGGCACAGTATTACAGGGATTCGGATGAAAAGGAAAAAGCACTCTCATATTTCCAGCAGGCGAATATAGCAAGCCGGAATATAGAAAACAATCAATTCAAGTTCCTGCTCAACTTACACTGGGCTAATTTACTAAGCGATGAAGATGCTGAGAATAAAGGAATCGAAAAATATCAAACGGCAAATAAATATGCTATTTTACTGAAAGATACTTTAAAACAAATTGATTTATTCGAAAGATGGGGATGGTGCTATCTATTAAATGGGAAATATAACCAAGCTGATAGCCTTTTTAAAGAAGCTATGTCACTCTCTATGAAAACAGAAATAAAATTTTTAGAAAAAAATCTGTTAGCTCAATTAGCCACTACTGCCTATTTAAAAAAGGAATATTTTCTTGCTCTAAACTTAATAAACCGTAGCATTTCACTTGAGAAAGATTCTACTGAATTGTATCCTTTATGGGCAAATAAAGCGAATATCTTTTTAAGCATGAACCAATATGATTCAGTACGTACCTATTTACAAAAAGACATTAGAAATTCTACACTTTATCAAAAAGCAGGAAAACAAAAAATATGGTATCAGTACGAAGAAAAAATGAATAACCTTCCCAAAGCGCTGGAATACAGCAAGCGGTATGCCGAACTGCTGGATACCATCTATCAAAAAGAACTATCCTCTAAAATAATAGAACTCCAACACAAATACGACTATTCCTTGATTCAGAGTGAAAACAAGCTGCTGAAAATCAAACGGCAAAGACTGTATATATCACTGACAGCCATCTGCATGGCGGTACTGACCGTAGCTGTCATATTCTTCTATAAACGCAGGGAAGAGAAACGCAAACTGGCAGAACAGATGCGATCAAAAGACGACCTGATGAAGGAAATGAGGCTGCAACTGCAAGAAAAGACTATCGACCTGCATGCTGCACAGGAAAAAATCATCGAAAAGGAAATGGCTCTGGACAAAGAACTTTCACAGAGGGAAAAGATGAGGAGCGAATACTCTTCAAAGGAGGCTGCCATGAGAAAGGAAATCCTGCGCCACAGCGAAATCATCAGAAAAATGGAACAGCTCAATAAAATGAGCCAGCAGGATAAAATACAAAGCCGGTCGGTAGTGCTCTCCGACGAGGAACAGGACAATCTGGCGGAAATTGTAAACATCTGCTACAACAACTTTACCGACCGGCTTTGGAAAAAGTTCCCGACACTGACAAAGGCGGACATCTCGCTTTGCTGCCTCATCAAAATCGGCATCTCAAACAGCAACATGCTTTACCTGCTCGACACCAGCAAGGTCGCCTTGAAGAAACGGAAAAACCGGCTCAAACACGACAAGATGGGTATGGACGAAAACGATTCGCTGGATGAGTTTATCATGGAATTCTGACAAGCATTATGCTCACTCTTTCACCCATACATGTTCTATCTCTACGACATACATTTTATGGAATCCGCCATGTCCTTCGCCGTACCAGCGGCTTACCAGTGAGGCATCGATAAACTGCTCGGGCTTTATCATATCGGCATACAGTTTTCTGCATTCCAGTACCATACGTGCCTGCTCGTAGGCAATGTTTCCTTCGGGAGTGGCAAAAGGTTTCAGTCCGGTAGCCGCTACCTTATCAATGTCGCGTCCCGACTTGGAACCGCAGATTTTATGTATATCTTTATGCTCTTCGCCTAAGAAAGACAGGGTAAGCGTTTCTCCCTCTTCAATAAACTGGTAGGTATAACGCTCGGGACGGATGAAAATAAAGGCTACGGGCTTTGCCCACAAAACACCGGTTCCGCCCCAGCTTGCCGTCATCATGTTAAACTTTTCCTGTGTTCCGGCCGTTACCAGCATCCATTCCTTACTGATAGCGTCGAACATGTTATCTTTCAGTTCCGATACATTTATTTCTTTCATACATGCATATATTTAATGGTTCATCAGGGCAAAACTACTAAAATTATCGGTACCCTGAGAAAAACGCTTTCAGAAGTCACTGAAAATTTGTACAAACGTTTTTATTTTTTGTACAAAAAATAAAAAAACGTCAGCACGAATCAGACAGGCTCTCTGCATCTTCCTGCCCGAACTTCCTCTTTTCACTGTTTCTTTTTTTTAATATTTCACGAAAGCCCTGAACGAAAGGAATATACAAAAACCATTTCTTAAATAGCAAAACTGTATTAAAATTCAGAAAAAATAAACTATCTTTGCCACCGATTGGTTCCGGAAGGGTGGTTCGACCCGACGGATTAAAAGGGAATCGGGTGAAAGTCCCGAACAGTCCCGCTGCTGTGAAGCTCATCAAGCACGTTGACAATTACTCATTGCCACTGGATAAAACCGGGAAGGTGTCAAAGCGTGTGAGTCAGTCAGAAGACCTGCCATCGTTTTTATTAATTAACCGAACTCGTGGGATAGGACGGTTGAACGTTTTACATAATGCTTAATAGACTTTACTATGCGGTAATGTTTACCCTGCTGGTGTGGGGTATAAACATTTGTGTACCGGTACATGCACAAAACAAGTTGGACAGCCTTCAACATCTGAACGAGGTTGTTGTGACGGCGCGTGCCGTACAGAAAGAGATTTTTCCGGTACAGGAATTATCGGGCAAGCAGCTCCATCAGCTCAGCTCACACAACGTGGCCGATGCCTTGCGCTATTTTTCCGGCATACAGATCAAGGACTACGGAGGAGTAGGGGGACTGAAAACGGTGAATATCCGGAGTATGGGAACCAACCATGTAGGTGTATTCTACGACGGCATCGAGCTGGGAAACGCACAAAACGGTACGGTCGATTTGGGAAGATTCTCGCTCGACAACATGGAGTCTGTCACGCTGTACAACGGACAGAAGAGTGCCATTTTCCAGCCGGCAAAGGATTTCGGCTCGTCGGGCTCCATCTATTTGCAGACACGGACGCCTCAGTTCGAGGAAGGAAAAAAGTATAACGTAAGGGCTTCGTTCAAGACGGGTTCGTTTGGTGTGGCAAATCCTTCCGTTCTGTGGGAGCAAAAGCTTGGACAACGAATCAGCAGTTCGTTCAGTGCCGAGTATCTTCACTCGTCGGGAAAATACAAGTTTACTTACCGCATGCAGGAGGGATATGATACGACGGCGGTGCGGCAGAACGGCGACCTGAATGCCTTGCGTGTGGAAGGAGGGCTGTTCGGACAGCTCAAGCAGGGATACTGGAAGGCGAAGGCTTACCTGTACAACTCGGAACGTGGATATCCGGGGGCAATCGTCCGCAACAAGTTCTCGCACGAGGATCGTCAGTGGGATACGAATTTCTTTACTCAGGGTACATTCAAGAAGGACTTTACACAGTGGTACAGCCTGCTTGCCAATGCGAAATATGCATACGACTACCTGCATTATCTGGCCGACCCCAAGAAAGACGAGTCGCTGATGTATGTCAACAACCATTATTACCAGCAGGAAGTATACACATCGGTAGCCAACCGATTTAATCTGTTTCCATGGTGGGAGGCAAGCTTTTCGGCAGATTATCAGTTTAACCTGCTGAATGCCGACTTGCGCGACTTTGTGTATCCGCGCCGGCATACGCTGCTGGCATCCATCGCTACGGCCATGCGCTTCAAGCAGGTGGAACTTCAGGCAAGTCTGCTCGAAACGTTTGTACACGATACGAGCTCGGGAACGCCTGCTCCCGACAAGCAGAAGCTTACTCCTTCGTTTTTTGTGTCGTGGAGGCCTTTCCCGCAAAGCGGCCTCAACCTGAGAGGTTTCTACAAACGGATTTTCCGCATGCCTACACTGAACGACCTGTATTATACGTTCATCGGAAATATCAACCTGGAACCTGAGTTCACTACGCAGTACGACTTAGGATTTACGTACAGCCGTACCTTCAACAATACGTGGCTGCGCTCGCTGGAAGTACAGACGGATGTGTACTACAACGAGGTGGAGAATAAAATCGTGGCCACTCCTACGTCGAATTTCTTCCGCTGGACGATGGTCAATCTGGGAAATGTGGAAATCAGAGGGGTGGACGTGGCGCTTCAGACCGGCTGGAAGATCGGGCGTGACCTGACGGTAAGCAACCGGATCAATTATACGTACCAGCGGGCACAGGACTTTACCGACCCCAAAAGTGAGTTTTACGGAGGACAGATTCCGTACATCCCCTGGCACAGCGGTTCGGCCGTGGTGAACCTGCAATGGCGCTCGTGGGAGGCAAATTACAGCTTTATCTATACCGGAGAACGCTATTCTTCGCAGGCCAATATCCCTTATAATTACCAGTTGCCGTGGTATACCAGCGACTTTTCGGTTTCCAAAGGACTGAAGGTGTGGAAGGGGGACCTGAAGCTGACGCTGGAAGTAAACAATTTATTGAACCAGCAGTACGAGGTGGTGATCTGCTATCCGATGCCCGGCACCAACTTCAAGCTGATTGCTCAATATAACTTTTAATCATTCGGACCATGAACAGATATTATTTTTACTTGACAGCCTGCCTGATTTTATGCCTTCTGGACGGATGTCGTCAGGAGCTTCCGATGATTCGTTCGGAAGTGGAATATGTCACCCTGCCTTCGGACCCGAAGTCTATCGAGGGATTTTTCCTCGTCAATGAGGGGAATATGGGAAGCAACAAATGTACGATCGATCATTTTGACGCACGTACGGGAAGCTATTTCCGCAACATTTATCCGGAACGGAACCCCAATGTAGTGAAGGAACTTGGCGATGTGGGCAACGACATCGGCATTTACGGCAATCGGCTGTATGTGGTAGTGAACTGTTCCAACTTTGTGGAGGTGATGAATGTGCACACGGCAGAGCATATCGGCAGCGTGAGTATTCCCAACTGCCGCTACATTATTTTCAACGGCGACAAGGCGTATGTCAGTTCGTACGCCGGTCCGGTACAGATTGACCCGAACGCGCGTCCGGGAAAGGTGGTGGAAATCGACCTTGAAACGCTTCAGATCACGCGGGAGGTGGTAGTAGGTTATCAACCGGAGGAAATGGTTATCAACAACGGCCGGCTGTATGTGGCCAATTCCGGCGGGTATCGTTTTCCCAATTACGACCGTACCGTTTCGGTAGTCGACCTCCAGTCGTTTCAGGTAGTCAACACGATTGATGTGGCTATCAACCTGCATCGCATGGAAATGGATAAGCAGGGACGCATTTATGTCAGCTCGCGCGGAGATTATTACGGCATCGGCTCCGACATTTATGTCGTCGACTCCCACACGGAAAAAGTAACCGGCAGACTGGGTATCGCCGCCAGCGAAATGTGCATGGACGAGAATCTGCTGTATACCATCAGTACCGAATGGAACTACAATACGGGGAAGAACCAGGTTTCGTACGCCGTTTACGACACGGAGAAGCAGGAAATTATTTCACGCAACTTCATAACCGACGGAACGGAAAAGAATATCACCATTCCTTACGGGCTTGCCATCAATCCGGAAACAAAGGAAATTTATGTATGCGATGCCACAAACTATGTCACTCCGGGGTATTTATACTGTTTTTCACCGGCAGGCAAGCTCCAGTGGAAAGTCCGTACCGGCGATATTCCCGCACATATTGCCTTTTCGACAGAAAGATTTTATTAACCAATACTTAAACCGTTTCAAAAAATGAAAAAGTTCACATTACATCAGGTTCAGCTGACGGGCACCTTGCTTGTCGCACTGGCTGCCGGTGGCTTCACATCGTGCAGCAGTGACAAAAATGAACCGGAAATGCCTGTTATCACGGGTGAAAAAACGCCTTACGTGACGCGTGTCCTCGACTACCGTCCGGCTGTAGGGCAGTTTACCAATCAGCTCCCCGAATATAAGGAAGGAGATACGCAGGAAGATATGAACCGTAAGGCACTGGAAGCTATCGGAAATAATAAAATGGGAATGGTTTCGCTGGGAGGTTTCGGCGGATACATCGTGGTGGGCTTCGACCATACCATCGAAAACAAGGCCGGACTGTGTGACTTCCGTGTACTGGGTAATGCGTTTTATGCCAACGGGGCATCGGAATACGGAAGCTGTGAACCCGGTGTCATTCAGGTATGCTACGACGAAAACCGCAACGGACTACCCGACGACGGATGGTACGAAATAGCCGGAAGCTCTTATCCTGACGGAAAAGAATCGTGGCTTGACTTGTCGGCTCAGGCAGGCAACGATACGAAAACCGTACTGAATTATGAAATAACCTATTACCGTCCCTCAAAGGAACCGGGAGCGCCTACCGAGCAGTATATCCGCTGGGAAGATAATCAGGGAGGCAGTGGTTACAAGGCGATGAACTTCGCTCACTTGCAGTCGTATTATCCCAAATGGATCAAAGAAGACAAGATGACGTTTACCGGAACTCGCCTGCCTCAGAACGGGGTAGACCAGAGTGGAAAAGGTACGTATTATGTGCTTTACCGCTTTGCTTACGGCTATGCCGACAACGAACTGAATGAAAATGCGGCTTCGGCTATCGACATCGACTGGGCGGTCGACTCCAAAGGTAAGGCGGTGCATCTTCCGGGTGTAGACTTCGTACGTATCCATACTGGTATCAATCAGGAAAACGGATGGCTGGGAGAATGCTCGACGGAAGTCATGGGGGTAGTCGACTTGCATCTGACCAATGTTACCATAGAAAGCAAAACCATCAAAAACAAATAATCAACCTACTAAAAACTTTTAAGCAATGAGAAAAATCAAATTTATGAAGACAAACATCCTTTGGGGGATACTTTTACTGACTGTCAGCTTGTTTGTCGGCAGTTGTAGCAAAGATAGTAAGGAAACCATTGCACCGGCACCGGAATTTGAGTTGGTAACCGAAATGGATGGAACCAATCCGCTGTTTGTTTCACCCGACCAGGTTTTCAAAATTGAATATAATGCAAAGAACATCAAGTCGGTTACTACCAGTACGCTGCCGGAAGGATGGACAGCCGAAATAGATGAAAGCGGCAAGTATATCAACGTAAAGGCTACAGCCAATGCTGTTTCGAAGGCTAAACTGACGATTACGGCTACGGGAGAAGATACACAGAAGGTATCGAAAGAGGTTACGCTTTGCTGTCTGAACTTCTTCGACGACGTGAACGGTACCTTCGTGCTGAATGAAGGAAACATGACAACCGAAAACGGTTCGCTTACGTATGTCACAGCCGACGGCTATGTCTTCGACGATGCTTACAAAACGGTCAACGGATCGGAACTGGGTAATGTGGCGCAGGATATGGCTTTCTATGGCGACAAGATTTACATCATTACTCAGAACGGTGATGAAAATGCGGTAGGAAAGAAGTTCGAAAACGACGGTATGCTGATTGTCGTAAACGCAAAGACACTGAAAAAGGAGATGGCGTTTAGTAAGCAAGAACTCTCGGAACTCGACTGGCCTACGCACATTGCCGTACTCGATGAAGAACATGTTTACATCCGCGACAACAAAGGTATCCACAGACTAGATACGAAAACAAAGAAACTGACAACGGTAGAAGGTACATCCGGTGCTCCCAAAAGCCAGTTCGTTACCATGAACGGTAAAGTATACACGTATAAAACAGGATTATTGGGCTGTATTCTTGAGATTTCTCCGGATAAGGACAATGCGACCAAAATAAATTTCCCATATAGAGTAGAGATCTCCATCAATGAAGTTTTGGGCATCCAAGCTGCCGAAAACGGAGATATCTGGGTAATGTCTTTTGGATTCGGAAAATCGGCCATGAACAAATTCAATGTTGAAAGCAAAAAAATAATACAGCGCCAGATCAATGTAAAACCGAGTGTAGGAAGCTCTGGAGTAGCATTTGCAAGTTATGACAACAATATTTATTATGCAGATGGCACAACAATTTACCGCCTTAAATTCGATGAAGACGAATCACTTAATGCAGCATCAGGTCTTGATGCAGAAGAAACTTTAACCGACTTGTCTGCCATCGACAACAATGCAGGATTGCTTTATAATGGACTGGGAGTTCATCCTGTAACAGGAAATGTATATATCAACACGATCAAATCGTTTGCCCAGTATACTCAGAATACAATCTGGTCTTTCGATTTTAACAATAGCGCAGAAAATCCTGCTGCCAAATATGAGAACTATACGAACTTCCCTGCCGGATTCTTTTTTGCACCTGGCAAATAAAAACAGTAAACTTAAAAACATTGAATTATGAAACTCTTGAATAACCTCATCGTTCCGGCATTTTGCGGACTACTGATTTTCTCAGGATGCTCGGACAACCCGGAAGATCCGGGTACACAACCACCTTCGACCAATCCCGAACCTCCTGCATATCTGGGAGGATATGCTGATCCTGACGGAGTACTGATTCTCAATCAGGGAGCTGCAATAGAAAACAGCTCGCTGACTTACATTACTCCCGAAGGAAATATCGAACAGAATGTATATCAGAAAGTCAACGGATCGGCTTTCGGTCATGGGGGACAAGACCTCTATATGCATAACGGGAAACTTTATATTCTCAGCACCAATAAGGATGTATATCAGAAACACGAAGGTGACGGCACACTGGTAATAGCCGATGCTGTGACACTGAAACGGGAGAAAGCATTTAAATTCGACGAACTAAAATACCCTCGTCCGGAAGGATCTTTAGACGAAAATGAATTTCTTCCACTAGTTACTCCACTAAGAAATATTGTAGTCATCGACGAAAAAAACATATTTTTCTCAGACCAGAAAGCACTTTTCCGATTTGACAGTACGACCGGAGAACTAAATATAGTAGAAGATTCCTACCATTTCGGTAATCAGGGAAATACAATTGAAGCTGTTGCCGGCACTCAAGGTATGGTTGTCATTGGCGACTATATATATACCGGTGGAGGAGGATTCTGGGCCAGTACAAGACTGCTGGAGTTTAAAAAAGGAGAAAACAAGGCAACCCGTATCTTGCCAGATCTCAAAGGAGAATTCATCAGTGGTGTATGCCAGACAGGAGAGCGTGAAATCATGATTGCCACATGCGGACGTTCGGGATCTACTAAGAGCTATTTTATATTTGTAAATCTTGATACCTGGGAAATCGTAAAGGAAAAACAAGTTTCGGCCGACATATCAGCCGAGTTCTTCGATACTCCGGGCATTGCTCTTGCAGGAGATTATGTTTATTTCTGTGCCGGAAAAACCAGCGTCAGCCGTATTTCACTCAAGACATGGAAAGTGGAAGAAAATATCATAGACCTGACAAAGGATGCTCCGAATGCCAAATATTTAAACTGCAATGCTATAGCCGACCCGATAAAGAAGTATCTTTATGTTGCCGTTTCGGATGAATATTATGAAACAACTATTTCAAACGGAAACCTGCTGGTATACGACTGTAGCGGAGAAACTCCTGTACTAGTAAAAAACATCGAAAACAAGACAAGCTATCCTGTCGGAATTTATCCGATGTCGAAATTCTATAAATAAACAGCTTTATCAATCACCACTGATTATCCGAAGAGAACAGAATCTGTTCCTGTCTTTCTGATAATTGGTGGTGATTTTTATTTATGCTTACACTCAGAACCATTCCTTGAAAGCTGGCACACGAGCTTTACTGATAATAACCTTTTCATTTGCAGCAGGAGACAGCTGTAAAACCATACGGCCACCAAACCACAAACTCACTCCAGTAATTGCCTTATGAGCAATAATATACTGACGATTGGCTCTGAAAAACTGCCGGGGATTGAGTTGTTCGGCCAGTTCATCCAGCGTTTGCTGGAAGTCGAACATCTCGGCAGACTGTGTTACCGCCTTTACAGCCCCTCCGTCGATATAGAAGTAAGAAATCTGTTCCACGCTGACAGGAACAAAACGATCGCCCTTTACAGGGACCAGAAAATGTGTCTTGTAGCTTTCTTCTCGTTTTAAGGCGTGCATTACGGCCTGAAAATCGATAGTTGGCTGAACAGCGCCTTCCAGCATTTTTAGCTTATCGATGGCCTTTTGTAAATCGGAACTGCTGATAGGCTTCAGCAGATAAGCGATACTGTTCACACGGAATGCCTGTAAGGCATATTCATCGTAAGCGGTAGTAAAGATGATGGGACAGGTAATATCGGCTTGTTCGAAAATGCCGAAAGCAGAGCCATCGGCCAGATGAATGTCCATAAAGACCAATTCGGGCATGGGATGAGAGGCAAACCATTCCAGCGTTCCTGTCACACTGTCTGTTTCACCTACAATCTCAAAGTCAGCATCGACTTCTTTCATGGCTGCCTTCAGGTTACGAAGAGCCGCTTTTTCATCTTCTATAATCAGGGTTTTCATATCAGTGGCAAAGTTACTTTAAAAGTCTTTTCATTTTCCTCGATGGTAATATCCCGTTTAAAGAGCAACTGATACCGCTTCGACAAGTTGGCCAGTCCGATACAGGTACTGCTACTGTCCGACAGTTTCGGTTGAATGCGATTACTGACACAAAGGTCTTTTCCTTCGGCGTAGATGCGAATGGTAAGTGGGTTTCGGTTGCTGATTTCGTTGTGCTTCACCGCATTTTCCACCAGCATCTGCACTGCCATGGGAGGAACTTGTCGTTGCAACAGCTCCTGTGGAATATCAATATCGAAGTTCAGGTTGTCTTCGTAACGCATCTGCAACAAATAGATGTACGAACGCACAAAACTCATTTCTTCGTTTAAGGCTACCATATGCGAAAGATTGTCATGCAAGGTATAACGCATCACCCGAGAAAGTTCCTGAAGATAGTTCTGTGCCTTATCGGGCGACTCCCTGATGAGTGAATATAATGTATTCAACGAATTGAAGAGCATGTGCGGATTAAGCTGGCTCTTCAAGGCTTCGTACTGATTGACGAGATTTTCCGTACGCAACTGTTCATTCTCAAGCAGCATTCTCCGACTACGCTGGTTCTGATAATCCAAATAGCAAGTGCCGGTCACGATGCAGGCTATCAGAATATCTCTTAAAGGATGCAGATAATGATGCAGCATGGCAGTAATGGCAGGAACATCGAAATGCTGGTGAAGATACACAAAACCTTTTCCCAACAGGTTACATGCCACCAAGGTGATTACAAAAGTTATCGCAACTCTTTTCCATCCTAAGTCTGCTGCCGGATGAGTCGGTATCATCAGTCTGATATTCAGGAAAAAGAGCAGCAGGATAGAAATATAAGTAAACAGTATTTCGGAACTCACATTCACCCAATAAACATCCGGAAACAAACGACCGTCTGCCACAGGATCGGAAAGTGCAATCAGTTCGGGCAGATGCATAAGGAACGCCACCAGGATAGAGATGGCGTTTAGCATCAGAAAAAATCTCTTATGGATGTGAAACAACTTCATGCAACAAAGTTAGTGTTTTTTATCCGTTATCTTGGCGGCCACATACATTCCCGGACGGAAATTCGGATAGGCTTGCAGGATACGTGCATAAACTTTGATGGAACGATTCACGTTGTCTACCATCTGGTCGACTGAAACCAGTTCGGCCGTAAACGTTGTGTCAGGCATTCCGTTCACTTTGAATGTGAATTGTGTATTCGGCTGTAGCTTGTCCAGGTCTTTTTCGTAAGCAGTCAACTGCAACATGGGCTTGCTTTTATCGATGACATCACACACCGGATCGCCTGCCGCAAAATACTTTCCGGCATTAACATCCATATTGGTTACATAACCGTTCCGGGGAGCCCGCACTTCCAGATAAGTGCAAATACCCTTTTGAAGCAGCGTAGAGGTATCAATTCCCAACAACGTAAGCTGTGCAGCAGCCGCTTCCATCTTGCTCTTCATAGAAAGATAGTCGGCCTTGCTTTGCTGCATACGCTTCAGTGAAGCCGATTCACCGGAAACCAGTTTCTGCTGACGCTCATATTCTTTTTTCAGATACTCGGTCTGGGCAGCAGCATCAAGGTAAGATTGCTGAAGTTCGATGAAAGCCGGATTGGCCAACGTCAGGATAACTTCTCCCTTACGTACATATTCACCCGGCAATACACGGATATCCCGCACAGAACCTCCCATACCTAATGTTACTGTCACATGGTTTTGAGGAGGCATCATGATGATACCGTTGAACGATGGCGGATTGGCTACATTGGTAGCTCCGCTTACGCCATCTACTTCAGACATTGAAATGCTGTCTGTTGCCGTTTGTATCGTATCAGCAGATTCGGTGGTTTGCTGACTCGAAGGACTTGAACAAGATACTGCCATTAACACGAGCATCAAGTAAATCATTCGTTGTTTCATCAGATTTATTTTATTCATTTTCTCTAAGTTTTTAAAGTTGGTATAGGGTCGTTAATTCATTCGGTATAAAGTTCCAGTTCGAGTACGGTAATGTTATAAGCATAAACCGTTTCGATATATCCTCGTTTGATTTCACGGGCAGCATTCAGGCTCTGGATAAATTCACTAATATTGGTTTCGTTTGCCTGGAATTTCTTCAGTGCACTGTTCTGCAAAGCTTCTGCTTCCTTGATAGCTGCATCCTGATAGTAAGTCAGTCGCTCACGCTGACGAACCAGTTGGCTTTGCAATTCACTAACCTTATTCGACAACTGGCGACGGTTGTCTTCTGCCTCCCAGTTGGCTATCCGCAAATTGATGCGAGCCTGCTTAGTACGACTATGCTGCGGAAAGAACAGCACCGGGAACGATACTCCCACCATCCATGAGTTCAATCCGGTAAGCGGTGCTATCTTCTGGCGCACATAGCCTACAGAAAATTCCGGGAAGAAACGGCTACGTTCTATCTTCAGCAAATTCTTTTTCTCTTGCACCTGAGCCTCAAAGTAGTTCAAATGACGGGAAGACAACGACAGACCATCTGTCTGTATCGGCATGACTGCCAGCGACGTATCGGCAGGCAGCAGAGCCTGATTGCTGTAGCAAGCCCATGTAAACCGACGTCCGGCCAGTGTCAGTTCTTCCGAAGACTCCATCCAGCGCGTATACAAGTCGGCCGCCAGTGCTGTCATCATATTGCGTTCGGCCAGATCGATATCGCCTTGAGCATAACGCTGCTCCCCACTGTTCTTCAGTCGTTCGGCCAGTTCCTTCTGTCCACTATACAAGGTATTCAACTGATAAGCATATTGGTAATAGGCCCATGCTCGCTTCACTTCTGCCGTGATTTCTTTTTTCACCATGTCACGATAGCTTTCTCCCTTGCTGATTTGCGTATTAGCCAACGCATTCTTGTAGAAAGGAGTCAGCAGAGAACCGATGGATTGTTCTACAGACAATTCATTGTCATTTCGTTCGGCACCGTTCAACTGTCCCCAAGAGTAGCTGAAAGAAGTACTTCCTCCGTCCCATGCCTCTCCTTTCGAGGCACGTGCCCGCTCAATCTCAGATTCTGCCATTTTCAGACGTGGGTGGTTGGTCATAGCTGTTTCGATAGCTTGTTCCAGCGTTATGCGCTGCTGAGCCTGTACGGCAGGTACAAAGGCTACAAGCAAAGCAATTACCATAGCAGCTTTACGCAAAGACAGACGATTTCTTCTACGCAATTGTCTTACGGCGATACTGTTCACCAACCGGTAGAAAACTGGAATGATAATCAGGGTTAATATAGTCGAGACAATCAGTCCACCAATCACTACGGTAGCCAGCGGACGCTGTACCTCGGCACCGGCAGATTTCGCAATAGCCATCGGCACAAAGCCCAGTGAAGCCACCAGTCCGGTCAGGAAGACAGGGCGAAGCAAGTGCGGACAACCTTCTGCAATGATACGGTCGGTACACAAATGATACTGGTTCCGCTTACGTATGTCGTTGAAGTGATTAATCATCAAGATACCGTTCAATACAGCCACACCGAAGAGTGCGATGAAACCTACACCTGCCGAGATACTGAAGGGCAATCCACGCAGCCACAGGGCTACGATACCACCAATCAGTGAAAGAGGTACGGTAGAGAAGACAACCAGTGAATAGATGACACTCCTGAATGCAAAGAACAGCAACAGCAGGATCAGCATCAGGGCGATAGGGATAACTACCGTCAGTGTACTGATAGCATTCTGCAAATTCTCGAACTGTCCACCGTATTCAAAGTAATAACCCGGTTTTAACTTGACATTCTTATCGAGCGATTCCTTGATTTGCTGAACCACCTGCTGGATATCAGCATCACGAACGTTCACACCAATGACTACGCGTCGTTTAGTTGCGTCACGGTTTATCTGGAGCGGACCGTTTACCAGTTCGATGCTGGCCACTTCACTTACTGGAAGCTGAATATTGTCTTTGGTACGGACAAACAACTTATCAATATTGAAATCGCTTACTTTATTCTTATCCAGACGAACTACAAGATCGAAACGTCGTTCATTTTCGAAAACGACACCTGCCGTTTCACCTGCATAGGCTGTACGGATAACGGCATTCAATTCTTCTATATCGATACCGTAGCGGGCAATCTTGGCACGGTCGAAATGAACCAGCAGCTGAGGTAATCCCATAGCCTGTTCTACCAGCACATCGGATGCTCCCGGTACCTTTTCTACATATTTAGCAGCCTCACGGGCTTTATCGTATAATTCAGTCATATCTTCTCCATAAAGTTTGATTGCAATATCAGCCTTGGCACCTGTCATAAATTCATTGAAACGAAGCTGGATAGGCTGACTGAAGTTGAATTCTGCACCTTTCACCGAATCCAGACATGCTTTCATTTTTTCCACCATTTCCGCACGGCTCGAAGCAGAAGTCCATTCATTGAAAGGCTTCATCACAATCATCACATCGGCATCTTCTACCGCCATCGGATCGGTCGGCACTTCTGCGGTACCAATCTTGGCTACTACATGTTTGATTTCCGGAAAACGTTCTTTCAATCTCTTTTCCGCTTCGAGTGACACCTCGATACTCTTGCTCAGCGAACTGCCGGCTGGAAGAGTCATCTGCATGGCAAAGTCTCCTTCATCCAGCGTCGGGATAAATTCGGCCCCCAACTTGGTAAACAGCAGCAAGGAAAGCAGCAAAGCTATGAAAGCTACAGAAATAGTTCCCCATACATGGGCCAGACTGAAATGAAGCACGCGCTGATAAACTCTGTTCAAACGCTCGAAGAAACGGTCGGCAAGCGTCTGTTTTACCGTTACAGTCCGTTTCAAGAAAAGAGAAGCCATCATCGGTACATAGGTAACCGACAGAAGCAGAGCACCTATAATACAGAATACCAGTGTCTTGGCCATCGGGGTAAAGTATTTTCCTTCAATACCTGTCAATGTCAGGATAGGGAAGAATACAATCAGAATAATCAGTACGGCAAACGTAGCACTTCGTACAACCCGTGAAGCACCTTTTTCTACTTCATTATCCATTTCCTCACGACTCAGGGTACGTCCTCTCAACTCTCGTCCGTACAGATGAGCCAGAATTCCTTCCAGAATAACGATGGAACCATCCACCACAATACCAAAGTCGATGGCACCCAAACTCATCAAGTTCGCCGAGACATTAAATATACGCATCAAGATAAAGGCGAAGAGCATAGCCAGCGGAATGACTGAAGCAACGATCAGACCTGCACGTACATTGCCCAGGAAAACAATCAGTACCAGGAATACGATAATCGCTCCTTCCACCAGATTGCGAATTACGGTAGATATGTTTCGGTTTACCAATTCCGAACGGTTCAGATAAGGTTCTACCGATATACCTTCGGGCAACATCTGCTGCACTTTGGCAACCCGTTTTTCCAGTTCCTTGGTTACGACATTCGCATTGGCACCTTTCAGCATCATGGCAATACCGCCCACACATTCTCCCTCACCATCCTTGGTCATGGCGCCAAAACGCTTGGGAGCTCCAAAACGTACTTGACCGATATCTCCAATGTGTACCGGTATGCCGCCACGGTTAGTTACAACAATCTGCTCGACATCGTGCAGGTTGTTAATCATACCTTCCGAACGGATATAATAGGCACGATTCACTTTTTCTATATAACTACCGCCTGTATTCTGGTTATTACGGCTCAAGGCTTCGAACACTTCACCGATAGTAATATTCAGCGAATAAAGCGCATCCGGATCGACAGCCACTTCGTATTGTTTCAGGTAACCGCCAAAACTGTTGATTTCCACAATGCCGGGAATACCCGAAAGCTGTCGTTTTACGATCCAGTCCTGTATCGTACGCAGTTCCATGGCATCGTAACGATCTTCATACCCCGGAGCTACTTTCAGTACATACTGATAAATTTCCCCCAGACCAGTGGTGATAGGCATCAGTTCGGGAGTACCCAGTTCCGGCGGAATCTCGCCAGAAACCATTTGTATCTGTTCATTAACCAGCTGACGGGCATCCAAGGTAGGAACACTTTCCTTGAAAACGACCGTTACAAGCGACAGCCCGAAACGCGATACGGAACGAATTTCTTCGACGTTCATCACGTTGCTCATGGCTATTTCAATAGGAAAAGTAATCAGCTGTTCCACTTCCTGCGGAGCCAGCGTGGGCGACACGGTAACAATCTGCACCTGGTTGTTCGTAATGTCGGGTACGGCATCAATGGGCAGTGTCAGCATGGAGTATATGCCGCCCGCCAGAAGCAGCAAGGTGGTGAGCACCACAAACAGCTTCTTTCGGATTGAGAAATGTACGATTTTTGCAAACATAAGTGATAAATACTAAATTTATAATTATTACAAAGTTAATTTCTCTACAGCATTATTTCCATCTTTTACCGTTGAAACGCCCAAAATGACAGTTGAAATACACGATAGGCGAGGTGATTTTATTTTTGTGATAGTACCAATTCATCGAAAAAGACAAGATAAGCAGGGAAAAGTGTTTTTTGAACCTGATTTTTTCAGATAGAAATGCTTATTAACAAAAGACCTATTATGCTGTTGAAAAAGTTGCTTGTTATATGTAGACAGCCAATCCAACGCTATATTTCTTATGCAATGCAGAAGGTATGTTTATCGGAAGAACAGAAGAATATATAAATAAAAAAGCCCCGATTCCTAAAAGAACCAGAGCTTTCCAAATATCTCTTTCTAAAAGAGCGGTGCGTACGGGACTCGAACCCGTGACCCCATGCGTGACAGGCATGTATTCTAACCAACTGAACTAACGCACCATTAAGTTTTTTGTTTTGTTGCTTTCTCTCTCGATTGCGGTTGCAAAGGTACGACTTTTTTTGAAACCTCCAAATATTCTGCCTAACTTTTTCTCATTTTTCTTCATTTTTTCGTCAAAATATGACTAAAACTGGCCTTATATTGCTCTAAAACCCTCTTTTTCCCCTTTATTTACCCAGACATCCCATTGTAAACCTGTTGATGTTTCACATAGAATTTGTACAAAAGATTTTTGAATTTGTACAAATTTCAATATCGTTTGTACAAAAGATCGTAGAAAAGCCTCCATCTTTTTCAAAAAAATAAAGGCTGTTGCCCGAAAACAACAGCCTCACAGTGTAGAAATGCAAATATGACTAACTTTTATTATTTTATACGTTTATATCCATAAACAGCCAAATCGCCCAACTCTTCCTCGATACGTAACAGTTGGTTGTACTTAGCCATACGGTCCGAACGGCTCAAGGAACCGGTCTTAATCTGACCACTGTTCGTAGCAACGGCAATATCGGCAATGGTTGCATCTTCCGTTTCTCCCGAACGATGGGAAGTCACCGTAGTATATCCGTGTCGGTGAGCCATTTCTATGGCATCGAGTGTTTCGCTCAATGAGCCAATCTGATTCACCTTAATCAGAATAGAGTTGGCGCATCCCAGTTCAATTCCTTTCGAAAGGAATTCTACGTTTGTAACGAACAAGTCATCACCTACCAACTGGCAGCGTCCTCCGATACGTTCTGTCAGTTTTTTCCAGCCATCCCAGTCGTTTTCGCTCATACCGTCTTCGATTGAGTCGATAGGGTATTTGCTGATAAGTTCTTCCAGATAAGCCACCTGCTCATCCGATGTACGCTTCTTTCCCTTTTCACCTTCAAAGATTGTATAATCGTATACGCCATCCTTATAAAATTCAGACGAAGCACAGTCCATACCGATCATCACATCCTTACCCGGTTCATAGCCAGCCAGCCTGATAGCCGCCAGAATAGACTCCAGCGCATCCTCTGTTCCGTTCAGGGCAGGAGCAAAACCTCCTTCATCGCCTACGGCTGTACTCAGACCTCTGTCGTGCAATACTTTCTTCAGAGCATGGAAAACTTCGGCTCCCATACGCAGTCCTTCACGGAAAGAAGGTGCTCCTACCGGACGAATCATAAACTCCTGAAATGCAATAGGAGCATCACTGTGCGAACCTCCATTGATGATATTCATCATCGGAACAGGCATCACAAATGTATTTACTCCTCCAATATAGCGATACAACGGAATATTCAGGTAATTGGCAGCAGCCTTTGCCACAGCAAGTGAAACACCCAGTATGGCATTTGCCCCCAGATTCGATTTTGTTTTTGTTCCGTCCAGCTCAATCATTTTCTTGTCGATAGCCCGCTGTTCCAGAACAGACCAGCCCACCAATGCCGGAGCAATCACCTTATTTACGTTTTCAACAGCTTTCAACACACCTTTTCCACCGTAACGATGAGGGTCTTTATCGCGAAGTTCCAACGCTTCATGCTCGCCGGTAGAAGCTCCCGAAGGAACAGAAGCACGTCCTACTACACCTGATTCCAGCTTAACTTCAACCTCTACGGTAGGATTTCCACGTGAATCGAGTACTTCACGTCCTATAATTGCTTTAATTTTCATATTCTTTTCCGTTTAAAGATTAATGATTTCTCTGATTACAAAAATCAGAAATTCTGAAAAACAGCACAATACCTTAAAATAGGTATTTTTTCAGGCATAAAAAAACGCAGGACTCGTAACATTAAGTCCTGCGCCATTCTTGTGCATATCCCTATATTAATAATTGTTCTTCTTAACTTCAAAATATGCTTGTGGATGCAAACATGCAGGACAAATTTCAGGAGCTTCCGTACCTACATATAAGTAACCGCAGTTACGGCACTGCCATACTACTTCAGCGTCCTTCTTAAATACCTTACCTTCTTCTACATTCTTTGCAAGAGCAAGATATCTTTCTTCGTGTCCCTTTTCGGCAACAGCGATTTCACGATACATCTTGGCAATAGCAGGGAAGCCTTCCTCGTCGGCGATATCTGCAAATTTCGGATAGTCCAAAGACCATTCTTCGTTTTCACCGGCAGCAGCAGCTTTCAGATTTTCGAGCGTTGTGCCGATAACTCCTGAAGGATAGCTTGCCGTAATTTCTACCATGCCACCTTCCAGCCACTTGAACATACGCTTAGCATGTTCTTTTTCCTGATCGGCTGTTTCTGCAAAAATAGCAGCAATCTGTTCGTAGCCTTCTTTCTTGGCTGTACTTGCAAAATATGTATAACGCATTCTTGCCTGTGATTCACCAGCAAATGAAATGCCTAAATTCTTCTCAGTTCTTGTTCCTTTGATACTTTTTCCCATAATCGTTAGTTATTTAATTGGTTAAACAATGTATATTCCTGATTTGACATTACAAAGATAATACTTTTATTCAAATTTGTAATCATTACAATTTTTAATTTAAGCATTATTAATAAAAATCATCTGCTAATATAAATAATAACCTTATTATCAGGCAAAATGTTCAAATAAATATATACTTTTGCACTTCTTTTTATAATTTATAACAAAACGGATATATGGTAAAATTAGATTTTCAACCAAAGTTGTTTTCTACGTTGAAAAACTATACGAAAACAGACTTTACTACCGACCTCATGGCAGGTATTATCGTAGGTATAGTAGCATTGCCTCTTGCCATTGCGTTCGGTATAGCTTCAGGAGTAAGCCCTGAGAAAGGTATTATCACAGCGATTGTAGCAGGATTCATCATTTCATTCTTAGGAGGAAGTAAGGTACAAATTGGAGGACCGACCGGCGCTTTCATCGTAATCATTTACGGCATCATCCAGCAATACGGCATCGAAGGACTGATGGTGGCTACTATGATGGCAGGGGTACTCCTTATATTATTAGGCATATTCAAGTTAGGTACAATCATCAAATTTATTCCTTATCCTATTATTGTGGGATTCACCAGTGGTATCGCCGTTACTATTTTTACAACTCAGATAGCAGATATCTTCGGTTTGCAATTCGGAGGTGAAAAGGTTCCGGGCGACTTTATTGGGAAATGGATTTTATATTTTCATCATTTCGACACTGTAAACTGGTGGAATGTGATCGTCAGTTTGGTAAGTATCTTCATCATCGCCATCACTCCTAAGTTCTCGAAAAAAATCCCCGGCTCTCTGGTTGCCATCATTCTGGTAACAGTCGGCGTATATCTGTTGAAAATGTATGGAGGAATCACTTGTATCGATACAATCGGTGACCGCTTCAGTATCAAGGCACAGCTTCCTGAGGCTGCCGTACCAGCATTGGACTGGGAAGCTATCAAGAACCTCTTTCCAGTTGCTATTACTATCGCTGTACTGGGAGCGATAGAATCTTTGCTTTCGGCTACGGTGGCTGATGGTGTGATAGGCGACCGTCATGATTCGAATACTGAATTGATTGCACAAGGTATAGCCAATTTCGTTTCTCCTATCTTCGGAGGAATCCCGGCTACAGGAGCTATTGCCCGAACCATGACCAATATCAACAACGGAGGTAAATCACCGGTTGCAGGTATCGTTCATGCGGTGGTATTGTTACTGATTCTGTTATTCCTGATGCCGCTTGCCCAATATATTCCGATGGCCTGTCTGGCAGGTGTTCTCGTCATCGTATCATATAATATGAGCGGCTGGCGTGTTTTCAAGGGATTGTTGAAAAACCCAAAATCGGATGTTACGGTCTTGTTGATAACCTTCTTCCTTACCGTTATCTTCGACCTGACGGTAGCTATCGAAGTCGGCTTGGTTATTGCCTGCGTACTGTTTATGAAACGTGTAATGGAAACCACACAGATTTCTGTTATCACCGATGAAATAGACCCGAACAAAGAATCAGATCTGGAGGTACACGAAGAACATCTTATCATCCCCAGCGGCGTAGAAGTATACGAAATAAACGGTCCGTATTTCTTTGGTATCGCTACCAAGTTTGAAGAAATCATGGCACGCCTGGGCGATCGTCCGAAAATCCGTATCATCCGTATGCGTAAAGTCCCGTTCATCGATTCTACAGGTATCCACAATCTGACAACGCTGTGTGAAATGTCGCAAAAGGAAAATATACATATCATTCTTTCGGGAGTAAACGAACGTGTACATGCCGTACTCGAAAAATCCGGCTTCTATGAATTGCTGGGTAAAGAAAACATTTGCAGTAACATTAACGAAGCACTGGAAGTCGCTACAAAAGAAATAGCAGAGTTCAATAAGGCTAAAAAGTAAGGGCTATAGTGTTAAAACCTTTTAGCAGACAAGCGGAACTTATTAAAACATGTTATAAAGCATAGATTTTAATAAGTTTCGCTTGTTTGTTTCCAGAAAGTCCGTATCTTTGCATTGTGTTTTTCATAGTATTAGATTTAAGGTTAACAAAGGTTGGAGTACAGCGGTACTCCTTTTTTTATGTCCATACGTGAAGGAACCGTTCATTATACCCAAAAAGCTACCCCAAATATTTCTTGAGATAGCTTTCTTCGAATACAATCATATTTTCTTTTCAATAAGATGCCGTAGCATTCAATCCTGCTTTTTTCAGTAATGCTACAATACGGTCCAGCTCTTCGTGTGTAGCTTTTTGCAGGAAATGGTCGGGAGTTTCACGATCTATTGTATAAATCATGACTTGACGGGGAGCAATCTGCTTTACAGTTTCGAGCCATGGCAGTACAAAACGGTCGGAAGTATTGTCTATATCCAAACCTTCGTCGGTCCTACCTTTCATAAACATGGTCTGAATAATCAAATTACCCTTAAAGGCTTTCATTCCTTCGATTATCTTGTTTACATCGTAAGTTCCCGTAGGACGATCTACCCGTTGAATATACTCCGCATCCACCGTATCGAGCTTTAATATGTTATTATCGATCTTATTCAATGCTTCGAAAACCTTTTCCTTGTGAATAAACGTAGAATTACTCAACACACTGACTTTTGCATTCGGGAAATACTTATCACGCAATGCCAAAGTATCTTCTATAATTTCCGGGAAATGAGGGTGAGCAGTAGGTTCTCCATTACCTGCGAACGTCAGAACATCAGGAACAGGACCATTGGCTTGCATATCAATCAAACGCTTTTCCAAGGCTTCACGTACTTCTTCACGAGTCGGAAGTTTCTGTTTCGGCCGATGATCTTTATTATATCCGCATTCACAATAAATACAATCGAATGTGCAAAACTTACCATCGGCAGGAAGTAAGTTTATTCCCAGCGAAACGCCTAAACGCCGGCTATGCACGGGACCAAATATAGGAGAAGGATAAATAACTGTTGACATAGGTCGTATTAGTTTTAGTTTACGGACAAAAGTACACATTATATTCTTATTACCACTTTACTTTCAGTTGTAATTGTATATCCGACTTACGGTTTCCTTGTATTTCCTCTGTTCCCGAACTGATCCGGTCACGGTCTTTATAGTAAGTCAATCCCCATTTTCCCTGAATTATTAACCGGTTCTTATAATTATACTTTAAATTGACTGCCCAACGGCTGCCTCTTCCATAAAAAGAAAACATAGAAAAGGCATACAGCAAGCCCGGTTCATACATATAAATGCGTGAGTCATAATTCTGTGTATGAAACCAAGCTCCACTACATAAAATCTGTACCGGTACAAAAGATAAACTGGTACCCAGTGTTCCGTTAATAAAACCTCCGCTCGAAGATGATCCGGATTTATAAGCAGTATGCACATATTCGGTTACAGTTTTCAACCAGAATTTATCACAGGGTTTATACGATAGTTGATAATGCAGACGCTGACGGATATAAGGCAATATATATTTTTTCTCATCGGCTGAAGTGTAGTTTTTCGCTTTATTCTTATAGCTATACTTTATCAACATAGTCAGTGAATTAATAGGTGAATAACTCAACTGACACAAACCATCAAAACCGGATGTATGATCTTTATCAACCTGATATCTTCGATAAAAGAAATGGAAGAAGTCACCATAACATGCAATCTTCAATTTACTGAAAAAGCTGGATTCCAGTCCTATATAAATACCCGTTTCATTCTGTAATTTAGAATTTTCGCCAAAAGCATCTGCATAAATAGCCTGATAACGTTTATCATAGTATCGGTTAATAAGTAAGAAACTTGTATGAACAGCCGGTGAATAACTTAGCATATTCAGTGTAGCAACTCTACCAGATTTATCGAAGGCCGTTTCCCCTGATAAAATAAACTTATGGAAAAAGAACTTATAACTTCCTCCTACATTGAAAAAATATTTTCCACGAGGATAATACAAATTGTAGGGACGAAAATCAGGATTCAACACTTTGTTGAAAACAGTATAAACACCTGTTAAACCAAATTCAAATTGTTTTCCATTATATATTAAATTACTACCAACCAAATGATTATTTATAGTATTCTTCTTTTCAATATCTTTTTTCAACCGATGATATCCATCCGTTTTCAACGACTTTATAAACATATCTTCTATACGTGCATCCCGCTTACGAAATGAATAAAAAGCAGACAATGTCCAACGTTTCTTTAGATTATATGTAGCAGCTATCCCCTGTAAATAATTGCTTTCATCTGTCGAAGTATATTTGGTTATTCCTCTTCCCATACGGTTCATACTTCCTAATGAGCCCGACTTTCCCAAATTAAATCCTCCCGTATTGATAACCAGTCCATATCCGAAACTTACCCGATAATTACCTATTGCAAATGCCTTCAACTTCTTTATATTTTGTAGAAAGAAATAAGCAGAATAAAAATCGTACCCTTTTTTATTGTATCTGCAGAAAAAGGGCTCTCCGGCATCTTTCTCAGCTGTAAATCCCATATACAACTGATTTCGAAACTGAAACCGATAACGCAGATTATGGTAGAGCGGATCTCCATAATACTTGCGGTTGGGATATTTTTCCAAAAGCTTTTCATTATAATTTGCATACCCCGATTTCATATACAAAGGAATATCCACACGTGTTAACAACTCCTGTTTATTATATTTCAAGACATCTTTCCACCAGAACTTATCTTTCTCTTTTTCAGCCTCTCCAATATAAATAAAATCTTCCAGAAATTTCCTGGTCTGCCAGTCCATACCTTCTATTCCCAACAACTCCTTCTTACTCACCATCGGACCATATTTATATATATAATACAAGATATTTTCTATCATCTGATCCGACAGAAAGGGCAACTGCTCCAGTTGTTCTTTGGTAACCGTATTGATATTAAAAGGATGCTCTGCCAGTTCACTGAGAAACTCATATTGCTCTTGCCAGTTGCTTATATCCTCAGTTTCGGAAATATCCTCCTTCCACTCAACCCAATTCGATTGAGCTTGTAAGTCAGTAACTATATAACTAACTAATACACAAACAATAAACGTTCTTATTAACATTCTATTCACAGCTTTTCAACGCCTTGTATAAGTTAAAAATTCGTATTATCAGACACAGCTTCATTATTATGCGTATTTTTGCGAGCATGAAAAATAGTGTATACATATTACTATTTCTGCTGATAGCTTTTGCACTGAAAGCCAACGCACAAAAGCATTCTCCATCGGACACTAAGGGATATATGGTTCCTGTTTGTGTATATGAAGGAGATACTATACCTTGTATAACGCTAAAAAATATATATGTATACCCTCGATTGAGGTTTAAAAACAAAAAACAAGAAAGATATTACTATAAACTGGTAAGAGATGTAAAAAAGACACTTCCACTGGCGAAGGAAATAAACAGGGCAGTTATCGAAACATATGAATATCTACAGACTCTTCCTAATGAGAAAGCACGCACACGCCATATAAAGATGGTAGAAAAAGGTCTGAAGGAACAATATACGCCTCGAATGAAAAAACTTACTTTCTCACAAGGAAAATTACTGATTAAGCTAGTAAACAGGGAATGTAACCAGTCGTCTTACCAACTGGTAAAAGCATTCATGGGTCCGTTTAAGGCAGGATTTTATCAGACATTCGCAGCTCTGTTTGGAGCAAGCTTGAAAAAAGAATATCATCCTGATGATGAAGATAAGATGATAGAAAGAGTTGTTACCCTTGTAGAAAACGGACAGTTATAACAATAGTGATAATCAATAAATTAACAAGTTATCAATAAGGTTATCAACAAAGAATAATACCTTATTCCTTCAATGGCAGGAACAAGGTATTACTTATACTTATTTCATCATTTTATTGGCAAATTCCCACAGAACAATACCTGCAGTTACCGAAACATTCAACGAATGTTTGGTACCATATTGAGGGATTTCAATGCAACCGTCACACATATTCACAACTTCCTGCTGTACTCCTTTTACTTCGTTTCCCATCACAATAGCATATTTTTTATCAGCTTCCAAAACTAATTTATCAAGCATTGTACTGCCTTCGCACTGTTCAATAGCCAGTACAGTATATCCATTTGCATGAAGTTCATCTACAGCATCTTGTGTACGCTTGCAATATTTCCAGTCGACAGTATACTCAGCTCCCAGAGCAGTCTTATGCATTTCTGGATGAGGAGGTGTAGCTGTAATGCCACATAAATAAATACAATTAACCAGAAAAGCATCCGAAGTACGAAAAACCGCCCCTATATTATGCAGACTACGTACTTCATCCAACACTACAACCAGTGGAAGTTTTCTTGCTTCCTTAAATTCTTCCACCGACAGACGGTGCATTTCGGTTATTTTCAGTTTTCTTAATTCAGACATAATTCAATCTTTATTCCGTTCACAAAGATAGGAAACTATATTTATAACCTTGTTGAAAACGGTGGAAAAGGTGTAAAAAACCAAATCAAAGAAAATGAAAAATAAATCTTGCATTATCCGATAAAAACGTTATGGCTTCCAGAAAACCAACAATCCAAGAAACTTAACAGAAAGTTTCATCAGTAGTTTAAACATATTTTTTAGCTAAAAATCGGAAGTGAATAAAGGGAAAGTTTTTAACTTTGCGACATATCAACAATTAGTTAATAGAAGCAGTAAAACATATAATATCAATACATAAGCTTGTTAATGGCTAACTAATATCTCCACTTCGGATATTTATAACCTAAAAAACAAGAAATCCGGTATTCTTTTTACCAACACTATTAACGGCCTATTATAACTATCATATATTCTTTCAAAAAAGAAGAAAAAATATAATCTAATAATGAATAAAGAAGAATGGTTGAAAAGGGGTTATGTAACTGAACCCGTAGATAAGGCTCTCGATTTGAAAGCTGAAATAGACAAGTTGCGCAAGGAAAAAAACGCAGTTATCCTCGGGCATTACTACCAGGCTGACGAAATACAGGAAATTGCAGATTTTATCGGTGACAGTCTTGCACTGGCACAATGGGCAGCAAAGACCGATGCTGATATCATTGTAATGTGTGGAGTACACTTCATGGGAGAAACGGCAAAAATATTGTGTCCTGACAAAAAGGTACTGATTCCTGACTTGAATGCCGGGTGCTCACTTGCCGATAGTTGCCCTGCTGATAAATTTTCTCAGTTTGTCAAAGAGCATCCAGACCATACGGTCATTTCGTATGTCAACACCAGTGCGGCAGTAAAAGCGGTAACTGATGTCGTAGTGACTTCTACAAATGCCAAGCAGATAGTAGAAAGTTTCCCAAAGGAACAAAAAATTATTTTTGGTCCGGATAAAAATTTGGGTAATTATATTAACTCTATTACTAACCGGAGTATGTTACTTTGGGATGGAGCTTGTCATGTACACGAAAAATTTTCCGTCGAAAAGATTATAGAGTTAAAGAAACAATATCCGGATGCGGATGTATTGGTACATCCAGAATGTAAAGGTGCAGTTGCAAAGCTGGCTGATAAAGTAGGATCGACGGCTGGATTGTTAAAATATGCTATGGCAAGCGACAAGAAAAACTTTATAGTGGCTACAGAGAGTGGTATCCTTTATGAAATGAGAAAGAAATGTCCGGATAAGAATTTTATTCCGGCTCCTCCGGAAGATAGCACATGTGCTTGCAATGAATGTAACTTCATGCGCTTGAATACTCTCGAGAAATTGTATAATACCTTGAAGTACGAGTGGCCTGAAGTAAAAGTTGATAATGAAATCGCTGAAAAAGCAGTTCGACCTATCAAGAAAATGCTGGAAATTTCAGCAAAGCTCGGATTATAGGCTAAAGTGTTAAAAAAGGAGTGATATAAATATGCTTTTTCTTAAAACGTGTTATAAAGCATATTTTTATCACTCTTTTTTTTGCTTGTTTGCAGGAAGTCCGTATCTTTGCACTGTGTTTTTCATAGTATTAGATTTAAGGTTAACAAAGGTTGGAGTACAGCGGTACTCCTTTTTTTATGTCTGTACGTTTCTACTAAGTGTTTTCTTCTTTATAGAAGTAATATTGTTGAGAGTTTGAGGACTACTTTTTATTCAAGAAAAAGTAGTTAAATAAAAAAATATAGTTTTCAGCCCTTCATAGTAACTTTTTGCTGTTGCATATTTATCTAGTTATATGTAAACTTACTGAGCCAGCCAAAACTCTCAGAAATAAGCTTATTCCTTCAGAGAGCATTGTCAACTTTACAACATTTCCTGATAAGAGGAATTTTTTATAAAATAAATGATTAGTCATGCAAAAGTATTATGAACTATAAAATGGCGATTATCTATGTACTAATGACGGATGTGAAGGGTAAAAAAAGTATTTTTTTCTTTAAAACGTATCTGAAATGCTAAAACAGTTCTTCGCAATCTTGTGGAGGTTTCTGTTTTTATTCCTTTGCTCGGATTTCCTGATTGTTTTCAACTGGGGAGTTCTTTTCTCTTTTTTATTAAGAAAGAAAGTCCGGGTTTCGTTAGGGTATCTGTTCTGTATATGGAGTATGTCCGGAGCTTGTGCCTGTTTTTCCGCTCTATCGTGTATCTATATTTTTCTTTCCTGCATAATTTTTCATTATATCTTTTATTTTCGTACCGTACTATTATGTATATTTTGAAAAATTTTCTTCCGGATGTTGTCCGGTTTCTGCTGTTTTTGTTTCATGCTTTTGTACAAAATTCGTAAGACTTTTGGGTCTGTTTTTCTTGGATATTGCTGCCGTTTTCTTCGGACGCTGTTATTGTTTTCCTTGGATGCAGCTGTTGTTTTCTCCGGATGTCGTTACTTGTTTTCCGGAGATTGCCGTCGTTTTCTCCGGTTTCTGCCGTTTTTGTTTCATGCTTTTGTACAAAAACTTTTGGAATTTGTACAAAACAGAATATTTTTTGTACAAAAAGCGGAGAGAATTTCAGCATGTCTTTTCAGTTTTTCCGGATATATTTTATCCGGCTC